>Ga0334722_10000526_pt1 | contig 55769 bp, 51 predicted proteins | sample C3_bottom_MG_FD_207210 | JGI IMG/M metagenome (GOLD analysis project Ga0334722, IMG submission 207210) | Sediment microbial communities from Yellowstone Lake, YNP, Wyoming, USA - C3_bottom | ecosystem: Environmental > Aquatic > Freshwater > Lake > Sediment | place: USA: Wyoming | collected...
ATCAGGTTGACTATCCTGTTGGGGAGCGAAAGCCGGCCGAGCATAGTGAATATCTTTACAGGCCCCGGCTCCTTCGTCTGGTATATGCCGGTGTATACCGCCGCGCCCTGAGTAAGCTTCTTTATTGAGTTATTGAGCTTCTCCATGATGTTCGCGGAGCTTCTTGCGAGTACCGATTCCGGTGCGTAGAATATCACTGCCGCAAGCGATGCCGTGGTGTAGTCGAAGCCCTCCGCCAGAAGCCCGGATGAATCCCAGAGCTGTTTCAGCCTGCCGAATATGGTGTCTTCCGTTATGTGGTCTTCCACCTTTATGGACGTAGCGCCGAAGACCACCACGCCGCCTGAGAGGAAGACCTTCCTGAAGTCTTCCGAGTCGAAGCTCCTTATCGAGATGGACTTCATCTCGTCGTTCGTGCTGTTGAACTCGGCCAGCGTCCTTGCCACGAGCTGGTTGGCCCGCCTGTAAAAGTCCGCGATGGTTGCGTCCGGGAAAATCTTGAGTATCTTCGAGTTGTCTATGATTATCAGGTTCGAGCTCTTCGAGCGGGCGAGGTTATTGAGGCCGTAGACCGCGTTGACCTTGGTTATGCCGGACTCGCTCTCTGTGGGTATCGTCACGAGGCAGGACATCGGGAGCCCGGTGGGCGTGAGCAGGCTGACCAGGTCGGCCAGGTTAGAGCCAGTGCCGCCGCCCATGCCGCCTGTGAGGAGCAGCAGGTCCGCGCCCCTTGCGAGCGTCCTTACCCTCTCCATCACCTTGTCCCTGTTGGATGCGAGCGACTTGTGCCCCAGACGCCTGTCCTTGCCTGCGCCGTTCCTGCCGGACAGCCCTATGTGTACCTTGAAGTCGTTGGGTATTGCGTCCAAGTCCTTTAAGTCCGTGGTGGAGGTGTTCAGGGCCATAGCCTTGTAGCCGAGCCTTGCGAACTCGTTTGCGAAGTTGCCGCCGCACTGTCCAAGACCTATGACGACGATCTTTAAGTGGTGCTTTCGGTCCATGGCTTGACCTCCGGTTTTGATGCGTTAATCTGCTGCACAAAGTAAGCGGTACGTAGGGGATTTTATCAGCAGGGCGGGGAAAAGTCAATTAGATATGGGTACGGCGCTATTACGCAATCAAGGTTCGATTATCTTTTTCAGTTTCTCTTTCATGTCCAACAGGTCGAACTGGACGACATCCCATACAACTTCATGGTCAATAGTGTCGTAGGAGTGGATAATCCGGTTTCTCATCCCGATTATCTTCCGCCATTCGATTTCTTTGTGCTCGTCACGGAAAGAAGAAGAAAGCTTTGACGCGGCCTCGCCGATTATCTCAAGGTTTCTAACAACCGCATCAACAAGCATCCCGTTCTTCAAAAAGTCGTCTTTATTGACGTTCTTGGCGTACGTCCTTATTTTCTCGATGGCCCCGAGTATGTCATCAACGAAGACGAGGTTGTCCTTATTCATAATACCGGCGTCAAGTCTTTCTCTATGTTGGATTGCAGGCGGGGCTTCAGGGAGCGCAACATGACAACGTCTACCTTCTTGCCGGTCTTGTCTTCCAGTTCCTGCTCGATGCCCACGAGGTCCATGAGCGAAAATTTGCCGGTAGGCGGGTTGATGGCTATGTCAATGTCGTGATATGCCCTTTCTTTCCGGGCGAAGCTCCCGAAGAGATAGGCATTCGGCACGCCGTGTTCCTTGAGGACTTCTCTGATTGCCTCTATGATTTCTTTACGTCCCATGTTAATAATCATATACGATATAACAGGTTTTGCAAGAAATATTTTGTTAGGGACTTTTTGGCAGCAAAACAAAAAAGGCTTGAGGTTTGACCCTAATACCTCGGCCGGTCGTGCTCCCTGTTGCAGCCGTATTCCAGGCACTCGACCACCTTGTCGGCTATCTCGATGGGGTCGTCTATGAACGTGACAAGCTCCAGGTCGGCGGGCGAGAGCATGTCCTCCTTGAGGGCGCGCTCCTTCACCCACTCCCACAGCCCGCCCCAGTAGTCCTTGCCGACCATGATCACCGGGAAGGGCCGTATCTTAAGTGTCTGGATGAGCGTGAGGGCCTCGAAGCACTCGTCCATCGTGCCGAAGCCGCCGGGGAATATGATGAAGGCGGCCGAGTACTTGACCAGCATCACCTTACGGATGAAGAAGTGGCGGAAGGTTATAGCCTTGGTGAGGAAGGGGTTGTGCTCCTGCTCTAACGGAAGCTCTATGTTGAGCCCGACGGACTTCCCGCCGGTCTCGTACGCGCCACGGTTGGCCGCGGACATTATGCCCGGCCCGCCGCCGGTTACGACGGTGATGCCGCGTTCCGCCATAATCTTACCCAGGCGGCGCGCGGTCTGGTAGCGCACGTCCGTGTCCTTGGCCCTTGCGGAGCCGAAGACGGTGACGGCCGGGCCCAGGCCCGCAAGCTGCTCGAAGCCCTCGACGAACTCCGCCATTATGCGGAACAGACGCCAGGTGTCGCCGACCTTTATCTCGTTAAGTATGAACTGTTCTTTGGAAAGGTAGGTGTTCGCCCTGTTATAGGGCATCTCTTTTTCGTCCATAGTTTAACTATAAATAAAACCGTGCGCGATTGCAAGGGTATTTGTGAGGGCGAGGGGGGGTACCCTCTCACCCGCCCTCTATCGGCCCGCCCTCCTGCCAGATGGACCAGTTCGCGTACTGCTCCAGGAAGTACCGCGTCTGCTCTAATATCTCGTAGTGCTGCTCCTCCTCCTTCGCCATCCTGTCGAACATCGCCTTCACGCCGGGGTCCGGCGACTCCTTGCCCGCCTCCGCGTACATCTTGAAGCTCTCGGTCTCCTTGGACATCGCAATCGTGATGGCCTGCACGTCGTCCGAGGTGGAGGGTACACGCTCGCATACGGGGCCGGTCGTCTTGAACACGGAGACCAGCTTCTCCTTCGGCATGGGGATGTTAAGCTCCTTCGCGGTGGGCGTAACCTTGTTCATAAGGCTGACCAGCAGTGCCTTGTGCCGCACCTCGTCGTCGGCCAGTGAGGCGTACATCATCTTGCCGTGGTTGTCCTTCGTGCAGCCCTCCGCCTTCTTGTAGAAGTCGTAGCCGTCCTCCTCCATCTTTATAGCGGTCTTGATTAAGTCCTCGATGTTCATCGCCTGCCTCCTTTGTGGGTATCTTGATAATTTAACTATAGCATAAAAATTTGTAGGGCGCGACGCCCCCGGCGCGCCGCAGGCCCAAGGCAGCCCTCACCCCCAGCCCCTCTCCCGCAGGTGGAGAGGGGAGTAAGGTATAATGACACAGCTATATTTTCTTGCGTTATAATGGAGTTCCTGTATAATACCCCAAGTCAGGCATAGCAATACCCTTTCACGCTCACCACCCAGGGAGGATACTCGCATGAAGAACTTCCGGTTATTCGTACTCGCAGCGACATGTATGCTGGTCTCGCTTTCCTTTGTGCTTCCTGCTTCTGCGGGCGGCAAGAAGAAGGGCGCGCACTGGACCGTAATCGTGTGCTCGTCGAGGGCAAGCAGCATATCCCTGATGGCCGGGCCGAGCAGGGACGACTATGAGAGGTTCGCCACCTGGAAGGAAAAGGACGGACAGAAGACCTACAACCTCCCGGAGCGCATACAGGGGCTTGGCGAGATATATTTCAAGGCCGTGTCCCCGGAAAACCTGCCGGTCGAACTTTGCGTCATGTACGACGGGCACAGGAAGAAGCGGTACGGGTTCGATGGCGGCGACGAAGACCATTTTGTAAAGTCCAGCGATAACGACGATGATGCCTGCAAGTGCCAGTAGAGGGGGGCGTACTATAGGTTCCGTTTTGACACCACAAGTGATAGATGGGAATAGGGGTGCAATAATTTTCTTGTATTGTAATAGCACCCTTGTATAATATCTAAGCAAGAGCACGAGCAATGCCTGTGCGTATCACCATAAGGTAAAGGCTTTCATTATTCTATGTAGCACCACATTAAAGGCAATATATGACTTCCAGAAAATATCCCATAGCTGACATAAAAATCCTCTACGGTTTAGCGGCAGGGAGATGTGCTTTTCCCGATTGTAGGCGCGAGGTAATAATAGAATCAACGGACGCTGACGAAAGTAAGCAAATTGGCAAGATAGCCCACATTGTAGGTCATAGTGATGGTGGCCCCAGAGGGGATCCCGATTATCCGAGAGAAGAACTGGACACATACAAGAATTGGGTATTGCTTTGTCCAACTTGCCATGACACGTTTGATGCGCAAGATAATACATACACGGTTGATTTCCTCCTTAAGCTAAAAGCCGACCACGAATGCTGGGTTAGAACTTCACTCGCAAGTGAAATTTTAGGTGTAGGGTTTGCGGAGCTGGAGGTGGTAGCAAAGGCTATCATCGCAGCGACAGCCCCTATATCAGCTGATTTCTCCGTGACCCCACCGCAAGCAAAAATGGAGCGTAACGGCCTAACTAAGCCAGTACATATGCTGATTACAATGGGCTTGAGCAAAAGCAAAGAAGTTTACAGCTTTGTTCAGCACGTCGCGGAAATGGACGTCGACTTCCCGGAACGATTGAAAGCCGGCTTCGTCGCAGAATACAACCGGCTGCTCTCTACGGGACTTATGGGTGACGCCTTGTTTGAAGCAATGCACGAGTTCTCAAGTGGTGGTAGCCAAGACTTTAAACGTCAAGCGGCTGGACTTGCCGTGCTGTCACACTTATTTGAAGCTTGCGAGGTGTTTGAGAAATGATTTTGCCGACCAAACACGTTTCTGCGCAACACTCGCTCCTTGGTGCAGGTGCGACCATTTTGCAATTCCTCGACTCACCGCAGACAGTTACTTCGTTATGGGAGCGTGTTCGGGTGTCGTCGAATATTGAAGCGTATGGAAGGTTCATCCTGGCACTTGATTTACTTTTCGCGGTAGGTGCTCTGGACTTGTCAGACGGTCTGATAATGAGGCGCATTCAATGATAAAGAGAATTTTTGCGAACCAATCTACTTTCAAGACAGTTGAGTTCTCCAAGGGATTTAATGTAATCCTGGCAGACCGGACGAAGGACTCAACTATAAAAGATTCTCGAAACGGTTTGGGTAAGTCTACCCTTATCGAAATCGTACACTTCTGCCTTGGCGCAGATGCCACAAAGAATAAAGGTCTGAATGTAGAAGAACTCTCCGGTTGGGAATTTACATTGGAACTGCAGATAGGTAAGCAGGTCATATCGGTTTCAAGAAGTGTAGATAATCCTAAATCCGTTGTAATTGAAGCTGATACATCTTCCTGGCCGTTCTCGCCGAAAGTTAAAAAAGAACAAAAGATATTGAGCATAAGGGACTGGAACTCCCTTTTGGGTTATCTCCTCTTCGGGTTGCCGATTGAGGACGAGAGGGATAAATTTCAACCATCCTATCGTAGCGTCATTTCTTATTTTATTCGTCGGGGTAAAGATGCCTTTTCCACGCCCTTCGAGCACCATAGGAAAACACACGAATGGGATAAGCAGGTTAATAACGCCTTCCTGCTTGGTTTGGCTTGGGAAGATGCAGCGGTCTTACAGGTATTGAAGGAACGCAAGAAGGGGTTGGAAAATATTCGTAACGCCGCAAAGGCAGGGGTTATTCAGGGTTTTTCTGGATCCGTGGGTGATTTAGAGGCGAGGAGGGTTAGGCTTAAGGCACAAGCCGACCAAGACGCGAGTAACCTGCAGTCTTTTAAGGTGCATCCCCAGTATGAACAAATTGAGGCCGATGCTAATATTTTAACCGAAGTTATTCACGAGTCGATAAATGCAAACGTTTTAGATAGACGTATGTTGGAGCTTTACGAAAAAAGTTTGTCAGAGGAACAGCCCCCGGTGTCGGATGCCATTGAACGCCTCTATAAAGAGGCCGGTGTCTCATTACCTGGCGTAACATTACGTCGGCTCGAAGATGTGCAATCTTTCCACAAAAACATCATAGAAAATCGGCAATCGTTTTTAGCAGCCGAGATCGAGCGGTTAACGCGAAGCATAGCAGAGCGAGAGAAATTGATCGGGAGCAAGACAGAAGAGCGTAGCTCATTAATGATGGTTCTAAAGACCCATGGCGCGCTGGAAGAATACACGTTACTCCAAGAGCGTTATATGAAGACAGTTAATGAGCTAAACTCCATTATCACCATGATAGAAAATGTTAATAAATTCGAGGATGGTCTCAGCGAAATCAAAATTGAAAGTGAGGTTCTTCAAAAGAAAGCAAGGCGAGATTACGACGAAAGGCACGTTATTCGTGAGCGCGCTATTTCATTGTTTAATTCGTATTCACAAGAATTATACAACGCACCGGGTAAGCTTGTTTTGGACGTAGGGTCTACTGGTTTTAAATTTGATGTAATAATAGAACGGTCAAATAGTGCCGGTATCAGTAATATGAAAGTTTTCTGTTATGACTTGATGCTTGCTCGTTTATGGGCTGAACACTCGCCATCACCAAGTTTATTAGTGCATGACAGCACTATTTTTGATGGTGTGGATGAACGTCAAATTGCGCGGGCATTACAATTGGCAGAAAAAGAGGCCGAGCAAAATGGTTTTCAATATATTTGCACCCTTAACTCGGATTCTGTTCCATGGAATGAGTTTCCTGCGGAGTTTGATTTAAATAGATACGTTATGCTTACCCTTACGGATAAAAGTGTTGATGGATGCCTATTGGGTAAGCGTTTTTAAGTATACCCGAAACGGTTCCCGCCCCAACCATCCCCTCACCCGGCTAATTCCCTTGACAACCCTCGAATTTGTATGCTACACATCTCAAGTCTTATTAATCTCAAGCGCGGAGGGACTACACCATGAAAACCACGAAATCAAAAAGCCTGTTCGCCAAGGCGGTAAAGTACATACCGGGCGGGGTGAACTCGCCCGTCCGGGCCTTCAAGAACGTCGGCGGAGAGCCGCTGTTCATCAAGAAGGCCAAAGGCTCGAAGATTTACGACGTGGACGGAAACGCGTACATAGACTACGTGCTGTCCTGGGGGCCGATGATACTCGGTCACGCGCACCCGACCGTAATCAAGGCGCTCAAGAAAGCGATAAGCGACGGCACAAGCTTCGGCGCGCCGACCGAGCTTGAAATCACGCTCGCAAAGATGGTTACGGAGGCCGTGCCCTCCATCAAGATGGTCAGGATGGTCAGCTCCGGCACGGAGGCTACGATGTCCGCCATAAGGCTGGCGCGGGGCTACACGGGCCGGGACAAGATACTCAAGTTCGAGGGCGGATACCACGGACACGCGGACAGCCTGCTCGTCAAGGCGGGCAGCGGCGCGGCTACCTTCGGCGTGCCTGACTCGCCCGGCGTGCCAGCAGCGCTCGCACAGAACACCATCACATGCCAGTACAACGACTTAAAAGGCGTACACGCCGTGATGGACAAAGAGGGCGAGAACATCGCATGCATCATAGTCGAGCCGGTCGCGGGCAACATGGGATGCGTGCCGCCCAACGACGACTTCCTGCCGGGGCTGCGTAAGCTCTGCGACATGCACGGCGCGCTGTTGATATTGGACGAGGTGATGACCGGCTTCCGCGTGGCATACGGCGGGGCGCAGTCTATATACAAGGTCAAGCCGGACCTCACCTGCCTCGGCAAGGTGATAGGCGGCGGCCTGCCCGTGGGCGCATACGGCGGGCCTAAAGAGATTATGGACAAGATTTCACCGGTCGGCCCGGTATACCAGGCGGGTACACTCTCCGGCAACCCGCTGGCCATGACTGCGGGCATAGAGACGCTCAAGCTCTTAAAGAAGCCCGGCACGTACAAGACCCTTGAGAAGAACAGCAGGATGCTCTGCGAGGGTATGGCGGCGGAGTTCAAAAAGGCGGGCGTGAAGGCCACGCACAACCGCGTCGGCTCCATGTTCACCACGTTCTTCACGGACAGGGTGGTGCGCGACTGGCCGGGCGCGAAGTCCTCGGACACGAAGGCATTCGGGACATATTTCAGGGCTATGTTGGACGAGGGTATAAATATCGCCCCGTCCCAGTTCGAGGCTGGCTTCATGTCCCTCGCGCACACGAAGTCCGATATAGAGAAGACGATAAAGGCCGCCTCCAAGGCGCTGAAAAAAGTATAAGGCTGATGTAGCTGCCCAATTTATTGGGCGACGTTCATGTAGGGGCCGTACCAAGCGTAGCGCGTGTCGGCCCTTGTCATCTGTGTGCCGGGGTGTACGATGTCTTTAAAGAAGCCTGAGGACAGGCAGTTCTGGATGGGCATGTACCACATGGCCACGGTGGGAATCAACATCGTCGTGGCCACGTTCATGGGCCTTGCCATGGGCTGGTACCTTGACCACAAGATACTGCCGAAGCTGATAGGCATAGACACGACGCCGTGGTGCACGCTGATATTCCTGCTCTTCGGCATCATCGCGGGGTTCAGGAACGTGTTCAAGATGGCCATGCGGAAAGACGACACGCCGGACAACGCCACCAGCAAGGACTACGACTCTCGCGGGGATAAGGACTGACAGGCCGGGGGGTAGATTGTCATTGCGAGGCCGTTTTGTGGCCGTGGCAATCTCCACCAGTAACGCCCCCTTAAGTCCCCCTCTTAAGATAAGAGGGGGATGGGGGAGTTATGAAAGGTATCAAGTGCTTCCTAACAACAAACGCCATCTAAAGAGAGTAGCTATCTGGAGCGGGGCGGCCTCAGCCGTGCTCGGTGCCGTGAGCCTCGTGAAGTTCCCGCCCCTCATCGCCGCGAGCATACTCACCGGGACCGCCATCGGGCTGGCCAACCTCTACTCGATAGTAAGGCTCGTGGAGGCGCTCACGGGCGCGGCCCAGGCAGGGCGCGCGGCGGGCAGGGCGGGCAAGGCATTCGCCTCCGTGCTCCACGTGTTCAAGCTCGGCTTCATACTGGCTATCTTATTGGCGCTTGTGTACCTCAAGCTGACGAACCTCTTCGCGCTACTGGTGGGGTTCACGGTGGTGCTCATAGTGAACCTTCTTGCGGGGTTTGCGGGGTTGAAGGAGTGAAAGGTTTTGCAGAAGGGCGGTCTCTGAATCTGTCATTCTGAGGCGAAGCCGAAGAATCTGCTTGTACTTTGTAGCTGCCCAATTCATTGGGCGTTTTATTTTTAAAGGCGCCTGATAAATCAGGCAGCTACATTAAGAAGATTACAAGCAGACCCTTCGCTTTGCTCAGGGTGACATCTACTGCCGTAAACAGAAAGGGCCGGCGTTTCCGCCGGCCCTTCTTTATTCCGTGGGCGTTAGCCCGACTGCTTACCTCATCTTCGGATGGCACTTGCCGCAGTCGTTGCCGTCGAACGCCGCCTTGCCGTTGTGGCAGACGCCGCAGAACTTGCCCGCGTTTATCTTGTCCATCGTCATGCCGAGCTTCGTTTTCGCCATCGGGAAGACCTTCGGGTGGCAGTCGTCGCAGGAGAACTTCGCCGTGTGCACGCTGTGCTTGAACTCGGCCACGTTGTCGCCGCTGCCAAGGTTAATCACGCCCTTGGGGCCGGACTTGCCGACCGAGCCCATCTTCGGGTGACACTTGCTGCAGTCGTATGTGGCGAACGCCTTCTGCCCGTTGTGGCAGGCGCCGCAGAACTTGCCCGCGTATATCGCGGACATCGTAACCGCGTTCCCGCCCTTCTTCATCGCGAATATCGAGGTGTGGCAGTCGCCGCAGCCGAAGGACGAGTGCTTCTCGTGCCTGAACTCGGCGGCTGAGTCGCCAGCGCCGAAGACCATCGCAGGCTCAGGTCCCTGCGCCTTGGTGATGGTTATCTCGCCCTTGGCCTGAAGGTCCTTGAGGCCGTTGTTGCCTACGTGGCAGCGCGCGCACTGGGTGTTTGATGCGAAGGCCACCTTGCCGTTGTGGCACGCGCCGCAGTACCTGCCCTGGTAGAGTGACTCCATCACGAAGTCGCCCTTCTTCTGAGCCGTGTACGCCTTCAGCTCGAATATAGCCGTGTGGCACTTGTCGCAGGTAAGGCCCTTCTCGTCTACGTGCGTCTTGTGGCTGAATATGACCGCCTTGACCGGCTCGGTGAAGACGATGTCGCCCGGAGGGATGACCCCTTCCATGGCCAGGGCCCCCGTCTGCGCGGCCAGGAGCGCAGCAAGTGCAAATATCAGTGTGCAGAGCCGTTTAATCATTGTTTACCCCCAAGTATCGTAAGGTTAAAGTTGTTAGCCCCTCGTGTAGAACACGTTGGGGGCCGCGCCGGTCTCCGGGCGCTGCACCCATACCGGGTACTTGAGGGTGTGCAGCGTCTTGTATACGTCGCTCGTCTCGTCCGAGAGGTCGCCGAATATGCGGACGCCCGCAGGACACGCCGCCGCGCATGCAGTCAGCAACTCGCCCTTGTCGAGCCTTGTGTCCTTGCAGAAGTTGCACTTGTCGATAGCGCGGCGCTCCTCGTTGAAGTACCTCGCGTTGTACGGGCAGGCCGCCATGCAGGTCTTGCAGCCGATGCAGCGCTCGGACTTCATTATGACTATGCCGGTCTTCTTGTCCTTGAGGGTGGCCGAGGTCGGGCAGGCCCTCACGCAAGGCGGCTTGTTGCACTGGTTGCAGAGCACGGGCACGAACTCGCGCTTCTGGCCGATTGCGTCTTCCACGTCGCGCTCTAATATCTTCGTCCTGTAACCGTACTCCGGTACGTCGTTGGTCTTGATGCAGGCCTCCATGCAGCGCTCGCAGTCTATGCAGCGGTCCTGGTGCAGGACCATCGTATAGTGCGGCTTGTAGGGGTACTTCTCGGCTATCTCGACCGCGTTGGCCTTGTCTACAACGGAGATGGCCGACAAGACGGAGCCGCCGGCAAACACGCCGGTTATAGCAAGCCCCATCTTCAGGAAATGCCTGCGCTCCAGGCCGGAGACGTCCCTGCCGCCCTTGACCGTGAGCTCGTCTTCTGTTAGCTTCCTGAACCTCATAACGTAGTCTCCTTGTATATGTTAAAAAATCGGCTTAGTGATGTTCCATCTTGTGGCCGTCGAATATCTTCTCGCCCAAAAGGAAGGCGACCGCGACGAAGCTCACGCCGCCCATGACGACCATTATCTCGTGCCAGGACGGGGAGTAGGTGAGCAGGTGCGAGTACTCCTTGACGCCTAACTCGTAGTACTGCGGTACTATCTCGCCTATCACGACGAGGTCGTAGCGCATGAAGAATATGGCGAATATCATCATGGCGGAGGCCAGGAACATCATGTTCAAGTTCTTGCCCTTGGACATCAGGAAGAGTATCAGGGGTATCACCATGCCCATGGCGACCTCGATGCCCCAGAAGTTCGTGCTGTATGGCCCGGAGAGCATCGCGTTCATCGCGGCCAGCTTGGCCTCCCCACCCACCATGCCGGGGATTATCTTCCATGCGGTGAAGAATATTATGATGAATATCATCAGGATGACGAGCCTGTTGGTTATCGCCATGGTCTCGGCCATCGGCTGGTCCATCTCCTTGTTATCCATCTTGTATGCAAGCCACGTGAAGAATATTATAGCCGCGCAGCCGGACATCATGGCCGAGGCTATGAAGTATATCGGCATGAACGGCCCATACCAGTACTCGTGGCCGTGGAGCATGCCGAAGACCGCGCCCAGGTTGCTGTGCGCCGCGACGCCGGCGACCACGCCCGCCATACCGAAGAGCGTTGCCTCCTTGAACTTCGAGAGCAGTATGCAGGTGAACTCGACGGCCATGAACATCAGGTACGCGCCGTAGAGCGTGCCCATCCACCATATGTTGGAGGTCATGTTCGGCGACAGGATGTTGTAGATGGCCATCCTGTCCGGGCTCTCTATCTCGAAGGAGAGCACCAGGAAGCCGCCGCAGATGGTAAGTATGGAGAGGTAGACCGCCCGCTTGGCCATCGGCATGAACTCCTTCTTGCCGAATACGTGGCCTATGGAGGAGACCAGGCAAAGCCCGGTCGAGGTCACGACGAAGAATACGTACGTCGAGATGAGTATGCCCCACGGCACCTCGCGATAGGTGTTATAGGCCTTGTCATAGCCTATCAGCCGCGCGTGCAGGCCCGACGCGAGCGAGGCCATCAAAATCAGGCCGAATAACGCGACAAAGAAATAGTATGTTTTACTGCCGGACTTGAGGCGCTCTATAACCCCGGCCCGCACCTCAGGAGACAATACATTAGCTAACATAACTCTCCCCCTCCCCCATTGGAATTGAGACGTCAATAAATACCATAAGAAGCGACGTATTCTAACCATACAACGATATAATGTCAAGCGCATTTTATAACGGGGTTTTAAACTAAAGCGCGCCGCTTGGGTATCGGCCCGCCGCCCGCCGCCGCATGTCGTATAACCTCGCGTACGCATTAAGCTAATCAGTTGACTTGACCCTGCTTTTCTGGTAGTTTATGCCTTAGGGTAAAAAGGGGGAATAATGTCGGAACTGCAGCGCGCGGGAAGCTACGTACTATTAAAGAAGATAGCCGCCGGCGGCATGGCCGAGCTGTACAAGGCCAAAAAGAGCGGCGAGAAGGGCTTCGAGAAGCTCTTCGCCGTCAAGATGATACTCCCCCATCTGGCCGAGGACGAGGAGTTCATCTCCATGTTGGTGGACGAGGCCAAGGTCGTCTCGCTCCTCGACCATCCTAACATAGTACGCATCTACGACCTGGAGAAGACCGAGAACTCCTACTGCATCGTGATGGAGTACGTGCGGGGCAGGGACTTAAGGAAGGTACTTACCAGGGCGTCCAAGTCGGGCAAGCCGCTCGGCCTGAAGGACGCGTGTTACATTACGGCAAGTGCGCTCGCGGGCCTTCATAACGCGCACAAGAAGAAGTCCAGGGGCCAGGACCTCCATATCGTGCACAGGGACATAAGCCCCCAGAACATCATCGTGTCTTACGAGGGCGAGGTCAAGGTGCTCGACTTCGGCATAGCGAAGGCCGCGAACAAGTCCGTCGAGACGCGGGCGGGGGTGCTGAAGGGCAAGGTGGCGTACATGTCCCCGGAGCAGGCGAGGGGCAAGCCGCTCGATGCGCGCTCCGACATATTCTCCACGGGCATTGTGCTCTACGAGCTGTTAGCGGGCAGGAAGCTGTTCTCCGGCGACTCGGACATCAACACACTCAAGCAGGTATGGGCGGCCAGGGTGGACCCCCTGCCCACCGAGGTAAACCATGACGTCCCCAAGGAGCTGGAAGGCATACTGCTGAAGTCCCTCGCGCGCGACCCGGCCGCGAGGTTCCAGGACGCGGGCGAGATGGAGGACGCGCTCTTAGGCTTCATGCGCAGGGAGGGCTTCTCCTCGGACGCAAACTCGCTTGGCCGCTATATGCGCGGGCTTTTCAAGCCCGAGTTCGAGGCGGAGACCAAGGAGGACGAGGAACTGTACGGGGAGGGTTCCCCGGAGGAAGCCAAAGACGAGGCCCCGGAGGCCGGGCCCGCACAGCCGGAGGCGGCCTACACCATGACCAAGACGCCCCTGCCGGGCGACGCCGTGTTCGAGGAGGCGGTAAGGCAGGCCGTAGCGGCACAGGCCGAGGCACAGTCCGGAGCGGAGCCCTCCGTGAAGCCGGCGCCCGAAGCGAATACGCAGTTTAGGCTGCCGCCCGAGTTACCGCGGGAAGCCCCGGACGTCCCCGAGTCATCCTCGTCGCCCTCGCCACAGCCGCCGCCATCTTCCCCGATGAAGGGCAGGCTGGCCGTAGCCGCGCTCGCGCTCGCGCTTGTAGTCACGGGGGCGTGGTTCGGGCTGAGGCGTGGCGGCAACGCGGAACCCACCCCGGCGCAGCCGGGCGTGGAGGCAGTACCGCAGGAGACGACGGCCCCGGCAGTCCCGGCAGCCCGGCCCTCACGGAAGGGGGCATCAAAGCAAGCGAAGCAGGGAAAGAAGCCCGGCAGGCAGGCGGATACGTCCGGCGGCGGCGTAGAGGCGGGGCAGGCAAGGACGGGCCTTTCTCCAGTGCCGGACAGAGCCATCGAGCCTGCACCCGCGCGCGGCAGCGATACTGGAGCGCAGACTACACGCAGCCGTACGCGTGCGGCGATAAGCTCGGAGCCCACAGGGGCTACTGTGTACCTTGACGGGCGGAACGTGGGGACGACCCCGCTTGACTTGGACGCCATAGACGCATACCACAAGTATGCCGTAAAGGTGTCGAAGGACGGATACGATGCATGGTCGGGCGAGTTCTCTGTCTACCCCGGCCAGACGGAAAGGGTGTACGCAAGGCTCACAAAGTCAAGCTCAGGAGGCGAGGACATCTGGAAGGACCCGTTCCCGAAAAGCCCCGGCAGGAACAGGTCCAGATGATAGCTGACCACCCCCACCCCCGCCCCTCCCCTGCAGGTGGGGAGGGGTGAAAAATCAACTTATTTCCCCTCCCTTGATGGGAGGCCACATATCGGAGCCGGAGGCCCCGAAGATGAACAAAGTGCGCCCCGCCTGAGGGGGATAGAGGGGAGGGTGTCAGGGTGTTAACATTTAGGCGGACTATTGCAAGAGCCTCGATTGATTAATTAGGAGGGCACGATGCCCAACCTCGAACGGTTCGGCAGTTACGTCCTGTTGAAGAAGATAGCGACAGGCGGGATGGCCGAGCTATACAAGGCGAAAAAGAGCGGCGAGAAGGGTTTCGAGAAGCTCCTCGCCATCAAGATGATACTCCCCCACTTCGCCGAGAACGACGAGTTCATCTCGATGTTCATAGACGAGGCCAAGGTCGCGGCCAATTTAAACCACCAGAACATCGTGCAGATATACGACCTGGGCAAGATAGAGGACTCCTACTGCATCGTCATGGAGTACGTGCGGGGCAAGGACCTGAAAAACGTGCTGTCCAGGGGCGTCAGGGCAAAGAGGCCCGTGAGCCCGGAACACGCATGCCTCATAACCTGCGCCGCGCTCGAAGGCTTGTCTTACGCGCACAGGAAAAAGGACAGGGGCCGCGAGCTGAGCATCGTGCACAGAGACGTCAGCCCGCAAAACGTCATAGTGTCCTACGAGGGCGAGGTAAAGATAGTAGACTTCGGGATAGCGAAGGCCGCTACAAAGTCGAGCGAGACGAAGGCCGGCGTTCTCAAGGGGAAGCTCGCGTATATGTCACCCGAGCAGGCGCGCGGCAGGCCGCTCGACCAGCGTTCGGACATTTTCTCGACGGGGTTGGTGCTCTACGAGATGCTGACCGGGACAAGGCTGTTCCAGGGCGATACCGACCTTGCTACGCTCGAGAAGGTGCGGGAGGCGAGGGTGGAGCCGCTGCCCACCGAGATAAGGAAGGACATCCCAGCCGAGTTGGAGGCGATACTCCTGAAGTCTCTCGCGAAGGAGCCTGAGAACAGGTTCCAGACCGCCGCAGAGATGGAGGAGGCGCTCCAGGAGTTCATGCGCAGGGCGGGCTGGTCCATGAACAGCTACTCGTTGAGCCAGTACATGTACAAGTTGTTCTGGGAGGACATGGAGGAGGAGTTAAGGGAAGAGGAGCTCTGGGACCAGACCATAGTATCCGAGACCAAAGACGAGGACACGCTCGCCTCCGCAAGGGTCAAGGCCCCGTCGGCGGATGCGACGCTCCAGCGTCAGCAGAGGCCCGCGCCCGCACCGCCACCGCACCTGACGTCGAGAGACGAGGTTAAGGATAGGCCCGCGCTAAGGCCGGGTTTCATAGCGGCCCTCGTACTTGCCGCAGGTCTTGGAGCAGGGGGCATGTGGCTCCAGGCAAGGATTGGGGATACGCCCCCGCAGCCTGCGCCAACCCCGGCCCCTGTGAGCGCTCCTGTCAGCGCCCCGGCAGCAGTTCCGGAACCTGTTGCCCCGAAACCGCCCCCGTCCGCATCGCCCGAAGAGACACAGCGCCAGGAACCTGCGCCTCTGCCTGAACATGGACGGCAGGCGCCGCCCGAACACAGTCGCCCGGAGCCGCCGCCTCATGCAGAGCCGCAGCGCATCGTGGTGGCTGCAATCGGCATCGAGTCCTCGCCTCCCGGTGCGAGGATATATATCGACGGGGAAGATACCGGGCGTGTTACGCCGAATTCTGTAGACGGCCTGTCGCCCGACAGGGATTACAGGGTGCGGCTTACTCTCGACGGCTTTGCGCCATACGAGGAGACGGTGACGCCGAGGGGCGGACGCGCGCATGTCGGCGCTACACTGACCCAGCTATACGGCAGGCTGACGGTCAACTCGAAGCCCTGGGCTGTCGTGTTCGTCGACGGGGAGGAAAAGGGGATGACCCCGCTTGCGGACATACGCCTGACTGCGGGCGAGCACGACCTGCTGCTGGGCAACAAAAGGCTCAGGATAAGGCATGAGATGAAGGTGAACATCGAGCCCGACAAGACCACGCGCATAGTGGTGGACCTCTCAGGTGAAGCGCAGAGGGAAGGGCCTGGGGATAGGAGGCCGCGACCATGAGGCTGACTCTTTGCGCGGCGTTATTTTTACTTACCGCCGCTATTACTATTACGACGCAGGCATACGCGGAGTCCGCCTTGCCGGAGGGCGGCCCGACTGAAAAATCGCGCTTCGAGAACGCGAGGGGCATATACATGTTGGGCTCCTACGAACCCGCCGTGGCCGAGCTCAGGAACATTGCGAGGGATTTCCCCAAGGGCGAGTACGCGGACGACGCGTACTACTGGCTCGGCATGTATGCGATGATGACTGGTAACTACGACGAGGCCCTTGGCCATTTCACGCGGGTCACCTCCCAGATGTCGAACAGCGACATGGCCGCCGCTGCGCAATTAGAGGCAGCATACTGCTACTCCGAGCCCGCAAACCCGAAGCACGACTACGACAAGGCTATAGCCGAGTTCATGAAGCTCCCGTTCTTCTATCCCGACAGCACGCTCATAGACGACGCGGCCTACCACGCGGCCCTCTGCCAGATGAAAACCGGCAGATACGTACAGGCAGGAGAGGACCTGCGCGCGTTCGCTAACAGGTATCCCGGCTCCGAGTACGCCGCGCCCGCGCTATACCAGCTCGGCATGACCTTTATAATGCAGGGCAAGACGGACGACGCGCTTAATGCATTTCAGTCTGTCAGGGACAACCACCCTGCTGGGCTTTACCGGCAAAGGGCGCTGGATAAAATCGAGCTTGTGGTGCATACGAGGGACAGGCGCGCACCTAAGTTATCGTCCACGTATGGCAGCAAGGGGAGCGCGCCGGGCACGTTCAACAAGCCGTCTGGCGCGGGCCTGGACGAGGACGGCAGGCTGTACGTGGCGGACTCCGGCAACTCGCGTGTGCAACGGCTCACGTATACGTCCTCCGGCCTTGCACTGGACGTCCCCGTCTTCGGGCCACCCTCGCCCGACAAGGAGCAGAAGATGTCCCAGCCCGTTGGCGTGGCGGCGGGGCCTAAGGGTCTTATATACGTCGCAGACGCCTCAGCGAACAGGGTGCAGGTATTAGGGCCGGACGGCTCGCTTGTGCTCTCCTTCGGCAGGCGCGGCAAGGAGGCGGGCGAGTTCGACGGCCCCTGTGGAGTAGTCGTGGACGAAGGTGGTAATATATATGTTGCCGACCGGGGCAACAGGCGCGTCAGCAGGTTCGACCCGAAGGGCAGGCCGCTTGGCGTGGTGGGTGTTTTCGGCACACGCGAGGAGGACCGCATGGGCGCCCCCTCAGGGCTTGCGCTCGACCTGGAGGGCAACCTGCTGGTCACGGACAACAAGAAGGACAGGCTCTACAAGTTCGACCCGGCGGGCAAGCTGGTCACGGTGGTAGGCGGCGAGGACGGGCGCGGCAACAAGAGGCTCGATGACCCCGCAGGTGTGGGCGTGGACGGCATAGGGAATGTATACGTCGCGTCCCAGGGCAGTAAATCCATAGTAGTGCTGGACAGGGGCCTCAATCAACTTGCTGTGACCGAAGGCGACGGGGATGCGCTGGACAAGCCCACCGGCCTGGCCGTGTCGGAGGCGGGCGTGGTGTTCGTCACGGACGCAGGGCAGGGCAAGGTCGTGGTGTTTAAGTAGGGGAGTGGACGATGCGGCTAATCCCGCTTTTCTTTGTCATTCTGAGCGAAGCGAAGAATCCACAGTTTGCCTTTATGGTCTTTATAATAAGGGCAATAATATAAAGGTGGACCCTTCGCTTCACTCAGGGTGACAACTCTATGGAGCATTGCCCTCCACACAAAGTTAGATAGAGAACCATATGTTTAGATACGCCTTCATACTATACACACTCTTCCTCTTCGCTGTCCCCATCACGGCGCACGCGCAGGAGACGCCCGGAGACCCGCCAGCAACGCTCGGCTCTTACTCTATAACCACGCCCGCGTCCGGCGGCGGCAGGTTAATGGACGAGGGCGAGGCCGCGTACTCGGCGGGGGACTACGAGGCCGCGCTCGGCCTCTTCAAGAAGGCCCTCCCGCTGCTTATGACCGACGCCGACCGCGCAAAGGCGCACGAGAGGCTCGCGTTCATATACGCAGCGTTCGACAAGACCGAGATGGTGTACTCCGAGTTCATCGAGAGCCTGAAGCTTGACTCAGGCCTCACCCTCGACCCGGATTTGGTATCCCCCAAGATATACGAGTCGTACAAAAAGGCGAAGGACGTGGTGGTGCGCGAGGGCTCGCTCATATGCAACTGCGACCCGTCCGGCGCGGAAGTGTATCTGGACGGCAAGCTCCTTGGCGAGGCTCCCGTAAAGAAGGAGCGCATACCTGAGGGCGAGTATGCCCTGATGCTCAAGAAGTACGGTTATGAGACGGCCACCGGCAGGATAACAATCAAAAAGGACGTGACGCTCACCGTGGAGGACAGGCTCGCCACCGCGAGGGGCGAAATAAAGGTGGACACGGAGCCGCCGGGCGTAAGGGTTTCGCTGGACGGGCGGGATGCGGGTATCACCCCGGTCACGGTAGAGAAGGTCAGCGGCGGCGAGCACGTACTAAAGTTAGAGCGGGACTACTACGAGCCGGACGTAAGGAAGGTCTCCCTCACTCAGGGCGGGGAGGGGTCTGTCGCGGCGGTGCTGAAGAGGCGGCTGTTGTTGATACCAGTCTCAGACGGCGGAGAAATGATGAAGGCAGTCGAGGCAGCCTTCTCGGAGATGGATGTGCTGAAGGTGGTCGTGTCCGGCATGGACGAGCTTGCGGAAGGCTTAAAGGAGCGCGGGCTCGACCCCGGCGCGCTCGGCTTTTTAAAACGGAGCAGGACGAACCTCGCGTTAGAGGACTCGGCTACGCTTTCGGGCCTGATGGAGAGGGCGAGGGTGGAGCTTGCGATGGCCGTATCGCTAAGCCAACCGGACGGCGGGATAGTACTGACCCTCACGCTGTACAGCCCCGCAAGCGACTCAGCCGACCGCATCAGGTTGACCGCGAAGGACGCCGCCGGGTTGAAGGACGCGCTCGGTACATTCCTCGATAAATGGAAGGCGCAGGAGCGCTCGGCCCGGCTCGGCACCGGCGCATATATGGTTGACCGCGCGGGCGGGGGCGTGGAGGTTACGGGCGTGCTGCCAAACTCCCCGGCCTTCGATGCGGGGCTTGCGCCGGGTAACCTTATAAATACGCTCGACGGCGCAGTCGTGACTACCAAGGCCGACCTTGCGCCGCTGACACGTGTGGCGGGCAAGCACAACCTCGGCTTCATGGAACGCGGCAGGCAGAAGGAGACGGTGCTGTCCCCGGCGTACCTGCCCGTTGAGGCCCCGCCGGACTCGCCGGATTACCTGTATAACCTGGACCTTGTCGACTGCAGGTGGGTGTTCGAGGCGGTCGCTCCCGACGAGGTCAACGACCGGCGCGGGCTTTCCGCGCTCAACCTTGGCAACGCGTACCTGCGGATGGGCGAGTACGACAAGGCGATTAAGGCGTACACGCAGGCGTCCACAAAGTCCGACTCAGGGGTATGCTACGGGACGGCGCTTTACCGCCTTGGCGCTGCATACGAGAGAAAGTCCATGTGGGCGGAGGCCGCGTACGCGTACAGGAAGGCGATGGTGCTCTACCCCGCCGCGACGCTCGGCAGCGCGGACGGGCCTTACGTGGCCCCCCTTGCCAAGGGGCGCATGGTCTCGCTCTACGAGATGGGGCTGGTCAGGGAGAGGTGGTGGGAGTAAGGGGGGGGCTATAGCAACTCTATTTCTTCACCCGTAGCCATGACCTCCGCCGCAAGCGGGTCGGCCTTGGTGAAGTCCTCCGGCCTGAAGGGGATGGGTTCGATGCGAACATCTATATCCCGGCGAAATGGGACAAGCCTACCCCTGTCATAAAACCTTATACCCACAAAATCCTTTGAAATTATGGCGAGGTCTATGTCGCTGCCTGGCCGGAAGCCGCCTCGTGCAAGCGAACCGAACAGGATGGCCCTTTCAACCGTTATGCGGTTTTTCCTGAGTTCGGCTATATATTTTCTGACTTTGTCGAGTATCAGAACTTTTTCAGCATCCATTCGCGGAACTCCCTTATGTCCTTAAAGTAAGGCTCGGTGAAATCCTTTGTGCAGAGATTATAAAAGGAAAGCTTCGCGTCGGGGTATCGCGCTTCGAGGTTGAAGTCCGTGACCTTCTCCAGCAACTCAACCTGTTTATTGCTCAACTGCAAGCCCGCCCTTTCCGCCAGATAAGGCAAGCTGTGAGTGAAAGGGGCGGTGTCGCCGGTAGACTTGATGAAAAAGCCCTTTAGTGTTTTTTCAAGCACAAGGTGTCCTATGAACAGACACCAGTCGTACCGGCCCTTGTCAAACAGGTCCTGCGCCGTGTCAAGGTCGTGTTTTGCGGAGTCTAACCAATAGCCTATTTGTTCCTCTGCGGATGCCATACTTACAAGTTACCTAATCAAGCCGGTAAAGTCAACAAGTTGTTTTCAGGCGCCCCTTACCCCAGCACCTCATAAACAACCACCTCGTCAACCTTGCCCTTAACCCGCTGGCGGCCAATCTCTTTCAGCAGGAAGCGGTCCTTCACCTTCTCGTAGGTAGAGCCGCCGATTAATACCTTGCCGGGCGCGGCGAGCGACTCAAGCCTCTGCGCCACGTTCACCGCGTCGCCTATCACGGTGTAGTCCATCCTGCGGGGCGAGCCTATATTGCCCGCTATGACAGTGCCCGTGTTTATGCCTATCCTGATTGCGAACCGCTCGTGAGCCGGGCGGCCCTCCATCAGTATGGCAAGCTCCTTCTGCATCTTAAGACCCGCCTGGACTGCTCTCACCGCGTCGTCCTCTTTACTGAACGGCGCGCCGAACAATGCCATGATTGCGTCGCCAATATACTTGTCGAGTGTGCCGCCGTACTCGAAGACCACGTCTGTCATCAGTGTGAAGTACTCGTTAAGGAGCGCTGAGACCTCGGTCGGGGAGAGCTTCTCGGACAGGGTGGTGAAGCCCTTTATGTCCGAGAACAGTACCGTGACCTCCTTCTCAGCAGCCGCAAGCAGGCCGCCCTCGCCTACGCCCGCCTTCAGTATGTGCTCTACTACGTCGGGTGAGTGGTAGCGCGCGAGGCGGTTACGTAGCTCCGCTTCTCTTTTAGCGTCCTGGGCAAGACGCGCGTTCTGTATCCCAATCGCAGCCTGGTTTGCCATCGCAGTGAGTAAGTCCAGGTCGTCCTCGGTGAAGGAGTACGCGTCCGTCTTAGTGTCTATGTATATGACGCCTATAATCGCGTCTTCGTTCCACAAGGGCGCGCAGAGCGCGGAACGTATCCCGTACAGGAACACGGAGGCACCCTCCTGAAAACGCGGGTCCGTAGCCGCGTCCGCAGTCAACACGCTGACCTTGTCCCGGAGCACCGTTTCTGTGATGGTGCGGCTGATAGTTATCCCGGCCTCGCTCCCCGGCTCGCCCGTGCGTATAACCATCGGCGTGAGCGCGCCGGTGGCCTCGTCGTGCAGCAGGAGGAACCCCCTCTGCGCGGGCAGTTCCTTGAATACCAGCTCCATGATGAGGTTCAGCAGGTCTGAAAGCTCTGTGGTGGAAAGGAGCGCCTTGCCGACTGCGTAGAGCGTGCGAAGCGTGCGGTTGGAGCGCTCCAGCGCAAGGGCGCTGGTCTCTGCGGACGGTACAAGTATCGCCGGTATATCGCCTACGGCCTTTACTATGGTGCCCATGCCCGCTACTATGGGCGCACCCTCCTTCATCTCCAGCTTCGCGGTGGCCTCGTCCTCGAAGCGGAGCACGAACGCGCCTATCGTAATCAGGTCGCTTGAGACGAGCTGTTTTTCCTGGACGGGATGGCCGTTCACCTTCGTGTAGTTCTTGCTGCCCAGGTCTACCACGAACCAGTGGTCGCCGCGCATCTCGATCTTCGCGTGCTGGCGGGAGACCTGGTCGTCCGGCAGGGCCATGTCGTTGGTGGACAGACGCCCGACAGTAAGGCCCTTCGGCGTCAGGACCTGAAAATTTCCCGCGCCCTTTCCGTCCAGTATCACCACCCTTGCCATAGAAACCTCCTGCGTCACCCCACGGCTATCAGCACAAGTCCCGCGAGCATCACCGCGCCGCCGATGAACCGTTCGCTTATCCTCGACTCTTTAAACATCAGCCAGCCGTAGCCTATCGAGAACAGAAGGCTCGTCCTCTTGACCGCTATCATGTAGCTGACCTGCGCCATGGAGAGCGCGAGTGTCTGGGTCACGGTCAGTAGCGCAAGCGAGCCCCCTATTAAAATATACAGCCTAAACCGGCCTTTGGGCAATGTCAACGGTTTCTTTGCGAAGCCCAGCGCGACCGGTGTGAACACGAGAGTGAACACGGCCACGTACGACGCGCCGAAAAACAGAGGCGAGGAGTGCATTATGGCGAGCTTGCCGAGGTCTGACGTGACTGCGTATATGGCCGCTACCGCCATCATCATCATCGAGCCCTTCTCCTTGTATATGGCTACGAACGGGGCAAAGATTCCACCCTCCTTCAGTGTGTGCGCGTTCAAGAGATACCCGCCCACGCATAGCAGGCATACGCCCGCGCCGCCGTTCAGGCTCGGCACCTCGCCGAGCATCACGAAGGATGTCACGAGCAGGTAGAGCGGGGTTAGCGCGAGAAATGGCATGGTCAGCGAAAGCGGGGATACCTCTATCGCCTTCGTATACAGGAGCGTGGCTATTATTTCGAGCGGGAGGGCGAGTCCCACCGCCCAGTAAAACGTGGTGTCTAATTTTGGTACGGGGATAAGCAGCAGTACCACGGCCAGAAAAGGCACGGCGGACAGGTTACGGAGCCACGCGACCATGAACACGTCGGAGCCCGCGAGCGCGCGCTTCGTGAATGCGTCCGCGGTGGCCTGTGCAAACGCGGACAGTAGTGATAGCGGGAGCCAAAGCATGGTAGTAAAAAGAGGGTCAGCCCTCGAACACCTCCCTGTCCATCCTTGCCTTCAGGTTCTCTATAGACTGCACCGCAATGATGTACATTGCCTGCGCCCATGCGAGTGGGGTGTTCTGGTTCGGCTTGCCGTCCATGTATAATTCTGGTATGTGGTACTCGGCCACCATCGTCTTCTCCGTCCTCAGTACATAGTGGTGGGCCTTCTTAAGCAAATTTATCGCCTCCCGCCCGTCACCCTTGAGCAGGTATTCGTCGGCCATCTTCGCGTATACTACCGCGAGCCAGGCAAGCCCCATCGGCCACTGGGCCTCCTTGTCGTCAGGCTGCCACGGGTCCGGGTTGTAGTAGCGGTCGCCGGGATAGCGGCATACCCCGTGCTCGCGGCAGAGCATGCCCTCCACGTTCGCGAGCACCTGGAGCCGCATGTCGTGGTCGAGCACCCGGTATGGCCATATCAGCGAGAGCTGTGAAAGGTCGTAAGGCCGCGACGCGCTCTCGCGGGGCAACACTTTCTTGAGGGCCTGCTGGCCCTGCTCTATGAAGCGGGCAGGCACCCTCACTTCTTTTATGTTGTCGCGCACGCTCATCAGCCCTGCGAGCACCGCGCCTATCGAGGAGGAATGAAGCTCCGGCCCCTCCTCCCATACCCCGTAGTCCGGCGCGTCGAACCACCTTATCGAGTACAGGTACCATATTATGTCCTGTATGCGCTTTACGTCACGCAAATCCCGGAGCACCTCTACGCCCTTCATCTGAAGGTTGCCGACCTTGTATAGCAGAAGCCCGAATATGTCCAGCTGGTTGTGGCCCCACTCGTCCGCGAACTCCTCTAACGTATGTGCGCGGAAGCGTGCGTGGAGGAAGTTGTGCTTGCCGGTCGGCATGTTGTCTATGCAGGAGTCTATTTTGTCTGCGTACTTGTCTAATATGTCGAGTATAAGTGCGAAGGAGCGCTTGACCGAGCCGAAGTCGCCCATGTACTCCTTGGCGACGGTGCAGTACATGATATCCCGGAGCCAGAAGGCCTGGTAGTGGCCCTGCGGGGACGCGGAGTACCCGCCGTTATAGTGGTACATCCCGTCCAGCACACGGAGGGCGGCGTCCACCTTTTCCTTGGCCGTGGTTATCTTGTACTTGGCACCCCCGACCGGGGCAAGCCTTTCGAGCGCGTCCTTGTACTGGCTGATGAGCGTGTCCTGCCGGGCCACCTGGAGTTTCAGGCCGTCTATGATGTTCAGTAGTTCAAACTGTTGTAATGCGGGGTCTTCCAATTATGTCACCCTTATTTGTCCATGAGGAGGAACGCGACCTTTTTCTTGAGCTCGCTAAGGTCGGAGGTCTTTACTATGTACGCGTCTGCGGCCCAGAGGTTGAAGTCAGACTTGAACTCCGGGTATGCGGTCAGCATGATTACGGGTATGTGGGGCGCCTTCTCGCGGATTGCAGCGAGCGCTGCCATCCCGCCCATGCCGGGCATCTTTATGTCGAGCGTGATGAGGTCGGGCTTCGTATCGCCCAGGGCGGCCAGGGCCTCCTCGCCGCTTGCCGCCGAGACAACGATGTAGCCTTCCTCTGCAAGCTCTGCGGTGAAAAGCTTCCTGAGGTTATCCTCGTCGTCAACTATTAGTATCGTTTTCATCAGTCTTTAAGCCTCGGGTTGAGCGCGTCCTGAAGCCCTTCGCCCAACAGGTTGTAGCCAAGCACGGTTATAAGGATGGCGAGTCCGGGGAACAGGGACAGCCACCACGCAATCTCTATGTTGTCCTTCCCGGAGGTCAGCATGTTGCCCCAGGACGCCGTCGGGGGCTGCACGCCCAGGCCCAGGAAGCTTAAGGCCGACTCTGTTAGTATAGCACCGCCCACGCCGAGCACCGCAGAGACGACCACGGGTGCGAGCGCGTTGGGGAGCAGGTGCCTGAATATTATCCTGAAGTCGCCCGCGCCGACGGCCTTCGAGGCCATCACGAAGTCGCGCTCTTTGAGCGTAAGGAACTCCGCCCGCACAAGACGGCTGACGCCCATCCAGCCGGTGACTCCTATGATTACCATTATGTTCCATATAGAGGGCTCCAACACCGCTATCACCGCAAGTATCAGGAATATGGTGGGGAAGCAGAGCATTATGTCCACGAAACGCATAAGCACGCTGTCCAGCCAGCCGCCGTAATAGCCGGAAACCGCGCCCACCGCTACGCCTATGGCCGTTGCAATGCCCACCGCTACAAACCCCACAAGGAGCGATATCCGCGCGCTGTATATCAGGCGGCTCAGTACGTCCCGTCCGAGTTCGTCTGTGCCCAAAAGGTGGCCCTGCCCGGGCGCGGCAAGTATGTTCGTGGTGTCGATAAGGCTCGGGTCGCACGGCGCGATGAGCGGCGCGAGCACGGCGGCGATGAACAGGGAGAGTATTATACCGCTGCCCGCAAGGGCGAGCGGGTTACGCATGAACCTGCCCATGAAGATGGATGACAGCGTCTGCTCTTTGCTTGAGGCGTCCATAAGGCATAAATTATAGGCCAACCTGCGTCCATGTCAAGGCAAAGTTAGTCGTGCCGCCCTAAAATACTTTTTTACAAACAACATAAAAGATGGTAGTATTTGGGGTTGTGGAGGAGATTGCCGCGTCGCAATGACAAAACTGGAGATTAAGCTATGGCGCTTATACCCTATGACCCGTTCAAGAACCTGCTCTCCTTGCAGGAGAGGATGAACCGGCTGTTCGACGAGACCATGCAGAGGGGCCAGGAGCCGGAGTTCATGAAGACCGGCACGTGGACGCCCGCGGTGGACATCCTTGAGACCGAAGGCGAGATAACGCTCGTAGCCGAGCTGCCGGGTATGGAGCAGGAAGACGTGGACATACAGGTGAGGGACAACACCCTCACGATGAAGGGCGAACGGAAGATGGAGAAGCAGTCCAAACCAGCAAAAGAAGAAACGTACCACAGGATGGAGCGCGCATACGGCGCGTTCTCCCGCTCCTTCACCCTGCCCGCCACCGTCGAGCAGGACAAGATAACGGCCTCGTTCAAGAAGGGCCTCCTTGAGATAAGGATGCCCAAGACCCCCAAGGCAAAGGCACAACAGATAAAGATAGAGGTGAAGGAATAAATTGAAGAACATATTAAAAGGCCGCATTGTCGCAGGTATCGCCTTATTGGGTTTTGGCCTGCTCGTCACCTGCCTGCCTGCACAGGCCCGCGAGATGCCCGGCAGCTTCTCGCCCTTGGTAAAAGAGGCCGCGCCTGTCGTGGTGAACATAAGCACCACCCAGGTAGTGAAGCCGCAGGAAGGCGAGAAGTCGGCGGAGGAGGAGTTCTTCAGGCGGTTCTTCGGGCTGAGCCAGCCGCAGGCCCCTACCGAGCGGTGGAGCCTCGGCTCCGGCGTGGTGATAGGCGAGGACGGCTACATACTGACTAACAACCACGTGGTCAAGGACGGCAAAGACGTGAAGGTCGGTATGCCCGACGGCACGGTGAAAGAGGCGGTAATAGTAGGCACGGACGAGAGGACTGACCTCGCCTTACTTAAGGTGGAGGCATCCGGTCTGGTGAAGGCAAGGCTTGGGGACTCGGACGTCATCGAGGTCGGCGACTGGGTCGTGGCCATAGGCTCTCCTTTCGGGCTTTCGCATTCCGTGACTGCGGGCATAGTCAGCGCAAAGGGCCGCGAGATCGGCGCGGGTCCATACGACGACTTCATACAGACGGACGCCTCTATAAACCCCGGCAACTCGGGCGGGCCGCTTTTCAACACGGCGGGCGAGGTGGTGGGCATAAACACTGCTATAGTCGCTTCCGGACAGGGTATAGGTTTCGCCATACCGATAAACATGGCGATGATAGTGGTCAGGGACCTGAAGGCACACGGCAAGGTCGAGCGCGGCTGGCTCGGCGCAAGCGCGCAGGTGGTGACGCCTGAGCTTGCGGTGGCATTCGGGATGAAGGAGCCCGCAGGGCTTGTGGTGACCGGGGTCGAGAAGGCGAGCCCCGCAGAGAAGTCCGGGCTTAAAAAAGGCGACGTCATAATTGAGTTTGCGGGCAGGAAGATAACGCACCCCTCAGAGGTACCCTGGCTGGTGGCCAGCAGCCCTATAGGCTCGACCGTGCCGGTGAAGATAATGCGGGCGGGCAAGCGCGAGGAACTTACACTGACTATTGAGAAGATGCCGGAGGGTACGGTCGAAGGCGGGCTGGACATGGAGAAGGAACTGGGGCTTACCGTGACGGAGCTGACCCCTGAGGTCGCGCGTCAGTTGAACCTTGTAGGCCAGTACGGGGTGATAGTCTCCGGCGTGGCAAAGGACGGGCAGGCTGCAGAGAAGGGCATCAGGCCGGGCGACCTGATCGTAGAGGTTAACGGCAAACCGGTACACACCACCGAGGCGTTCATAGAGGCACTGAAAGGCGCGAAGCGCGGCGACACCATCGCGCTCTACGTGCAGAAGCCCAGCGGGGCTATATTCGTGCCGATGAAGATAAAGTGAGCAGGCCGAAAACATTAAAAGACATCGAAGGCCGCGAAGTCAGGCTCACCAAGGAAAGGCTTGAGCACATACTGGAACACCCCGAGATGGCCGGGATGCTCGATGCCATCGCGGAAACACTCGGGTCGCCGGAAACGGTAATGAAGTCCTTGACCGACCCGGATGCAAGGCTGTATTATAGATACTATGACAGCACACTGGTTGGCGGCAAGTACCTCTGTGTTGTGGTCAAGCAACATTTGGAGGGTGATGCCTTTGTCCTGACTGCGTATCTTACGGACAAGGTCAAGAGGGGAGAAATAAAATGGCCAAGAAAAAAACAGTAAAGCTCTGGTACGACAAAGAGGGCGACTTCCTGGAGGTCATCTTCGATAACAAGCCCGGATATTTTGTAGAGACCGACAGCGACCAGGTAATGGAGAAGGTGGACGACAAGGGCAATGTGATAGGTTTCCAGGTGATGAAGGTCAGTTCTTTGAAGGGCAAACCACTTGAAGTGGCGCTGGTGTAATAGAGCCGCCATTACGGAAATAACGTGAAAAAATACCTGCTCGTCCTATTGATATTTAGCTGCCTGTCCATGCCCGCCGCCGCGTCCGCATACCAGGCGGCGCTCGAAGCGTCCGCGAGCAGGGCCGAGGTGGCGAAGGGCGAGACATTCACCTACAAGCTCTCCATCATAGAGGAAGGGCAGGCGGGCAGAGGTGCGCAGGCCGTGCCGCCGGACTTCACCGGCTTCAACGTGACCGGGACATTCTCGTCCACCTCCGTAAAGGTAATCCAGAACAAGGCCAGAAGCGTGTCCGATACGGAGTACCGCATGTCCTCCGACATAACCGGCGAGCACATCATACCGCCCGCGAAGCTGATACTCACCGACCCCGCCACCGGCAAGCAGCAGGAGCTGACCTCCAACCCCGTAAAGGTTACCGTGACCGAGAAGGGACCCGGCCTGATGAAGGGCGTCGAGGACGAGATTAACGACATAAAGGCCCCCAAGAGCTTCATGGACAAGGTGAAGCTTTTCTTCTACGGGATGGTCGCTATCGTGGCGCTTATACTCCTGCTGATAGTCGGGCTTGTGATGTACATGGTCAAGAGGAAGAAGAAGGTCGCCAAGGCCGCGCCCGCGCCCCCGGTGGGTGCAGGCACTGCCGTCTCCCCAAGGGACGAGGCCCAGGCCGAACTCGGACGCGCCGACCTGCTCAGGCACGACCCCAAGGTATATTACAGCTCCGTGTCCGGCACGGTGCGCAGGTACCTGAAGGCAGTCAAGGGCGTCTCGGCCACAGAGACCACTACCTCCGAGCTGATGACGGTTGCCGAGAAGGCGGGCATACCGGAGGTCTACCGTGTGCGGCTCAGGGCTTTCCTGGAGGAGGCTGACCTGGTCAAGTTCGCAAAGTTCACCCCGGGCGAGGAGGAGAAGGACCGCTTCCTCGAAACCGCGAAGAGGCTGGTGAACGATATATAAATGATAAAACTCGGCCTGACGGGCGGGATTGGAAGCGGCAAGAGCACGGTGAGCGCCATGTTCCGCGAATTGGGCGCGCACGTCATCGACGCGGACGTCCTTGCGAGGGAGGCTCTCGCGCCGGGCAGCCCTGCCTCTACCGAGGTAGTGCGCTCCTTCGGCGAAGGCATACTCGGCCCGGACGGCGGCATCGACAGGAAGGCCCTTGCGGACGTGGTGTTTGGTGACGCAGCGAAGAGGGCGGCCCTCGAAGCAGTCGTACACCCTTACGTGTTCCGTGAGGCGGAGCGGATTACCTGTGATATAGCCAAAGCCGAGCCGGACGCGGTGGTCGTGTTCGATGCAGCGCTTATAATCGAGACCGGGGCGCACAGGCGCATGGACCGCGTGGTGGTGGTATGGTGCAGGCCGGATACCCAGCTTGCGAGGGTAATGCGCAAGTTCGGGTTCACAGAAAACGAGGCGCGGCTTCGGGTGGCGGCCCAGATGCCGCTCTACGAAAAGCGCGCATACGCAAGCCACGTGGTGGACAACGACGGCCCGCTCGATGACACCCGTCGGCAGGTGGAGGCCATTTACCGTGAGGTCAAACAATACGTTTGACTTTTGCCCTCTTTTCTAATACACTTGAACACGTTGATTTTTGTAGCAAATCGGGCGCGCCGTGCTGGCGTCAAGCCACATTGTTTGTCATTCTGAGCAACGCGAAGAATCCACAGTTTGTAGTTGCCCAATTCATTGGGCGCCTTTAGAAATATGATGTCAAAAGCGCCTGATAAATCAGGCAACTACATTAAGAAGCTTAAAAGCAGGTCCCTCCGCTTCGGTCGGGACGACAGCAGGGGAACCGGTACGCAGTAACGCAGCAGTTACCCATACTTTTATTATAAGCCGGTTTTGCACTTCGCACTTAGAGGCCCAGGGATATTGAAAAAGTCCGACCCCATCGTAAGGAAGGCGGTTTTCCCGGCCGCAGGGCTTGGCACGCGCTTCCTGCCCGCCACTAAGGCGTCCCCCAAGGAGATGCTCCCGCTGGTGGACAAGCCGCTCATCCAGTATGGCGTGGAGGAGGTGGTGGCCTCCGGGATAGACGAGGTTGTGATAATCACCGGCCGGGGCAAGAGGGCCATCGAGGACCACTTCGACGTATCCTTCGAACTCGAACATGAATTAAAGGAGAAGAAGAAGTATAAACTTCTGGAGGAAGTAGAGCGCGTATCCAACATGGTGGCCTTCAGCTACATCCGCCAGAGGAAGGCCCTGGGCCTTGGACACGCGGTCTTGTGCGCCGAGAGGGCGGTGGGCGACGGCCCGTTTGCAGTGATACTGAGCGACGATGTGATAGACGCGGACGTACCGGTAACGAAGCAGCTCATGAAGGTATACGCGAAATACAAAGACCCCGTGGTCGCAATATGCGAGGTGGACTGGGACGAGGTATCGTCCTACGGCGTAATCGACGGCGAAGAGGTCGAGCCGGGCGTGTTCCGCATAAAAGACATGGTGGAGAAGCCGCCGGTCGGCAGCGCGCCCTCGAACCTGGCCATCATAGGCAGGTATATACTGACGCCCGACATATTCGACGCGCTGAAGGACACGAAGCCGGGCAAGGGCGGCGAGATACAGCTGACCGACGGGCTGCGCGCGCTGATGAAGAAGAGAAACGTGTACGCGCTCAAGTTCAAGGGTACCCGTTACGACGCGGGCGACAAGCTGGGCTTCCTGAAGGCGACCGTGGAGTTCGCCATAAAGGACGGCTCTCTTGGCAAGGACTTCAAGGAGTACCTGAAGGGTCTCAAGCTTTAAGCCGGGAGGTGGACGTGGCTGTAAAGAAGCGTGGTGTGACCGCCAGCCTGATAGGCGACGAGATCAGGAACTTTATCAGGGCGGTATCCTTAGACGAGAGAAGTTCTATGGTGCTGGGGGAGACCGGCGGCCCCCTGATAGACCTCTACGAGACGCAGGACGACGTGGTGATAGAGGCGGACCTCCCGGGCATAGGCCCCGAAGACATGGAGATAAGCATACTGCACAGCATAGTGACCATAGAGGGCGTGAAGAGAGAAAAGATAGAAGAGCAGGACAAGATAAACTACCTCTGCATGGAGCGCTCCTTCGAGTCGTTCAGAAGGACGCTCAGGCTTACCGTGCCGATAAACCCGCAGAAGGCCAAGGCGCAGTATGCGCGGGGAGTGCTGACCGTGACCATCCCCAAGATAAAAGAAAAAAGGGGGACGGTAGTCAAGGTCAGGGTGGACAAGGACTAAGTTACCAAAAACTCCGAGGAGGCTATACACGTGGCGGAACCGAACGAGAACCAGGAAGGCCAGCCGGTAGAAGTGCCGGGCAGGCTCCCTCTGTTACCTATCAGGGATATAGTGATATTCCCGTACATGATACTGCCGTTGTTCGTGGGCAGGGACATGTCCATCAAGGCCATAGACGACGCCCTGACCGGCAACAGGATGATACTCCTGGTCGCGCAGAGAGACGTGAACACCGAGAACCCTGAACCCGACGACCTCTACAAGGTGGGCACGGTCGGCATGATAATGCGCATGCTGAAGCTCCCGGACGGCCGCGTCAAGATACTGGTGCAGGGCATCACCAAGGCGAAAATAAACTCCTACTCGCAGACCGAGCCCTACTTCCAGGTGGACATAGAGAAGATTACCGAGCCGAAACCCGGGAAGCTGACCCTCGAGATAGAGGCGCTTATGCGCAACGTCAAGGAGCAGTTAGAGAAGATGTCCTCCTTCGGCAAGATGGTGCTGCCGGACATCATGGTCATCGTGGAGAACATAGACGACCCCGGCAAGCTCGCCGACCTGGTCGCATCGAACCTGGGCCTCAGGGTGGACGTGGCCCAGGAGGTGCTCGAGATATCGGAGCCCACCGAGCGCCTCAAGAAGGTCAACGAGATAGTATCGAAAGAGTTAGAAGTCCTCTCGATGCAGCAGAAGATACAGGCCGACGCGAGGGGCGAGATAGACAAGTCGCAGAGGGAGTATTTCCTCCGCGAGCAGTTGAAGGCCATCCAGAAGGAATTAGGCGAGGTGGACGAGCGCACCGAGGAGATAACCGAGCTCAAGAAGAAGATAGAAGAAGCCGAGATGCCTGAGAAGGTTAAGGTGGAGGCTGAGAAGCAGCTAAAAAGGCTCGAGCGTATGCACCCGGACGCGGCCGAGTCGGGCGTGATACGCTCGTACGTCGAGACGCTGGTGGAGGTGCCGTGGTCGAAATCCACACCCGACAGCCTGGATATAAAGGCCGCAAAGAAGGTACTGGACGACGACCACTACGACCTGGAAAAGGTCAAGGAGAGGATACTCGAATACCTTGCCGTCAGGAAACTCAAAGAGAAACTCAAAGGGCCGATACTGTGCTTCGTGGGCCCGCCCGGCGTCGGCAAGACCTCGCTCGGCAAGTCCATAGCAAGAGCGCTCGGTCGCGAGTTCTTCAGGATGTCCCTGGGCGGCATAAGGGACGAGGCCGAGATACGCGGCCACAGGCGCACTTATGTCGGCGCGCTCCCGGGGAGGATAATACAGGGCATAAGGCAGTGCGGGACAAACAACCCGGTATTCATGCTGGACGAGGTGGACAAGGTAGGCGCGGACTTCAGGGGCGACCCCTCCGCCGCCCTGCTCGAAGTGTTAGACCCCGAGCAGAACTTCGCGTTCGTGGACCACTACCTGGCAGTGCCGTTCGACCTCTCTAACGTGATGTTCATCACGACCGCGAACCTCGTGGACCCCATAATACCCGCACTCCACGACAGGATGGAGGTCATACACCTGGCCGGATATACCGAGGAGGAGAAAAAGGGCATCGCAAGGAACTACCTGATACCCAGGCAGATGACGGAAAACGGCGTCACCGAGAAGGACATACAGATATCCGACCAGGCCCTCATGCTGATGATATCCCAGTACACGAGGGAGTCGGGCTTAAGGAACCTGGAACGTGAGATAGGCAACACATGCCGCAAGGTGGCAAGGAAGATAGCCGAGGGCAGGAAGACCATCGTGCACATTACTCCCGGCGGGCTGCACAAGTACCTGGGCGCACCCAAATACCTGCCGGAGGAGGAGCGCGAGAAGGACGAGGTGGGCGTGGCGACCGGCCTTGCATGGACTGAGTCCGGCGGCGACATACTTTATATAGAGGCGACGACCCTCAAGGGCAAGGGCGGGCTGATGCTCACCGGCCACTTGGGCGAGGTGATGAAGGAGTCCGCACAGGCCGCGTTAAGCTACGTACGCTCCAGGGCGGCGCAGTTAGGCATTAAGGAAGACGTGTTCGCAAAGACCGACATACACATACACGTGCCCGCAGGCGCAATCCCCAAGGACGGCCCTTCGGCGGGCGTAACGATGGCGACCGCCATTACGTCTGCGTTGAGCGGGCGGGCCATCAACAAGGACGTGGCCATGACGGGCGAGGTTACGCTCCGGGGCCGTGTACTGCCGATAGGGGGCCTCAAGGAAAAGACCCTCGCCGCGAGACGGGCGGGCATAAAGACGGTCATCATCCCCAAGCGCAACAGCAAGGACCTGGCCGACATACCCAAAATAGTCAAGAAAAGCATAACATTCGTCCTGGCCGAACACATGGACGAGGTACTTGCGGCGGCGCTCGTAGACAAGAAACCGGGCCGCACCGGCCGTCGCAAGGAAGAATAATTTGCGCCCGAAGAAGTTATCGAGCCTCGGCGAGTTTGCGGCCATCGAGCGCATTCAGGGCATATGTAAACGCCCGGGCCGGGACGTAACAGTAGGCATAGGGGACGACGCGGCGGCGTACAGGGTGCCTGACGGGTACATTACGCTCGCATCCTGCGACATGCTGATAGAGGGCGTACACTTCGACCTGGGGAGCGCGGGGTACAGGAGCCTCGGATACAAGGCCCTGGCCGTCAACCTGAGCGACATAGCCGCGATGGGCGGAAGGCCGCGCTACTATATGGTAGCGGCGGCGCTCGGCAGGAAAGCGGACGAAAAGGACTTGGGCGAGCTATACCAGGGCATCGAGTCTGCGGCGGCGCCACACAAAGTCAGGGCGATTGGTGGCGACACCTGCGGCACCTCCGGGCCGGTGGTCATATCCGTCACAGTTATAGGCGAGGCAAGGCCAAAGGACATAATAAGGCGCTCCGGGGCGAGGCCGGGCGACGACATATACGTCACCGGGACCCTCGGCGACTCTGCGGGTGGGCTGGTACTTCTAAAAAGCGGGGGAGGGCGAAAGCGAATTTCGCCGGTGCCCACTGATGGCCTGGACGCAGATTATCTGATCTCCCGCCACCTTATGCCTACTCCGCGTGTAAAGGCTGGCATGGTACTGGCGGAGGCGGGGCTTGCGACCTCGATGATAGACGTAAGCGACGGGCTTTCCTCCGACCTAATGCATATAATGGAGCAGTCCGGGGCGGGTGCGCTGGTGTACGCAGAAAGTGTCCCGTTGTCCGGGGGGCTTAAAAAGACTTTCGGGGATAAAAAGGCCCTTCGGCTTGCGCTGCACGGGGGCGAGGACTACGAGCTGCTCTTTACAGCCAGGCCGGGGTCGAGGGCAAAGTTGCAGGGTTTAAAAAAGAGGGCCGGCACGTCTATTACGCTTATAGGGAGCGTGACGGAAGGCGGCGGTGCGTTTCTCGTTTCCGGAGACGGCGGGAGAAAGGCGTTGAGGCCCGGAGGATATGAGCACTTCAGGTGATAGGCTTAGACCAGATAAAACAGAGGATAAGGCACATACTGAGGCTCGGCGGTTCACCGCACGAGCTGGCCAAGTCTTTTGCCGTCGGGGTGTTCGTGGCGTTCACGCCGTTCATCGGCCTGCACACCGTAATGGCCTTGACGCTCGCATGGGCGCTCAGGCTGAACAAGGCGGTGGCCCTGACCGGGACGTTCGTGAACAACCCCTGGACGATAATATTCGTGTACGTGGCGCCCACCTGGGGCACAGTGATGGCGATGCGCAGTATGGGCATAGACGTGCCCGTACTAAACTACGAGATGCTATCCGCCCAGTTCGCGGAAACGCTCACCCAGTACAAACTTTGGGAAATAGCCTTCTGGAGGTCAATACTCTCGGAGTTCCAGCCATACGTACACGCATTCCTGGTAGGCACCACCATCGCGGGCGTGGCGGCGGCATTTGCGTCGTACTTCATAGCGTATTCATGGATTACGATATACCGGAAGGAAAAGGCCAGGCTCCACTCAATGTCGAGGACGCGGCATGATTAGCATAATAATACCCGCATATAACGAGGTCGACTCCATAAAGGGCGTCATCGAGGGCATAAAGGCGGCGCTCGACCCCGCCGGGCTGATATACGAGATAGTGGTGGTCGACGACGGCAGCACTGACGGCACCGCCTCCTCCCTGGTCGGCCAGAGGGTGGCCATATGCACCCACCCGGAGAACAAGGGCTACGGCGCGTCTTTAAAGACGGGGATAAGGGCGTCGAAAGGGAACATCATAGTAATAACGGACGCAGACGGTACGTACCCCGTCTCGGCCATACCCGAGTTGGTCAGGGCGGTCGAGGACGAAGGCTACGACATGGCGGTGGGCGCGAGGACCGGGAAGGACGTCAACATCCCGCTCGTCAGACGGCCTGCCAAGTACGTGCTCAAAAAGCTTGCCGATTACCTTGCAGAGACGAAGATCCCGGACCTGAACTCCGGCCTCAGGGCCTTCAGGAAGGACCTCGCATTCAGGTATTTCCACCTGCTGCCATCCGGTTTCTCGTTCACTACAACCATAACGCTTGCGCTTCTATCGGACGGGTACAACGTCAAGTACGTGCCGATAGATTACCTCCAGCGCACGGGCGGCAGCTCCAAGATAAGGCCCAAGGACTTTACGAACTTCATCCTGCTCATCATAAGGGCTATATGCTACTTCAACCCCCTCAAAATATTCCTCCCGGCCAGCCTCATTTTCCTGGGATGGGGGGGAGTGCACATAGTGCAGACGATGGTGAGCGCCCACAGGGTGACCGAGGCGGGCCTGCTTGCCGTCCTTCTGGGCTTCCAGATAGGCTTCATCGGCCTCATCACGGACGTCATGGTGCGGAGGGACCGGTGGATAAAATGAGTTCCGGGGGTGTATAAATGGGATGTGACTACGAATCTGGTAGGGCAAAGCTTGAAAAATTAATAGAGTGGTACACCCCAAATGAATATAAGCGCAACGAAGCCACTACGCGGCTATATTTAATTGACACACTTTTCTTTGAGTGTTTGGGATGGGACAAAGATGATGTAGTAACAGAAGAATATTCTGCAAATGAGCGTGTTGATTATATCTTCTCCGCACCAAGGCGCATTCTAATAGTTGAAGCTAAGCGTGAAGGTAATTATTTCGAACTTCCTGCCGGCAACGGACGAATAGAATGTTCTATTCCTGTCCTATCGCGTGATTATCCCAACGTAAAAGCAGCACTCGACCAAGTCACTCATTATTGTCAAACTCGCGGTGTACCATTTGGCGTTGTATGTAATGGTCATCAAATAATATCATTAGTAGCATCACGTAGTGATGGCCTCGAACCTTTAAAGGGAAAGGCCTTAGTCTTTTCATCCCTTAATTTTATGCTGGAAAACTTCCTTCAGCTTTGGCAGATATTATCCAAGCCAGGGATTGAAGAGAAGAACCTACAAACGAAACTAGTTGGTGCAATAACCCAATCCATTCCCGCTAAATTGTCAGTGTCTATCCCAGATTATCCAGGGGTGAAAAACAGAAATGTTTTTCAGACCGATTTACAGGTTGTGAGCGAACTAGTGCTTGAAGATATTACACGACATCGTGAATTGGAGACACGTTTTCTGGCAGAGTGTTATTGCCAGAGTGGGGCTTTATCTCAACATGCTCTAATTAGTAAGCATATGATGGAAGCAAAGTATGCTGCACTTTTTGATTCGAATTCACCCGGCCCAACGGTTGCACCTGCAATAAGCAGGGAAGGAATATCTCCCGACTTGCTTTCTGAAAGCTTAAGTCGACGCCCTATTCTCTTAATAGGTGATATGGGGGTTGGCAAAACAAGTTTTATAAAGAACCTAATCAATGTTGATGCAGCAACTTTATTTAAGAATGCATTATCGTTTTATATAGACCTTGGGAGCAACGCAACCCTTTCTGAAAATTTAAAAGATTTCATCCCGATAGAAATGATTAAGCAACTTAGAGAAGAAGAAAAAATAGACATAGAAGAAAGAAATTTTGTGCGAGGCGTATATAATATTGACTTAGAGCGATTTAGCAAGAGCATATATGCCGATTTGCGGGAAAGTGCCCCGGGATCCTATAAGGACAAAGAAATTGCTTTCCTTGGTGGTTTGGTCGGCAACATAACTGAGCATTTACGAAGGTCTCTGTCGCACTTATCAAAAGGAAGAAAAAAGCAGATTGTTATCTTCTTGGATAACGCAGACCAAAGAGACGATGAAATACAGCAGGCCGTTTTTCTTATAGCCCAAGAATTGGCCGAAAATTGGCCGGCAACGGTATTTGTCGCTTTACGTCCCGAGACTTTCCATAGATCTGCCAAGGTAGGGGCGCTCAGTGGTTATCATCCGAAGGCTTTTACTATTTCGCCTCCTCGGATTGATACGGTTATCGAAAAACGACTACGATTTGCTATTAAGCTTGCTTCAGGTGAAATACCAATAACATCCTTACCTGGCAACATCCAGGCAAATCTAACCAATTTGAATGGAATATTGCGTGTATTCCTTGATTCGTTTGAACGCAACAAAGAATTAAAAGAATTTATCGAGAACATATCAGGAGGGAACGTGCGTTTGGCTTTGGATTTGGTTAAAGGTTTTTTTGGAAGTGGGCACGTAGATACTGAGAAAATTATAAATATATATTACGAGAGCGGTAGCTATTACATTCCCCTTCACGAGTTTATTAGAGGTGTAATATACGGAGATTCAGAAGATTATCATCCTGACAGGTCACCTATTGCTAATCTTTTTGATGTTTCGCAACACAATGCCAAGGAGCATTTTCTTTTACCGCTAACAATTGGGTTTCTTCTGGTGCCTGGAAATGCAAATGTTGAAGAGGGGTTTGTAGATAACGCTATACTTTATGAAAAATTGCAGAGTCTTGGGTTTTTGCCAGAGCAAATAGATAATGCAATTATTAGAGGTGTTAGGAAAAAGCTAATTGAGACCAGTGCACGGCGAATGCCACAGCCGGGACAAATTATGCCACAAGCATTTCGAGCAACAACGGTGGGAGCTTATCATATAACGCGGTTGTGCCATCTTTTTAGCTATATAGATGCAATAATAACGGATACTCCAATTTTTGACGCGGATAATAGAAAACAGCTCATCAATACACACCATATAAAAGAACGACTTGATCGGGCAGAAGTATTTCGTAAGTATTTAGATTCACAATGGTTAGAGTTCGGCGGATTAACTAATGCTTTTGATTGGAGCCAAGCATCTGATGGACTTTGTTAAGATATCAAGAGGATTAGGGAAGCGATAAGCAGCGGGAGGACTAAGTATAAATGAAAGTCCTTCTCATCAACCCCCCCCAGCAGAACATGGTCACCAACAACATCCCGTCCATCGTGGACGAGGAGCGCGGTTACAACCCGCCGCTCGGGATACTGTATGTTGCCGCGCACGCAAGGGAGAACACCCCGTTCGATATAAAGGTCGTAGACGCGGTGGTCGAGGAATTAGACTACCCCGCCCTTAAGGCGCGCATAGCCGCAGAGAAGCCTGACGTGGTAGGCGTAACCGCTACCACCTTCACCCTCCTGGACGCGCTTCTGACCGTAAGGCTCGTCAAGGAGATAAACCCTGAAATAACAGTAGTTTTGGGCGGGCCGCACCCCTACATATATCCCGACGAGACGATAAGGCTGCCGGGTATTGATTTCCTGGTGATAGGCGAGGGCGAGGCAGTATTCTCCGCGCTCCTCAATAACCTGCACGACAAAGAGGCCCTCAAGGGTATTCGCGGGCTTGTGTTCAAAGAAGGGGATAGCGTTGTAAACACAGGGCTTCCGCCACTCGTGGACGACCTGGACTCCCTGCCGTTCCCCGCAAGGGACCTGACCCCATACGACAAATACAACTCACTGATAGCAAAAGGCGGCCCTGTCACCACCATGATTACAAGCCGGGGCTGCCCCTACAGGTGCCTTTTCTGCGACAGGCCGCACCTGGGCAAGCGGTTCAGGCCCCGTTCCGCCAAAAACGTGGTGGACGAGATGGAGAGTTGCGCGAAAATGGGCATCCCGGAGTTCCTGATATATGACGACACCTTCACTATCAGCAAAAAGCGCGTGCTCGATATATGTGCGGAGATAAAGGCAAGGGGTCTCAAAATAGGTTGGGATGTGCGCGCAAGGGTGGACACGGTTAACGCGGAAATGCTCAGTGCGATGAAGGACGCGGGCTGCGACCGCATACATTACGGCGTTGAGGCGGGAAGCCCTGAGGTGATAGAGACGCTGAGGAAGGGTATTACGTTAGAGCAGGTGAGACGGGTGTTCAAGGAGACCAAAGAGGCCGGAATCTCGATTTTAGCTTATTTTATGATAGGTTCGCCGGGTGAGACGCGGGCCCAGATGGAGGAGAGCCTGCGTCTGGCTAAGGAACTGGCCCCCGATTATCTGCACCTTTCCATAACGACGCCGTTTCCGGAGACGGACCTGTACCGGCTCGGCTTTGAAAAAGGCGTGCTCAAAGAGGACTACTGGCGGAAATTCGCCAGCGACCCGCAGAAGGGGTTCATCCCGCAGGTATGGGACGAAAACCTGAGCAGGGACGAGCTGATAACGATGCTCCATAGGGGCTACAAGGAGTTCTACCTCAGGCCCGGCTACATACTGGGCAGGCTGAAGCGAGTGAGGTCGCTCTCCGACCTGAGGGCAAAAGCCCGCGCCGGATTTAAGGTTTTCAAGATTTGAGCAAAAACACTCATCAGCAATGAGTGAAAATACTACTCTTTGTGGATAAAGCTGAGCAGCCACTTCTGTCGCTCTGGAGCTAATACTTTGATTTAAAAGGTTATTGGTGGTTTGGGCTTGTTTAGCCGTTTTTTTGGACTAAATGTGCGCACTACACGTGTAAAATTTTTAATAAACAATTTCATCAATGTTATCGTGACATTGCGACATCATGGTAGTAGCGGTACTATCAGGGGCTGGTTTTTGGCATAATTATTGCTTAAAACTTGTAGTGACGAATGCTGTATTTCCGAACACGCAGTTCGGTGCGAGGAAGACGCGCCCGTCTGCGTTTATAGAAACGATATGGTATATTCCTCGATTTTAACTCGAATTAAGAAAAGGCGGTGGATTATGAGAAGAAGGTCAAATCTTCTAGGCCTCGTGGGCATGCTGGTTATAATGCTTGGTTTCATTGTCGTCCCGACTGTCGGATGGGCGGCTTATGGAGACCTGCTGACAACGATTAATTCGGGCGGGCTTAGCCAGCCGGCCAAAATAGCGGTAGACTCGGCCAACGGCGACGTGTACGTCACCGATGCCGGGAACAAGAAGGTCAATAAATACGACAAGAGCGGCAACTACAACGCGGCCTTCTCGCTTTCGGTGAGTGGCACTCCTGTCGGCATAGCCGTTACCGCCAACAACATACTGGTTGGCGACGACACCAACAACTGCGTGTGGATTTATAACAAGTCTACCGGCGCGCTTGCCGACCTTACAGGCACGGTCACATCCCACAAGCTTGGTGGGGCCAGCGGTACCTCCGTCAGTATGCCGAACACCATAGCCATAGACCCGATAGGCCATATCTTCGTCGTGGACGGCGACAACGACAAGGTTTACATCTACAACGTCACCGGCATGCTTAATTCCAGCTTCGGCGCATCCGGTTCTGCAACCAGCTCGGGTACAACCATAAACCTTTACAATCCCTCCGGTATAGCCTTTGCCGACAGCACCGTGAGCGGTACGAGCGTTACGCAGCGTTTCTATATCGGCGACCAGGGCAATTTCAGGGTGCAGAAGCTTTCCTACGTGTACAACTCGGCAACCACCGCAATAACCACCGCTCCTACGTATGCCTCCTTAACCGTAGGCACGGGCAGGGGTGATAGCTTCGGCAAGTTCCTCAGGGTAAGCGACGTGGCTTGGGACAATGCGCTTAGCCGCCTCTTAGTGGTAGATTCCCTGCAGATGGTAGCCCAGATATTCACCAGCGCAGGCATCCCGATCACGCCGAACGCGGCCCTTAACTATTCAGGCACCTCCGTACAGGGTAACATGAACATCCCGACTGGCATAGCGCTGGATGCCAAGAACCAGAAGGTATACACGGCCAACAACCAGGGGTTCAACCTTGCCGTGTTCACCTCCGCTGACGGCAACGTGCCGGCCATGACCATTACGTCGCCGGCTTCTGCGGGCGAAGAGCCGTGCACCCCGACGTACACGGTCAACTTCGGCGGTACGGACTCGGACAGCGCCTCGGTGACGGCAAGCCTTTACTACTATAATACAGCCACTCCCACGAACAAGATACTCTTCTCGACGCAGACACTCGCCGTTACTGGCGGCGCGTACAACGGCTCCGCAATAATGGACCTGGTAGGCATCGGGCCCAATTACCTTCCTGCGGGCATATACGGCGTATATGGCGAGGTCATGGACTCAACGTACAACCGCGCAAACAATACGGCGGCCGGTACTATATCTATAATCAACGTGCCCGGGCAGGGGAACTACACCTGCACGATGGCAGCCCTGTTCGGGCCTGGCGATGCTACAGACTCAGACAACGACGGCCTCAAAAACGCAGACGAGATAAACGGCACGCATAACGCTGCCTACGGCAACGCCCCCACGGACCCTTACAACGCCGATTCTGACGGCGACGGCCTTGATGACGGCGTTGAGGAGGGGCAGGTTATACTGTCGTCAAACACAACGGTTACCCTTACCGGTGGCAGCACCGTAACATTAAACCCCAACAGTGCGGACACGGATGGCGGCGGGACGAGCGACGGCATCGAGATAGTCAAGGGCACCAGCCCGACTACCGGCACCGACGACCTTGTAGTAGCCTCGTCGGCTCAGGACCAGATATGCGAGTATTTCATCGGAGACCCGCAGCTTCTGGATTCCGTAATAACATTGATGAACAGCTCTGCCGGCAATATCGTAGTTGACCTGGACTTCTACAACCTGAACGGCACACTCAACAAGACGGTTCCGGGCATACTTGTGAAGCCTTTGCAGTTGGTCACAAAAAATCCCTATACGGACTACGGGATCTCGGATGGTAGCGTGGAGGTGCGCGCTACGTCTTCTGCTATCAGAGGCGACCTGACGAGGACCCGAAAGTATTATCTCGACCCCTTGATATATGATAACGGTGCGGGTTTTAACATGTCCCTGCCGTCAGAGTCGGGTACCACACAGTACTTGGGCGAGTACATTGACACCGGTGCGGCAGGCTACAGGTTCTTGGGCACCATCTACATAAAGAACTGGACCGACTCTACCGCCAATGTTACCGTGAAATACTCCGATGGCGAGGTCAACGCCAACCCGCTCGTGGAGAAGACCTATATATTGGCAGGTCATGAGACCAAGGTGATTAGGCCAAAGGACGAGGTAACTTACAAACAGGGCGCGCTTATCGCCACTTCGGATAAGCCTATAACCGTTGCGTTCTATGTGGAAAGATGGAATGCGACCGACCCCCTGACCTATGACGTCTGCTACGGTGAGAAGGCGATCCCCACGCTCTACACACAGGCATACACCTCATTGTGGTGCGACACGACGACCTACTATGCCCTCACCGACGCCCCGCACGCCGGGGGGTGGCTGGACAAGAAATACGACTACAACTACAGGTTCATAAACTATTTTTATATGCACAACTTCAGCCAGACCGATTCCATCGACGTCACAGTGAAGTTCAACGACATGAGCGGCAACCTGGTGCTGACCAAGACCTATACACTGCCGCCTAACGGTCAGAAGAACATAAGGCCTATGACTGAAGGTGCAAACAACCTATGGACTGTGATTGCGAACCCGGCCATCCCGCTTGTGGTGCAGGGTACTGCGGAAATCTCAGCCACCGGCCCGTTCAGCTGTATGAACTGGATACAGAGGTTGAATGTCAGTTCGTTCTCTTACGATGCTGGTACGCTTAAATATAGGAACGGCGGCGCCGCTGTGAACCTGATGGACTACTCATACTTGGTGCCCGTGGATTTTGCGCCAGCGACCACACATTATGTCTCGTCATACTATGACTGGGCAAACAGTGCCGCCAGCTACCCGAACGACTTCATCGACTGGGTGTTCACGTACAACCCCAGCGCTACGGATACGGCAAACCTGACCGTCACGTATTACAACCCGGATGGAACCGTCAACCTCACTAAGTCTGGTACGGGCTGTTCCATTGGGCCGCACAAGAACCTGGCCTGGAAGCCGTTCGGCACGCAGGCGGCTACGCACACCGGCTCCATCAAGATAGAGTCGGACCAGCCGTTTGTCGGCTTTACCTACTACCAGCGCTGGAGATACAACGACTTCGGTTTGTTTGATTACGCCATAGGAAGGCCGCTGTGGTAACACCGAGACCTTAGTCCTGTCTTTTTTGGATAGAGGAGGCCAATTGATGGCCTCCTCTATTTTTTGGGCATATTCATTGGGCAACAAAGAGGTGTAGAATTATGCAGTCGAGAACAGTCGGCGACCGCTTTCCAAAATGGTTCTATATCGCCGTCCCGCTATTTTCGGTTATAGCTACCCTCTTACTTATCGAACTCGTTCTTTGCATATTTTATCCCCTCCCGTATTCGATGGAGATCAACATGTACTATGAGCCTGACCCGTACACAGGCTACCGCCTCGCCCCCAACAGTATCGGCTATTTTCAGAGAGGCATCGTCGCCAGGACAAACAGTCTCGGCCAGCGGGACGTGGAACACTCCCTGAAGAAACCAGCCAGCGTATACAGGGTGCTTGTTATCGGAGATTCGTTTACGGTGGGCACCAATGTCGAACAGGAGGAGGCTTACCCTAAGGTGATAGAGGAGCTTCTAAACAAGAGAACCAGGAGGAAGGTGGAAGTTATCAATACTGGCGTCGGGGGGTGGGACCCGTTTGAATATGCTCAATACTATGAATACTATGGACGCGCATTCGAACCTGATTTGGTTGTAGTGGGCTTTTTTGTTGGAAACGATACTTACAGTCCCAAAAAGAGCGTTGAAGAACTGAATACCGCTATAGGCGGAAGGCGCGTATCGAGAAAAGCTGCGGAAAGGGTGTGGCTTACAAAGGTCAAAATATTTCTCTACGAGAACTCAAACTTAGCGAGGCTTCTCCTTGGCGGAAGCGTGAAGGCCAGGGCTCAGGACTACGGGAAGGCAACTTATGACAGGGCTGACTGCGCGGATTTTACAGACAGATATTTGGAGATACAAAAGTCAAGAAAAAATATATATTTGAAGCTGAACAAGAGGGTTGAGTCGATGGCAATGAAGACGGTCAACCAGATAAAGAGGATCAAGATAATGGCCGATGAGGAACATGTGCCTGTATGGATCGTCCTAATCCCCGACGAAACACAGATAAACCCACTCCTCAGGGAACGGGTTATAGATAAAGCCGATATGCAAAAATATGACTTTGATATGCCTCAAAAATTACTGGACAGGAAGTTCGAGGACATAGGCGTCAAGGTAATCGACCTTTTACCCATATTCAGGGCCGATCCGCGCTGCCTATATCTTAATGACACACATTGGACGGCGGAAGGGCACAGACTGGCGGCGGACAGGATATTTAATAACCTTTCTTCAGCCATCGATGCTGGAGCGCAGCACTAATGATGCATCACCGGGTTTCGGACAGGGTTCAGAAACCGGCTATTTTTTTTGACAATATAGTCCATAACTATGCTAAAATGCAACATGACTCAAACCTCCCCCGACAAGAAAATATCAATTATCCTGCCAGCACACAATGAGGAGGCCAACATTGAATCAGCCGTCAGAGATATATTTGATTATGTGAAGGGCAAGGGGTGGGAGTTTGAGGTCATAATAGTTGACGACGGAAGCAATGACCGAACCTCGGAAATAGTTAAGGCTCTCTGCGAGACGCGTGATAACCTAAGGCTAATAGTCCAAGAAAGAAATTATGGTTATGGGCGCGCTATAATGGTCGGCTTTGATGCGGCGAAGTTCGATCTCCTGTTCTTTACGGACTCGGACAGACAGTTTAACATTGAAAGCCTTGGGGACATGATAGATAAGGTTGAAGATGCCGACATAATCGTTGGCTACAGGATGAACCGGCAGGACCCGCCAATGCGGTTGTTTTTGTCCTGGGGGTTCAACGTGCTCGCGAGGTTTCTCTTTGACATAAACGTGAGGGACATTGACTGTGCATTCAAGATATTTCACAAGAGGATATTTGACAAGATAAAGGTTCAATCCACGAGATTTTTCTTCAATACGGAAGTACTGGCCAAGGCGAGGTATCTGGGATATTCCATAGTAGAGGTAGGGGTTCCACATTTCCCACGGCAGGCCGGCAGCTCAAGCGTCTCGATGAGATATATACCAATAACCATACATGAACTAATCAGGATACATAACAGCATAAAGAAGCTGAAGAAATGAAAATAGTACTCATAAGGCCCGTTACCAAAAAAGAACTTGTCTTAAATGTTGTCCCGCCCATCGGCTTAGGTTATCTTGCCTCATCGTTAAGAAACCATGGACACGATGTGTTAATCGTTGACTCCGTAAAAGATGGGTTGACTCAAGACGAGCTTGTGTCGTTGGTGCTCGGAGAAAGTCCAAAATTTATAGGGTTCCAAGTCTTTTCCCATGACGTGCAGTCTGTCACAAGGACGATTGCAATGGTCAAGGAGAGGGACGCCTCGGTAATAGCACTGGTAGGAGGCCCGCATCCCTCCGGTGTCAGGGAGGAGATATTCAAGGATATACAAAATGCGGACTACGCATTCGCTGGAGAATCCGAAAAGACCCTCCCGATGTTTTTGGATGCAATCAAGAACAGCGAGTTGGATGGTCGCATCAGGGACATACCCGGCCTGATATGGCGTGATGGAGAAGAAACCAGAGCAAACACTCCCGAATTCGTCCAGGACCTGGACGACATACCCTTCCCCGCTTGGGACCTGATCAACCCCTCGGTTTATCCAGAAGCGCCGCAGGGTGTTTTTTTCAAGCGGTTTCCCATTGCGCCTATTATCATAACAAGGGGATGCCCTTACAACTGCACGTTTTGTGCCGGAAAAACTATATCGGGAAGGAAGCTGAGGAGCAGGAGCGTTGGCAACGTGCTGCAAGAGATAGAGATTTTGAAAAGGGACTACGGTATTAAAGAAATACACATACTCGACGACAACTTCGCGCTTAAGCGCAGCTTTGTGAGAGAGTTTTGCGAGCGTATTATCGCGGAAAAAATTGATATAACCTGGAATTGTCCCAACGGGCTCAGGCTGGACACTCTCGACGAAGATATCGTTGCACTGATGAAAAGAAGCGGATGCTATACAATATCGGTTGGAATAGAGTCCGGCTCGCAACGCGTGTTGGACCTTATGAAAAAGGACCTTACGCTGGACAAGATAAGAAGGCAGGTAGACCTTTTGAAGAGGTGTGGTATGACGGTCAACGGTTTCTTCATAATAGGCTATCCAGGCGAGACCAGGGAAGAGATATTGGAGACTATTGCTTTCGCCAAAAGCCTGCCGTTGACCAGGGCCATTTTCTACAACTACCTCCCGTTGCCTGGCACCGAAGTATACAGGCAGCTAAGGTCGTCCGGCGAGTTGGAGGATGTGGACTGGGAGAAGGTCTTTCAGGCGGAGGTCCCGTATTCGCCAATAGGTATAGACAAAAAAGAACTTAACGAATTACAACGAAAGGCGCACCTCGATTTTTATCTCAGGTGGAGGGTGGTCTTTGATCTTGTGAAGGAGATAAGGTCGATTAAGCAGATCAAGTACATTCTCCGAAGGGTTGCGGCATACATTTCATAGATCATGGAAATCGAAAAATACAAAAGGATGTACGACCTTGAGGATTCCTACTGGTGGTTTGTAGCCAAACACAAGATAGTGCGGTCCGTGATCCGATACTTTTACGGGGAAGATACCGCCGGCGCATACGCGCTTGATATCGGATGTGGCACAGGCGCTTTCCTGGATAAGATGGAGCAAATGGACATGAAGGCCTATGGCCTGGATATGTCCAGAGAGGCCGTGGACTTCTGCCGTTCGAGGAGAAAAAGCAGGCTTTTGGTAGGAAATGTCGAAGGCGAGCTGCCCTTCAGAGACAACGCCTTTGATATAGTTACCAGCCTGGATGTCATTGAACATGTAGATGATTATCGAAGGGTAATCGAAGAAGCTTGCAGGGTATTAAGACCGGGCGGAATATTGGTCATAACGGTTCCCGCCTTCCAGTTCCTGTGGAACCAGCACGATGAGGTGCACCATCACAAGAGACGGTTTGTCAGTAAGGATATCAAGGCGGCAATAGAGTCTACAGGGGATCTCCGGACACTCAAGCTATCGTACTACAACTTTTTCCTTTTTTTCGTTGTCTGCCTTTTCAGGATACTAAAGAAAACATTTCGCTGGAATGGCAAGCGGAAGGATGATTTTATCTCTGTGCCGCGTCTGGTAAACGGCCTCTTATGCAGAATATTCAGCATGGAGTCCCTGTTCCTGAAACACCTCGACTTCCCGTTCGGGGTCTCCATCATCGCCGTGGCAAGAAAAGGGTTAAGGTAAAATGAGCAGAAATAGATGGGATAGCCCAATGATAGTGGTATTGTTGTTGGCCTCCCTGCTCTATTACCGGTCTTATTATAATTACGGCATAAACCTCCTTGATGAAGGCTACCTGCTGGACCCTGTAACGCGGGTCATGCAAGGCGAGTTACCCTACAGGGATTTCCGGCATTTTTATCCACCCGGCAGTTTCTATTTATTCAGCGCCTGCTTCAATATCTTCGGGACGGACATAGGCGTAACCAGGCTTTTCTGGGCCGTGCTGCACTCGGTTGCGGCCTGTTTTGCATATCTGATAGCGAGAAGGTTTGTATCGCCTCTTTATGCCCTTGCTGGGGCGGCACTTTTTGTTATAGCGCCAGCTCCGTGGCACAAGTCCTTTTTTGTCTGTCTGCCGCTCGTATGTCTCTGGGTCTACCTCAAATACATCGATAACAGGGGATACCGCTGGTTGACCATTGCGGCGCTCACAAGCGCAGGGGCTTTTTTATTCAGACAGGACGTGGCATTGTACGGTTGCCTGGTGTTTGTTGTTATGATGTCCATGTCGCGGGACAGTGCAGGCGGCGCGCCTAAACTTGAAGTCGTAAAGTTTATGTTTTTGTTCGTTGCCTTTGTCCTTCCTGTATTGATATTCTTTTACAGCCGTGATGCCCTCGGGGCCTTTACAAGGGAGGTATTCCTGTCTGGTTACAAGGGGACAAAGGCCTATGACCTTTCATTTCCGCCTTTTTTCCCCCTGTTCTCGGCTGACTTGACCTCTACCCTGAAGGGCAAGCTCTTCTACCTTCCTTTTCTAATCTATGTACTTTCCGCCGCTTATCTTATCGTAATGTGGGGGGCTCTAAAAAAGGATGGCTTGCACATCAAATATGCCTGTCTGTTGCTATATGGCTGCCTGGTATTGCTACAGCTCAAAAACAGGACAGACCTGCCGCATTTGTGGCAGGTCTTGCCCCTTGTATACCTTGCTGCGGCCGTGTTTTTCGGGAGGGCCTTCACAAAGTCGGCACGGTTTTCCTGGTCAGGGCCGTTGCTGATGGCCGTCCTTGTGTTGGGCGTAACTTCCGTAGCCCTGCAGGACCCGAACAGCGGTTCGATAGCTTTCAAGAAGGGCTGCGATACCCTGCTCGACCTGCCGAGGGCCAAGGTATATCTTACCAAACCGAGGGCAACGGAACTAAGAGAAGCCGTCGGTTTTATCGAGGCGAACTCCGGCAAGGGAGACTATATACTGGCGTTGCCCAACATCCCCATGCTGTATTTTCTCGCGGACAGGAAGAACCCCACATTTACGGAGCTTTTCATGCGGGGCATGACCTCGGACAGGGCCGACCAGGAAAGGGTCATACAAGACATAGAGGCAAAGCGGGTGAACCTGGTAGCGCTCAACCTGCGAGAAACGGACGGGTTCATTAAAGAGAGGCAGTTCAAGGAACATTCCCCCATCTTATACTCGTACATCATGTCTCATTACGCTGAAGCAGGCCGTGCAGGCGACATAGTGATGATGAAGAGGACCGGATGCCCGTCAACATATTAGGCATATCCGCCTTCTACCACGACAGCGCTGCCGCGCTCGTCACCGACGGTGTCATCACTGCTGCGGTGCAGGAGGAGCGGCTGAGCCGCAGAAAGCACGACCCATCCTTCCCGAAGGGTGCGGTACGCTACTGCCTGGACGAGGGCGGCATATCCCTCAGGGACATCGATTACCTCGTATTTTACGACAAGCCCTGGCTCAAGTTCGAGCGTATCCTGGAGACCTATATCGCGTTCGCTCCCAAAGGCCTCGTATCGTTTTTGATGTCCATGCCGGTATGGGTGAAGGAGAAGCTCTTCTTGAGTAAGATGATAGAGAAAGAGCTTGCCGGGATAGCCGACGATATGGGCAGCAGCGAGGGCTTCAGAGGCCGCATCTTATATGCAGAGCACCACCTCTCTCATGCGGCCTCCGCGTATTACCCCTCCCCGTTCGAGCGTGCGGCCGTACTGACGATAGACGGCGTGGGCGAGTGGGCGACAACGAGCTGCGGCGTCGGGTCGGGTAACACCCTGAAACTTGTCGAGGAGATGCACTTCCCCCACTCGTTGGGACTTTTGTATTCCGCTTTCACATACTTCGCCGGTTTCAAGGTAAACTCAGGCGAGTACAAGCTCATGGGGCTTGCCCCTTATGGCGAGCCTGTGTATACTGGTCTCATATACGACCGCCTGCTGGACCTGAAGGAGGACGGCTCGTTCCGGCTCAACATGGAGTATTTCGAGTACCCAGTCGGGCTCAAGATGACGGGCAGGGGGTTCGAGACGCTCTTCGGCGGCCCGCGCAGGAAGCCGGAAAGCCCTGTCACCCGGCGTGAGATGGACATTGCCCGTTCGATCCAGGAGGTGACCGAGGAGATAATGCTCAGGATGGCCCGCCACATACACGATGAGACCGGCGAGAAAAACCTCTGCCTCGCGGGCGGGGTCGCGCTCAACTGTGTGGGAAACGGGCGCCTGTTGAGGGAAGGGCCTTTCGACAACATATGGATACAGCCTGCGGCCGGGGACGCGGGTGGCGCGCTCGGCGCGGCCCTTTCGGTGTGGCACGACTACCTGGGCATGGAAAGGCGTCCCGTGCCGGGCGACTCGATGCGCGGCTCGTACCTCGGACCTTCGTACAGTACCGAAGACGTGGAGTCCTTCCTGAAGGCGGGCGGGCTGGAGTACGAGCGGCTGGCCGAGGACGACCTGATGAAAAGGGTCGCGTCCCATATTAATGATGGCAAGGTAATAGGCTGGTTCCAGGGCCGTACGGAGTTCGGGCCGAGGGCGCTCGGCAACAGGAGCATTATAGGGGACCCCCGCTCCCCGCAGATGCAGAGCATAATGAACCTCAAGATAAAGTACAGGGAGTCGTTCAGGCCGTTTGCACCTGCGGTGCTTGAGGAACGGGCGGCCGATTATTTTGTGCTCGACCGTGAAAGCCCGTACATGCTCCTGGTGGCCCCCGTGAGGGAGGGCCACAGAAGGGCTGTAACCCGGAAGGAAGAGGGTTTATTCGGCATAGACAAGCTTAATGTCCCGCGTTCCGACATACCGGCAGTAACCCACGTGGACTACTCCGCGAGGGTGCAGACGGTATCGAGGGATACCAACCCTATGTTCTGGCGGCTGATCAAGGAGTTCGAGGGGCTCACCGGCTGCCCCGTGCTCATAAACACCTCGTTCAATGTAAGGGGTGAGCCCATCGTAAACAGCCCGAAGGACGCATATCTGTGCTTTATGCGGACGGAGATGGACTACCTTGTGCTCGGGGATTTCGTGCTGGACAAGTCCAGGCAGAGGCCGCTTGCCACAGACAACGACTGGCAAAGCGAGTTCGGGCTTGATTAGGGGGGCGGGTTTGTCGGCCAAAGATAAAAAACAGCTGAGGGAGTTCGGGCTGGTAGTGGGCACGGTCTTCGTGGCCATCGGGCTACTCCCACTCATAAAGGGCCACGATGTAAAGCCGTGGGCCTTGCTCTCGGGCGGCACCCTCGTACTGCTTGGCCTGGCGGTTCCTTCGTTGCTCCGTCACCCGTACAGGTTATGGATGAAGGTGGGCCACCTGCTGATGCTGGTCAACACGAAGGTGATACTTTGCCTGTTGTTCTTCCTGGTGGTATGCCCGACAGGCATATTGCTGAAGCTGTTCGGCAAGGACCTGCTCGGGCTTAAAGGGAAGGCCGACACCTACTGGATGCCACAGAAGCCCGGCATACAGAGAGAAAAATTCGAAAAGCAGTTCTGACTAAAGGGGGATCCATGTCTTTTCTAAGCGAGCTTTGGGCTTTTATGAAGGTCAGGAAGAAGTTCTGGCTGCTGCCTATAATACTGCTGCTGATGCTATTGAGCGCGCTCATCATATTTACGGAGGGCTCCGCGATAGCGCCATTCATATACACGCTCTTCTAAGGCTGGGGACGCCTACTCATGGACAGGCCCTTTGTATCGCGCGACTCGACAAGGATGCTCTACGACGTGTTCCGGGTGAGGCTTTGCCATATAGCAGGTTCCTACGACAAGGCCCTCCTCGGCTGACCGCCCATGCCCGGTTTTTTTGTATTGAAAAACAAGGGCATATAATTTATAATCGAAAAATTGAATACGGCTTCTCCGTGGATGGGGGCGTGGCGGCGCATGAGGGTATAGAAGGAGTCCATTTGTGCTTGAGAGGCTTTTAAATTTTGTCGGGACCCTCTACAAGAACCGTTACATGATACGGAGCTTCGCCAAGGCCGACCTTAAAAAACGGTATGCCGATTCTTATGGCGGCGTTGCATGGGCGGTGATCCAGCCGCTCATGATGATACTTACCTACTACGTAATATTCTCCTACGTGTTCAAAAGAAAGGTGCAGGCGGACTACGGCACGGACAGCTACGCGCTCTGGCTCATCAGCGGGCTTTTGCCGTGGTTTTTTTTCAGCGAATCGGTAAGGCGCTCCTCCGGCGCGCTCCTCGAGAACCGCGCCCTCGTCACTAAGACGCTGTTCCCCTCAGAGATAATACCCGTGTGCCTCATCGTGTCAGGCCTTGTCAACCACATAATAGGGCTCGGGATACTCTTCGTGTTCTCGGTCGTAATATCCGGCGGCATCTCCGTCTATTCCGGGTTCGTGGTGATATATTTCCTGTTGATGGCGGTCATGATATTGGGCCTCAACTGGGCGCTATCGAGCCTGAACGCCTTCATAAGGGACATCAGCCAGGGCGTGACCATCATCATGAACCTCTGGTTTTACTACACCCCGATAATATACCCGGCAGGCATAGTGCCTGAGAAATACCGGTGGATATTAGAGATAAACCCGATGTACTACATCGTGGAGGGGTACAGGGACAGCCTGGTAGCAGGCAGGTTGCCGGACCCGTATAAGCTCCTTTATCTCGCAGTGTTCTCGGTGTCCGTGTTCGCGCTTGGAGGGCTTTTGTACAAACGCCTAAAACCCGCATTCATCGACGTGCTGTGACGGCCATGGACAACTCCATTACGGTCAGGGACGCAAGCAAGGTCTACCGCATATACGACAGCCCGAAGGACAGGCTCAGGGAGCTTGTTTCACCGACCAAGAAGAGGTACTCGCGCGAGTTCATCGCGCTCGACTCCGTGACCCTCGACGTGGGGAAGGGCGAGACCTTCGGGGTAATCGGCAGGAACGGGAGCGGAAAGAGCACGCTCCTCAAGGTCATATGCGGCATAATGAAGCCTACAAGCGGGACGGCAGGCACAGCCGGGCGTATCTCCGCGATACTGGAGTTGGGGACTGGCTTCAACCCCTCTTTCAGCGGCAGGGAGAACGTATATCTGAACGGGGCGCTCCAGGGCTTCTCGAAGGAGGAGATGGACGCCCGGTACCCGGACATCCTGGACTTTGCGGACATCGGGAGCTTTATAGACCAGCCGGTGAGGACCTATTCGAGCGGGATGTACGTGCGCCTCGCCTTCGCATGCGCCGTCAGCGTGGACCCGGACATACTCATCGTAGACGAGGCCATCTCTGTGGGCGACGTGTTCTTCGCCAACAAGTGCTTCAGGAAGATAAGCGATTTCAAGGAGCAGGGGAAGACCATAGTGCTCGTGAGCCACAGCATGGACACCATCCAGAAGAACTGTGGACGCGCACTCTTCCTCGACAAGGGCAAAGCGGTGTGCGTAGGCGAGAGCAGGGACGTCGTCAACCAGTACTTAGAGACGGTGCTCTTAAAGGGCGAGCGGGGCAGGACCGAAAAAGAAGGCGGCCTGGCAAGGCAGCCCTCGAATGCGGCGCCCGGCGAGGACGACCGGTGCCCATCCCGTCTCAGCTACAACAAAAACGAGTTCCGCTACGGCAACTTCAAGGCGGTCATAACCGACTACTCCATGACCGGGCCCGACGACAAGGAGACCTTCGCCGTGCCAAGCGGCGGCCTGCTACGGTTCAAGTACGAGGTCGTCTTCAGCAACCGTGTCGAGAGGCCCGTCTACGGCTTCACCATCAAGACGAGGGACGGGGTTGTAGCATACGGCACCAACACCCTTTACGGTGACATAGAGGTAGTCGCGGGCGAGCCCGGCGACAGGAAGGTGGTCGAGTTCTCGCAGGAGGTGGACCTGGCGGGCGGCGACTACTTCATATCAGCGGGTGTGGCAGAACAGACGGACAAGGGGGTCGAGCCCGTTGACAGGCGGTACGACCTGGCCCTGCTACACGTAACGCCGATGGACAAGTCCTTCGGGGTAGCGAACTTATCTTCCAAAATCGTGGTTAAAGAAAAGGCTGGATAATGGGTGCAAAGGCAACGATAGCGTTTAAATGTTCCAAGTGTGGCGGCGTGCTCGAAGAAAGCCCGGACGTCCTTGGTTGTCCAGGCTGCGGCGCGTCCTATGAGACAAAGGGCGGAGTAGTGCGGATTGGCGGGGATGCCCCGTACTACGGGGAGGTGCCGGTAGAAGTGATGCGCACCATAATCCAGGAGGCGCGAGAGAAGGGCTGGAAGAAGGCCCTGTTCGACAGGTTCTACCGCCCCCGCAACTTCCTGTACAAAATAGCGGCGTTTGAGACGCGTGCGGACTGGCTTTACATGCTTGACCTCGGCCGGGACGACCTCGTCCTGGACATCGGGAGCGGCTGGGGTACGGAGGCGGTCCCTCTGGCGCGCAACACGGGCCAGGTGGTCGCCCTGGACGACACGGTGGAGAGGCTCGAGTTCGTAATGGTCAGGGCCGGACAGGAGGGCGTAGACAACGTGCTGGGCGTAAAGGGCAGCATACTCGACCCGCCTCTTATGCCTGGACAGTTCGACCTGGCGGTGATGAACGGGGTCCTTGAGTGGATGGGGACGTCCGACGGCTCGTCCGACCCGGAGTCGCTCCAGAGGCGCGCCCTTGAAAACGTGTTCAAGCTACTAAAAAGCGGCGGCCGGCTATATATAGGGATAGAGAACAGCCAGGGGTTCAAGTACCTGCTCGGCGAGCCCGACGACCACACCGGGGTGAAGGGTATAAGCTTCCTGCCCAGGGACGAGGCGGACAGGCTCCTGATGGATATGGACGGCAGGCATTACAGGACGTATACGTACGCTATCGAGGGTTACAGGGCGCTGCTCGAAGGGGCGGGGTTCGGAGGCATCGAGTTCTACTATCCGATACCCGACTACAAGACCTTCTCGTTCATCGCCCCGCTCGACAGGACTGAACCTTACAGGTACTACGTCAATACGCTTTGCCCGGACACGGAACCGGGCGCCCTTGAGCAGAACGTGAGGAACCTGGAGCGGGTCGCCTTGAGTGCGGGCACCCTCAAGGACTACGTATCGTCTTACGGGATTGTTGCGGAGAAGCCATAATGCAGAAGACCATCCAGAATTACGTGCTTGAGAACTGGAACAGACTTTTTGAAGGGCGGCCCAAGCCCGGCTCGCTCTCGACCCTCCAGATAACGCGGTCGCACGGCAAGGAGTACAGGTTCGGCAGGATAGTGCACCTGCTCTTCGGGGAGGGGTCTGAAACCCCTGCCGTTGCTGCGCGGTTCTGCCGCGACTCCTCATACGAGGGCTACCTGAAAGAAGAGGCCGGGCTGATGAAAGGGCTTATGACCACCGGGGCTGGAAGGTATCTGCCAGCCGTCCTTGACATGCCCGTGATAGGCGGTCGGACGGTGATGGTCGAGAGTGCGGCAATGGGCCTGCCCATGTCGGTGCTGGCGGAGGGCGCCCGGCAACGGATGAAGGAGG
>Ga0334722_10000527_pt1 | contig 55596 bp, 57 predicted proteins | sample C3_bottom_MG_FD_207210 | JGI IMG/M metagenome (GOLD analysis project Ga0334722, IMG submission 207210) | Sediment microbial communities from Yellowstone Lake, YNP, Wyoming, USA - C3_bottom | ecosystem: Environmental > Aquatic > Freshwater > Lake > Sediment | place: USA: Wyoming | collected...
CGCTCTCGATGACCGCGAATATTCCCACGGCACGGCGCGCCTTGTTGGCCTGGAGCGGGCCGACCATGTGCCACGCAGCCCCCGCGACCTGGTCGATCTTGGCGATGGCTTCCTGGACGCGATTCTCGCCGAAGGTGCCGAGACCGGCCGCCAGGGCGGCCCGGAGCCGCTCCGGGGGGACGGTCTTGGAGACGGCAACGAGCTGCACCTCGGCGGAATCGCGGCCGACCCGGCGACACGCCTGGTCGAGCCGTTCGAGGACGCGCGCCCGGGCGAGGGCGAGCGCCGCTGCCTCACCCGGATCGAACCGGTAGGGGCCCGGGCCCGTGAAGCTGTCGGAGCCGTCGGGGTCCACGTCCAGCCCCGCCGGCACGGCCTACTTCTGACGGCGAAGGAAGCTGGGGATCTCCAGGTGGTCCGCGTCGAAGGCCGGGCGCTTGACCGGCACGGGCTCGCCCACCGATCGCCCGGCACGGGCAGCTCCATCGTCGGCCCGCGCGGCCGGTGCCTCGGGAACGCCGACGTCATTGAGCTGGGTCCGCTGTCGCTCGAGCTCCTCGAGGAAGTCGCGGGGGGCGCGGCCGCCGGCGTCCGCCGGGGTCATCGAGCCGGCCTGGCCGGCAGCCCGCGCGCCGGGTCGCCGTCCGTCGAAGCCGGTCGCGATGACCGTGATCTGGACCTCGTCGCCGAGCCGCTCGTTGAAGCTCGTGCCGAAGATGATGTTGGCCTCCGGGTCGGCGGCGGCCCGGATCTCCTCGGCCGCCTCGGTGACCTCGAACAGCGAGAGGTTGGAGCTGCCGGTCACGTTGAACAGGATGCCCTGCGCCCCGGTGATGTTGACCTCGAGGAGCGGACTCGCGATCGCCTGGCGGGCGGCATCAACGGCCCGGTTCTCGCCGCTGGCCCGGCCGATGCCCATGAGTGCCGATCCGGCGTCCTTCATGATCGCCCGAACGTCGGCGAAGTCGAGGTTGATGAGCCCCGGCATCGTGATGATGTCGCTGATCCCCTGCACGCCCTGGCGCAGGACGTCGTCCACGACCCGGAATGCGTCGAGAATGGAGGTGTTCTTCTGGACGACGTCGCGAAGGCGGTCGTTCGGGATCGTGATCAGGGTATCGACCTTGCCCTTGAGCTCCTCGGCGGACTTCTCCGCGACGAGCTTGCGCTTGGCGCCCTCGAAGGCGAAGGGCTTGGTGACGACGCCGATCGTCAGCGCCCCGGCGGCCTTGGCCAGTTCCGCGACGATCGGCGCTGCGCCCGAGCCGGTGCCCCCGCCGAGTCCCGCGGTGATGAAGACCATGTCCGATCCCTCGAGCGCCGAGGCGATCTTGTCGGAGTCCTCCTCGGCCGCCCGCTGGCCGATGGCGCTGTCCCCGCCCGCGCCGAGCCCCCGGGTGATCTTGTCGCCGATCCGGAGCTTGTGCGGAGCGTCCGACTGGAGAAGCGCCTGTGCGTCCGTGTTGAGCGCGATGAACTCGACGCCCATCATCTCTGCCCGGATCATCCGGTTGACGGCGTTGCTGCCCCCGCCCCCCACGCCGATGACGCGGATGAGTGCGAAATTCTCCGAATCAGAACGCAGGGCCACCGTACTCCTCCATGGCCTCCCGGGGCCGGGCTGAACCGTCTGGATTGGTGACCCGAAGCCGAGTTGAGGGGGCTCGTCGCGCGCTCGGGGTCGTCCGCCGAGTCTACCATCGGGGGCCCGCGGCGTGCCCCCTCGATTTTGGCCGGGACGGTGGATAAGTGGCGGACCCGGCTACGGGAAGATGTTGCGCAGCGCGTCGCGAAGCCGGCCGAGCAGGCCGAACGCCGGGGCGGACTCGTAACGCGTCGGCTCATCCTCGGCCAGCGCCCGGGCGCCCCACTGGAGCAGCCCGATCGCGGTGGCGAAGGCCGGCGTGAGGATCGTGTCGGTGAGCCCGGCGACGCCGGTTGGAGCGACCACCCGGACGGGCATCTGAAGAACCTCGCGACCGAGTTCGGCGATTCCGGACAACTGAGCGGCGCCGCCGGTCAGGATCAGGCCGGCCGGCAACATACCCGCGCCGGCAGAGCGCATCTCTGCGCCGAGGAGCTCGAACGTCTCGCGCATGCGCGCCTCGATGACCTGGCAGAGCTCGAGCCGGCTGATCGTCCGGCCGGCCTCCTCGCCCAGGACGGATACGCTGATCTCCTCGTCCTCCCCCACCCCGCGCAGGTCGCAGGTGCCGTGATGGATCTTGAGCTCCTCGGCGACCGGCAGCGACGTCTTCATGCCGATCGCCACGTCGTTGGTCACGAAGTTCCCGCCGACCGGCAGGACGCTCGTGTGGAACGGCGAGCCCTCGTTGAACATCGCCAGGTCGATGGTCCCGGCACCGATATCCGCGACCGCGACGCCGAGCTCCTTCTCGGTCTCGGATGCGACCGCGTCGGACGCGGCGAGCGCGTTGGCCACCCGCTCGTCGATCTTGACGCCTGCCGCGGCGACGCACTTCGTGAGGTTCTGAACTGCCGTAGCGGGCGCGGTGACGATGTGGGTCTCGACCTCGAGACGGAGCGCGCTCATGCCGAGGGGATCCTTGACGCCCTCCTGGCCGTCGACGATGAACCCGCGGCGCTCGACATGCAGGACCTCCCGGTTGGACGGGATCGCGACTGCCCGGGACACCTCGATCGCACGGAGGATGTCCTCCCGGCCGATCTCCCGGTCGTGCGCGGTCACCGCGACCTGGCCGGTCGAATTGAGGCTTTCGACCTGCGCCCCGCCGACCCCGACGAAAGCCTTGTCGATCTTCCAGCCCGACAGGCGCTCGGCCTTCTCGACGGCCTCGGTGATCGATCGAATCGTCTGATCGATGTTCACGACGGCGCCCTTCTTCAGCCCGGTCGAGGGCATCGTGCCGTGACCAATCACGGTCACCCGGCCGTCTCGGCCGACCTCTCCGATCAGCGCGCAGACCTTGCTCGTGCCGACGTCGATGCCGACGAGGACCCCTTCAACCACGGTATCGCCTGCTCCCTCCCGGTTCCCCCGGGTCAGATGAAGTGCCGCCGGATCAGGGCGACGTTGTTGAAGATCCGGAACCCGAAGTTGATGAGCGCCACCAGGTACAGGTCCAGGCTCAGCCGATCGCCGATGAACGTGAGGATCACCGCGACCACCGCGTTCGTGACGAACCCCGAGATGAAGATCCGATTGTCGTAGACACCGTCGAGTTCGGCCCGGACCGCCCCGAGCACCGAGTCGAGCGCGGCGAGGATCGCCACGGCCGAGTACCGGCTGAATTCGAAACCGACATTGACGTTGAGGACGAGCCCGAGCAGGACGCCCACGATGAGGCCTGCCAGGGGAAGGAACACGTTGGCTCGCCCTCGCTGCGGTGCGTTTGGGCAAGGCTACTCGACGGCGACGGAGGCGGGCAACTCCTCGCGGCCATGGCTCGCATGGGCGTCGCCTCGCCGCTCGGAGGACGAACGGAGGCCACCCAGCTGAGGTTGCCGGTTCGTGATGGGGCGGTCATGGCGATTGGGTCGCTTTGAGGACGAAGGTGCCGCTGTCCTCGTCGGGCAGGAAGACCCGCTCGATGTCCGCCTCCCGCCCGTTGATCAGGCTGCGGAGCAGGCGCACCTGGCCGGGGATCATGGCCGGCGTCCGAAGGCTCGGCGTGTACAGTCCGAATACGGCGTACCAGCTGCGTGGCACGGTCCCGACGACGTACCCGTTCGCCGTCGTGAGGGTTACGGCCAGGGCGGTCGCGGAGCTGCCCAGGTCGGCCGGGACGAGCGATCCCAGGCGCGTGGCCGCGTCCAGATCCAGGGGATCCAGCACGGAGCCGACGATCAGGGTCGATGCCGTCTCGCGGGCATCGGCGATCGTCGGCAGTCCGGCGATGGCCGCGGGGGCGGTGGTGGACCGGGCGAAGAGCACGCCGTCCCGATCGACAAGGAAGCGGCTGTCCTCGACGGCCCAGGCCAGGATCGCCTCGCGCTCCCGGATCCGGACCACGAGCGTGTCGGGCAGGCCTACCGAGACATCTGCGTCCGCGACACCCGGCAGCAGCCTGAGGCGTGTCTCGATCGGCCCGGTTGCGAGGCTGAAGAGGTTCGTCCCGTCGGCGGTCCCGACGGCGGCGACGATCGCCGCCTCCGTCGTCCAGCGCAGCTCCGGCAGGTCCGTCCGGCCCAACGTGAACGCCGGCGTCCCCGCCAGGCCGTAGATGGCCCCGACCGAGGCCAGCAGCCCGAGAAGCCCAGCCGCGCGCGACGGCGTCAGGGCGAGCCGGCCGCGGAATCGCCCCCGGCGCGGATCCCGGACCCGTATCGGATGCGCCGCGTCTCGCCGCCGCGAGGGACGACGGGCCCTGAAGGCGCTCCCGGGCGGCGGTCCGGCGACCCGACGGCGCGGCCAGCCGAGCCTCACCGCCGCCTCCTCACCGGGGCAGGTCGGCCACGGTGACCCGGGCCGCGGACCGGGCGGCGTGGCGGGCAATCGCCAGCTCGAGGATCAGCCGGCAGACGCCCGCGAAGTCCAGGCCACCCTCGGCCGGCATCGTGGGAAAGAGGCTGATCGGGGTGAAACCCGGGATCGTGTTGATCTCGGAGAGGTAGATGTCGGCGCCCCGGACAAGGAAGTCCACGCGCGCGAATCCCTCCCCCGCCGCAGACCGGTATGCGTCGCGGGCAAGTTTGCGCAGGGACGTCCGGATGGACTCCGGGATCTCGGCACGGGCGGAGGTCAGCGAGAGGCCCGGGGTGTACTTGGCGGCGAAGTCGTAGAACTCTCGTCCGGACACGATCTCTCCCGGCCCGTAGATGCCAAGCGGCGGCTCGGTCCCGATGACCGAGATCTCGAGGTCGCGAGCGCCGGCCAGGTACGTCTCGGCGAGGACGAGAGAGTCGTAGTGGAACGCGAGGTCCAGCGCCGGTGCCCGCTCGGCGGAGCTGTGGGCGAGGGTCATCCCGACCGAGCTGCCAAGCCGCGCCGGCTTGATCATCAGGCGCGCATCGCCAGCGCCCCCCGCGAACGCTTCGAGTTCCCCCAGGACCGCCGCGCGATCCGCCTTCCAGCCGGCCGCGCGGACCTCGCGCCAGTCCAGGACGGGCAGGCCCATCCCGCGCCAGATCCGTTTCTGTGCAGCCTTGTCCATGCCGATCGCCGACCCGAGCACGCCGGACCCTGTGTACGCGAGGCCGGCAGCGTCGAGCAGCGCCTGGACCGTGCCGTCCTCGCCGAACGGACCGTGCAGCGCGATGAACACGACCGGCGCCGGCGTCGCCGCGGCGAGCCGATCGAGCGCCGCGCCCACCCGGATCGGACCGTCAGCGCCGAGCGCGCCGGGGTCGTCATATGCGGAGGCCGCTCGGCCGTCCCGCGCGTGGTCCGCGGGCAGCCACCACCAGCTCCCCGTGAGATCAATGAGGATCTGCCGAACCATGAGACCATCGGCACGCAGGGCGGCGGCGATCGCGGTCCCGGACACGATCGACACGTCGTGCTCGGCGGATGGCCCGCCCAGGAGGACCACGACCGGCGGATGGCCGCGAGATGCGTTGGTCACGTAGGCTCCCGTCCTCCAGGCTCGGCGGCCGGCCAGGGCCAGCCCGTCCAGTCGCCAACGAACTCGACCTCGAATTCAAGCTCGATGCCGTCGGTCGCCCGAATCGTCGCATGGACTCGGTCGGCAAGTTGTCGCACGTCGGCTGCCGTGGCCGAGCGATCGGCGATGATGAAGTTTGCGTGCTTCTCGGACACGCTTGCGCCGCCCACGCGGAGGCCCTTGAGACCGGCCCGGTCGATGCGCTCACCGGCCGATGCGCCGTCGGCCGGGTTCCGGAAGACGCTGCCCGCGGACGGCAGGCCGAGGGGCTGGTGGGACTGGCGCCAGTGGCGGATCTCGTCGAGCCGCTCGCGGATCGACTCGGCCGGGGCGGGCTCAAGGCGGAATGTCCCGCCGAGCACGATCTCCCGGCTCTCCCTCGTCTGGTGCTTGAACCGGCTATCGCGATAGGCGAAGGCCAGATCGGCGCCGGGGACCTTCGCCTCGGTACCGTCGGGGAGCAGGAGGTCGGCCGACTCGAGGACACCCGCAACATCGGCGCCGTGCGCCCCGGCGTTGGCCCAGATCGCCCCGCCCACGCTCCCCGGAATTGCCAGGCCGAACTCCAGCCCCGACAGGCCCGCCTTCTGGGTCTCGGTGGCCGCCCGGGCCATCGGAATGCCGGCTCCGGCGATGTAGCGGTCGCCCTCCAGGCGGCTCTGCTCGGCCCGGACGTGGATGACCAGCCCGCGCACGCCGCGATCCGAAACCACCACGTTGCTGCCGCGTCCCAGGACGAGCAGGGGCAGCCCGCGAGTCCGCGCAAACCGGATGAGGCCGCGAAGCTCGAACGCGTTGTGGGCAGTGGCCAGGAGATCCGCCGTTCCTCCCACCCGCATCGTCGTCAGCCTCCCCAACGGCAAGCCACGCTCCGTTCGAACGCCGATACGCCGCGCGATTTCGGCGGCGAGCGCGACCATCTCGGGAGCCTCGTGCGGCTGGGTCATTCCGGCCTGCCCCGGGAAATGCGCTCGATCGTGGCGGGATCCGGGATGGGCCGGCGCTCGGCCAGAGCCAGCAAGATGGCCGCCGTCGCCCCCGCGGCACCGGGCCGCCCCAGGTCGCGGGCCGCGGCGGCCATGGTCGCCAGAGCCGCTGGTTCGTCGAGGATGGACAGGGCCCCGAGCAGGGTCTCGGTATTGAACGCCCCGTCGTCGACGAGCCGCGCCGCGCCGGCGGCCGCCAGCACGCCGGCGTTGGCCGCCTGGTGCGCGCCCGCGTGGGGATAGGGCACGACGACCATCGGCAGGCCGAGGGCGGTCACCTCGGCCAGCGTCGACGAACCGGCCCGGCCCACCACCAGGTCGGCGGCTGCCAGGGCCCGGGGCATCTCGTCCCGCAGGAACGGCGCCGGTCGGTAGCGCAGCCGAACCTTCGCAGGCAGGGCCTCCCGCCCTGCGAGAGCAGCTCCGTAGCCCGCGTCGCCGGTCACGTGGATCACGTGCGCCCGCTCGACGAGTCTGGGCAGCGCCGAGGCCACCGCGTCGTTCAGGCGTCGCACGGCCTGCGAGCCCCCGAAGATCAGGACGAGCCGTTCGTCGTCGCCGACGCCGAGGTCCGCGCGAGCGGAGGCACGGTCGGCCGAACCGATATCCCGGATGGGCGTGCCGGTGAGGAGACAGGGCCGGGACGATCCGGCGGTTTCGCCGAGCGCCTCGCACGTGGCCGAGAAGGAGACTGCCACGGCGCTCGCCAGGCCGGCCGTTGCCCGAACGCTGCGGCCGGGCATGACGTTTCCCTCCCAGAGCAGGGCTGGGATCCGGAGCAGGCGCGCCGCCAGCAGAACCGGGATCGCAACGTATCCGCCCGTCGTGAAGATCGCCGCCGGCCGTTCCCAGGCCAGGAGTGCGGCGGCCTGGGGCAGGGACAGGGCAAGACGCATCGGGTCCAGGACGAGGTGGACGTCGCGGTCCACGGTCCGGAGTGACCGCAGGGCGAGGCGGCGCAGGTCGAGGCCCGCGCCCGGCACAATCCGATCCTCGAGTCCCCGGTGGCCGCCAAGCCACCGAATCTCAGGTGGATTCGGTCGGCGGCGCAGCGCGTCCACGACGGCGAGGGCCGGGTAGATGTGTCCCCCCGTTCCCCCGCCCGCGATCAGCAGGCGCATGCGGCTCCTCGGTACGGCGATCCACTGTCTCGCGGGAGATCGACACGAGGATACCCACCGCGGCGAAGCTGACGACGAGCGACGACCCGCCGGCACTGATGAACGGGAGCGTGATCCCGGTCACCGGCAGCAGGGCAACGACGACCCCGATGTTGATGAACGCCTGGACGCACAGCCAGGCGGTGATCCCGGTCGCCAGAAGCGCCCCGAAGGTATCCGGCGCCCGGAGCGCGATGCGGATCCCGGCATAGGCGAGCACAACGAACAGGATGACAACCGTGGCCGCGCCGACCAGCCCGAACTCCTCGCCGATGATGGCAAAGATGAAGTCATTCCAGGCATTGGGCAGGTACAGGCCGCCGGCGAGCTTGGATTCGCCGAGGCCGGCCCCGAAGGCCCCCCCGAGGCCGAGGGCGAGCAGCCCCTGGATCGTATGGAACCCGGCCCCGAGGGGATCCTGCCAGGGGTCGAGGAAGGTCCGGATCCGGGTGACCTGGTAGTCGCGCAGGCCAACAGCGAGGACGCCGACCACCCCGAGCAGGCCCATGGCCCAGAACTGCCAGAGACGGGCCCCGGCCACGAAGAACATCGTGAACGCGGTCGCCGCGATCACTGTTGCCGTGCCGAGGTCCGGTTCCTTGAAAACGAGACCGATGACCGGCAGTGAGATGAGCAGGAACGGCAGCGTCCCGGACCTGATGCCGGCGATCCGCGTGCCGTGAGACGACAGCCAGTGGGCGAGATAGACGATGAGCGTGAGCTTGGCGATCTCGGCCGGGTGGATCGCCGGAAGCGTCCCGATGGCGAGCCATCGAGCACTGCCGCCCACGACCCGGTTCAACTCGGGCACGAACACGAGGATCAGCAGGGCGACCCCCACCAGGTACCCCGGCAGGGAGACGATGCGCAGCAGACGGTAGTCGACCCGCATCGTCACGAGCATCGCGATCAGTCCCAGCGTTGCCCACAGGATCTGCGGACCTACGATCGCGAGCGTGTCATCCTGCTGGACATAGGCCCGCATGGCCGACGACGAATAGACCATCAGGATGCCGATGGCCGCCAGGGCCATGACGGCAACGAGAATCGACCAGTCGGGCTGGTGGCGTTCCCGCCGCAGCACGTCCGCGACGTGGCGGGGAACGCGTCGCCGATCCTCGGTCCGGCTCTCGGCGCCCCTGGTGCCCGCGACCGGCGCCTTCGAGTCGGGCGAGGCAGGGGCCCCGGGCGAGGCAGGGGGCCCGGTCGTGCCGGGCAGGGAACGACCCAGGACGCTCATCGGCCGGTTGCCTCGGATTGGAGCGCGGCCACGGCCGCCTTGAAAGCGCGGCCGCGAGCCGCGTAGTCCTCGAACATGTCGAAGCTGGCCGCCGCCGGCGACAGCAGCACGGTGGCGACGCGCCCCCCGGTTCCGCCGGCGTCGTCGGCCAGCCGGGCGCGAGCAACCCCGGCCAGCGCCGTCGCGAGGGTCACGGCCTGCTCGAGCGAGCCCGCGTGCTCGATGACCCTGAGGCCGGCGGCCCCGAACAGGTCGTGGAGCGCGGCCGCGGACTCTCCGATCAGCACTGCGGCCGCCGCGCGCTCGGCCACGACCGTGGCCAGCCCCACGAGGTCGACCCCCTTGTCCCGGCCGCCGGCGATGATCACGATCGGGGCGGGAAAGGCGGTGAGGGCGGCGATGACCGCGTCGGGCTGTGTGCCCTGCGAATCGTTGACATAGCGGATGCCGTCGACCACCGCAACGGTTTCCAGGCGGTGCTCGACCCCCGTGAAGCGGGCCGCTTCGCGGCGGATCGCGTCCGCTTCCACCCCGAACAGGAGCGCGCCCGCAACGGCGGCCAGGGCGTTGCGCAGGTTGTGCAGGCCGGGGATCGCCAGCTCGGCAACGGGCAGGATCCGCCCGCCGGGACCTGTCCGGGCGACGCCGCCCCCGGCCACCCGAAGGCGCTGAACTCCCCTCGCTGCGATCCAGCCGTCGACGACACCGATGCCTCCCGGCGACGGCGGGCCGAGCCCGTACATGACGGCAGGCGCTCGACCGATCTCCGTGTAGGAGGCCACCACGGGGTCGTCGGCATTCAGGACGAGGGCGCCCTCCGGATCGAGGAGCTCGGCCAGCAGCCGCTTCACGCGACGATAGGCCGGCAGCGACCCATGCCGGTCCAGGTGGTCGGCCGTGACGTTGGTGTAGACCGCGACCGTCGTGCCCCGTGAGAGCGTCGGCAGCTGCAGCTCCGAGAGCTCCAGGACTGCCCGATGATCCGGGGTCAGCTCGGGCAGCCGCTCGACCAGCGGGCTGCCGATGTTGCCACCCAGGACGACCGGATGGGCCGTGTCGGCGGCCAGGAGCGCGGCGGTCAGCGTCGCTGTCGTGGTCTTGCCCTTCGTGCCCGTAACGCAGATGGTGGGCGCCGGACAGAGTCGCAGGAACAGGTCCGGTTCCGAGACAAGGGCGGGTGCGGATCGGTCTCCGCCCGCCCGGGCGGCGATGAGCCGCCCGAGGGCCGCCCGGAGCCTTGGCTCCGTCGTGGGGAATTCCGCCGAGATCGAGGGTGAGCTGACCACGAGCGCGGCCCCGGCCCAGGTTCCCGCCGGATCCACGTCCGGACCCAGAGCCAGGCGCACCGGGCGACCCTCGAGCTCCCGCCTGGCGACCTCGAGCTCGGCTGCGGGGCGGCCGTCGTAGATCGTGACGGCTGCCCCGGAGTCGATCAGGAAGCGTGCCGCCGCGATCCCCGTCCGGGCGAACCCGAGGACCGTGACGGGGCGGCCCCGGAGGACTCCTGCGCGCACCGCGTCCATGGACAGCGAATCCGGGTCGAGGGTCCCGGCGGCTCCCGGCGCATTCATTGTCATCGCGCTCACAGCAGCCGGTCGATCGAGGCGAGGAACAGCGTGACACCGAGCAGCCCGGCGAGGATCGCGACGATCCAGAACCTAAGTGTGATCTTCTCCTCGTCCCAACCCGAGAGCTCGAAGTGGTGGTGGAGCGGTGCCATCCGGAAGACTCGCCGGCCCCCGGTGAGCTTGAAATACCCGATCTGGATGATGTCCGATGCGGTCTCGATGACGAAGACGAGCCCGATCAATGGGAGCACCAGGATCTGCCCGGTGATGAGCGCGATGACCGCCAGTGTCGCGCCGAGCGCGAGGGACCCCGAATCGCCCATGAAGATCTGGGCCGGGTGGACGTTGAACCATAGGAATCCCAGCAGGGCCCCGATGATCAGGGCGCACAGGAAGGCCAGGTTCGGCTGGTTGCCGAGCGTCCCGTCGGGCTGGGGCACGACGTTCAGAAGTGCGATCAGGAGGAAGGCCACGAAGGCGAAGATCAGCGTTCCACCGGCCAGCCCGTCCAGACCGTCGGTGAGGTTCACGCCGTTGCTGGCGGCGATGATCGCGAAGGCCGCGAACGCGATGAAGACTCGAGGATCGATGGCGACGGCACCGATGAAGGGCACGGCGATCTCGTCGATCTGGTACGTGGACTGGATCTGGAAGGCGGCCACGGCCGCAACCACCACCAGCCAGAGCATCTTGTGGCGGGCCCGGATCCCCTCTCCCGTCCGTGCGTTCAGGAAGTCGTCCACGGCCCCGAGCAGGCCGACCAGGAGGAGTGTTGCCAGCGGCGCGATGATCGCGCGCTGGGGAAAGCCCCGCAGGACGTAGAACAGGCCAAGCACCACGAGGATGATGAGCAGGCCGCCCATCGTCGGCGTTCCGTCCTTCGACTGATGCGCCTGGGGCCCCTCGGCGCGGATTCGCTTGCCCATGCCGATCACCCGGAGCAGGCGGATGTACGAGGGCATCAGGATGACCACCAGCGCGAACGCCAGGAGCAGGCCCTGGATCAGCTCGACCGTCACGCCCGGGCAGCCCGGAGGTCTTCCACGAGCCGCTCGAGCTCGGCGCCCCGCGACGCCTTGACGAGCACGACATCCCCGGGCCTGAGGACGTTCTGGAGAGCCGCGAGCGCGGCCGCCCTGTCCGTCGCCTCGATGACCGCCCCGGGCTCCATGCCGGCGTCGCGCGCGCCGGCGGCAATGCCGCTGGCCCCGTCGCCCACGGTAACCAGCAGGGCACAGGCCGAGGCGGCCGCGTCGCCGACGGCGCGGTGCCCTGCATCGGCCTCCTCCCCAAGCTCGAGCATCGAGCCGAGGACCGCGACCCTGCGACCATCGAGACCGGCGAGAAGCTCGAGCGCCGCGATCATGGACGCCGGCGAGGCGTTGTAGCTATCGTCGACGATCGTCACGCCGCTCGCCGCGACGACCTCGCCGCGGTGGGGCGCAGCCCAGCCACGGGCCAGGGCGGCAACGATCGCCTCGCCCGGAAGGCCGGCAGCCCAGCCGACGGCTGCCCCGGCGAGGGCGTTATGGACGGAGAGCCGGCCGAGCGTCGGAATCATCGCGCCCAGGCGCACCGGTCCGGCGGCCGGCGGCAATCGAAGCTGGAAGCGCATGCCGGCCAGGCCGGCAGATCGAATCCGTTCGGCCCGGACGTCGGCGCCCGCGGAGAACCCGTAGGTCACGACCCGGGCCGACGTTCGGGTGGCCATGCGCAGGACCCGCTGGTCGTCCGCATTCAGCACCGCGACGCCATCCGCCGGCAGCGCCTCGACCAGCTCGGCCTTGGCGGCCTCGATGGCCGCGATCGTGCCCATTCGGCTCAGATGCACGCCGAGCACGGACGTCACGACGCCGATCTGCGGCCTCGCGAGATCCGCCAATCGCGCAATCTCACCAGTCGCATACATGCCCATCTCCAGCACCACGTTGACATCGTCCGGACCGAGCCGCAGCAGGGCCAGGGGCAGCCCGATTTCGTTGTTCTGGTTGCCCTCGCTCCGCAGGGTCTGGCCGCGTTCGGACAGGACGTTTGCCACGGCCTCCTTCGTCGAGGTCTTGGCGATGCTCCCGGTGACCCCGACCACGAGGGGCTTGAACCGGGAGCGCCAGCCCGCCGCTATCAACTGGAGCCCGGCCAGCGCATCCTCGACGAGGACGACCGCGACATCGCCGAGCCCGGCGAGCGCCGCCGAATCCGGCTCCCGGGTCACCACCAGCGCGGCCGCTCCTGCCGTGACGGCCTCGGGCAGGAACAGGTGACCGTCCGTGCGCTCGCCGGGGAGGGCCACGAACAGCTCGCCCGGTTGCACAAGCCGCGAATCGACCGACCCGCCGCGGATCGGTCGCCGAGAATCGCGGAGGAGGCGACCGCCGGTATAGGCGACCAGGTCCGACGCGCTGAGGGCGACCCTTCCCGTTCCTCTGGCCGGAGCGCCGCGACGGGCTCGCGCTGATGTCGAGGCATCGGACACGGCCCTAAGTGTGGCACAGGGGCCCGCGCGGACGGGCGTGGCGGGCGGGGTGGGCACGGTCAGTCGCCCCCGGATCGCCCGATTGTCGGGGGCGGCGGCGGAAGCTCGGGCAGCAGGCCAGGAATCGCCATCGCGTCGGTGGCGATGCGCCGGAATAGTTCGAAGGACATGACCGGCATGGCCAGCTGGCCGACGCGCCGGATGCTCGGATGACCCTCGTTGATCCGGACCGCGATGACCATGTCGGGACGCCCCACCTGCCTCCCGACATATCCCACGAACGAGAAGTTGAACACGCCCACCTTCCAGTCGTGTGCCGCCGAATCCCAGATCTGCGCGGTCCCCGTCTTGCCCCCGACGAAGTAGCCCGGGATGAGCGTCCGATCGCGATAGAAGGGAACCGTTGTCACGACGTGATGCATCAGGTCGACGAGGCTCGGCGAGAGTCCCGCATCGAGGACGCGCTCGCCTGCCTCCGATGTGACGGGCTGGCCGGCGACCGCGGCCACGACGTGCGGCGTTACGAGGGTCCCGCCGTTCACCATCGCCGCGTACGCAGCGGCGAGCTGGAGCGGGGTGACGGCGATACCCTGGCCGAAGCTCCCGTTGGCCAGGTCGATCTCGCGCCAGCGGCGTGTCGCCGGGTCGTGGACCAGGCCGGCCGCCTCGCCGGCGAGGTCGACCCCGGACCTGGTGCCGAAGCCCATCCGGCGCCAGACCTCGTACAGGGTCGCGGAGGCGCCCTTGACGGTCGGGGCGAGTCCGAGGGCCACCTTCGCGGCTACCACGTTGCGCGAGAAGGCGACGGCATCCTCGAGGCGCATTGGCCCCATCGCCTTCCGGTCGGCGTCGTCGATCTTGGTCCGCCCTCCATCGAGGCGCAGCGTCCCGGTGTCGTCGAGCTCGGTGTCGAGGCTGACCGTCCCGGTCTCCAGGCCGGCGATGACGGTGAACATCTTGAACACCGAGCCCGGTTCGTAGACCTCGGAGATCACCGGATCGACAAACCTCCCCGGGTCGATCGATGCGATCGCGCCGTACTCGTTCGCGTCGTAGGAGGGATACGTGGCTTCGGCCAGGACAGCGCCCGAGTCCGGATCCAGGACAACCGCCGAGACCGTTCGCGCTCGATCGGCCACCCAGGCCGCCATGACCTCCTGCTCGAGCGCGAGCTGGAGTCCAGCGTCGATCGTCAGGGACAGGTCGATACCCGGCGTCCCGCCCTCGACCACGTGCCGCGTCTCGACGACCGGCTGGCCGTTGGCGTCACGATCCGACTCCACGATCGTGGGCGTACCCCCGAGCGCCTCCTGGTAGTACTGCTCGATTCCGTACTGGCCTTTGCCCTCACGGTTGACGAAGCCGATGAGATGCGCAGCGAGCGATGTGGCCGGGCCACCGCCCGCCTGGGCATACCGCCGGATCTGCGACGACTCCACGATCAGGCCCGGGATCCCCTCCCGGGCGGCGGCGTCGAGGATATCCCGGGTCACCTCGGGCGGGACGTCCCGGGCAGCGACGACGTACGTCTTGTCCGTGGCGAGCCGTTCGCGCAGGGTCGCCGCGGCGGTGGCGTCGAGTGCCAGTCGCTTGGTGAGCAGGGTCGAGAGGGCGTCGGCCTGGCGCAGGGTAAGGCGCCGCGGGTTGGCGATGAGGCGGTCCCGAACGACCGACGTCGCGAGGACGACCGTCCCGCTCCGGTCGTAGATCGTGCCACGCTGGGCAGGAATCTCGGTTCGCAGGTAGATCTGGCGATGGGCGCTTGCGGCCAGGTCGTCCCGCCGGGCGATCTGCCACCAGCTCAGGCGGGCCACGATGAGGCCGGCCGTGACGACGAACGCGACCAGCAGGAAGACGAGTCGACCGCGCGAGTCGGTTCGTCCCAGGATCACGATGAAGCTCCGATCGCGGCTAGCGGGCCGGAATGATCAGGGGTGCGTCAAGCTGACCGAGACCGTGATCCAGGCCCAGCTTCCGTATGGCCGGCTCGGAGCCGAGCCGATGGATGTCGGACAGGAGGTCCTGGCGGAGGGCGTCAAGGCGCTCGTATTCGGAACCGAGCCGCACGATGTCGTAGCTCGTGGCCGCCACCCGAACGCTCTGGCTCAGCGACAGGAACGCGAGGACGAAGAGCACGACGATGCCGGCCAGCACGCTGCCGACACGAGTCGGGCGGCCGCCTCGGACGAGGCCGGTCGACGGAGTCCGTCCGCCGCGGCGGACGAACGGCACCCCGTCGAAGTCGAGGGTCGGGCGGGGCAACTCGAAGCCCCGCCGGCGTGCTCCCTGGTAGACCGCCATCAGTCCGCGAAGCCGAAGCGCAGTCGCGGCGTTCTCGGATCAAGGAATGAGAGTGGATCGGCCTGGGTGGCATCGGCCGCCTCGGCCCAGTTGACCTCCGGCCGGCCGCGCTCGATTCGGCGCTCGTGCCGCTCGTGGACCTCATGCTGGCGCCGTCCGTACGTCCGGCGGCGGCTGGCCTGGTGGCGCTTGCTCACGGGGACTCCCTCCCTCCCTCGATGACCGTCCGGCGGCTCCTCCCCGCCGGTCCGGATGCGCGATGTCTAGGCGGCGAGACGTTCGGCAGCCCGGAGCCGCGCGCTCCGAGCCCTGGGATTGGCGGCGATCTCCACCTCGCCGGGGACGACGCCTCGTGGTGTCACGAGGCGGATCCGCGGCGCGCGGCCGCAGATGCAGACGGGGGCCTCGGGCGGACACACGCAGCCGCGCCGTTCGGCCTGGAAGAACCGCTTGACGATCCGGTCCTCGAGCGAGTGGTAGCTCAGGACCACCAGCCGGCCGCCGGGACGCAGCAGGTCCAGCGCCGCGGCGAGTCCCTCGTCGAGCGCGTCGAGCTCTTCGTTGACCGCGATCCTGAGGGCCTGGAACACCCGCGTGGCTGGATGCACGCGGCGGCGACCGGGCGCACGACTCGGCGCGACTCGCTCGACCAGGGCGGCCAGCTCTTCGGCCGTCCGAATGGGCGCCGTCCGACGGGCCGCCACGATGGCGCGGGCGATCCTGCCTGCGAACGGCTCCTCGCCGTAGCGACGGAAGAGGGCGGTCAGCTCGTCGCCGTGGAGCGACTCCAGGAGCTCCGCGGCGGGGACGCCCCGGCCGACGTCGAAGCGCATGTCCAGGGAACCACTGGTTCGGAACCCGAAGCCCCGAACGTCGTCGGCGAGCTGGAAGCTCGACAAGCCGAGGTCGAAGAGGCAGCCATCCACCGCCCCGAATCCGGCCGCCGGGCCGACATCGGCGAGCTCGCGGAAGTTGGCCTGACGAAGCCGAAGACGATCGCCGAAGCGGGGCTCCAGGCGGGCCCGAACCCTGGCGATGGCTGCCCCATCGGCGTCGAGGCCGAGGAGGCGGCCATCAGGGTCGGTGGCTTCGAGGATCCGTTCCGCGTGCCCGCCGCCGCCGACGGTGGCGTCGATCTGGAGACTGCCCGGGGCGGGCGCCAGCATGGACACGACCTCGGCCGCCATCACGGGGATGTGTCCCCCGACCGGGCGGTGTTCCCGGACGAGGGACGGCGTCTGGGGCGAGCCGGGGAGCGTCATCGATCCGTCCTAGATCCCGAGGCCCTGGATTGCCCGGGCGAAGGCATCGGCGTCATCCATCGCGCGCCGGTAGTCAAGCCACGTGGCCGGGACCCAGATCTCCGCGTGATCGCGCGCACCGATGACGACGGCGTCGGTCGTCAGGCCGATCCCGTCGCGCAGGTAGGTCGGCAGGAGCACCCGCCCCTGCCGGTCCAGTTCGGCCTCGGTCGCACCGGCGAAGATGCTTCGTCCGAACAGCCGTGCCGAGGCGTCAGTGATCGGGAGGGCGGCAATCGTGTCAGCCAGGGCCTCCCAGCCTGACCGGGTGTGGATCGCCAGGCAACCATCGATCCAGCGGGAGACCACCGCTCCACCGTCGAGCTGGGCGCGGAATTTGGACGGGACGGCCAGCCGCCCCTTGTCGTCCACCGTGTGCCGGTACTCGCCGGTGAACATCGATCGGATCACTCCTGCGCGGAGGGTTCGACGGGCCCGCAGCAGCGTGGCCGCGGGCCCGTCCCTGGTGTCGCGGAGGTCCCGGTGTGCCCGTCCGGTTGTCCGCTGATGGCGGCGGGGTGGAGGTGGTTCCCCACTTCTCCCCACTTTGCGCCACTGCGGGCATCATAACGCCCCGTGGTCCGGCGTCAACGGGCAATTTCACGCGAAAATCGCTGGCTCACCCGGGAAGGAGGGTGGCCGGGCCCCAGATCGTCGACCTCGGGCGCCGTTGGGTGGCCTGGGTCAGCGCGAGGGCGGCACGGGGTCAGCGCGTGGGCGGCGGGAGCGTGATCACATCACCGGCGTAGATCGTGGACGGGTCGACGATCTGCGGGTTGAGGGCCAGGACCGTCGCATAGGCAACGCCGAAGTAGTTCGCGATGCTCCTGAGGTTGTTGCCGGGCCTGACCGTGTAGAGATAGCAGTCCGGTTTTGAAGGGCACGGCTCGAGCAGCGCAAACCGGTCGCTCGTCGGCACCGGCGTCGTGCTCGGTGCTGGCGTGAGCCCGGGGGTCGGCTGCGCCGTGGGCGTCGTGGTCGACCCCGTGGTGGGGGCCACGCCGCCGGTCGGCTCGACCTGGGTTGTCGGGGCGGGCGTCGGTGCGACGGCCGCACCGGGTTCGACCGACCGCGCGGAGGAGCCCGCTGCCGCGTCCGCGGGAGCGGTCGGTAGCCGAAGGCCCCCCGTCGCCGCGACGAACGTGATCGCGGTCGCGGATGAGGCGAGGAGCAGGACCAGCGACGCGAGGATCGCGGGGCTCAGCGATCGGGTGCTCCGGGGCAGAGTGTCCTGACCGATGAGGGCGCCGGGGTCGCCTCCCGGCGAGCCGCCCTCCAGCGATCTGGGATCCGCGGCGATCTCGACGCCCGCCTCCGCCTCGGCCTCTTGCTCGGCGGCAGTCACGGACGCGTCATCGGCGGTTTGGTCCCCGCGCACGGGTCCAGCGTCCACAGCCCTCCTCGTGTCCTGCCGCCGACCGAGTCCAGACTCTAGTACCTTTTCCAGGTAGCCGTGGTGGTTGCCTCGGTGCTAGTCTTCGGCCGCGTCGACGATCCGGCCGGCGTGGGAATAACTCGCTCGAGGCCTCCTCGCCCGTGGCGTTGCCGCTCTCCATCGCGACCCCGGCTGCCGATCCGTACCGGTTGGCGCCCCACCGCATCAGGCGCTGCACATTCCGCCGGCTGATCGCGGTTGAGACGCGCGATGAACGCGTCTACGACGTCGAATGCCTGTATCCCGACCGCAAGATCCCAATTCCGATCGGCGACCTCGAATCGGCCATCGGCGTCTGCAACGCCTGCACCGCGGCCCACATCTTCCGTCCCGACGAGGATTGAGGCCGGCCTCGGCGGCTGAGCCCGGACGCCGGGTGGCCGCGAACCAGGGCGAGCCCTGCGATGTCATCGGCCCGAGGATCCGCCAGCGAGGCGGCCTGTAAGCCGAGTTCTGTCCCGCCGACGCCGAGGCGCCGGCGGGGATGGCCATCCATCTGAGGCCGGCGGTCGCCCGCCGGCTCGTGCGGCCGACCCGAGGGCTGGGCAACGCGCCTCTCCCCCGGCGAACCGGGTTACGCCCTCCTACTTGGCCTTGCTCCGGGTAGAGCTTGCCGCGTTTCACTCCTTCCCGGACGGCCCGAAGGCCCTCCGGGACGGCATCGTCACTGTGGCGCTGGTCCTCGCCTCGCGGCGGGCGGGAGTTGCCCGCTACCCTGCGCTGTGGAGCTCGGACTTTCCTCACGCCGACGAGTTGCCCCGGCGGCGCGCGACCATCCGGCCGCCTCGCTGGCGCGGGGATTCTACGCGCTCAGCCCGGAACTTCCTCGAACTCGATGGCGCCGGCCGTCCCGGAGATCCGGATCCGCCCGCCACCAAGGAACTCGAGGTGACCGGCATGGGACAGGAGATCGACGACAACCCCTTCCTGGGCCCCTCGGCCACCGGTGCAGGCGATCTCCGTCATCATCATGGGGCCGATCAGAAAGGTTCCATCGGGGTCGAGGTGAAAGGCCCCGCCATAGGTGTTGCAGCCGGTGGTTCCGCCGGCCTGGTCGCCATCAAAGTGGATGGTCGGCTCGGCACCTGCAATCGGGGCCGCGTCGCGAATCGTCACTGCCCGCCAGGAGGTGCCCTCGAGGCCGCGCGACTCGGGCGTCGGGCCGACCAACGCGCTCCCCACACAGGCAGCGAGGATGACGCCGGCGACGACCGCCAGGGCGGCGAATCGACGGAGCGGCCGGAGGCCACCGATCTCGTGCACGGCCCCGTGACGCTGCGGCCGCCGGTCGCGTTCCCGCCTTAACCCGGCCGGGTGACCACCGCGGCCGGACCGCCCGTTGCGACCCGGTCGATGGCGGCATTGGCCAGGGCATCGGCGAGGCTGTTCTGGGCACGCGGCACGTGTGCGGCGGTCCAGCCTCCCGGAAAGCCCCGTAGAACCTGGAGCGCTTCGGCCCACAGGGGACGAAGCTTGGCGTCCTTCACCCGCCACCGTCCGTGCAGCTGTTCGACGATGAGATTCGAATCGAGCAGGAGTTCGACGCGGCCGGCCCCGAGCTCCCGTGCCAGGACCACCGCCCGGACGACCCCGATGTACTCGGCAACGTTGTTGGTGCGGATGCCGAGATACTCGGAGATGGTGGCGTCCGGCCGGGCGCGAGGGTCGCGTGCGTCGCCGCGATCGAGCCGGATGAGCACGGCACCGGCCGACGCGGGACCCGGGTTTCCCCGGGCGGCCCCGTCGGTCCGGATCAGGAACCCGGCCGGCGTGCCGCCGCCCACGGATCGCTCATCGCCCGATTGCGAGTCCGGACGGTCGAGACCGAGCGTCAGCGCCGATGGAGGGCGCACCAGATCAGCTGTTCAATCGCCGGGCGGCTCGTCGCCGGCGCCTGATCCGGGAGCCTGGCCGTCGAGCCCGGCAGACGGGAACACCGGCAGTTCCGTTCCGGCAACTGACCCGGATCCCTGCCCGCGGAGCTTCCGCCACGCCCACTGCAGCGGGTCGTAATACGCGTCGGCGACGCGCTCCTTGAGCGGGATGATGGCGTTGTCCGTGATCTTGATGTGTTCCGGACAGACCTCGGTGCAGCACTTGGTGATGTTGCAGTAGCCGATGCCGCCCGACTCCCTGAGGTATCCGCGGCGATCTGCCTGGTCGATGGGGTGGAGCTCGAGACCGGCCGCCCGGACAAGGTAACGCGGGCCCATGAACGGCCGATCGGTCTCGTGGTTCCGGAGGACGTGGCAGACGTCCTGACACAGGAAGCACTCGATGCACTTGCGGAATTCCTGGACTCGCTCGATGTCCTCCTGCTGCCAGCGCCAGGCCTCCTGGGGCAAGTCCGGCGGCGGACTGAACGGCTGGAGCGTCTTGTTGACCTCGTAGTTCCAGGAGACGTCGGTCACGAGGTCACGGATCAGCGGGAAGGCCCGCATCGGCTCGACCGTTATTGGCTTCGAGAGATCGAAGTCCGACAGCCGTGTCTTGCAGGTCAGTCGCGGCCGGCCGTCGATCTCGGCGCTGCACGAGCCGCACTTCGCCGCCTTGCAGTTCCAGCGCACGGCGAGGTCCGGCGCCGCGTTTCCCTGGATCCAGTGCAGGGCGTCGAGGACGACCATGCCCTCCTCGATCGGCACCTCGAAGTCGTCGAATCGGCCGGGTGCCCGGGGGGTGCCCCGGAAGACCTTGAGCAGGGCGCGAGGCATCGGTCAGTTCTCCTGGTGGGCCGTGCCCAGCAGACCCCGAAGCGCGGCGGGCGTCCGCGGGAGGGGCGAGGTTGCGACGTCCATGCGCCCGTTCCGGCCTCGGCGGATGACGCCGTTTCGCGTTCCCCAGTTCGCTTCGTCGGTCTCGGGGTAGTCGAGCCGACTGTGGGCGCCCCGGCTCTCGGTCCGCTGCCGCGCACTGCGCGTGATCGCCTCGCTGACGGTCAGCAGATTCCCAAGCTCGAAGACGAGGTTCCACCCGGGGTTGTACGCCCGCCCGCCGGATACTGCGACGGTGCCCAGGCGCGTGCGGAGCTCGGCCAGGCGTTCGAGAGCACGCTCGAGATCCGCATCGACACGGAAGATCCCGACCAGGCTCTGCATCGTCGCCTGCAGATCTCGCTGGATCGCGTAGGGATCGTCGCCGTCGGCGCGCTCGAGCGGTGCCGCGAGCTCAGCGATCGCCGCCGCAATCTGCACTGGGTCCATGTACGAGGGATCCGGGATCGCGGCCGCGAGGGCGGCCGCACCGCTGCCCGCCCGGGCCCCGAACACGAGCAGATCGGACAGCGAGTTCCCGCCGAGACGATTTGCGCCGTGCATCCCACCGGCGACCTCGCCGGCGGCGAACAGGCCGGGCATCGTCGAGGCCCCCGTCTCGGCGTCCACGCGGATGCCCCCCATCACGTAGTGGGTCGTCGGCCCGACCTCCATCGGCCCCTTCGTGATATCGACGTCTGCCAGCTCCTTGAACTGCTCGTACATCGAGGGCAGCTTGCGTCGGACGTGGTCGGGTGGCAGATAGCTGATGTCCAGGAACACCCCGCCGTGCGGGGTGCCGCGCCCCTCCTTGACCTCGGTGTAGATCGCCCGTGCCACGTTGTCCCGCGTGGACAGCTCGGGCGGCCGGCGTGCATCCGTCGGGCGACCCTCCGAGAGTGCCGTCACCCAGCGGCTGGCCTCCTCGTCCGTGGCGGCGTACTCGGCCCGCCGATCGTCGGGCAGGTACTTCCACATAAAGCGCTCGCGGTCCTTGTTGCGCAGGATCCCGCCTTCGCCCCGAACAGCCTCGGTCACGAGGAGGCCGCGAACGCCGGGCGGCCAGACCATGCCCGTGGGGTGGAACTGGACGAACTCCATGTCGATCAGTTCGGCACCGGCAGCGTAGGCCAGGGCGTGGCCGTCGCCGCTGTATTCCCAAGAGTTCGAGGTCACCTCGTAGGCCTTGCCGATGCCGCCGGTCGCGAGGATCGTGGCCTTGGCCGGGAAGGCGATCGGCGCCCCGGTCGTCCGCCAGTAGCCGACGGCACCGGTCACCTTGCCGGACCCCGTCGTGAGGTGCGTCACGGTGCACTCCATGAAGACCTCGATGCCCGACCCGACGGCCCGGTCCTGGAGCGTGCGGATCATCTCGAGGCCCGTTCGATCGCCGACGTGGGCCAGCCGGGCGTGGGTGTGCCCCCCGAACGGGCGCTGCAGGATGCGCCCGTCCGGCGTCCGGTCGAAGACGGCGCCCCAGAACTCCAGCTCACGGACCCGATCAGCCGCCTCCTGGGCGTGGAGCTGCGCCATGCGTGGATTGTTGAGGAGCTTTCCGCCGACCATCGTGTCCCGGAAGTGGATCTGCCATGAGTCGGCCGAGGCCACGTGGGCCAGGGCGGCGGCCACGCCGCCCTCGGCCATCACGGTGTGCGCCTTGCCGAGCAGGGACTTGCAGACAAGGCCGACCGTGGCGCCGGCCTCGCGCGCCGCGATCGCCGCCCGCAGGCCGGCGCCGCCCGCGCCGACGACGAGGACGTCCACGGGGTGGGTCTCGAGGGACCCCCTCGATGCAGGCGCGAACGACATCGACCGCGACCGCGCCTAGAGCCGGATCGCCGGGTCGACGATCAGGCCGAGCGCCAGGAGGCGGACGTATACGTCGGCGAGCGTCACGGAGATGAAGCTTACCCAGGCCCAGGCCATGTGGTGACCGTTGAGGGTGGTCAGCCGCTGCCAGAGTGAATACTGGACGCGCGTCCGGCGAGTGCACGAGAAGCAGTCCAACCGGCCGCCGGCGAGATGCCGCAGGGAGTTGCACGAAATGGAGAAGCCGGTCAGCAGCGTCACGTTGACGAAGAACAGCACGCTCCCGGCGCCGATCCGGGGGCGACCCTCCGGGAAGAGCGAGGCGAACGCGTCCACCCACAGGAAGAAGAGCGGGATGAACGCGAGGTACAGGAAGTACCGGTGGAAGTTCTGCAGGATGAACGGAAAGGCCGTTTCCATCCGGAAGCGCCGGTGGATCGTCGGCTCGCCGACGGCGCAGCCCGGCGGGTCCGCGAAGTAGAAGCGGTAATAGGCCTTCCGATAGTAGTAGCAGGTCGCCCGGAAGCCGAGCGGGATCCACAGGATCAGGAGCCCCGGGCTGACCCAGCCGGGCAGCCAGTCCGGCCGGATGAGCGGCGAAAAGAGCGGCGAGAGGTAGCCGTCCACCTCGTACGGCGTCCCGAACAGGGGCGTCACCAGGACGCCGCTTACGAACAGGTACCCGGCGAGGAGGGTGAAGAGCAAGCCCTGGACGACGGGCGCCACCGCCCACTCGTCGCGGCGGTTGGTGGCTCCCAGGCCCTGGCGGGCCGTTCCCCGCGGCTTGGGAGGCAGCTGGATGGCCGCCGCCGAGTCGGTCATCTGCGGTCAGGCGGACGCGGGGGCAGAGGTCGCCGGAGGCGCGACCGGCGCGAGCCGCTCGATGACGGCGTCGGTGAACTCGCGCGTCCCGGCCTGCCCGCCCAGGTCGTGCGTTACCCGGATTCCTTCGGCGATGACGTCCCGGACCGCGAGCTCCACGCGCGCCGCCAGGTCGGGGTAGCCAAGGTGGCGCAGCATCAGGACGCCCGACAGGATCATCGCGGTCGGATTCGCCCGATCCTGGCCGGCATACTTCGGTGCCGACCCGTGGACCGGTTCGAAGACCGCCCCGTTCTCGCCGATGTTCGCCCCCGGCGCCACGCCGAGGCCGCCGACGAGGCCCGCGCAGAGGTCGGACACGATGTCGCCGTACAGGTTCGGAAGCACGAGCACGTCGTACAGATCGGGCTTCTGGACGAGCTGCATGCACATGTTGTCGACGATCCGGTCCTCGAACTCGATCCGGCCGTCGTAGTCCGCGGCGACTCGCCGGCATGATTCGAGGAAGAGCCCGTCGGACAGCTTCATGATGTTGGCCTTGTGGACTGCCGTGACCTTGTGACGGCCGTTGGCGACGGCGTACTCGAAGGCGAACCGGGCGATCCGCTCCGAGGCGGCACGGGTGATGATCTTGATGCTCTCGGCCGCGTCCGGACCGACCATGTGCTCGATCCCGGCGTAGAGGTCCTCGGTGTTCTCGCGAACGATCACCAGGTCGACGTCCTCATAACGCGTCACCAGGCCCGCAATGGAGCGCGCAGGTCGGAGGTTCGCGTACAGGTTGAGGGTCTGGCGAAGGGTCACGTTGACGCTTCGGAAGCCCTCCCCGACCGGGGTCGTGATGGGACCCTTCAAGGCGAGCCGGTTCCGGCGAATGGAGTCGAGCACGTGCTCGGGAAGTGGCGTGCCGTATTCGGCGATGCAGGCCTCCCCCGCCTCGACGACCTCCCAGTCGAAGGCAACGCCAGAGGCGTCGAGGACGCGCCGGGTCGCCTCCGCCAGCTCCGGACCGATGCCGTCGCCGGGGATCAGGGTCACTCGGTGGGCCATGCGGCGCATTCTAGCCGCGCGCCCGGGCGCCCGCCCCGGGCCGATCGGCCCGAGATTGCCGGGCCGGGCCGCTCTTCGGAGGCCCTCGGGAATAGACTCGGCCGATGCGAATCGGGATCACCCTGCCCTTGGCCCAGGGCGACACGGCCGACAGGCATGTGCCGACCTTCGCGGAAACCGCCGCCTTCGCCGGCCGTGCCGAGGCCGTCGGAATCGACTCGATCTGGGTCTTCGACCACCTCCTGTTCGACCATCCGGGCAGGCCGCGAGAGGGCCTGAGAGAAGCGTGGACGACGCTTGCGGCGCTGGCTGCCATCGTCGGCCGCGTCGAGCTCGGCGCGCTCGTCATGTGTTCGTCGTTCAGGAACCCGGCGCTGATGGCCAAGATGGCGGCGACGCTGGACGACCTGTGTGGCGGACGGGCGACGCTCGGCCTGGGCTCGGGCTGGCACGACCCCGAGTACCGGGCATTCGGCTACCCCACGGACCACAAGGTCGGGCGATTCGCCGAGGATCTCGAGATCACGGCCCGACTGCTGCGCGGAGAGCGGGTCACGATGGCCGGCCGCTGGCGACAGGTTTCCGGCGCCGAGCTGCTGCCACCTCCAGTACGGCGCGTGCCCATCCTCGTCGCCGCCAAGGCTGAGCGGATGCTCCGGCTCACGGCCACCTGGGCCGACGCCTGGAACACCGCCTGGTTCGGGCGGGTCGACGACCGGCTCCGGACCCGGCTCGGGGGTCTCGAGGCGGCGTGCTCGGCGGTCGATCGTGACCCGGCGACGATCCGTCGCACCATCGGCGTTCGACTTCATGAACCGGGCAGCGGCGCCGACGACCCGCTCGGCCTCGATGCCGACGCCGCGGGCCTGGCCGACTTCTTCGACGAGCTGGCAGGTCTCCGGATCGACGATGCGCTCGTGTGGTCGATCTCGAAGTCGGCCGCTTCGGTCGATCGGATCGGAGAAGCCCGGATGGTCCATCTGGCCCGGACGCCTTGAGGCACTCGGCCGGGGGGTCCGGGGACCGGATGCTCGGCTACGATGCGCGGGTGAAGATCCAGGAAGCCGACGCCAAGGGCCTCCTGCTCGCCCAGGGGCTGCCCGTTCCGGGCTGGTCGGTATCCCGATCCGCTTCCGAGGCCCGGGGCGCCGCCGAGAGCTTCTTTGCTGCGGGCGCCGGCCGGGTGGTGATCAAGGCGCAGGTGCTCGTCGGTGGCCGGGGCAAGGCGGGCGGCGTGAAGCTCGCCTCGTCGGCGTCGGAGGCCGAGGCGGTCGCGGCGGGCATCCTCGGGATGTCCATCAAGGGGATCACGGTCCGAAAGGTCCTGGTCGCCGCGGCCGCGGACATCGTGAAGGAGTACTACCTCTCGGCCGTGCTCGACCGGTCGGCGCGCCGCATCCTGCTGATGGGCTCCGCCGAGGGCGGGGTGGAGATCGAGCAGGTCGCCGCCGAGCGGCCGGATGCAATCGTCACGATCCACGCCCACCCGCATCTTGGCCTCGCGGACTGGCAAGCGCGCCAGCTCGCCTACCGGATGGGCCTGGGCGGCCAGCTCAAGGCAGCAGTGGGGATCGCGAAGGGACTCGTCCGGACAATGCTCGCCTACGACGCCGACCTCGTCGAGATCAATCCCCTGGCCATCGTCCGTGGGGTCGGTCCGGATGGTTCGGTCGCCGAAACGCTGGTATGCCTCGATGCCAAGGTGACCCTCGACGACTCCGCGCTGCCGCGCCATCCCGAGCTCGAGGCGCTGCGCGACCCGGACGAGGAGGACCCGGCGGACCTCGAGGCGCGCCAGTCGGGAATCAGCTTCATCCGGCTGGACGGAACGATCGGCTGCATGGTCAATGGCGCCGGTCTCGCCATGACCACGATGGACCTCGTGAAGCGGGCCGGCGGCGAACCGGCGAACTTCCTCGATATTGGCGGCGGGGCCAAGGCCGACAAGGTCGCCGCGGCCATGCGCCTCATCCTCGCCGATCCGAAGGTCGACTCGATCCTGGTCAACATCTTCGGGGGCATCACCCGCGGCGACGAGGTCGCCCGCGGGCTGATCGCCGCACGGGCCCAGCAGGTCCGCGACGTTCCGATGGTCGTCCGGATCGTCGGCACGAACGCCGCGGAGGCCGCCGCCCTCCTCGAGGCCGCGCGGTTCGAGACCGCGACCTCGCTGGACGAGGCCGCGGCCAAGGCCGTCGGCGCGTCCGCGAGGTCCGCTGCGTGAGCATCCTCGTCGGGCGGGAGACCCGGCTCATCATCCAGGGCATCACGGGCCGCGAGGGCGAGTTCCACGCCCGGGCGATGCAAGCCTACGGGACGAACGTGGTCGCCGGCATGACGCCGGGCAAGGGTGGCCAGCGCGCCCTCGACGGCACGGTTCCCGTGTTCAACACGGTCGCCGAGGCCGTCGAGGAGACGGGCGCCAACACGACATGCATCTTCGTCCCGGCCTTCGGCGCACCCGATGCGATCCTCGAGGCGGTCGGGGCCGGGATCGAGACAGTCTTCTGCATCACGGAGGGCATCCCGGCGCTGGACATGATCCCCGTCGTCGAGGCCGTGCGGCAGGCCGGCGCCCGGCTCATCGGCCCGAACTGCCCGGGAGCCACGTCGCCCGGCCGGGCCAAGGTCGGGATCATCCCGGGATCGATCCATCGCGAGGGTGACGTGGGCGTGGTTTCGCGCTCCGGCACGCTCACTTACGAGGCGGTCCAGGCCATGACCGACGCCGGGATCGGCCAGTCGACATGCATCGGGATCGGCGGCGACCCGGTCATCGGCACGACCTTCCTCGACGTCCTCCGGCTGTTCGCCGAGGACCGCGAGACGCGCGCCCTGGTCCTGATCGGCGAGATCGGCGGTGCCGCCGAGGAGGAGGCGGCCGCATGGGCCGCGGAGAATCTCCAACATCTTCCGAAGGCCGCGTTCATCGCCGGCCGCACCGCCCCCGAGGGCAAGCGGATGGGCCACGCCGGCGCCATCATCTCCGGCGGCTCGGGCACTGCTGCGTCCAAGGTCGCGGCCCTCGAGGCGGCCGGCTTCCGCGTCGCCGGGTCGCCGACGGAGATCCCCGGCCTCCTTCGGGCGGCCGGCTACGAGGGATAGGCAGGCTGTGGCGCTCCCTGCCGTCCGGCCGGTCGTCGCTGCCAACGGAATCCACTGATGGGGTTCCTCATGGACCTGGTTGCCGGCGACGCTCGCGAGATCGTGCTCGCGATCGGGATCGACGACTGGGCGGGCCTGGATGATCCCGGGCGGTTCGACGCGCACCTGGCCATGGGCGGTGCAATGGATCCGACCTGGCTGGACCTGTTCAGCGAGGCGGTTCGCGAGGTCACGGGCGCCGACGAGCCGATCGACTTCCTCGACGCGCGTCGCGACCTCGATGGGCCAGCCGATGTCGGCGAGCGAACGATCGAGCGGGTCGACCCCGCCTGGATCTTGGGGGTCGGCCGGGTGGAAGATCGATTGGTCGGGGCGATCGCAGGACGCTGGATCGAGCTCGTCGAAGAGGAACTGGGTCCCCTGCCGAGGGAGGAGAAGCCCTGGATCCGAGAGCTCGCCGGCGACCTGGTCACGTTCGCCAGGAAGGCCGATCTCTCGCCGGCCGTGATCCTCGCCTGGTCACTATAGGGAGGCTCAGTCGAAGGGCGTCATCCCAAGGCCGGCCCAGGCGGGCCCGCCGCGCGCCTCGATGAGCTCGATGAGCACCCCTCCGCACGATCGCGGATGGAGGAATGCGACCGGCCCTTCCGCACCGCGCCGCGGCGAGCTGTCGATCAGCTCCACCCCGTCAATGGCCAGCCGGGTGAGCTCCTCGGCCAGGTTGCCGACCTCGAGGCAGACGTGGTGGAAGCCCTCCCCGTGCTTTGCCAGGAACCGCGCGACACCCGTGCTGTTATCGGTGGGTTCGACCAGCTCGACCTTGGACTCCCCGACTCCCAGGAAGGCGATGCGGACACGATCAGGCGTGATGTCCTTGACCGTTTCGAGGCGCATGCCCAGGAGGTCGCGGTAGAGCGTGAGGCTCGTCTCGATCGACCGGACGACGAGGGCGACATGATGGATCCGACCGGGCGGCAGCGTCGGCATCACGTCCTCCTCAAACCGTGATCAGCTCCCGATGGACGCCCCAGGCGGCGCGCAGGCGGTCGGCGATCTCGCCGACGGTCGCGTACGCCTTGACCGCCTCGACGAGAAGGGGCATGAGATTGTCCGTGCCTCGAGCGGCGGCGTCGAGGCGCCCGAGTGCGGCCGTCCACGCGCGGGGATCGCGTTCCGCGCGAACCCGTCGAAGACCTTCCACCTGGCGCCGCTCCCCCTCGGGGTCGATCCGGTGCACCGGCGGCGCCGACGAGGTCTCGTCGCGGAAGCGGTTGACGCCGACGACCACCTGGTCACCCGTGTCGATGGCCCGCTGGGTCCGGTACGCCGACTCCTGGATCTGGCGCTGCTGGAACCCGGCGTCGAGCGCGGCCAGGGTGCCGCCCATGGACTCGATCTCTTCGAGGTAGGCGGACGCGGCCGCCTCGAGCTCGTCGGTCAGCGACTCCACGAAATACGAGCCGCCGAGCGGGTCGGGCGTCTCCGTGACGCCGGCCTCGTGGGCGATGATCTGCTGCGTCCGAAGGGCGAGGCGGACCGCTTCCTCGGTCGGCAGGGCGAGTGCCTCGTCGCGCGAGTTCGTGTGCAGGCTCTGGGCTCCGCCGAGCACGGCGCCGAGCGCCTGGAGGGTCGTACGCACGACGTTGTTGTCGACCGACTGGGCGGTCAGCGAGCTGCCCGCCGTCTGGACGTGGAAGCGACAGGCCATCGAGCGCGGACTCAGGGCGCCGAAGCGATCCCTGACGATACGTGCCCACATGCGTCGGGCCGCCCGGAACTTGGCGACCTCCTCGAACAGCTCCGACCAGGCCGCGAAGAAAAAGCTCAGGCGGGGCGCAAAGTCGTCGATCGCGAGACCCCGCGCAAGGGCCGCCTCGACATAGGCAATCGCGTCCGCGAGGGTGAAGGCGAGCTCCTGGGCGGCAGTCGCGCCGGCCTCGCGCATGTGGTAGCCGCTGATCGAGATCGTGTTCCACTTCGGGAGCTCCCGGGCCCCGAACTCGAAGATGTCGGTGACGAGGCGCATCGACGGGCGGGGCGGATAGATCCAGGTTCCGCGGGCGATGTACTCCTTGAGGATGTCGTTCTGGACCGTGCCGGACAGTTGCTCCCGGGCGACACCCTGGCGCTCGGCCGCGGCCACGTACAGGGCCACCAGCGTGGCCGCCGTCGCGTTGATCGTCATCGACGTGGACACCTGGCCGAGCGGGATCCGGTCGAAGAGCACCTCCATGTCGGCCAGGCTGGAGATGGGAACGCCGACCCGCCCGACCTCGCCGGACGACTCCGATGCGTCCGAGTCGAAGCCCATTTGGGTCGGCAGGTCGAAGGCCACCGACAGGCCGGTCTGGCCCTGTTCGAGGAGGTACCGGAAGCGGCGATTCGTCTCGTCTGCGGTCGCGAATCCCGCGTACTGGCGCATCGTCCAGAACCGGCTCCGGTACATCGTCGGCTGGACGCCGCGGGTGAATGGGTACTCGCCCGGCCGGCCGAGGTCGCGCTCCTCGTCGAGACCGGAGGTGTCGGCGGGCGTGTAGAGGTCTCGGATCTCGAGGCCGGATGTCGTCTCGAACCGGCCCCGACGCTCCGGCGCCCCCTCAAGGGCTCGCGCGCGGCTGCCGGTTCGCCAGTGCTCCCGGCCCGGATCGGATCGCTCAGCCACGCACGTTCCTCGGCGGCTCAGGTGAGGACGAGGAGGAGGTCGCCAACCTCGATGGTCTGGCCCGGCGCCACGGCCACGCGCTCGATCGTACCGTCCCGCGCCGCATTGAGCTCGTTCTGCATCTTCATCGCCTCAACGACGACCAGCTGCTGGCCCGCGGTCACACTGTCGCCCGATACGACCGAAACGGTCAGCACGACCCCCGGGATGATGGCACGGACCTCGACGGGGCCGCTCGGGCCGGCCCCGGACCGGCCACGCCGGGCGCGATCCCGTAGAGCGGCGCGGGCGGCCGACTCCACGTCAAGCTCGATACGCCAGCCCTCGACGATCACCTCGCGCCTGGTGACGCCTCGCCCGGTCCCGGCGGGTTCGCCCGGGAGCAGGAGGATCCCGACCGGGCGCGCCGGCGTGCGGTCGAGCAGCACCGCATGCTCCGCATCGATGCGCCGGAGATCGGCGGCCCGGCCAGAGTCCGGATCAACGACGATCGGGTCGAGACCGGCCGTCGCCGCGCTGGGGGCAAGCGTGACCCGAACGCTGTGTGGATCAAGTTCGGCGGTCAACGCGGCCACCTGTCGACGGCTTCGTCCAGCCCCGCGCGGCCCCAGTGGCCGTCACGCCCTGCGCCGCCGACTTCGGCCGGGCCCGCCTTGGTCGCCCATCCGGCCTGCGCACCGGGTAAGGCCCGGTCTCTCCCCGCTCCGATGGCGGCCAGGCCGGCCGCACGCTGTGCCATCGCCGCAGCGCGGCGGAAGGACGCGGCACCATCCCAGTGCTCGGCGACCCAGCCGGTCGACAGCTCGGCTGCACGGAACGTGGCATCGCGAGCCACGAAGCGATGGAACGGCAATGTCGTCTGGATGCCCGCCACTTCGACTTCATCCAGGGCTCGCCGGAGCCGGTCAATGGCGAGTTCGCGATTCCCGGCGTGCACCATGACCTTGGCGATCAGGTTGTCGTAGTCCGGCGGAACGCGGTCACCGGCTCCGACCGCCGTGTCGACCCGCACGCCGGGCCCCGACGGCATTGACCAGCGCCGGATCCTTCCGGGTGCCGGGGCGAATTCGCGGGCCGGGTCCTCCGCCGAAATGCGGACCTCGATGGCATGCCCGGCCGGCTCGGCCGCCCGCTCGGCCGCGACGAGGGCGGACGGGGACAGGTTGCGTCCGGCCGCCAGGAGGAACTGTTCGCGGACGATGTCCACCCCGGAGACCAGCTCGGTGACGCCGTGCTCCACCTGGAGCCGGGTGTTGACCTCGAGGAAGTAGAACGTGCCGTCCGTGGTCAGGAGGAACTCTGCCGTGGCCGCGTTCCGGAGGCCCGCCGCGGTCCCCAGGCGGACCGCAAGTTCGTGCACGCAGCATCGTTGCGCCGTCGTCAGCCCCGGAGCCGGGGCCTCCTCGACGAGCTTCTGGTGGCGCCGCTGGAGGGAACAGTCCCGCTCCCCGAGGGTGACCACCCGTCCCGATGCGTCGCCGAGCAGCTGAACCTCGACGTGCCGTGCCGGGCGGATCTCGCGTTCGAGATAGACCGATCCATCGCCGAACGCGGAGGCCGCCTCGCGGGAGCCGGAAGCCAGGGCCGCTGGGAGCTCCAGGGCGGTCGTGACTCGCCGCATCCCCCGACCGCCGCCGCCGGCAGCCGCCTTGACCAGGAGTGGAAACCCGATACGTTCGGCCTCGCCGACGATCGTCGCGACCTGGTCCGGCCGTTCCACCGGGGCCGGATCCAGGGTTCCCGGCACCGATTCCACGCCGACGTCCCTGGCCAGCCGGCGCGCGTGGAGCTTGTCGCCGAGGGCGTCGATGGACGTGGCGGTCGGGCCCACGAACGCCAGCCCAGCGTCCTCGACGGCCCGCGCGAACGAGGCCCGCTCGGCGAGGAAGCCGTACCCGGGATGAACGGCCTCGCAGCCGGCTTCCAGCGCCGCGTCGATGATCCGGTCCATCCGCAGGTAGCTCTCCGCGGGGGTCGCGGGCCCGAGCCGGACGGCATGATCCGCGAGGCGCACGTGCGCGGCACTCGCGTCCGCGTCGCTGAAAACTGCGACGGCCTCCATGTCGAGCTCGCGGCACGCCCGGATCAGGCGGACCGCGATCTCACCTCGGTTCGCTATGAGGACCCGCTTGAACGGAGGCCTGGCGGTCCCGTCTTTGCGCAAGGACGAGGAGGGTCGCCGGTCAGAGCGGGATGTTGCCATGCTTCTTCCTTGGGTTCGTGTCCCGCTTGCCGGCGAGCATCCCGAGGGCGCGGATCAGTCGTGGCCGGGTCTCCGACGGCCGGATCACATCGTCCACGTAGCCCCGGGCGGCGGCGATGTAGGGGTGGGCAAACTCTGCCTCGTACTCGGCGACGAGGCGCCGGCGTTCACGCCGCGGATCGGCCGCCCTGGCGATCGCATCGCGGTGAAGGACGTTGACTGCCCCCTCGGCTCCCATCACCGCGATCTCAGCAGTAGGCCAGGCGAAGTTCATGTCGCCGCGGATGTGCTTGCTGCTCATGACGTCGTAGGCGCCGCCGTAGGCTTTGCGAGTGATGACCGTCAGCTTCGGGACTGTCGCTTCGCAGTAGGCGTACAGGAGCTTCGCGCCGTGCTTGATGATCCCACCATGTTCCTGCCCTACCCCGGGCAGGAACCCGGGTACATCCACCAGGGTCAGAAGCGGGACATTGAAGCAGTCGCACGTGCGCACGAAGCGGGCAGCCTTGGTCGATGCGTCGATATCGAGCGCCCCGGCAAGAACCGATGGCTGCTGCGCCACGATGCCCACGCTTCGCCCACCGAGTCGCGCGAAGCCGATCAGGATGTTGCCCGCCCATTCGGGTTGGATTTCAAGAAAGGCTCCATCATCGACAATGCGCCTGATGACCCCACGCATGTCGTAGGGCCGGCGAGGATCGTCGGGCACGATCGCGTCAAGCTCCGGGTCCATGCGATCCGCGGGATCCGTCGCCGGCACGCTTGGCGGCGACTCGAGGTTGTTCTGGGGCAGGTGAGCCAGGATCTGCCGTACCCGATCCAGGGCCTCCCCCTCGTCGTGGGCGGCCAGGTGTGCGACACCGCTCTTCGTCGTGTGAACGGCCGCCCCGCCAAGGGCCTCGGAGTCGACCTCCTCGTGGGTCACGGCCTTCACGACGCTCGGACCGGTAACGAACATGTAGCTCGTCCCCTCGACCATGATCGTGAAGTCCGTGATGGCCGGCGAGTAGACGGCGCCCCCGGCGCAGGGCCCCATGATCACCGAGAGCTGCGGGATGACGCCCGAGGCGAGGACGTTGCGCAGAAAGATGTCGGCGTATCCGCCGAGCGAGACCACCCCTTCCTGGATCCGCGCCCCGCCCGAGTCGTTCAGGCCGACCACGGGTGCTCCGACCTTCATGGCAAGGTCCATGACCTTGCAGATCTTGGCCGCATAGGCTTCGGACAGCGAACCGCCGAACACCGTGAAGTCCTGGCTGAAGACGAAGACGAGGCGGCCCTCGATCGCACCATGCCCGGTCACCACTCCATCCCCCAGGATGACACCCGGCTCACCCTGCGCGCCGCCGTTCGAGCGGCTGGTGACGAAGGCGTCGAGCTCGACAAAGGAGCCGGGGTCCAGGAGCAGTTCGAGACGCTCGCGAGCCGTGAGCTTGCCTGCAGCATGCTGTCGCTCGATCCGCTCGGTGCCTCCACCCAGCCGCGAGGTGGTCTGCATTCGCTCCAGGCGCTGCATGCGTTCGTCGTTGGTCGGCACGGCAGGTTCCTCGTCTAGCCAATGGGACGACACTGCGATCGTTGCCGGGTGCTGTCTTTGCGCAGAGACAGCCCCAGCATCGGTCCCGCGCAAGTGATTGTAGACGGCAGTGAGCGACACCCAGCCGCGGTCGCGTCGTGCCGGTGGTGGCGCCCCGGCAACGCGATCAGGGGCTTCACGCCCGGGCCGATAATCCACAGTTCGGTGCACAAGTCGCCGATCCTGTGGATAAGTCGCCCGCTGTATTTCATCCGACGTGGAGTAGGATTCCGGCACGCCAAGCCTACGCGGCGGGCATCGCAGCCGAGCCGGCCACCGATTCTCCGCCGCCCGACCGATCCCGCCCGCCAACACGAGGTGATCCCCAGTGACCAACGTGATCGCGATCGCGAATCAAAAGGGCGGCGTCGGAAAGACGACCACGACGATCAACCTGGCCGGAGCCCTCGCCGAAGAGAACTACCGGGTCCTGTGCATCGACATGGACCCGCAGGCCAATCTGACCGCGGGTCTTGGCATCAATCTCAATACCATCGAGCGGTCGATGGCGGATGTCCTGGTGGGCCGGGCAAGCGTCGAAGATGTCATCAAGCCGACCGAAACCGAACGCATCGACATTCTTCCGGCGCACATCGATCTGGCGGCAACGGAGGGTGAGCTGTTCACGATGCTCGGTCGTGAGTCGATCCTCCGCGATGCTCTCGACGGCCGGCTCAAGAATCGCTACGACTATGCGCTGATCGATTGCCCGCCCAACCTCGGGCTCCTCACCGTCAATGGCCTCGTGGCGGCGACCGGCGTCATCATCCCGGTCCAGACGCAGTTCTATGCGATGAAGGGCCTGACGAACCTGGTCAAGGTGATCAACACGATCCGGCTGAAACTGAATCGGAAGTTGCGAATCCTCGGCCTTCTCGCGACGTTCTACGATGCGCGAACGAACCTCGCGCGCGACATGCTCGACGAGCTCAGGGTCATCGGCGACCATCACGTCTTCACGTCGATCGTCCGCAATACCGTAAAGCTCGGAGAGGCGCCGCTCGCCGGCCGGCCCATCACGACGTACGCGGGACACACTGAGGCGGCGCGAACCTACCGCGAACTTGCTCGGGAGGTGATCGAACTTGGCTAGGACCGACTTCCGCGCCGCAGCAGCGCGGCGGCTGTCGGAGGAGCGCGAGCTCTCGCCGGCAATCATCAGCCTCCTCTCGCCGGATCGGACCGGGCACACGTCGGGAGTGCGCCTGATCCCGACCGGCCAGATCTCGCCGAACCCGCAGCAGCCACGCCTTTCGATCGACCCCGCTTCGCTCGCAGAACTCGCTGCGTCGATCCGTGAGCATGGCGTCCTTCAGCCCATTCTCGTCCGGCCGAGAGGCGACAACGCATACGAGCTGATCGCTGGTGAGCGTCGCTGGCGGGCCTCGAAGGCCGCCGGCATCAGGACGATCCCGGCGCTCGTCGAAGAGATCGACGATGACACCGCGATGGAGATCTCGGTCATCGAGAATCTCCAGCGCGAAGATCTGTCCCCCCTCGACGAGGCGGCCATATACGACCGGATGGTTCGAGAGCACGGCTACTCCGTTCGCAAGCTCGCGCAGAAACTCGGCAAGGACAAGGGCTATCTCGAGAACCGGCTCCGCCTTGCCGGGGCACCCGACGACATCCGCGAGCTGGTGTCCTTGCGCAAGGACACGCTGTCGCATGCATACGAGCTGATGAAGGTCGACGACCCCAGGAAACGAAAGCGGCTCGGCCAGCAGGTCGCCCGGGGTGAGCTGACGCTCATGAAGCTGCGTGACCGGATCGAGGGCCGACGACGCCCTCGGGCTGCTTCAGGTGCAGCCGATTCGGAGGCGGGCGGGCACGTCGACGGCGAGGTTGTCGAGGACGCGGAGTTCGCCTGGACCGGGCGCCGTCACGTTGGCGGGCCGCTTCGTGACGACTCGCTGGTCAACGCGAAGCAGCAGCTGGCCGACGCTGTCGAGGCGCTGGTCGAGGTCCTTCGCGCTCCCGACGTCGTGGCGGGCATCGGACCGGTCGATCGCGCGAATCTTGCAAAGTACCTGCTGATCGCGAAGCTCAGGCTGGAGAACGCGATCGCCATGGTCCGGAGCGGCGAAACCGCCTGACGCTCGATCCTCGAGCGATTGGCCAGCCTCACTCGTGCTGGTGCACGGCCGGCCGGCGGCGCAAGAAGCCGGTCATTCGCCTACAGCGGCGAGGCCCCGGCGATCCAGCCGATCCCGATCGATGCCACTCCAATGGCCTCGATCTGCCAGGCCACGCGCCGCCGTCCGGCATCGTTGGCCCGGCCGAGAGCGATGCCCGTCGCGAGAGCGAAGGCCCCGATGACGGCCAACGTCTCGGGCGTCGCCGACGTGCCAGGCGGCAGAAGGCCGAGCGCGAGCAACGCCGCGGATCCGAGGACGACGGCATGAAGACGCCACGCGTTGAGACGTCCGAGGACCACCGCCGTGGTCCGGCGACCGGATGAATGATCCGCCTCGAGGTCCACGAGCGAATTCCCGATGGCCAATCCCCCGCCGGCCAGCGCCGCGAGCGGGAGGATCGCGAGGAGTGTAGACGGCAGGTTCGCCGTGGCCCCGAGCCAGGCAAACGCCGGCACCAGCGGGAGGGCAACCGCCAGCGGCAGCCACGAGATGGCGCTCCTCGAGAGGAACAGGTCGTAGGTCAGGCCGCAGGCGAGGCCCGCAGCCGCGATGAGGAGGGTGGCGAGTCCCGAGGGCGCGGCGAGCCCCAGGCCCACAGCGGCTCCCACGACGACGACCCATCGAGCGTGCGCGATCGAGACGAGCCCGGCGGGGATCGCCTTGACCGGCACATGCCCGGCATCATCCGGGGCGTCAACGATGTCGTTCAGTGCCCCGATCGCTACCTGGAGGCAGGTCATCGCCAGCCCCAGGCGAGCGGCGGTCGTAGGTGGGCCACCGGCCGCGAGCGCGATGCCGAAGACGACCGCGCCATTCAGCACCGAGGGGAACGGGTGGACCAGCCTGATTCGGGCGCCGAGGGCGCCCGCGCGCGTCGACGGACCCGAGCGGTCAGACGTAGACCAGCTCGTCGAAATTCGCGACGAGGTAATCGATCAGACGGGATCGGGCGTCTGCAGCCCTGGCACGGATGCCGGCGACCAGCGTGTAAAGCGAGATCGTGGGAACGATCAGGCGGCCGGCCGCGTCACGGCCGACCGTCGTCGGAGCGCCGCCTCCTGATGCGAACACGCGTTCGAATTCCCCTTCGCTCAGGCTCGCCGAATCGCGGAAATCCGCCACCACGCGAACGACGCCACGTCGCTTGGCCACGTCCCGCATCAGCTCGGCCGCCCAGGCATCCAGTTGCGCATCGGGTTGCTCGGCGAGGCGAGCGCGGTACTCCGTCTGATCGGCCGACAGGCCCGTGCCTCCCATGTGATCCTCCTCCCTCTCCCCCGTCAGTCCGCTTCGGGGTCGAGCGAGAGTATGCCAGAGGGCGTTGCCTGGGCGGCCTGGGCGGCAGCCCGGGTCCCCTCGGGCCAGTCGTTGAATCGCTCGGTCAACCAGTACCCGAACCGGCCTGGTGCCGGCACGTCCGGCGCGTCGGCGATGAGGGCAAGCAACGCGGTCGTTATCTGGTCCGTGAGGGCGCGGATGGCCTCGGCAGTCGGCCGCCCGGGTACCTCGATGGGCGCGCCGACACGGACACGGAGACGACGGCGGAAGTCGAGCCATGAAAGCCCGTTCAGCGCGATCGGGATGATCGGAACGCCGGATCGCATCGCGAAGAAGGCCGGCCCGTCCTGGAGAGGCAGGAGTGCCCGCTCGCCGACGTGGATGCGCCCTTCGCCGGCGATGGCCAGGACGCCGCCCGCGTCGAACACGGCCTGTACCCGGCGGGTCGTCTCGAGCAGATCGGTCTTGGCCGGTTTGAACGGCACAGGGGTCCCGGTCCAGTACATGAGCCGATTACGCGCTCCGGCGCGGAGATCCTCCTCCCTCGGACCGAAGAAGTATGTCCGTGGCTGTAGCGGCAGGGTCGCGTACAGGAGGAACGGATCCACCCAGCTCTGATGGTTGAAACACAGGACGGCCGGACCAGCGGGCAGGTGCTCGCGACCCTCAACCCGGAGCCGGAACAGCAATCGCATCAGGACTCCCACAACCAGCCGTGACGCGTAGTACCGAAGCGTCCGATTCCAGCGAGGGAGGTCTGATCGAGGCAGGCGGCGATCGTCGCTGCTCATCGATCCGGATGACGTCCTGCGGCGGCACCAGTTACGGCATCAGACACCGGTGGCACGGCGAGGGCACCTGGGTCGAGGTCGGATAGGCGGTCGAGAACATGGTGGGCCAACCGCCGCGCCTCCGGCGCGGGCGGCACGCTCTCATTGGGAATGAGCACGACGATCATCCTGGCTGCCCGCGCGGCCCGCACCCCGTTGAGCGAGTCCTCGACGACCAGGCACCCGACCGGCTCCACGCCCAGTCTGCGTGCAGCGGCCAGGTATACGTCCGGGGCCGGCTTGCCATGGGCAACCTCATCCGAGGACACAACGACCGGGATCGTCGCGCGTAGTCGCGTCGCCTCGAGCGCTGCCGCGATGACCTCTCGGTGCGCCGACGACGCGATCGCGATCGGCCAGCGCGCGGCGATCCGGCGGATGGTATCCACCGCGCCGGGAATCGCCGGGGCGCCGCCGTTGTACCGCCCGACGACGCGGCGGACGATCTCCGCCTCGATGCCGGGCTCCTGGGCCACGGGCAGGTCCATGCGTTCACGCATGATCCGAGCCCATGCGCGCGAGTTCGCGCCCATCACCGCGCGGCTATCCTCGAGCGTCCACTTGAGCCCAAGCTCGAGGGCCCAGGCGACGCGTTCCTGGTGCCACCAGATCTCGGAATCCACGATCACGCCGTCGAGGTCGAAGATGACCGCGGTCACGGTCGTCGCGGGCCGTTGGCCACTCGTCGCCACCACGGCACGAGGCTAGCATCCGCCGAGGTCGGCTGCGGCAGACCAAGACGATCATCATCAGCAACGGCTTCAACAACCTGACCGGCACCGCCGTGGCACGGAGCGGGAGGAGCACACGACATGCACATCGATCGTCGCCTCATGGGCTGGGGCGCCTTCCTGGTGATCGCGGGCGCATTGCCCCTGCTGGTGCGGGCCGGGGTCCTGGCGCCCGAGAGCCTGGGCGGCTGGGCCTCGCTCTGGCCGGTCCTGATCATCGGAGCTGGTCTCGGGCTCCTCCTGCGCCGGACTCCGCTCCATCTCCTCGGGGGAGCGGTTTCGGCGATCACTGCGGGCGTCATGGCCGGCGGACTGCTGGCCACCGGGTTCCATGGCGTCCCGGGGTTCGGCACCTGTGGCACGGGTTCGAACGCGACCGCGTTCCCCGACCGCGGCGGGCAGCTTGCCGACCCAGGTTCGATGACCATCGCGTTCAACTGTGGCTCCCTCGACGTCAGCACGACAGATGGGGACCAGTGGTCGTTGACGGGAACCGGACCGTCCCGCTGGGCCCCGGTCGTGGCCCCGGACCCGGCGCGCGTCCAGTTGTCCACTCCCGAGGACCGTGGCATCGGCATCGCCGATGGCGCCTCGACGTGGCATGTCCGGATCCCGCGCACGCCATCCGTCAACCTGTCGGTGACCCTGAATGCCGGCGAGGGGACGATCGACTTTGCCGGGGCGCGGGTGGGCAGTCTCAATCTCACCTTGAACGCAGGGTCGCTGCAGGCGGACCTGGCCGGCACGGCCGCTGCCCAGTCCGTCAACGCCACCGTGAACGCGGGATCTGCCGAGCTGGGCTTGCCAGCCAGCCTCGTGGCCGCGAACTTCACCCTGAACGCTGGCTCGCTCACTGTGTGCGTCCCCGACGGAGCGCCCCTGAGGGTCACATGGAGCGGCACGATCGCGGACAACAACCTCGATGCCTTCGGCCTCGTTCGGGTCGATGACGACCACTGGACGAGTGCCGGGCTCGATGCGTCATCGCCGGCGACAAACCTCAGCGTCTCGGCCAATGCCGGGTCGTTCACCCTGAAGATCGGAGGCTCCTGCGATGCATGATCGGCTGTATCGATCGCGCGACGAACGCGTCATCTTCGGCGTCTGCGGCGGGATCGCCGATCAGCTCGATGTTGATCCGTCCCTGGTCCGGATCGCGTTCGCTCTCCTCGTCGTCACGGCCGGGATCGGGCTGGCCCTCTACATCATCATGGCCATCGTCGTGCCGGAAGAGCCCGACTACGTGACGGTGCCGGCGCCGGCGCCGGCGCCGGGCGATCCTGCAGCCGGAGCCGCGGGCGGTGTCGACGCCGCCGATCCGAGCAGCCAGATAGCCGCCGGGGGCGCCTCCGCTGGAGGCTCGTGGGCGGCCGACCGCGCGGCACGACGGGAGGCTCGGCGAGCGGCTCGAGCGGCCGTGCGCGGGTCGCGGGAAGGCCGCGGCCCGGTCATCCTGGGCGCGATCCTCGTCCTCGTCGGGGCGTGGTTCCTCGTCCGGCGCTACATTCCCGCCCTCGACAGCGACTTCCTCGGTCCGATCGTGCTTATCGTGATCGGGGCGTTGCTCGTCGGCGGAGCCGTGAGCCGCAAGTCGGACGACACTCCCCGTCCACCCAGGTAGGCTCCGGCGCTCGGGCGGATCCCGGCGTCGACATCGAAGCGTCATGCGGGCGGGCTAGAATCCGGACAGATCGCTGAAGGAGTCCGCCCATCATGTTCAACCTGTTCCGCGCGCCTGCGATGCCGAGCGCCGACGCGGCCCTTCGGGGTCGCGCCGAGCCGATCGTCGTTCCAGGGGCACACCATGTGAATGGCCGCCCGATTGGGGGACCTTACCCCGCCGGCTTCGAGATCGCCGAGTTCGCCCTCGGCTGCTTCTGGGGCGCGGAGAAGGGGTTCTGGCAACTCCCCGGCGTCTGGGTCACGGCCGTCGGCTACCAGGGTGGCTTCACGCCGAATGCCACCTACCGTGAGGCCTGCTCCGGGATGACCGGCCATGCCGAGGCCGTCCGGGTCGTCTTCGACCCGGGGGTCATCGCCTACGAGGAGCTGCTGAAGCACTTCTGGGAGGCGCATGACCCGACCCAGGGAATGCGCCAGGGCAACGACGTCGGAACTCAGTACCGCTCGGCCATCTTCGCCCGTACGGAGGAGCAGCGCCGGGCGGCGAGCGCATCTCGGGACATGTACGGGGCCATCCTCTCGGACGCCGGCTTCGGTACGATCACGACGGACATCTCGAGCCCGCCCGCACCCGAGTTCTACTTCGCGGAGGAGTATCACCAGCAATACCTGAGCAAGAACCCCGGGGGTTACTGCCCCGACCACGGGACCGGCGTCTCGTGCCCGATCGGCCTCGCAATCACGGTCGGCGAGTAGGCGCAGGGATCGCCCTCTCCCTTTCGAGGCTCAGCCCGGCCCGAGACAAAGGAAGCCCGCGAGCCAGCCGTCAGCCGGCGTCCACGACGCAGAAGCGATTGCCCTCCGGGTCCGCCAGGATGAGGTAGTCCGCGTCGGCGGGCCGCTTGTCCCAGTGCACCTCGCTGGCGCCCAGCGCTATCAGGCGCTCGACCTCGGCCGCCTGGTCCTGCGCGTACAGGTCGAGGTGGATGCGCGGTGGCACACGGGCTGCCCCCGGATGCAGGTCAAGCGACAGGTTCGGCCCGCTGCCGTCCCTCGGGTACAGGAGCACGAAGTCGTCGCTCGTGTCCTGGCGGGCGAGATAGTCGAGCGCGGCGGTCCAGAACTTGGTCTGGCGCGCCAGGTCATCGACGCGCAGGACGATGGAGCCCACGCGCAGCGACGAATTCCCCGGGGACACGCCGGTCGCCTACGCTCCAGGCGGCCTGTAGCCGACCGTTTGCGCCCGACCGAGGGCGGCAAGGGTTTCCTCGACGGTGAGGAGCACCGTCGTCTCCACCTTCGAGAGGGCGCCGCCGCCGCCGATCGCGATCGCGACCGTGGCCATCGAGACGTTGTCGGGGGCTTCCCAGAGGTTGTAGCCGTCGAACTCGCCGAAGGCGTACCAGAAGCCGAGCAGCTTGCCCCCGACGGACTCGATGTAGTTGCGTGCAGCATCGCGTCGATCTTCCGGGTTCTTCGTCAATCGAGCCCACGTTTCCGGCGTGTAGCTGAACCGTGTCAGATAGAGACCCACCGCGAGATCCTCCTTCCCGTTTCCGGGGCTGTCCGCAGTCGTGCGTGTTGAGGAAGTGTAGCCTCGGCACCTTTGCAACTGGGCCGTCGGCGCGGCCGGTGGCTAGACTGGCCCATGGCCGATGCTCCACGCGACCGCGGACCGAGCGTGCTGCCCCGGCTGTGGCTCGTACGCCATGGTCAGACCGAATGGGCACGGCTTGGCAAGCACACGGGGCACACCGACATCCCCTTGACCGAAATCGGTCGAAACGAAGCGGCGTCGCTCGCCCCGCGGCTCGCGGGTCGCCCGTTTGAGGCCGTGATCTCGAGCCCCCTCGCAAGGGCGCTGGAGACCGCCCGTATTGCCGGATTCGCCGACCGCGTGGTCACTGACAGCGACCTGCGCGAATGGGACTACGGCCTCGACGAGGGGCGGACGACACCCGACATCCGGGCCGAGCGTCCGGGCTGGACGATCTGGACGGACGGTGTCCGGGGTGGCGAGTCGATTGACTCCGTCGGCGAGCGAGGCGATCGCGTCATTGCCCGCGCCGGCTCACTCGACGGCGACACCCTCTGCTTTGCCCACGGGCACGTGCTCCGCGTCCTCACGGCGCGCTGGCTCGGGCTGGATCCGTCCGCGGGAGCCCTCTTTGCGCTCGGCACCGCGACGATCTCCATCCTGGGCTGGGAGCGGGAGACCCCGGTGATCACGCGCTGGAACGACGGGCTTGATCTCGACTGACGGCCGGTCGCCGCGGACGGTGGCGCTCGATCAGGCACCATTCACGGCGGGGGCGACCTCAAACGGGTCAGGCCGCTCGATCGTCGTGGACGATCCTGAGCGACGTGATGGCGAGCACGATGAACCCGGCGGCCACGAACAGGGCCTCATCGATCCCGATCTGCTGCCAGATCTCGGAGGCCATGGTCGCCCCTGCAACGATGCCGAGATTCGACAGCGCGGTCACGAGGCCGAATGAGCGGCCGCGGCGTCCGCCGTCGGTAGCCAGCGTGAGCAGCGCGAACCATGAGGCCTGCGCAGCGGCCAGGCCGCCCCCGGCGAAAATCGCGGACCCGAACACGACCGGGACCGGCGCCTGGACGATCATCGTCAGGACGTTGCCGAGGACCAGCGCTGAGCCGATCGCGACCATCTGCCGCCTGCCGCCCAGGTCGGCCCGCCGGCTGAGCCACGGGCCGAGAAGGATCGACCCCAGGCCGTACATGGTGAAGATCAGGGCCACCTGGTTGACCGGCAGTCCGAGCCGGTCCTGGGCGTACGGGCCGAAGGTCGTGATCCAGCCTCCGAACGCGGCGTTGAAGGCAAGATTCCAGAGCGCGAGGGTCCCGAGCGGACGCATCGCCGCCCACGGGTTCCGAAGGCGGACGCCGATCCCGGCTCGTTCGGGGGCTTCAGGGCCCGCCCCTTGTGCCGGCGAACCTGTCACCGGTTCCGCGGGCAGGAAGGCGATTGCAGAGATCGCCGCGAGTGACGCCGTGATCCCCACCACGATGAACGGGATCCGCAGGTCCGAGAGGGCGAGAAAGCCACCAACGACCGGCCCGAGGACCGATCCGCTCGAGCCTGCCGCGGAGACGACGCCGTTGGTGAAGGCCAGCCGGCTCCGGTCGGCCACGCGCGCGATGTACAGCCGCTCGGCAATGATCGAGAGGCCGCCGCCGAAGCCCGCCAGGCTGCGGAAGGCGATGAGTGGAGCTGCAGCCCTTGCGGTCGCGATCAGGAGGTTCGCGGCGGCATATGCGGCCTGGCCGAGGGGCAACTGCCGGCGCGGCGATACGCGAGCGATCATGGCGCCTGAGCCCAGCTGGCCCACGGTGTTGGTCACGGCAAAGATGCTGACCATGAGGCCGAGCTCCCGCGGCGTCGCGCCGAGCTGCAAAGCGAACAGCGGCAGCAGCGGGAGCATGATCGATACGCCGACCTGCGAAATGAACGCAATGGCGGCGAGGATCGCAATCGGCCGGTCGAGATCCCGAACGGCCTTCCTGGCCGCACGAGCATTGAGGCGCATCCGCGCAGGGTAATGCGATGGATCAGAGGTGGAGCGGCATCTCCACGCTGAAGCGGGCCCCGACGGGCATTCGGTTCTCTGCCGAGATCGTGCCCCCGTGTGCGGTCACGATCCAGTGGGCAATCGCGAGACCGAGCCCGGCGCCGCCGGCCGGGGCGCCCGTTCCGCGCCAGAACCGCTCGAACAACCGCGGGATGTCCTCCTGGCGCAGGCCCCCGCCCTCGTCCTCGACGAGGAGACGCACCCGATCCACCAGAGCGCGAACGGACACCGTCACCGTTCCTCCTGCGGGGCTCTGCCCGAGCGCGTTGTCGACGAGGATCAGGACGAGCTGCCGAAGGCGCGCGGCGTCGCCGAGCATGTGGGCCGGCTCAGGGTCGGCAACGATCGCGATCCCGCGTGCGCCGGCGAGGCCGTCCAGGGACGAGGCGGCCTCAGCCGCGATGTCGCCAAAGTCGACCGGGCCACGCTCCAACACCACGGCACCCGAATCGGACCGAGCCAGGAGCAGGAGCCCTTCGACGAGACTCGTGAGATGGTCGATCTCCGCCCCGATGTCGTCAAGGGCATCGCCGACCTCGCGGACGGGCGCGTCGGCATGCCGCCGCAGGTACTCGACCGAGGTCCTGATCACCGTGAGCGGGGTTCGAAGTTCGTGGCTGGCGTCGGCGGCGAACTCGCGCTGGCGTCGAAGGGCGCGCCGCTGGGCGGCAAGGGAATCGCGAATGGGCACCAGGGCGCGTCGGGAGTAGACCACCCCGAACCCAGCCGCGACGACGATCACGACGAGACCACCGCCGATCAGGACCGAGAGGAGGACCGTGAGCGTCTGCTCCTCGGCGGTTCGGTCCTGCACGATCTGGAGGTAAACGGTTCCGATCTGGCTTGCCGTCGGGGTGGTGAGAAAGCGAACCGGGGTCGAGTTGACCGAGCCCAGCCGCACGTCGCGGCCGGTCGCCTTCGCTGCCTCGAGCGAGGCGACGTTCGGCACGCCAGACCCGGCCGGCATCTCGTGCGGAACGATCGGGCGGCCGCCAGGATCCAGGACCAGGGCGAACGTCCCCGAGGATCCCCCGCCGAACATGATCCCAGTCGGGAGGTCGTCGCCATTCGGTGGCCGGCCCCGGGGTCCCTCGATGAGGTGCCGGAGGACTTCGGCTCGTGCTTCCAGTTGATGGACGCCGGTCGACTCGAGCGTCCGGGCGACACTGGCGTACAGGGCGACGGCGAGGGCGATGAGCACGACCAGCGTCGTGCCGGCCGCCCAGAGGACGAGCCGCCGCCCGACGCCGCCGATCAGCCGCTCATCGGCGGCGACCGCGGCGGCCTCCGTCGCGTCCACAGGTTCGCCGCGGGTCCCGTCAGGCATCGCTCAGCCGGTAGCCGACGCCTCGGATCGTCTGGATCCGCGACCCGGCCTCGCCCAGCTTCGTCCGAACGTAGTGAACGTACGCATCGACGGCATTGGGTGTCACCGCGACGCTGTATGGCCAGGCCTGGTCGAGCAGCTGGTCTCGGCTGAGCGCCTGGCCGGGATGGCGAAGGAAGCATTCGAGCAGGGAGAATTCTCGGGGGCTGAGATCGACCGTCGACCCGGCGACGGTCACCCGCCGAGCGGTCTCGTCGAGCGCGATCGGTCCCACCACCAGGTGCGGTGCGGGCCGACGAGGTCCGGATTCGGCGCGCCGGCCAAGAGCTCGAAGGCGGGCGGCGAGCTCCTCGTAGGCGAAGGGCTTCACGACGTAGTCGTCGGCACCGGCGTCGAGGCCCGCGACCCGATCGCTGACTGTGTCCCGCGCCGTCAGCATCAGGATCGCCGTCGCACGGCCCAGGCGTCGAAGGCGTCGCGCCACCTCGATTCCGCTGATATCCGGCAGGCCGACGTCGAGGATCACGACATCGATGCCCTCTGCCCCGGCGAGATCGAGGCCCGACTCACCGTCCGTCGCGACGTCAACGACGTGACGATCCTCCTCGAGCAGGCGCTTGAGCAGCCGCCCGAGACGTGGGTCGTCCTCGATGACCAGGAGATGCATCGTGCTGGGGCCCCGGCTACGGATCACGCCGATCGAAGCAGCGAGAGATGAGAATGGCATGAGAGCGGCCCGGGCGAGACTGAGTGAGGTCGGCGACCTCGGCTGGGCCGCCACTCGTAGGCCGGGCCAAGGCGAGGGATGAACTGGCTCCGGCGGTAGGACTCGAACCTACGACCAAGCGGTTAACAGCCGCCCGCTCTACCACTGAGCTACGCCGGAGCGAGTGGGGTCGCCGATGCGACCGCCGCGGCTGGCTCGGAGGAGCCGACGCCGGCGCGAAGGATAGCAGAGGACCAACGGCGAGCCGCTGCCATACTCCTTCGATGCGCACTCCCCTCGTCGCGGTCCAGACCCTCGCCGACTGGATCACGACCGGCCGGCCCGACCTCAGGATCGTCGACGTTCGCTGGTACCTGGGCCAGCCGAGGGGCACGGGCCGGGCGGCATACGACGCCGGCCACATCCCTGGGGCGATGCATTTCGATCTCGACACCGACCTCGTTGGCCAGGCGGGTCCGGGCCGCCATCCCCTCCCCGACCCGGGGGTGTTCGAAGCGATGCTCGCTGGGAGGGGCATCGGCGACGACGATCTCGTGGTCACCTACGACGACGTCGGCGGCTGGGTGGCCGCACGCCTGTGGTGGATGCTCGAGGATCTCGGGTTCGGATCGGAGGGACGCGGCGGCGCGCTTGTCCTCGACGGCGGCATGCCGGCCTGGGCGGCGGCCGGGTTGCCGATCATGACGGAGGTGCCAAACCACCCCTCTTCCAGTCTTCACCTGGCACCCGCCTGGCGCCGCGTGATCGATCGTGAGGCGTTGAAGCGGCGCCTCGGGAAGGTCGTCCTGCTCGACGCCCGGGGCGGTCCGCGCTACCGAGGCGAGATCGAGCCGATCGATCCGGTTGCGGGCCACATCCCGACGGCGGTCAATGCCCCGACCGACGGAAACGTCTTACTGGATGGCAGGTTTCGATCCGCCGACGAGCTGGCCCTGCGAATGGCCAGCCTGCGAGCGGTGGCAGGCAACGCCGGCATGACCGCCGCGGCGACCGATGGACCAGTCGTGACGTCGTGCGGCAGCGGGGTTTCGGCCTGCCATAACGCCCTCGCCATGCGGATCGCCGGCCTGCCCGATCCGATCCTCTACCCGGGCTCGTACTCCGACTGGTCGAGATCCGGCGAACCCGTCGCGGTCGGGTCGGAGCCTGGCGAGCTACAGACGACCGGCTGACGGCGACCGCTGACCTGCCGCAACGGGCCGGGGAATGCACCCAGCGCGGGACACCTGGCCGCGGAGCGCCTGGACCTGCCGGTGGAGCTACTTCTTCTTGGTAGTCGCCGACTTCGTGCCCTTTGTCGCGGTGCCGGCCTTCTTGTCGGCCGGGGCGCCCTTCTTCTCGTGATGACTCATGCCCATTCCTCCTTGGGACGCCGAGGACCGGCGGCGGCGGCGTTCGCGTCATCGTACTGCTGTCCGATCACCCTCTTCAGGGCCAGGAGATCCGCCGAGCGAGACTCGGTCTCATCTCGTGCCAGCGGTTGACACCGCCGGAGTCCGACGCCTACACTCCGCCACCGGCGCGGGTTCCGCGTCGATCACACCCCAATGGAGGGCGACAACAGATGAGCCTGATGCTCCTCTTCGTGCCCACGATCGCGCCCGTCGGCGCCGATGATCGCGGGAGATCTGCGCCTTCCTCGAGGTAGTTGTCGGGCGGTAGTACCGCTCCACCAGCGAACCACGAGCCGTGGGCCAGATCGGGCCCCCGGCTTTTTTGATGCCTCGTGACGTCCGAGTGCATCACCCGAGCCGCGAGCCCATCCGCAGCGCTTCAGCGCCGGAGCCGGGTCTGCGGCTCGTTCCGTTCCGGGGACCTCCGCCCGGACCCCCGCTCCTCACCAACCCTGAGCGTCTCCGCCAGACCGAAGGAACCCACCAATGACCGCCACGCTGCTTCGAAAACCGAACACATTCGTTCCGGACCGCCTGTCCGTCCCGCCCGGCGCAGTTCCATTCGACGCGACGCTGCCGGCCCTTCTCGTCGAGGGGGTGACCAAGCGGTTCGTCGTCGGACGTGCCAAGCGACCGGTTCTCGCGATCGCCGACGTCTCCCTTCGCCTCGAGCGGGGCGGGATCGTCGGGATCCTGGGGGCCAACGGCTCCGGCAAGTCGACCCTTATCCGGCTCGTGTCAGGCCTCCTGACCCTCGATCTGGGTCGCGTGGAGATCTTCGGCCACGACATCGCTCGCGAGGAGATGGCCGTGAAGCGGCTGATCAACCGCGTGAGCGTGGACGCCGCGTTCTTCAAGAAGCTCAGCCCGATGGAAAACCTGCTCTTCGCGGCCAGGCTGTACGGCCTGGACGCCGGACGGGCTCGCGGGGACGCGATCGCGATCCTCGAGCGGCTGGGCATCTCCCGGAAGCGGGTGGATCGCCCGGTCGAACAGATGAGCCGGGGCATGCAGCAGAAGGTCGCGATCGCGCGAGCCCTGCTCACAAGCCCGTCTCTGCTCCTCCTCGACGAGCCGACCACCGGCCTCGACCCTCGGTCGAAGCTGGAGGTGCAGGCGTTCATCGAGGAGGTCCGGACGGACCACGACGCATCGATCGTCCTGACGACGCACGACCTCGAGGAAGCAGACCGGTTGTGTGACCGGATTGCCGTCCTCAACGACGGTCGGGTGGTCGCCGAGGATACGCCGGACGGGCTGACGCGACTCGTCGCAGAGGCTCACGGCAAGGAGCCCACGCTCCACAACGTGTTCATGACCTACACCGGTCGATCCCTCGACGAGGACGTCGAGGAAGAAGCCGACGAAGCGGCCGATGAGGCCGACTGACGAAAGGAACCGCCTGATGAACGCCTATGCGCAACAGCGCCTGCGGCTCGCGAACGAGCGGATTGCTCGCGACCACCGTCAGGCAGCGGAGGCGCGCCTCGCCGACATGGCACGAGGCCGTCACCGTATCTCGCTCCGTCTCCGGGCCGCCCGACAGCTGATCGAGCTGGGTGAGCGCCTTGCGGCGGAGCCGGCCATGACTCCCGTCCGGTCCCGCTAGGGCCCGGGCGGGCGACCACTCGAAAGGTCAATTCCGATGTCCATGCTCACGCACGAACTGAAGGCGTCGTATGCCTTCGTCGAGCGCAACTTCTTCCTGACGCGCCGGTACTGGGGCTGGGAGATCGCGTTCCTCGTCTACTCGGCGGCGGGCGCGCTCTCGATCTCGTTCATCGGCGCGCAGCTGGGGGATGCCCGCCTGCTCCTGACCCTGATGGTCGGGGCGATCTTCTGGAACTACCTGTCGGTCGTGTTCTCATGGATCGCCGAGACCATCGCGGTCGAGCGCTGGGAGGGCACGCTCGAGTACACGATGATGGCCCCGGTCCATCGGTCCACCCACCTCCTCGGGTCGGTGGCCTACGCGATGGTCTACGGCCTGATCCACACCGCCGCGATCCTCGTGGCGATGATCCTGTTCTTCCCGGACCTCGCGACCGGCAATGCCGACCCGTTGACAGTCGTCTCCTTCATGGTCCTCGGCTCGTTCAGCTTCGTCGGGATCGCGATGCTCGCGGCGATCCTGCCGCTCCTGTACGTGGAGCGCGGTGCGCAGATGACGTTCGTCCTGCAGTCGGTGCTGCTCCTGGTGAGCGGCGTCTACTACTCGGTCGACGTCCTGCCGGGCTGGATGCAGGTGCTCTCGCACCTGTCGCCGGCCACCTACGCCATCGACGGGGTCCGCCGGGGCCTCATCGACGGGGTGCCAGTGGGCGAGCTCGTCGGCGATATCTGGCCGCTGATCGTGATGGGGGTCGTCCTCATCCCAGCCGGCCTGTGGGCCTTCGGGCGCGCCGAGCGCTACGCGAAGCGTACGGGCAAGTTGAAGCGGGTCGGCTGAGATGGGCCCACCCCTGATCACGGATCGTTTCCTCCTCCGGGCCTACCGAGGTCCGGAGGACCACCCTGCCATGACCCGGGTCGCCGCCGCGGTTCGCGCCGACAACGGGGACGCTGAGCTCGGAACCGTGGCGGACATGGACAACTACTACGGCCACCTGGAACACGCCGACCTGCCGCGCGACTGTGCCCTCGTGGAGCTCGATGGAACGGTGGTCGCCTACGGACGTGCCTCGTGGCAGCCACTCGCCAACGGCGAAGGGCAGGTCGAGGCGATTCTCAACATCGCTCCGGAGGTGCGCGGCCGAGGCGTCGAAGAGTTGCTCCTGGACAATGCGCTCCGGCGGGCCGGGGAGATCCTCGCGGTCGGGGGCCGGGAACGCACGACCCGGATGATCGTGTTCGTGACCGGCCGTGACGAAGAGCAACGTCGCCTGCTGGCCGCCCGCGGCCTGGCCCAGGCGCGGCGGGGTGCGCAACTCGTTCGGCCGTCGCTCGACGACATCCCGGACCTCCCGATCCCGGAGCCGTTCGAAGTTCGTCCGATCGACCCGAACGATCGGGCCATGCATCGAAAGGTGTTCGAGGCCGACGCGCGGGCATTTGCCGATTCGTATGGGCAGGAGGCCTCGTCCGAGGCGGAGTTCGACGAGTTCGTCAACATGCCGACCTTCGACCCGACCCTCTGGCGCGTCGCGTTCCACGGGGACCAGATCGCCGGCCAGATCCTCAACTACATGGGCGAAGCACTCGCCGACGGGACCCTGATCGGCATGACCGAGGCCATCTCGGTCCAGCCGGAGTACCGCCGTCGGGGCCTCGCCCGGGCGCTTCTCGCGGAAAGCCTCCGCGCCGTCCGTGATGCGGCGCGGACCAAGCCTGCCTCGGCGTGGACACGCAGAATCCGAACCAGGCCCTGACACTGTACGAGAGCCTCGGCTTCCGGATCGTGTCCGAAACCTTCGAATACCAACTTGGACCGTTTCCGCCGGACTCAACCCCGATCCTCGGGCCGAGGATGACCCGGTGAGCGCCGCGATGGCCGCCCTCGAGGCCCTCGGCTGGAGCTCGGGCATGGCCGACGCGTACGTGTCGGTCGCGGCCACCGGGCGCGTGCCCGCGCGCATCGTCGCAGAGGAGCGCGGCCAGTTTCTTGCCCACGACGGCAGTACCAGCCATCCGGCGATTGTTGCCGGCCGCCTCCGGCACGAATCGCGCGGGGATCCCCTCGCCTACCCGACCGTCGGCGACTGGGTCGTCCTCTCCGTGCCGTCAGGCGAAGGCTCGGCCACGATCCATGCCCTCCTCGCGCGCCATTCCGCGATCGTCCGCCGCGCGCCCGTGGACCATCGGCATGCCGTGCAACTGCTGGCGGCGAATGTCGATGTCGTGCTCATCGTCAGCTCGCTCAACGCCGAGCTCAACCTCCGCCGCCTCGAGCGCTGCCTGGCCGTCGCCTGGGAGTCGGGCGCGACGCCCGTGGTGGTGCTGTCCAAGGCCGACCTCGACGACGACGTCGCCGGCCACCGGGTGGCCGTCGAATCCGTGGCGCCCGGGGTCGAGGTCATCGTCGCGTCCGCAATCAGCGGAGAAGGGATCACCGAGATCCGGGTCCACCTCGGCCCGGGCAGGACTGTCGCGTTCATCGGGTCGTCCGGCGTCGGCAAGTCCACGCTCGTCAACGCCCTCGCCGGTCACGAGCTGCTCGCGACGGCCGGGATCCGGGAGGACGACGCCCGCGGCCGCCACACGACCACGCGGCGGCAGCTGGTTGCCCTTGCCGACGGGCTCGTCATCGACACTCCCGGCATCCGGGGGCTGGCGCTCCTCGACGGGGACGGGCTCGCGACTGCGTTCGATGACGTCGATCGGACCGCACGGGGTTGCAGGTTCAACGACTGCCACCATGATTCGGAGCCGGGCTGCGCCGTTCGGGAGGCGCTCGCCACGGGCAATCTCGATCGGGCTCGCTTCGGGGCGTTCCAGAAGCTCGAACGCGAGGCACGCCGGTCCGAGCTGGCTAATGACGCCGTGGCCCGCAAGGCGGAGCGCCGAAAATGGGCGGCGATGATCAAGGGCGTCGAGCGTCAGATGCAGCACAAGTACGGAGGCGACCGATGACGTCTGAGATGGCGGGCGGGCCGATCGAGGTCACGGGAGCCCCGCCGATCGCCGGGCTCAGGTTCCGCCGGATCGACCGCGGACGGGACTTCCCCGCGATCGCCGAGGTCATCGCCGCGGCCGATGTCCACGACGGCGTCGAATGGATCCCCTCCGCAGAGGCACTCCGCCACGACTGGGAAGGGTCCCAGGGCATGGACCTCGACGAGGACGTGCTGGTCGCGGAGATCGATGGCTCGATGATCGGGTTCGTCGACCACTCCTGGCGCGTTCGCGGCGAATGTGTCTTCCACCAGCTCGAGCCGGTGGTCCGCCCGGAGCATCGCTGCCGCGGGATCGGGGGCGCGCTCCTCCGATGGGCGGAGGCTCGCGTCGCGGCCGGTCTCGCCGCGGGCGACCTCGGCGCCTCGACGGGGCTCCCGCATGTCCTGGCCGGCTGGGCGGATCTCGAAGTAGCGGCGGCGGTGTCGTTCGCCGGCGGCGCGGGCTATGTCGTTGACGGCTACAGCATTCTCATGACTCGGTCCCTGGCTGATCTGATCCCGGACCTGCCCTTGCCCGACGGCCTGGAGGTACGACCGGTGTGGCCCGAGGATCACCGGCGCATCTGGGATGCCGACACGGAGGCCTTCCAGGACCACCGGGATCCGGCCGTCCGCACCGACGCCGACTACGAGCGTTGGTTCAGCCAGCCCGACCTCGATACGTCACGCTGGGTCGTGGCCTGGGACGGCGCCGAGGTCGCCGGCTCATCGATGAACTTCGTGTGGCCCGAGGAGAACGCACGCCTGGGCCTGCGGCGCGGATGGCTCGAGCACATCTCGGTTCGGCGGCCATGGCGAAAACGGGGTCTCGGATCCGCGTTGATCGCGAGGTCGCTCGCCGTCTTCCGGAATCTCGGGCTGGAGGAGGCCGCCCTCGGCGCAGATGCCGAGAACCTGACCGGCGCCGTCCGCATTTACGAGGCACACGGGTTCCGGCGCACCAGGACCGGCGCCGGCTATCGAAAGCCGATCGAGGTGCCTGCCGGTCCGACCCTCGGTGCTGTCCCCGCGGACGTTGTTGACAGGGACCTCAATTCAAGCTGATCGACGTGGTTCATCGCGACGGGCTCGTCCACGCTCGTCCGCGCGCCAGAATCGCCAGAAGCCGGGCACGGCCACGCTCGTCCGAAGCGAACCTGATGAACCAGCCCGATCACCGCGGCCAACGGCCCGGCCACGGCCGCCTAGAACGGCAGACACCGCTCCCGCGCGACCAACTCCAACCAGGGACGCTCGCGGCCGATCGTCGTCTGCGCGCCGTGGCCGGGCAGGACACTGAGCGGATCCTCAAGGGTGGCGAGGCGCGCGAGCGACTCCACCATCTGCTCTGGCGACGCGCCCGGGAGGTCCACCCTGCCCCATCCTCCGGCGAACAGGGTGTCGCCGCTGAACAGGAGACCGTGCTCTGCCGACCACAGACAGACCGAGCCCTCGGTATGGCCGGGCGTGTGCAGGACGGTCAGGCGGATCTCGCCGAATCGAATCTCGCCGCCCTCCGCGAGATCGACCGCGGGCACGCAGGCAGGGATCTCGAACGGCGCATAGAGCGGTCGCGGGTTCGTCAGCCGGTAGGCATCAAGCGTGTGCACCGCGATCGGAGCGCCGGTGTGCTCGGCCAAGGCGGCGTTGTCCCCGAAGTGGTCCCAGTGGCCGTGCGTCGTGACGATCATCTTGAGCGTCCAGCCGCGCTCGCCGAGTTCGTCCGTGATCCAGGAGAGCGACGGAATCGCGGTGTCGATGGCGATCACCTCCCGGGTGTGCCGGTCCGCCAGCAGGTACACGTTGGTCCGAACCGGCCCGACGATCGAGTGGAGCAGCTCCATTCCCCAAGTGTGGGCCAGATCAGCGGTTGCGTCGGCGCGGCAGCCAGTGGCGATCAGCCCTCGGCGACGATCTTGGCCCGCATGCAGTCGAAGGTCTGGCCGATCATCTTGTTGGCCGTTCCCTCGACCATCCTCGCCCCGACGCTTGCGAGCATCCCGCTCAGGTTGACCTCGGCCGCCCAGAGCATCGTCGTGGTGCCCGGCTCGGAGCCATCCACGAGGTTCATCCGGCCGAGCGCATCGACGGCGCTGCCGGGCGCCTGGCCGTGGGCCTTGATGATCGCCATGTCCGGCGCCCGCTGTTCGGTGATCTCGAGGTCGACCACGAACCTCGCCTGGATGAACCCCACGCCGACCTTTGCCTTCGCCCGGAAGTGCGTCGGGTCGATGACCTCGATGGACTCGACCCCGGGGCCGCACGCCCCGACCCGGTCCGGATCGGTGACGAAGGCGAACACATGCTCTCGCGTCGCGGGGATGTCGACGGCGCCCGAGAACTCCATCAGCGACCTCCAGCGGTGCGCGGCGCGGGGCCGGACAAGGACCGGCCGATCACGCCTGTGGCGATGCGGGCTCGGATGATACCGGGGCGCCGACGAAGGACGCCGGGTCGCGGATGAACCGGGTGCGGCAGCCCATCTGGCAGAACGCGTAGACATAACCGCCGTATTCGGCGAGGTGGCGGGCGTCCTTCCGATCGACGGTCATGCCGCACACGGGATCGACGAGGACGATGTCGTCGACGATCGGGCCGCTCGCCACCACGTCCGAGGGGGCCCGGCCGGCGACCGTAGCCGGCCCGGGCGCCGCGACGAATGCCGCGCGCCCGCGTCGGACCTGGACGAGCTCGGCGAGGATCGACAGCGCCACCTCATCCGCGGTCTCGGCGCCGAGATCGAGGCCCGCTGGGGCACGTAGGGCCGCGATTCGGTCCTCCCCGAGAGCGGTTTCGTCGCGCAGCCACTGGCGGACGACGGCGGCCCGGGTCGGCGACGCGACGAGGCCAACATAAGCGACTTCTCGCCGCAAGGCAGCGAGGACCGCCTCCTCGTCCCAGACGCCCTGCGTCGCCACGACCACATACGGCGGCGTCGTGAATTCGAGCACCTGAAGATCGCGCTCGCCGAGTACGGCCTCCGCGGCCGGGAATGCCTCGGGATCCGCGACCGGGTCAAACAGGCTGACCCGCCAGCCGCTCGCCGCCCCGAGCGTGACCAGGGCGCCGGCGATCGGGGTCGTACCGGCAACCCATAGGTGCGGAGCGGGCAGGTGGGGCTCCACGTAGATCTCCAGGGTGCCGCCGGAGTGGCAGGTCATGACCAGCTCGATGATCCCGTCGGCCCGGCGACCCTCGCCGGGCCCGTCCGTCGACAGTCGGAGCAGGCGGGGCTGGCCGTCGGCGAGCGCGCGGAGCGCCTCGCGGACGACCACGGGCTGGGCACAGCTACCGCCGACCCAGCCCTCGATGGTCCCGTCGGGATGGACGATTCCGG
>Ga0334722_10000528_pt1 | contig 55543 bp, 55 predicted proteins | sample C3_bottom_MG_FD_207210 | JGI IMG/M metagenome (GOLD analysis project Ga0334722, IMG submission 207210) | Sediment microbial communities from Yellowstone Lake, YNP, Wyoming, USA - C3_bottom | ecosystem: Environmental > Aquatic > Freshwater > Lake > Sediment | place: USA: Wyoming | collected...
GTTCAAAGGATAAAAGAAGCCCGAGGGGTGCAGGCTGCCACAAGATCCCAGGCAGTCTAGAATCGGAGAAATAGGGCGCTAGAGATTTTCAACTAAAGATGGGACAAAGCCGGGGCGCAACTGTAATTTGGGACAATAGCGATCCCAATAATCCCGTGGTCGTTGTCCGCAAAGGGCAAGGTCAGATCAAATTCCCCGTATTCAAGAACTTTGCTGAGGTAAATGGCAAGCAGGTTCAGATGAACGGCCTGACGATTTTTAATGGGACGAAGACCTTTGTCCCCGAGGAGGCCTTGGGTTGGCTCAACTAGCCACCCGTACGGAGCAGAAGGCGGAAGCAATACGGGACCGTTTGCTGGCCGCTTGGTTAGTACCGATTCTGACCAGGGCGACCGGTCCAGGCATACTGCTTCCGCCATCTTTCTCCTCTTATGTTTCTAATTCAAACGCCTTATGGATGGCCCGCACCGCCTTAACCACCTCCTGATCGTCAATGATGCAGGAGATTTTCGTTTCGGAGGTACTGATCATCTGTATGTTGATCCCTTCTTGGGCCAGGGCTCCGAACATGCGGGCGGCCACACCGTAGTTATTGGCCACGCCGGCACCGACGATGGAGACCTTGGCCACATTCAGGTCGTGGTAAACCTCCCGCGCTCCGATTTCGCCGGCGACGGCGCGACTTATTTCCAAGGAGCGGGGCAAATCGTCGCGGGCCACGATGAAGCTGATATCGTTGATACCGTCGCGATTGACCCCCTGGATGATCATATCCACATTGATTTTTTCGTTGGCCAGGGCTGAAAATAAGCGGTAGGCGATGCCTGGACGATCGGGCACCTCGGCGACACTGATCTTGGCGACCTTATTATCAAAGGCGACACCGCGTACTATTTTGGCTTCTGCCATGGAACTACCCTCCCTGATGATGGTCCCCGGATCATCGGTGAAGCTGGAACGGACGTGAATTTCGACGCCGTGCAGCTTTCCGTATTCGACGGAGCGTAGTTGCATGACCTGGGCCCCCAGGCTAGCCAGCTCCATCATCTCGTCGTGAGAAATTTCCTTTAATTTTTTGGCCTCCGGCACCACCCGCGGGTCAGCCGTGTAAATCCCGTTGACGTCGGTGTAGATTTCACACTGCGCTCCCAGAGCGGCGGCCAGGGCTACGGCGGTGGTATCGGAGCCACCCCGGCCGAGCGTGGTGATGTCGCCCTTTTCGTCAATGCCTTGAAAACCGGCCACGACGACAATACGACCGGCGGCCAGTTCCTTTAAAATCCGCTCCGGCTGCACCCGCAGGATCCTGGCCTTCCGGTGGACGCTGTCGGTGATAATCCCGGCTTGAGCGCCGGTGAGGGATATAACCGGCTGGCCCAGTTCTTGCAAGGCCATGGCCAAAAGGGCGATGGAGATCTGTTCCCCCGTGGACAAAAGGACGTCCATCTCCCGCTCAGAAGGATTGTTAGTGATTTGGCCGGCCAACTCGATGAGCTCGTCAGTAGTGTCGCCGCGGGCGGAGACGACGACCACCAGCTCATAGCCTTCCTCTTTCTTCTTTATAACCCGTTGGGCCACGGCCTTAATTCGTTCGGCGGTGGCCACAGAGCTTCCGCCGTATTTTTGGACCACGATCATTCCCCTGCTCCTCCTCTTGGTGCGCCTTCGCCGACGACACCCGGCTTTTCCTCGATCTCGGTGATGATCTGCGCTCCCCGGGGGCTGATCTGACAGACCCGGCCGGTGGTGGCGATTCCCTGCTCGGCATAGGCTTTTTGCATGGCGGCCAGCACCCGTTGCGGGGCTTCCGGAGCGAAGGCCAGCACGGTTGGGCCCGACCCGCTCAAGGCCATCCCGGCGGCACCGGCCCGGGCGGCAGCTTGAAAGGCTTCGGTCATCCCGGGAAGAAGGTGACGGCGAAAGGGCTGATGCAGGCGGTCTTCTGTCGCCAGGCTTAAGGCCTCCCAGCGGCCGGTGGCGAGGGCAGTCACCAGGAGGGCCGCCCGGCCGACGTTGAAGATCGCGTCGGCAAAGGGTACTGCTTTGGGCAGGACGGCCCGCGCTTCCCACGTTGGTAGGGGGTAATCAGGAATCACCACCACCACCGGCGGAGCGACCGGCAGGGGGACGGGGAGATACCTGACGTTTCTCCCCACCACACCGGCCACCGTCACCCCGCCCAAGAGGGCGGCCGTGATGTTGTCGGCGTGCCCTTCCTCCTCCAAAGCCATGGCCAATAGTTCATCTGTTCCAAGAGGCGCACCCACCAACTCATTGGCCGCTACCAGACCGCCAATGATAGCGGCGGCACTGCTCCCTAAACCCCGCGCCGGTGGTATTTCGTTGGTGACGCGGATGGTCAAGCCGGGCTTCGGTAGTCCTACCGCCCGGAAGACCTTTTGCGCGGCGCGAACGATGAGATTTGACTCATCCCGGGGTATCTCCCCCGCTCCTGTGCCGGTTGCTTCCATGACCAGTCCGTCTCCGGTTAATTCCATTTCAATGACGTTGTATAAATCCAGGGCGAGGCCCAGGGCGTCAAACCCTGGCCCCAGGTTCGCGCTGGTGGCTGGAACGCGCACCCTGACCGGCATTTCCCCTACCCCCGTTTATTGGAAAAATTGCTTTATGAACCCCGGTGTCAAATACCCATGGCCCGGAGTACGGCCGAAGGTTCCGCCTCCACCACGAGGGTTTTGGGGGCCTGGGCCTTGGCCGTTTCCGGATCTTTTAAGCCGTTACCGGTCAGAACGGCTACCACCCGGCTCCCGGCGGGGATCTTTTTCTCTTTGGCCAATTTCAGCAAGCCGGCCACCGATGCCGCCGAAGCTGGTTCGGCGAAGATCCCTTCCGTCCGGGCCAAAAGACCATAGGCGTTCAGGATCTCTTCATCGGTGACGGCAGCAATGAGGCCGCCGGATTCGTCGCGGGCAGCCACGGCCTTTTGCCAACTGGCCGGATTGCCGATGCGGATGGCGGTGGCCACCGTTTCCGGGTTGGTTACTGGCCTTCCCAGGACAAGGGGGGCGGCCCCGGCGGCTTGAAAACCCAAAAGGATGGGCTTTTTCGTTGCCCGACCGGCGGCCTGATATTCTTTAAAGCCTTGCCAATAGGCCGAGATGTTCCCGGCATTACCCACGGGAATGGCCAGATAATCCGGGGCGTCCCCCAACTGGTCGACGATTTCAAAGGCGGCCGACTTTTGCCCTTCCAGGCGATAAGGGTTGATGGAGTTAACGATCTCGATGGCTGGATTGGTGCTGGCGATCTCCCGGACCAGTTCCAGGGCGCGATCGAAGTTGCCACGGATGGTGATGACGGTGGCGCCAAAACTTATGGCTTGGGCCAGTTTTCCCAGGGCCACTGCCCCCTCCGGGATTAAAACGGCCGCCCGCAGACCCGCCCTGGCTGCATAGGCGGCGGCGGAAGCCGAGGTATTGCCGGTCGAGGCGCAGACCAAGAGCTTGGCTCCCCGCGTTTTGGCCCGGGAGACGGCCACCGTCATTCCCCGGTCTTTGAAGGAACCGGTGGGGTTGGCCCCTTCGTATTTGAAATAGAGGTCAAGGCCGGTGGTCTTTCCCAGGTGCACGGAAGGAATGAGGGGGGTGTTACCTTCGCGAAGGGTGATGACTTCCCCCAGTTCTTCAAAGGGGAGATATTGGCGATAGGCCATGATGATACCAGGCCAGGACAAAAGAGATCCTTCCCTTCTCAAAAAGTTATTTTCAGGCTTCCAGGGGCAGGATTTGCCGCAACCGGAGGCTTTCCTGGCGGGCTAAAGCGGTTTGGATCTTGGCGGCCGTCGTCTGGCCGGTGAGGATCACCGCTTCGTCGCCTTCCTGGAGGATGGTCCTGATCTCGATCCCTTGACCGGAAAGGAGGGCTCCGGGCCAACCCCCTCCCTGTCCTGCGCTCAGTCCCAACCTCAAGTAGAAGGCGTTAGGTCGCTCGAGGGGCGAGCTGACCCGGTAATGTCCGTTGCCGCCGAAGGTCCAGCGGGGGCCCGGGAGGGGCCTTAAGCGGGCCAATTCGATGAGATCGCCCATGATGGAACTGGCGGTGGCGAGCCCTCCGGCCCCCTGCCCGTAGAAAAGGGTTTCGCCGGAGGCATCTCCCTCCACCAGGATGGCGTTATAGTTCTCGTGAACTTGAGCCAGGGGCTTTCGCCGGGCGATAAGGAAGGGTTCGACGCTCAACGCCAGGTCGTCTTCCTGCTTTTTGGCTTGGGCCAAAAGCTTGATGGAATAGCCGAGGCGCTTGGCCAGGGCCAGATCGCGGGGCTCAAGACCGGTAATCCCACGGGTGTGAATTTGGTCAGGGGTAATAACGGTATTATAGGCGAGAGAAGCCAGAATGGCAAGCTTTCTGGCGGCATCACGGCCTTCCAGGTCGTCGGAAGGGTCGGCTTCGCAGTATCCCCGTTCTTGGGCCAGGCGTAAAGCTGATTCTAGGGGTAGGCCCTCCTCCTCCATTTTGGTCAGAATGAAATTGGTTGTGCCGTTCAGGATACCGCTCAAGCGAATGATCTGGTTACCGGAAAGGGATTCCACCAGGGGACGAATGATGGGGATGGCACCACCCACCGAAGCCTCAAAGAGGATGTGTCGTCCCGTGGCGGCCGCCTGGCGGAAGAGCTCGGGGCCATAGTGAGCCAGGACCTCTTTATTGGCGGTAACCACATCTTTCCCGTGTTCCAAGGCCTTCAGGATATAATCCTTGGCCGGTCTTGTCCCTCCCATAAGTTCAATGACCACCTGGATATCCCGGTGGCAAAGGACATCATCGGCCCTGGTGGTGAGGATTTCGGGGGGAAGTGGAAATGGACGTGGTTTATGGAGGTCCCGCACCAGGATCTTCTTCACGCTGAAGCGTACTCCGGCTTTGGCCTCGGCTAAGGCGCGATTTTTTTCCAGGAGGGTTAAAAAGCTGCCGGCTACATTTCCAAGGCCCAACAGGCCTACTCCGATCTCTTCGAGCATAGGGTTCAACCTTTCTTACGCGCACGGGGTCATCGGGATCCGGTTTTGGTTTTTAGTTCAAGGCTGATATATGCCGGCCCTGGACTCTTATCTTCTAATTACTGCCCATTAGGCCTGGCTGACCAGCTCTACTTTGGCCACGCCCTCCAATTGACGTAAGCGCACGATGAGCTCCTCCAGATCCATGGACATGGCTCCCGTCTCAAAGGAAATGGAAGCGTTGGCCACGCCCTGCAGGGGAAGGCCCTGATTGATGGTCAAGACATTTCCCTCAGCCTGAGCCAGCTGGGAGAGGACGCGGGAAAGGACTCCCGGCTTGTGTTCCAAAAGGAGGTTGATGGTGATGATTTTTCCCCTGGTTCCTTCGGAAAAGGGAAAAACGGCGTCCTTATACTTGTAAAAGGCGCTCCGGCTTAGTCCCACCTTCTCCACAGCCTCTTGCACGGTCCGGGCTTGACCGCGGCGCAAGAGCTCTTTGGCTTTTACTGTTTTCCGGAAGACCTCCGGTAAGACGGTACTTTGAACCAGGAAGAAAGTCATCCCTCTGGTGTCGAAGGAACGCAGCATTGTGTTCACTCCTTGAAAACAAACATCTTTATAATACGGACATTATAGCGGTCATTCCGGAGACTGACAAGACCGGTTGTTGGTCATGAGCTCCGTTAAGCTTAAGTTATCTCTAGCTATGGCCATATTGCTCCTTCTGACGAAGTGACAAAAAATTTACCGCTGAAAAGGAAAAACCCGGCGGGCGGCCGGGCCAAAGGGCTTTCGGGGTGGAAGGAGGGTTTCCGGCTTATTCAGATGATAATGCAGATGAGACCCCCGCTGCCTTCGTTGACGATGCGCTGGATTGTTTCCTGCAATCTGGTTTGGGCGTTGGCCGGCATGCGGTGGAGCTTGTTGGTGATGCCCTCCCGCATGAGATCGCTCAAAGGCTTACCGAAAAGATTCGACTGCCAGATCTTGTTGGGATCGTCTTCGAACTGCTCCATCAGGTATTTGACCAGTTCCTCAGTTTGCTTCTCGGTACCGATGATGGGCGTGACCTCCGCTTCCACATCGGCCCGGATGAGGTGGTAAGACGGTGCTTTGGCCTTCAGCTTAACCCCAAAACGCCCTCCTTGCCGGATTAATTCCGGTTCTTCAAAAACCAGATCATTGACTCCCGGGGCCACCAGACCGTACCCCACTTCGTTGACCTCGCGGATGGCGGTTTCGAAGCGATCGTATTCGCGCTTGGCCACCACCAATTCTTTCATCATCCGGATGACGTCTCGCTTGTCTTCGAGGGTGTAACCGCTCATCTCCTCCAGGAAGTCTAAGAACAGGCTTTCTTTGGCCGTGAGCTCAATGCGGGCTACGCCGCTGCCCATGTCCATGGTGGTGAGGGCGACTTTGTCCACCAGTTCGTGGCCAGACAGCCGTTGCAGGATCCTGTCGACGTCACGCAAACGCCGGACGTTGCTGGCGGCTTCGTGGATGGCCTGCTCAAACTTGACCCGGAGCCAGTGGTGTGGTTCGATCTCCTCAATCCATTTGGGCAGGTTGATGTTGACCTCTTTCACCGGGAACTCGTAGAGGACTTGCTCCAGGACGAGATTGATGTCTTCGACCGTCAGGTCGGCGCAATTGAGAGGGACCACCGATACGTCGTAAGCCGTTTCCAGTTGGGCGGCCAGGGCTAATGTTTCCTGCGCCATGGGTTTGGTGCTATTGAGGATCACGATGAAGGGCTTTCCCAGTTCCTTGAGTTCGGCCACCACCCGCTCCTCGGCCTGGATGTAGCCAGCCCTGGGGATGTCGGTGATGCTCCCGTCGGTGGTAATCACTAAACCCAAGGTCGAGTGTTCGGAGATGACCTTCCTGGTTCCAACCTCGGCGGCTTCCTGGAAGGGGATCTCGTTGGGGAACCAGGGAGTCATCACCATCCGCGGGCCGCTTTCTTCCTGATAGCCAAGGGCTCCTTCCACCGTGTAACCGACACAATCGACCATCCGGACTCGCAACTTCAGATTTTCCCGAACGGTGATCTCGATGCCGTCGTCGGGTATGAATTTGGGCTCTGTGGTCATGATGGTCTTGCCGGCTGCCGCCTGCGGTAAAGCGTCAATGGCCCGCTGGCGCTCGTGGGGATCGGCGATGTTTGGTATGACCAGGAGATCCATGAACCGTTTAATGAAGGTCGACTTGCCGGTACGGACGGGTCCGACGACGCCGATGTAGATATCGCCGCCCGTCCTCTCGGCGATATCCTTGAAGATATCAAACTTCTCCAAACCCTTTCCCTCCTTTTCCCCTCTTCACCCACGTCAGGCCCGTCAGGACCAGCCCAGGTTAATGACCGGGCAGTCAAAGTCTGCTATAGGATATGCTTGGGTAGTACATTTATATGACGGGTCGAGCGTGACCTTGACAGGTTTTTTCGCGGGAAAAGGGAGCGGCGCGACGATGTGGACGAAGGTTCAGGAAAAATCGCCCGCGCACGTGGGGACGCGGGCGACGGGTTCGTTCAATACTTTTAGTTCAATACTTTTAGGAGCTGGCCATTTCCTCTGTTCTTGATCTGGACATCAGGGCGGGAACCGAGTCCAGCGGATTTTTCCCCCGGAAGAGGATGGCGTACATTTCGTCGACAATGGGCATCGTGACACCAAGACGGCGGGCCAGATAAAAGGCGGCTTCCGTAGTTCGGATCCCTTCGATGACGGAATGGGAGTTGGCCAAGATCTCCGCCACTTGCTTCCCTCGCCCCAGGGCCAAACCGGCCTGCCGGTTGCGGCTATAATCACCGGTGCAGGTCAAAACCAGGTCGCCGAGGCCGGCCAGGCCGGAAAAAGTGAGGGGATTGGCGCCCATGGCCTGGCCCAAGCGGATCATTTCGGCCAAACTGCGGGTGATAAAGGCGGCCCGGGCATTTTGCCCCAGACCGAGGCCTTCGATGATGCCCACGCCGATGGCATAGATGTTTTTGAGGGACCCACCGAGTTCGACGCCGACGGGGTCCAGACTGGTATAAACCCGAAAAGAAGGGGCCATGAAGAGCTCCTGGATCAGGCTGGCCGTAGCTGGCGAAACGGAGGCGACGACGGTGGCCGTGGGCAGCTCCCGCACTACTTCAATGGAGAAATTGGGACCGGAGAGGATGGCCAGGTCGGGTTCGGAAAGAGCCGCGATCTCTTCCAGGATGACCTCTGACATTCGCTTTAGGGAGTGAACCTCCAGACCCTTGGTGGCGCTGACTACGGTTTGACCCCGGTAAAAAGGGGCGACCTGATGCGCTAAGTCCCGCATGCCGTGGGAGGCTGGGACGAGAATGATGACTGAAGCCGGACGCAGAGCTTCGTCCAGATCGGCGGTAACCTGGAGATTGGGTGGAAAGGAAACCCCCGGAAAATGCAGGCGGCTTTCTCGCTCCCGGGCCAAAGTTTCGACCACTTCCGGTCGCCGCGCCCAGAGCTTTACAGGTAGACCCTTGCGGGAGAGTAAGAGAGCCAGAGCCGTACCCCAGGCCCCGGCCGAAAGGACGGCTACCGTCGGCGGTAGCCCATTACTGGTGAGCTGCATTGGACCCTACCTCGGCCTCATTTTCTCTTAAAGGAGAGTCGATTCTCCGTTCCGGCGAGAAGCCGGCGGATATTGGAATGGTGGCGGTAGATGATGAGTATGGCTGCCACCGTGGCAAAGAGTTTGTACGCCATGGGTTCACTGGTGACCAGGGTGATGAGCCAGGCCGAGCTGGCCGCCGTGATGGAACCCAGGGAGACGTACCGGAAGAGGGCGACGATGAAGATGAAGATCACCAGGGCCAGCAGGGCCACCGAGGGTGAAAGGGCCAACATGGTGGCGAAGCTGGTGGCTACCCCCTTCCCTCCTTTAAAGCGCAAATAAAGGGAGTAATTGTGACCCAATATGGCCGCCAAGCCGCAGATGGCACCGGCCCAGGTGGCGTCCAGGGGTAGAAAGATTTGCCCCAGGAAAACGGCCAGGATCCCCTTGGTGGCGTCAGCCAGAAAGACCAGACCGCCGGCCACCGGACCCAGGATACGCAGGACATTGGTGGCACCGATGTTGCCGCTCCCCTGTTTTCTGATGTCGATCCCCATCAGTAACCCGGCCAGATAGCCAAAGGGGATGGAGCCCAAAAGGTAGCAGATGATGACGATCAGGACGGAAATCAGCACGGCCATCTCCCCCATGTCTAATCTTTAAACATATTTCTACGTGGCCCGGCCAGCCGCTAGCACGCTCGACTGGCGACGACGTCGGCCGGTGCCGCGGCTCGTACGGAACCCTTCTCAGCTCACCCGCGTGCTTCACAACCTAATCCGGGTTAATCCCTGGCCCTGAGAATAAGGCGCAGGGGCGTCCCTTCGAAAGCAAAGGCCTCCCGCAGTCTATTTTCTAAATAACGCCGGTAGGAAAAGTGGGCCCGTTCCGGGTCGTTCACAAAGAGCAAGAAAGTCGGTGGTTTTATCCCGGACTGCGTCGCATAAAAAATCTTGAGACTTTGCCCTTTTTCCGCCGGGGGCGGGGAAAGGGTTACGGCCTCCCGGATGACATCATTTAGAACGGCCGTTGGAACCTGGCGCCGGTGATTCTCGGCTACTTTTAAGATCAAAGCCGGCAGCCGGCTGATCCGCTGTTTGGTCTTGGCTGAAACAAAAAGAAGGGGGGCGTAGTCGAGGAAACTCAAAGCCTCTTTTACCCAGCGGCTGTAAGTGGGCAGGGTTTTCTCGTCCTTTTCCACCAGGTCCCACTTGTTGATGATGATCAGGCTACCTTTCCCGGCTTCATGGGCGTAACCGGCGATTTTCGTATCTTGCTCGGTGACCCCCTCCATGCCGTCGATGATGAGGAGGACGATGTCGGCCCGTTCCACCGCCCGCAAGGTCCGGAGGACACTGTAACGTTCCACCGGCTGTTCAATCTTACTGCGTTTGCGCAGGCCAGCGGTATCCACCAGAAGGACCCTTTCGCCTTCCATTTCCACCAGGACGTCGACGGGGTCGCGGGTGGTGCCGGGAAGATCGCTGACGATGACCCTTTCCTCTCCCAATAAGGCGTTGACCAGAGAGGATTTGCCGACGTTGGGACGCCCAACGACGGCCACCCGGCAGGCCACGTCTTCCGCCTCTTCCGCCTGAGCCGGAGGCAACTCCTGGACGACCAGGTCCAAAAGATCACCGATGGCCAGACCATGGGCGGCCGAGATGGCCACGGGTTGACCCAGACCCAGGGCAAAAAAGTCCAGAGCATTAGCTTCCAGCGCCTGGTTATCGATCTTATTGACGGCCAGGATGACCGGTTTTTTGGTCCGCCGCAGCTGCTCCGCCACATCGATATCCAGAGGGGTTACTCCTTGCCGGCCATCCGTCACGAAGATGATGACATCGGCCTGCTGGATGGCCAGTTCGGCCTGACGCCGGATCTGTTCCACCATTGCGCTCTCTTCAAACTGGATGCCGCCGGTGTCGACGAGGGTGAACTCGCGTCCCTGCCATTCGGTGTCGGCATAAATTCGGTCCCGGGTTACGCCGGGCAGATTTTCCACGATGGCTATCCTCTTTTGTAGGATCCGGTTGAACAGTTCGGATTTACCCACGTTAGGGCGGCCGACAATGGCCACGATGGGTTTCATCTTTTCACCCTCTTTTGCCAGAGAAAATCGGCCAGGCCACGGGGCTGTGCCGGTACCGCCACCACCGGAATACCCAGACGTCGGGCCAGATCGTCCACCGTCAGATCATCCAAAAAACGGCCTTCCCGCAGCATCACCTCCGGCAGGATGAGGGCGCGGCTGCGCCGCCCCTTGGCCGCCTCCTCAATATCCCGGCCGGTCAAAAGGCCCGCCACCGTCACCGTCGGGCCAAAGAGGCGGTTCTCGACGGCCAAGACCGAGAGGTTCAGTCCCGGCACTTTCGCTTGAAAGACCGCGGCCATCTCGGCGATGAGACCCTGGGCCGAGCGGCCCGTCACCAAGGTCCACGGTTCTGGCGACGTCGCCGGTTCAGCTGGGGGAACCGCGGGCAAGGTAACCGTCACTTCCCTCAGCTCCCGGAGGAAATCGGCCGCCAGACCAACTCCGTTCTCCCACTGGGGGAAGTCTTCGTAGGTTTCGTAAGGCGGAAAATCCTCCTCGGCCAAAATGTAAAACTCATCGGCCAGAAAAAGGAAGGTATAACCGAAGCGGGACCGGAAGTCTTCCTGCCAAAGCCTGGCCTGGCGAATGATGGCGCGAGCCTCTTCTTTGGTAAAGGGACGCAAGGGATAGAGCCCGGCGCGGTGCCGGGTCAAACCCACCGGGACTACCGCCAAAGAGCGCACCCCTGGCCACAATTGGGACAGCTCTTGCACCGTCTTTTCCAACTGCGGCCCGTCATTGAGGCCCGGGCAGAGGACGACCTGGGCATGGATGGAGATCCCGGCAGCCGTCAATTCTTGCAGCTGTTCCAGAATTTGGCCCGCCTGGGGCGACCCCATCAGCTTGGCCCGCAGGTCGGGGTCAACGGCGTGAACCGAGACATAAAGGGGGCTCAGCCGCTGCTCCTTGATCCGCTGCCAGTCCGCCGCGGAAAGGTTGGTCAGAGTAATGAAATTGCCATGTAAAAAGGAAAGACGGTAATCGTCATCTTTGAGATAAAGGGGCCGGCGTAGACCCTTGGGCATCTGTTCCACAAAACAGAAAAGGCAACGGTTCCGGCAAACCCGAATGCCGTCAAAGACCTGGCTTTCAAAGGTGACGCCGAGATCATCGTCGGGATCTTTTTCTATATCTAACAGCCACTCTTCCCCGTTGGTCTTGATTACGGCGACTTCGACCACGGGGTCGGCCAGGTGGAAACGATAATCGATGTAATCTTCCAGAGGATGACCGTTAATGGCTGTAATCCGGTCACCCGGTTGCAGCCCCAATTCCTGGGCGATGCTTTCGGGTTTAACGCTGGCAATGATTCCGCCCCGAGGTCTTTTCAAAATATCACCTCGAGCTTTTATTATCTACTATTATGACCTCCTCGTCAACTTCTTCCTGCTGACGCCGCCCGCCCACGGAGTCAATGCTTCCTTCCCGGAGGCCTGGCGGTGCCAGAGATGGTCCGTCCTTCTCTTGGAGCTCTTTTTTGACCCTTTCCACAAGTTGGACGAAGCGCGGATAGTTCATCTGGATACCGAGGACGGTTAAAGGGCGGCCCAGGGTCACCAGGCCCAACCGGCGCGAGAGAAAGCCCCCCAGACGAACCAGGAACCCCGCCTGGGAGAGGGCATCATAAAACCGGTAGACTTCCGGATCAAGGCCATGCAATTTCAAAAAGTCGGCCACCAGTCGTTTGAGGAGGAAAGGTTGCCCATCCAGCCCGATGGCATAAATCTGCCGGCCGGCTTCGTCGCGGCCAAGGAAAAAGGGGTGGCCAACCTGGTCGTTGGGGACTTGATCGAAAAGGGGTAAGGCCAGGAGCTCATCGACACGCGGTCGCCGGGTAGAAGGCAGCAGTCCAAGGTGAATGGCGGCACTGACTACCGAAGAATGGGTACTCCCATAGCACTGGTAAAAAATGATCCCCGGACTTCTGCGCCGGCGGGGCTGGCCTCTTTCACCTGGCCTTTTTTCGTCTGGGAGAAGTTCTGGATTCAGGCGAGATCGGGCTTCTTCGCCCTGCGCCTTTTGGGCGACGTTCTTTACCTGGGCCACCAGGGCTTTGAGTTTGGGGAGGGCCCGCCTCGTTCCCCTGGTCACCAGCCAGCGTCCGGGCCAGACCAGTCCCAGTTCGCGCGAGAGGATTCCGCCCAGAACCATCAGCCAGTTGACGGCGCTACTGCTATTAACGAAGAGGTGTTCCTCCGGTGGAAGATTGAAAATGTGGGTCATCCCGGTCAAGACCCGGACGGCCACCTGAGGCAGATTGCGGCGGCCAAATATGTAAATCTCGTCCCCTCCGGCAGCCGTCCCCAAAAAATAGATGTGACCGTGTTGGGATTTTTCCTGCCGGTCAAAGTAGGGTAACTCTTGTAGGTCACGGGCCGTGGGTTGAGCTGGAAGACGCCCGAGATGAAGGAAAGCGGCCACGACGGAAGAATGGGCCGCGCCGTAACAGTGATAGAAGATCTTCATTGCGAGCCTCGACTTTTGCCAAATTTTTCACTGATGCCGGACCAAAATCAAGACACCGTTTTCCAGGTCATGGACCATGGCGTTTAGGATCCGGGAGAGGTAGAGGGCCAGGCGCTCTCTTTCCCGTGGTTCAGGCGCGATGAGGATGGGAGCGCCGCCAGCCACCACCTTATTGCGATCGTCGGCAATAATATAGACCACTTCTTCTTTCTTCATTTTTCTCCCCTGCCAGCTTAATCAGCAGCTTTGCGACCGGCCAGGGTTTGCAGAGGAAGGCGAACCGAGCTTTCCAGAACCGGGACCCGCCGGGTGGCGGCCAGGATGGCTTCCGGGTCCGGTTCGATGGGCAGGATGATCATGGCCGCCCGGCCGGTGTCGATGTCTAAACGCATGAGGGGGGTAAACTCCGGGTACCCAAAGTCCTTTTTCAATCCAACGATGGTTGCCACATCGTGGAGGATGGCCTGACGTTGCCCGGGTTGGGCCAGGGTGGCCCGGGCGTTATCGTCTTTCGGTTCCAGGATGATGCCAATCCCCTCTTTCGATAATTTTTCGCGGGCTTCCGGCAAACCCACTTCCATAATCATGATCTCGTCCACGTAAAGGAGGGTTTTCTCGAAGCGTACTTGGCCGGGGCGGACCACGGCGATCTGGCCGACGCGCGGCCCGCTCATAAAATACTGGGAAAAAAGGATTAGGAAAAGAGCCAGGCCAACCCCGGCGATTAACCCGCCCCAAAGGGTGGCTCCGCTGGTCAATAAAGCGGTGAGGATGACCAGGTAGTTGCGGGATTCAAAAACGCGGGCGATCCCTTCGATATAATCTGGACCGCGCCGGACCAATTCGCTCTCTTCCAGCTGCTCCAGACTTTTTCGCTCCATGTTGCGGATATCACGGAACTGCTGGGCGGCCAGGGCCAAAAAGGAGACGGCGGTGTATTGACCGGCCATGGTGGCCGGGATAGCCGCCGCCCCCAAAAAAGCCGCCACCAAACCCAAGGTGAGATGCGTCACGTAGCCATGGGGGTAACCGGGATACCGGCGGTAATCGATCCGCAAAAGGAGCCACCGGGTGAACACCCCCGCCACCACCCCCAAAAGTATCGGTAGGGTCATCTGGTACCTCCTGGAGAACCCATCAGGTAAAGTCAGCGTAAAGGCCCGGGGCCCAACTCAAAAGTCCAGGCGGTGCCGGCAAGATCATCACTGAAGGTTCAGTCCTCCGGAGGTGGCGTTTGGTCCTTCCGGTCGGTATCAGGTTCATTGTCCTTTTCCTTGCTTTTAAGCCCCAGGGCGTCGGTCAGGTCCTCAGCCGGCCGATTTTCCGGGGCTACCCGGCGGCGGCGCGAGCCGGCGGCCGCCAGGAGGTAATAAGCCACTCCTCCCGCCACCAAAAGACCAATGATCCACCAGAGGGCGGCGTAAGAACCGCGTTCCTCGCCAGCGGCCGGGGCCTCGGCGAACGGGATCTCTTCCGTCCCGGCCGCCTGGCCCGGCCCGCCCGCCAGGGCTTTGGGGACGGCTTCAGCCAGGGCGGCGATGCCCTTTTCCGCCTCTTCCAGGGAGTTCTTCTCGGAGCCCACCTCCAGGATCAAAGCTCGGGGGAAGAGATCCTGGTTGTATTTACCCTTGCCGAAGAAGATGCCGCGGATAAGCCCGGGGTGGGTACGATCCACCTCCGCCTTCAACCTTTGGGCGAAGGCCAGGTTAGCCTGCATGTTCGGGTTTTGCCGGCCGACGACGATCATCACCTTGGTCGCCTTGGCCGGACCAACCTGGGTAGCGTAGGCGGAAGCGGGAGCGCTGTCCCGGTGGACGTCGAAAAGGGCCACCGGCTTTTTTTGCAGGAGCTTCATGGCCGTTCGCCGCGAGCGCTCATAGGCCATGGCGTCGTGGGGATCGTGAGGCGTTTTGTCGTGGGAGACCGTAAAGCCGAGTTTGGTGAGAGCGTCGCTGAAGGTGTCTCCCACCTTCATCACGCTGCCATGGGCCGGTTTGGCCGCCGTCCCGTCGGTCGGTATATAGGATTCGTCGGTATGGGTGTGGTAAATGGCGATCTCGCCGCGTCCGGCTTCGGTGAAAATGGCCTTTCCCCAATTCACCAGGCGGGACAGGAGGCTGTTCCGAGGTTGCCGGAACGATACCTGACGGAGAAAACGAGCCTGGGCCCGGTGAGTACTGGAATCAACGGCGAAAACCTCGTAAATCCGGTTGTCGGCCAAAAGGACCTGATCGCCCACGTTCACCACCAGGCCGGTCTCCAGGATGGACTGGTTCTTTTCATCGACAATGGTGAAGTAGAGGCCTCCGGTCAGCTCCTCTTCGGCCCAAGCCGGAACCGTCCACCACAACAGTAAAAAGACAAAGGCGAGAATCACCCAGGGAAAACGGCGTCGGCTTTGTCCTTCTTTTAGCCGTGCTCGCGTTCGTTCACTGGTGCCCTCAGCTCCTGCACCGTCCCGCCGGGCGTCAATCGCGCTCCTCACTTTCTTTCCCCCTCCCTTCCCAACGAGCGGGGGCTCTTTATTTCGAGGTCACCCTCAAAAACCGCCTTTTCCGCCCGGAGTGATGAACCGCCAGCAGGTGGCGGAAGGGGACTGTCGCCTCGACCGAGTTCTTCCTGGGGCTCACCCCGGGTCTTTTCCCCTTTCTCCCCGGCTCGCTGCCAGGTAAAAGCCTTTTTTTCCGTCATGCGTTCGTCGCGCGCCAGGGCGTCTTCCGACCAATTCCCCTTGGCCGCTGTATCCTTAGCGCTCGATCCGTCCTCATAGCCGAGCATCCCGGTAAATTGGCCCTTCTGGCCTTCCTCCTGCCTTTCCTTGATGGAGCCACCTTGCAGGCGTTCTCGCGTCTCGCCGATGAGCTCGGCCAGACCGACGGCCAAAAGTCCGGCGATGACGGTGGAATCAAAGGCTCCGGCTCCGCCGATCCAGGTCCGGCCCGGTATGCCGCGGGTGACCAGTTCCACGTAGTGGGCAATATCATTTAAGACCAGGGCGCTGATGCCGGCGATGAAAGCGGCTCGCCGCGAACGCCCGATGAGGTAGGCCACCAGACCGGCGATGATGGAAAAAGTGTAGATGGGATCTAAGAGCATGCCGGCTGTTGGTTCCGGCGGGATGATCTTGGCCGCACCATAGACGGCGGCCGCAGCCACCAGAGAGCCCAAGACCCCTCGTGATCGTTCGGCGGCGCTATCGGCCGTGACGACAAGATAAATGGCCAAAATCAGGGGCAAAAGCCCGCCACCGACGTTTACCATCAATTCAACCGGAGCGCGGGTGAGGGTTATGTTCCACCAGCTGCCGACGACCATGGCGATGATAAAACCGAGGGCGGCCCGGTCCGTCATGCGCATCCGGTCCAGGACGCGGTGGGCCAGACCGAAGTAAATGAGAACGGCCACAATTATGAGCAAGATACTACCAACAGGTAAGCGCACTCGACCATCTCCTCTCAGCAAGAATCTCTCATTTAGGTTGCCCTGGGAAAAAACAAATATACCGGGTGGTAAAACCAACCCGGTTGATGAGATGGGGCTGAAAGACAAGTCGTTGAAAGAAAAGTCGTAGTAACCTCCTCCGGCGTCAGGGTGGCAGGGACCGAGTTCGGCCATCCTGACCACGGTTGGCCGGCGACAGGGTCGGGGGTAAGAAGCCTGCGCCCGACAGGGCAAGCTATGGGTATACGCTCAACCACACGATTACCCATGTACCCAGGCGGCTAAGAGGCTGCCGTCGACCCATTACCCGCGTCGCCGGAAGGCTGCCGTCAACCCATTACCCGCGTCGCCAGAAGGCTGCCGTCAACTACAGTTATCGAAGGCCTCCTCCTTGAGGCCGGTCAAAGTCGGGTGTTCGCCACAAATGGCGCAGTGCGGATCGCGTTCTAAACGGACCTCGTCCCATTTGGCGGATTGGCCGCTCAAGAGGAGCAACCTGCCCACCAGTGGTTCGCCAGCTCCCAAAATGATCTTGATGGCTTCCAAGGCCTGTAACGTTCCGATGACCCCCGCCACTGCCCCCATTATTCCGGCTTCCTGGCAGGTCGGCAAAAGCCCCTCCGCGGGGGGATTCGGAAAAAGGCAGCGGTAGCAGGGACCACGGCCCGGCCAAAAGACGGTGACCTGACCGTCCCAGCGCAATAAGCTTCCGTGAACCAGAGGCTTCCCAGCCAAAACACAGGCATCATTGAGGAGATAGCGGCTGGGGAAATTATCCGTCCCATCGATGATCACATCGTATTGGGCGATGATGGCTTCGGCATTTTTGGCCGATAGCCGGTACGGGTAAACCTCTATTTTGACCTCGGGGTTGATATCGGCCAGAAGGACCCGGGCCGATTCCACCTTGGCCTGGCCGAGACGGGAAGTGGAATGGAGGACCTGGCGTTGGAGGTTACTTCGCTCCACCAGATCGCCATCCACCAGACCAAGGGTGCCGACGCCGGCCGCAGCCAGGTAAAGGGCGGCCGGCGATCCCAGGCCCCCAACCCCCACCACCAATACGCGGGACCGGAGGAGCTTTTCCTGCCCCCGCCCACCGACCTCAGGCAAAATGATCTGACGAAGATAACGGTCTATTTGCAGGTCCGAAAGGGGCATCGCCTTTCTCCTTCCAGCGAGTAATCTTCAGACTTTTCTTCAAGCGTCTTTAAGCAAGCCGACCGCGCCGCACGAGCAGCCGAAACCATCCTTCGGCCGGGGTAACGGCGATGATCTCGTGACCTTCGTTGCGCAAACTGGTGGGAACGTGTCTTATTGGCTCGCCCTGATCAAGGAGAACCTCCAATAAGTCCCCCGGGGGCAGGCTTTCGAGGAAAAGCTTGGCCCGGACAAAATTCAGCGGACAGGCCACACCGCGCAGGTCTAGGGTTCGTGAAGCGCGACCTGGAGGTTGCTGGGTTGCGTGCTGTTGGTCGTTTATTTCGTCGTTCATTTTTTAGCCTCCCTTTTTCCACAAAACGCCTCAGGGGCGGCCGTAGTCAGGAAAAAGTTCGGCGACCCCGCGATAGAAGATCTTCCGCCAGCGCGGTTCTTGAACATCCTCGTTGGTCAATAGATACTCGCCGAAGTCCGGTGACAGGTTACGCAGGAGGTTTTTCAATCCCACGCGATCGATGACTGCACCGAGACGCTCCCCTTCTTGACCATTAGCCTGGTACCAGGCTAAAACGGCCTGGATGAAAGGCAGGACCAGCTTCTCGGGTAAGAACTGGGCCACCGGATAAGCCACATGGGGATGTTTGCCGTGGCGTCCACCGGCGTAAACGGCAAAACCGACGCGCCCCGAGGTCATGGCGCCGAAAGGACAAACCTGGATACAGGTTCCGCAGCCCAAACATTGCGCGGGCTCGCGCCGCGGGAAACCCTCTCCTCCCATGGTCAAGGCCTGGTCCTGGCAGGCGGCCACACAGAGGGTACAACCGGTACACCGCTCCGAAAGAAAGACCGGTTCAGCCTGGCCTTGAAAACCCAGGTCCATTTCCCGTGTCCGGGTACAATCGATGGGGCAACCGGCCAGGGCCACCTTGAATTTATGGAAGGCCGGTTGCCCGAAGAAATATTGATTGATGGTTTCGGCCAGGCTCTGCGTCTCGACCAGGCCATTTGGGTTATACTCGCAGCCGCCGCAGGCGGTAGGTACACGAAAACGCCGACCACAGGTGGCGATCTCCTGCCCCACCGTGGCCAGTTCCCGGCGGACATCTTCAATCTTCTCCAGGGGTACGTAGAGGATTTCGGGAGACATGCGGACGGAAAGGTGAACGAGACCACGGCCGTATTTTTCGGCCACCTCGGCTATTTTCTTCAAGCGCGCCGATGTCAGACGGCCGCCAGGCGCCAGGCAGCGGACGGTTACGGTGCCCGGTTGCCTTTGCGGGATGAAGCCGCCGCTTTTCAGTTGGGCTGCTTCTTCTTGGTGCGGGGCCGGATCTGGCACTGGTTTCCCCCTCCACTCTTTATCGTTGAGGCGCATCCAGGATGCTCAACTTCTCTAAATCGCGGTAGGCGAACAGGGATATACTCTACTTAAATGATAGAAAATATATTCTAAGAACATCGTAACAGAGTCCCTCCCTTCTGTCAAGAGACCCGGCCCAGAAAATCCGCAATGATCCGTCCCAATTGGTCGGTGTCCAGGAGAAAGGCATCGTGACCCCAGGGACTGGTCATTTCTCGATATTGGGCATTGACCCCGACCCTTCTCAGGGCCTCGACGAGCTCTAACTGTTCGCGGACCGGGTAGAGAATGTCCGTGTCGATGCCGACCACTAAAAGGTCTGACCTGATCTGGGCTAAAGCTTCGTCCAGGCTGGCGTATCCTGACCCGAGATCATAAAGGTCCATGGCCCGCGTCAGGTAAAGATAGGTGTTGGCATCGAAGCGCCGGACCAGTTTGACTCCCTGGTGGTGGAGGTAGCTTTCCACAGCGAAGACGGGGGCAAAGGCTCCCGCTGCGACCGGGGTAAGCCAGGGCCGGCGGCCACCCTTGATGGCACTGGGTCGTCGACCAAACTTCTGTTCCATGGACAGATGGCTGTGGTAGGTAATCATTCCCAGCATGCGGGCGATGGCCAATCCGGTGCGTGGACCGGGGCCCGGATAGTAGTGGCCCTCTTGCCAGCTGGGATCAGCCATGATGGCCTGCCGCCCCACCTCGTTAAAGGCGATGGACTGGGGGGAGGTTTTGCCCGGAGCCCCGATGGCGATAACCGAACGGCTGAAACCGGGGAAAGTCACGGCCCACTGCAGAGCCTGCATTCCGCCCAGGGAACCGCCAATGACGGAAAAAAGGCCGTCAATTCCCAGGGTTTTTAGGAAAAGGTGCTGGGCGCGAACCATGTCGCGCACGGTGACCAGAGGAAAATCGGTGGCATAAGGCCGGTTGGTCCTGGGGTTTATGGAGCTGGGGCCAGTGGTCCCGTAGCAACCACCTAGAACGTTACTGCAGACGACGGAGTAACGCCTGGTGTCCAAAGGCCGGCCGGGGCCGACCAGACCTTCCCACCAACCGGCGACGGGGTCAGCCGGGCCATGAGAAGCCACGTGGCTATCGCCGGTAAGGGCGTGGGTGACCAGGATGACGTTGTCCTTTTCTGGGGCCAGTTGGCCGTAAGTTTCATAGGCGATGGTCAGAGATGGTAATTGACCGCCAAGGTCCAGCGGAAACCCCTCTTTCTCCAGCTCCAGCGTCAGAAATTGCCGGTAAGAGGACCCTGACCAGGCGGCAGACCCTGGCCAGGGCTGAGGTGTTCCCGCCGCTTTTATGATCGAAGCCGAGACGGGTTTTCCGGGCGCGGCCCCCCAAACCGCCTGGCGCTCAGCCGGTTGGCTGCCGATTGAACTTTTGCCAGACACGGATATCCCCCCTTTGGGTGAGTCCCCAGGGTAAGATGGCGGGTCATGGCTAGCCAGCCGTATCAAAGCCGGGTCAAGCCTGGCTGGCCCAGAGGGCCTGGTCCAGGTCGGCTTTCAAATCCTCCACGTCTTCCAACCCTATGGATAGGCGGATGAGATCTTCCGTCACCCCGCTGGCCAGCTGTTCCTCGGGTGAAAGCTGCTGGTGGGTGGTGCTGGCGGGATGAATGACCAGGGAACGAGCATCGCCGATGTTGGCCAAAAGCGAAAAGAGCTCCAGCCGGTTGATGAAGCGTCGCCCGGCTTCCCGCCCACCTTTGATCCCGAAGGTTAGAACCGCGCCTGCCCCGCGCGGAAGGTATTTTTGGGCCAGGGGGTAGGAAGGGTGATCCGGCAAACCAGGATAGTTGACCCAATTCACCAGCGGATGTCCTCGCAAAAATTCAGCAATGGCCAGGGCATTGTCGCTATGTCGTCGCATCCGTAAAGAGAGGGTCTCCAGCCCCTGCAAGAAGAGAAAGGCATTAAAAGGGCTTAAACAGGCGCCCAGGTCGCGCAAAAGCTGTAACCTTGCCTTCATGATGAAAGCCTGCGCACCAAAGGTTTCGCTATAACGAAGTCCGTGATAACTGGGGTCAGGTTCCACCAGGCCAGGAAACCGCTCAGGTTCCCAGGAAAAGCGTCCCGAATCCACCAGGACGCCGCCGATGGAGTTGCCATGTCCCCCAATGAACTTGGTGGCTGAATGGACGACGATGTCCGCCCCGTAGTCGAAGGGACGGCAGAGGTAGGGTGTGGCCAGGGTGTTATCTATTATCAGGGGTAGCCCGGCCCGGTGGGCGATTTCCGCCACCGCCTCCAGATCCAGGACGTCCATCCGGGGATTACCGATGATCTCGGCGTAAATGGCCTTGGTGCGCGGGCCGATGGCCGCCGCGAAATTTTGCGGACCACTGGGGTCGACGAAGCGGGTTTTGATGCCGAATTTGGGCAAGGTCACGGCGAAGAGGTTATAGGTCCCCCCGTAAAGGCTGGCGGAACTGACGATTTCATCGCCGGCTCCGGCCAGATTCAGGATGCCATAGGTGATGGCGGCCTGGCCGGAAGCCGTAGCTAAAGCGCCTACTCCTCCTTCCAGCAAGGCCAGCCGGGTTTCGAAGACGGCAGTGGTGGGGTTCATGATCCGGGTATAGATGTTACCCGTCGTCTTCAAAGCGAAGAGGTCGGCGGCATGATCGGCGTCGCGAAAGACGTAGGAGGTGGTCTGGTAGATGGGTACCGCCCGGGCTCCCGTGGTGGGATCGGGTTCCTGACCGCCGTGGATGGTCAGGGTGTCAAAACGGAGTTGGTGATTTTGGGTCATCTGGTTCTCCTCCCTCCGACCTGTGAGGTCCTCTTTCGCGCATAAAAAAACCCCTTCTCTGAGAGAAGAGGTCAATGGCTCACACATCCTCTCATCTCTCAGAACCGCGCTTGGTTCTGCAGGAATTGGCACCTTTCCGACGAATGGGTCGGGGGTTGCCGGGCGTCATTGGGCCAGTCCCTCAGCCACTCTTGATAAGAGAACCTACAGGCTTTCTTTAGTTTTGCTAAGAATAGTACCACCGTGGGGGTATAAATGTCAATGGTCTGACGCGAAAAATTTTCGCCGCACGGCCTATGCTTCCGGAGACTGCCGGCCAAAGAGAAAACCCGGCCCAAGACCGGGTTTTGAGTTTAGCGGATTAATAAGCGGTGAGAAAAGACGGGTTAACTTACTCCTTTGCCTCTTCTTCCTTAACGGATTCTTCCGGTTTAACCTCCAGATCGGCATCAGCGGCCGCTTCTTCGGCCTGGCTTTCTTGCGGCACGTCCTTCAGGGTCAGGCCAATTCTCTTTTCGGCGGGCCGAACCTTGATCACCTTCGCGTTGACCACCTGGCCGGGAGAGAGGACGTCCTCCACCTTACCCACCCGTTGATGGGAGAGCTCCGAGATATGAATCAGCCCTTCTACCCCTTCCTCCAGTTCGACGAAAGCGCCAAAAGAAGCCAGGCGAGTGACCCGCACTGGGACAATGGTGCCTTCTGGGTACTTTTCCGCCACTTTCTCCCAGGGATCGGGAAGAAGCTGGCGGAGACCCAGGGAAACCTTTCCCTTTTCTTTGTCCAGTTTGAGAACTTTGACCTGAATCGTGTCGCCCTCTTTGAGGATGTCAGCCGGATGCTTAACCCGCCCCCAAGAAAGTTCGGAGACATGCAGAAGCCCGTCGACACCACCCAGATCGACAAAGACGCCGAAATCGGTCAGGCTTTTGACTACCCCGGTTCGGACCTGTCCCTCTTCTAAGGAATCCCAGGTCTCTTTCCGGCGCTTTTCATGCTCTTCTTCCAGGACCAGCCTTTGCGAGAGGACGACGCGTCCCCGCGGTTGGTCCAGTTCCAGAACCTTCATGCGGAGTTTTTGGCCGACGTACTTGGACAGGTCGGCCACATAACCCCGGCCTACATGGGAGGCGGGGACGAAACCTCTAGCGCCGACGTCGACAATGAGGCCGCCTTTAACTTCCTGAATGGCCTCTCCTTCGATGACCGCCCCCGTCTCTTTGGCTTCGACCAGGCGCTTCCACGCCTCTTTCTCGTCGGCCCGGCGCTTGGAGAGTTTGAGGGTACCTTCTTCTCCCTCAACCCGCAAGATGTAGACGGAGATCTCATCACCGACCTTAACTACTTCTGAGGGGTGTTCGATGCGACGGCGGCTCAGCTCGCCGATGGGGATGACCCCTTCCGACTTATATCCTATATCAACGAGGACGCTGTCGTTTTCGACCTTGACGACCGTCCCCTTGACGATGTCACCGGGTTTGAGTTCGCCGAAAGTGGACTCATAAGTCGGTCCGCTTTCTTCAGTCTCGCCAGACGGTGCCGTCGCCGTCTCCGGGGCAGGCTCCTGGGCGGCGGGTTGCTCCGGCCCGGCTCCTGCTTCCTGTGGCCCCTTTTCTGCCGCCTCCGCCGGCAAGGCCTCCGCTTCCTTCTCCCCCTCGGAATTCTCCAGCCGCTTTTCCTCCATCTCTTCCATTTTCCTTACGACCTCCTTTATGATCCAGTCAGGGGTTGAAGCGCCGGCCACGACACCGGCTCTGGAGACCCCTGCAAACCACCCGGGTTGAAGCTCACCAGCCTCTTCAATGTGATAACCCCGGCGTCCCATCTGCCGGACGATAGTCAGAAGGCGGCGCGTATTGGCGCTGTTTTTTCCGCCCACCACGATGACTACTTCCGCCTCTTCGGCCACCTGCCGCGTCGCTTCCTGCCGCCGGTCGGTAGCCAGACAGATGGTGTTCACCAGGCGAAGTTCCTGGGTCTTCTTTTTTAATATGTCCCTGACTTTATAAAAAGTCTCCGGGTTCTGTGTGGTCTGCGCGATGAGTCCGATTCTGGGAGCTGGTGGCAAACTCACGGCCTCTTCCGGCCCGTTTACCACCCAGGCTCCACCGGCCCACTCGCTCAGAGCCACGACTTCCGGGTGGTTTGCTTCTCCGAGGATAACCACCTGGTATCCCTGCCGGGCCAGTTCCTGGGCCTCGCGCTGGGCCTTTTTCACATAGGGACAGGTGGCATCGGCGATCGTAAGGTCCTTTTTATCCTCGATTTTTTTCAAAAGACCAGGCGGGACTCCGTGGGTCCGCAGGACCAGGGTTCCCGTGGTGATGGTTTCCACGTCAGCGATCTCGTGCACACCCTGTTCGGCCAATCTGGCGATGGCCTGAGGGTTGTGGATGAGAGGACCCAGGGTGAAGACCGGCCCCGGCTGCCGGGCCAGTTTTTCCACCATTTCAACGGCCCTGGTCACCCCGTAGCAAAAACCGAGATGACGGGCGACAATTACCTTCATATGTGACTACCTGTAAAAAAGACTACTTCTGACACCATGCCCGAGCTAAGACATGAGCTCGGCGATCTTGGCCATGATTTTTTCACTGGCCGGGCCTAAAACTTCACTGGATAGCCGTTGGTCGTAAAATTCTTCAACGGTAAAAGGTGCCCCAATTCGGACCCGAATGGGTCGGAAGAGGCGGTACGGGCCCAAAATGGCCACTGGCACCAAAGGAGCCTGGCTTTTAATGGCCAGGAGGGCCGTTCCCGGTTCCGCCTTTTGCAGGTGCCCGGTCTTGCTCCTGGTTCCTTCGGGGAAAATCCCCAAGACCTGTCCATCTTTTAAGACCTGAAGGGCTTGCCGGATGGCTGATCGATCGGGTGTTCCCCGGCGGACCGGAAAGGCCCCGAGGGCTGGCAAAATGGAGCCGAGGATCGGGATCTTAAAGAGTTCCTCTTTGGCCATAAAATGGACGCGTCGCTTGACCACGCAGCCCACCAAAGGTGGGTCCCACCAGCTGATGTGATTGGAGCAGAGGATGGCTCCTCCCTCGGCAGGGAGGTTGTCCCGTCCCTCCACCCGCCAACCCAAAAAGAGCAAGGCAAAGAGCAAAGAGAAAAGCCCTTTAGCCAGGCCGTACATCCGTTTCTCCCCTTATTATCCCCAGGATCCGCTGGAGGACCTCATCTGGGGGAAAACCCGTCGTGTCGATGATAATGGCGTCTGGAGCGGGCTGGAGAGGAGCCACGGCGCGGCTTTGGTCCTGGCTGTCCCGCTGGGCCAGCTGTGCCGTGACCTCAGCCAGGGTCGGGTGATAGCCAGAGGCTTCCAGCTCTTTAAGCCGGCGCCGCGCTCGCTCTTCCGGCGAAGCCGTGAGGAAGAACTTAAAATTGGCCGCCGGCCAGACGTGGGTCCCGATATCCCGACCATCCAGAACGACATCACCCTGGGCCGCCATTTCTCGCTGTTTGGCCACCATGACCGTGCGCACTCCGGGGTAGCTGGCGACCACGGAGACACCGGCGTTAACGGCGGGCGTCCGCAGATTGGCCCCGACCTCTTCCCCATCGAGGAAAAGGACCGTTTTTCCCTCTTTTTCCACCAACTCCAGCCTGGTGTTCTCGGCGACGGAAGTGATGGCCTTTTCGTCGTCCAGGGACAATCCCAGCTTTAAGGCCTTCCAAGTGACCGCCCGGTACATGGCACCAGTATCAATATACCTCAATTTCAGGGTGGCGGCTAGAGCCTTAGCAATGGTGCTTTTGCCTGAGCCGGCCGGACCGTCAATGGCTACCACCAGTCCGCCTTGCGCTGGAGCCAAATCCGGTCGGAGGCGGCGAGCCTCCTCCAGGTAAACGTGTTTCATCGCCGACTGCGGGCGATCTGTATTTACCAGGATCAAGACGCGAATGCAACGCGGCAGGGAACCTTCGACGGGAATCTCTTGGGCGTCCAGGAGAGGAACGGTGGTCCAGCCCAACTCGCGCGCGGCTTGAGCTGGGAAAGCCGATTTTAGATCAGGGGTAACGGTGAAAAAGATGCTGGCAATGTCTTGGGGGGCAAAGCCGTTTTCGGCTTGCAGCGAGACCAGCAAACGTTTGGTGGCGGCGATGATTTCTTCTTTCTCGTCCCTCTTAACGGTGATGGCTCCCCGTAGACCCCGTAGATAGTTACCGCCCAAAGACCTACACCTTAACCTCGTCTTAACAGTTGCTGCCTGATAATCCCTGAAATACCTGTCCAGGATTATATCACACTTATCTTTCAGTTTCAATCACTAAGGTTTGCGTAAGGTTACCCGCCCCAGCCGTTCGATGGATTGGTGAGTGACCACTTCTGTACCAACCCGTGGTTCGCTAATATTGTCGCTCACTCCCGTCAGACGGAAGGTGAGAACGGCCTGGTAACCGGTGCCGTCGATTTCCACCAGATCGCCTTCGCGTACCGGCAGGGCGATGGACCCGCGGCCCAGATCGCCGGCCACCTTCCCGTTGATCAAGATTTTAACCTGGGGATACCGGGGTCCGGTGACGCAGGTGATGGCCAAAAGCCCCTCCCGGCTCTGTTTCTCTCCGGCCGGCTTTTCGCTGGCCGCCGGGGAGAAGGCGGTTTTCGCCTCTTCTTTAAAGGCGGTGCCCTCCAGCTGATCGGGATAGGACAAGAAGAGGCGGAGCTTTTCGTGGCTGAGGAGACCCTGACTGACGACGACGACAATGGAAAGCAAGATGACAAAACGGATAAGAGAACGCTCAACCCGTTCTGCCCATTGGCTGAACCTGTCCTGGAAAGGATTTTGCACCTTGGCCACCCCCGTCTCTCCTTACTATTACGCGGGAAGGCCAAAGTTTATGCTCGAGTCCTTCAGGTCAGGGCGGCTTTGAGGGCCTCCAGGAGTCGTGCATTTTCCGCGGGAGTCCGCACGGCCACCCGGAAGTAAGCTGGACCGAGAAAGGGGAAGTTGTCGGCGGCCCGGATCAAAATCCCCCGGGTGACGAGCTTCTCTCGTAATTCGGGGGCGGTCTGGTGCGGGTCTTGAAGCTTGAGCAACAAGAAATTGGCCCAAGAGGGAAAGACCTTCAGTTGGCGATGAGCGGCCAACTCTCCGACCAGCCGCTCGCGTTCCCGGGCGATCAGGTGACGGGTTTCGGTCACGAAGCCCCTTTCCTGAAGGGCGGCCAGACCCGCCACCTGGGCCAGGACGTTGACCGTCCAGGGGTCGCGGAGGCGCTGCAGTCGTTGACACCAGGCGGGCGAAGCGATGAGGAAACCGAGGCGAAGCCCCGGGAGGGCAAAGATCTTGGTCAGGGAGCCGAGGACCAGGAGACGGCCGGCTTCAATGAGCGGCCAGGCCCCGCTCACCACCGATTGGCCGGCAAAGTCGACGAAGGCCTCATCCAGGATAATGGTGGCCCCTTTTTCGGCCAGTCGCTCGAGGTACGGGCTCATCTCTTTTTCGTTCCAGTAGGCTCCGGTAGGGTTATTGGGATTACACCAGAAAATAACGTCTTGGGCATTAACTGTATCGACCAGCGCGTCGAGAAGGGGCCAAAGGTCTTCGGCGGGGGGCCAATGGATGATCGATTGGCCGCCGGCCGCCGCCCAAGCCCGCTGGTATTCGCTAAAGGTGGGTTCGAGGATGATGGCCCGGCGGTCGGCCAGGAGCCGGCCGAGGAGATAGATGATTTCGGCTTCCCCATTCCCAACCAGAAGATACTCCGGCGGTACTCCCCGCCAGGCACTGAGGTCCTCCCGTAGGGCGAAACTTTCTGGGTCCGGATAAAAACGGAGGAGGGATAGATTTTCGGTGATGGCCTGGAAAACCCCGGGCGGAGGGCCATATGGGTTGATGCTGGCGCTAAAATCCAAAAACTCAGCTGGCTTCAGTCCGGTGCGCCGCGCCGCCGCCCAGACGTTGCCCCCATGTTCTCCCGGAAGTCCTGTCCAGGGATTCGTTTTTCTCACCTCATCCCCCACCTGCTTTTCCCCTCTCTTCGGCCCGTTTGGCCCGGTAGCGAGCGGTGCTGTCCAGGATCCGCTTGCGGATCCGGATGCTTTTCGGGGTGATTTCCACCAGTTCGTCGTCGGTGATGAACTCCAGCGCACTTTCCAGGGTGAGCAGACGGGGTGGGTCAAGCCGGAGGGTTTCTTCCTGGGTGCTGGAGCGCACGTTCGTCACGTGTTTTCTTTTACAAACGTTGACTTCGATATCATTTCCCCGCGGGTTTTCCCCCACGACCATACCCGGGTAGACCCGCGTCCCGGGTTCAATGAAGAAAACGCCGCGGTCTTGGAGCGCGTGGAGGGCGTAAGTAGTGGCCTCACCGCTTTCGGTGGCGATGAGACAGCCGCGGGGCCGGCTGGCGATCTCGCCCCGGTAAGGACCATAGCCGTGAAAGACATGGTTCATCAGGCCATAGCCGTGGGTCTGGGCCAGGAACTCCGAACGGAAACCGATGAGGCCACGGGCCGGGATGAGGAACTCCAGCCGAATCTGGCCCGTGCCGGCCCCACTCATGTTCAACAGTTCCGCCCGGCGGAGCCCCAGGCTCTCCATGACCGTGCCCACATATTCCTCGGGGACGTCGATGGTCAGATGTTCTATGGGTTCTAAGGTTTGGCCGTTTTCTTCTTTCAGGATGACCCGGGGCCGGGAGACCTGAAGCTCGTACCCTTCCCGCCGCATGGTCTCCAGGAGGATGCCCAGATGGAGTTCACCGCGGCCAGAGACCTCAAAACGATCGGGATCCGCCGTCTCTTCCACCCGCAGGCTGACGTTTTTTTCCATCTCCTTGAAGAGACGGGCCCGAAGATGACGCGAGGTAACGTAGGTCCCCTCCTGCCCCGCCAGCGGGCTGTCATTGACGCTGAAGGTCATCTTGATGGTGGGCTCATCGACCACCACTCCGGGCAAGGGACTGGGATTTTCCAAAGAAGTGATGGTTTCGCCGATGGCCACTTGCTCCAGGCCGGCGACGGCCACAATTTCGCCGACGGTGGCCTCTTCGATGTCTTGCCGCCGTAGACCTTCGTAATTGAAGAGTTTGACCACCTTACCCCGCCGGACTGCCCCCGTTGGCTGAGCGATACCCACGGTGGCGCCGGTGACGATGCGCCCTTGCCAGATCTTACCGATGGCCAGCCGGCCGATGTAATCATCGTAGTCCAGGGTGGTCACCAGAAGTTGCAATGGCCCCTCAATTTCCCCGCGGGGGGCCGGAACGTGCCGGATAATGGCCTCAAAGAGGGGCTGCATGTTCTGGCCCGGGTCGTCCGGGCTCAAAGAGGCCTTGCCTTCGCGCGCCGAGGCGTAAACGATGGGAAAGTCTAGCTGTTCTTCGCTGGCTTCCAGGTTCAGAAATAGCTCAAAGACCTCATCTACTACCTCCCGGGGGCGGGCGTCGGCACGATCCATCTTGTTGATGACGACGATACACTTCAAACCAGCCGCCAATGCCTTGCGCAAAACGTAGCGGGTTTGGGCCATGGGCCCTTCGGCGGCGTCCACCACCAGGAGGGCACCATCCACCATGCCCATGATCCGCTCGACCTCGCCGCTGAAATCGGCGTGGCCCGGGGTATCGACGATGTTGATCTTTACCCCGCGGTAGCGGATGGCCGTATTTTTGGCCAGGATGGTGATTCCCCGCTCTCTTTCGAGCTCGTTGGAGTCCAGGACCCTCTCGACTACTTCCTGGTTTTCCCGGAAGACTCCACTCTGTTTAAGAAGGGCATCGACCAGGGTGGTTTTGCCGTGGTCGACGTGGGCGATGATACAAACGTTCCGGATGTCCTCGCGAATCAATGGGCACACCTCAAACTCGTCAAAGGTTTCAACCTTTTTGGCCAAGATCGCTTTGCCGGTGAGCTTCCGGTACCTAGAATAATCTAAGCTATAGGCCCCGTCTTGTCAACTGTAACTGCGGTTCTCGGAACTGCGGGAGGTAGACGAAGCCCGCCCCCGATGATTTGAAAGCGGCCGAGAAACATTCCGGGGAAACGGGGCCGGAGGTACCGGGCAATTTCCTCCCCGTCCCCTTGCCGGGGATCAAGGAGGACGCCGATGACGGATCCACTGTGGGCCACGTTGATTCCGACTGCCTGCACTTCCCGAGCCAGGCCAATGGCCTGGGTAAGGTTCTCCTTGGGCAACATCTCCTGGTTGGCCAGAGCGCTGAGGGTGGCCCCGGCACCAATGGCGGCGGGATCTCTTTCTTTTAAGCCGGTGCGCACCAGCTCCAGGGCCTCGGCCACGAGCCGGCTTTTAGCCTGAACCCGTTCCTGGAAGTCCGGACGTTGGTTGAAAGAGACGGTGTCGACCTGGCCGCCTTGATCGAAAACCAAAATTTCAAGGGGTGGAGGTGGTCCCAAGTCTTCCCGCCAGCGGCCGCGGCGGTGATCAAAGAGGACGATTCCCGGAAACATAAGACCGTCGCTCGGCTCAACGGCGAGGGCACTTTGGGCAATATCCTCGACCGGCCAGGGCGACAGTCCCAAGGCCAGGGCGGCGGCTCCCAGAGCAGCGGCGATATCGGCGGTGCTGGAGCCCATGCCTTTACCCACGGGCAGGGGGTTTTCGACCTCGAGTCTCCAGCCACCGCGATAACCCCGGGACGTTAAGAAGTGTTCCATGGCGGCCGCCGTCTTCCATCCTGCTCCTGCGAGCGCTTTTTTCCCCGGCGGAGCGGGATGGAACGTGGCGGCGGCAAAAAGGTCAATGGGACAGGTGACGAGGAAATCAACTCCATCCAGCTGCCCTTGTACCAGCTCCCCACAACTGCCAGGACAGAGGACGCGGAAAGCTTTCCCTGGGACAGGATTTATTTCAGTTCCCCAAACCTGGTCGATCTGCCGTGGCATTAACTCCCCCCACTCCTGGGATTGCCCTGGATACCGGATGAAATCCCTGCGGCGCCGCCTCGTCCCCTTTTCAGGGGCTAAAGAGCTACCCAGAGCAACATAAAGCCCAATTCGCTGAGGACGGCGCAGGCGCCAAAGATGTCGCCGGTGATGCCTCCCAGGCGCCGGCTGGCCCAGCCGGCCGCCAACCAACCCAGGGTCTGGCCGGCCAAAAGGGCCAGGACCCCGGAAAGGGCTCCAGGAGCTGGCTTCGCCGCCATAAGGGTAAGGACTAGTGAGTACAGCCAGGCCGGCCCCCAAATCCGGAAGGGAATGCGTCCGGCCAGGAGGGCGCCCAAACCGGTGGCGCGAGCCGGCGGGAAATGGGCTCCCACCAGGACCAGGCTCAGCCTTCCGGCCAGGGGGAATAAAAAGAGGAGACCGAACTTTTTCGACTGGTCTACAGTCAAAAGCAACGTTGCCTGTAAGGCGAAAAGTAAAAGAGCGGCCAGGACGCCCATGGCCCCCACCCGGCTGTCCTTCATGATTTCCAGGGCTCGTTCCGGCGGACGGCCGCTAAAAAGGGCATCGGCACTGTCCAGGAGGCCGTCCCAATGGAGGCCACCGGTAACGAGGAACAAGAAGGTCAAATCCAGGACCACTACCACCGGTCGGGCATAAAGTTGGGAAGCGATGGCGTCAAGCCCGGCCAGCGAAAGACCGAGGAGGCCGCCCACCAGCGGGAAAAAAAGGGTGGAGCGGACCAGATCTTCTCCTTCAACTGGTCCGGCAATGGAGATGGGCAGGCGGGTCAAAAATTGCAGGGCCAGGAAGAAAGAACGCATACCAAACCTCTCCCGCTGGCGACGGCGGCTCGGGCCGCGCCCCGAATAGCTGAGCCTTCGAATAGCTAAGTTGTTTGTGGGGGTTAGTTTTTTTGTATCCCAATCCTAGCCAACTGCGGCGCCAACTGCGGCCGCCGCACGAGGTGCAGGCTGAAGATCTCCGTCTTGCCGAACTCCAGGCCAATAGCACGGACCCGAGGAACGTTCAGTATTCGATCCCCCGCCGGCTGCGGATCCCCTGGTCGAAGGGGTGTTTTACCGGTACCATCTCCGTGACCAGATGGGCGATCTCGATGAGGGGGGGCGGCGCGTGACGACCCGTTAAAACGACTTCGACCAGGGGCGGTTTTTCCCGCAACAGTTGCAAGGTTTCTTCCAGGCCCACCAGGCCGTAATCAATGGCGTTGAGGATTTCGTCGAGGATGACGATGTCGTACTCGTCGCTGGTGATGGCCTGCCGCGCGACCTGAAAGGCCTGACGCTGGGTTTGGCGGTCGTTCTCGGTGACGCTGCTGCGGTGGAGGAAACAGATGCGGCAACCGGGTTGGCACTTCATATACCCTTCTTTGATCATGGCGGCATAAGGACAGCCCCGCCCGAATTGCATTATTTTGAAGTTTTCGTGGAGCCGTTCGGCGGAAAAGAGTTCACCGGTGTATCCGCCGCCTTTCATGAAAGAAATCATCAAGACGCGAAAATCATGACCGATGGCCCGCAGGGCCAGACCCAGGGCCGCCGTGGTTTTGCCCTTGGTCGTCCCCGTATAAACCTGAATCAAGCCCTGTTCCAAACGCTGACGCACTTTGATCACCCTTTGCGATAAGTTACACAGGCTTCCACAAAACGGCGGGCCAGTTCGGGATGACTGGCAAAATGAAGGTGGAGATATGCGGCCAGGGTGTTTTCCCGCAGGAGTCCGTCGGGACGGCCGCCAACACCCTCTTTGGTCAGCTGGTAGGCATAACTGTCCCAGCTCCCTTCCAGACGGGACCAGTGAAAAAGGTGCCCGCGCAATCTTTCCCCGGTTCGGAGAAAAAGGGCGTCGGCTTTGACTTCGGCCTCCACATAACCCATCCCCTGCAGTGAACCGGTCATGATGGTACGCACGGGGAAGACTCCGACCATGGGAAACTCCTCCCCGGCGAAGGTGGTAATGCTCTCCGTCAGATACATGAGTCCGCCGCATTCAGCGTAGATGGGCAGTCCCTGCCGGGCAGCGGCCAAGAGGGATTCGCGGAAAGAGACGTTGGCCGCCAGGGTTTTGGCGAAGACCTCCGGAAATCCCCCGCCCAGATAGATCCCGTCCACCGCGGGAATAACGGCGTCCTTCAAAGGACTGAAGAAGACCAGTTCGGCTCCCAGAGCGGACAGAAGGTCCAGGTTGTCCTGGTAATAAAAGTGAAAGGCCCGGTCCATGGCCACGCCCAGGCGGCAGCGCTGCGGGAGAGGCTGCGGTGGGAACACCCGGGAGGGGGGCTCCGGCGGGAAACGCTGGGGCCCGCCAGCGGGAGGAGGCGGTGAGGCCACGGGGGACCCCTCGGCCTGGTTCCAGGGTGGAGCCTGGCGCGCCAGCCGCAAAAGCGCGGCGAGATCGATATTCTCTTCTACCGCTTGAGTCAGGCTCTCTAGGTACGGTCCGAGGTCATCCCGTTCCAGGGAAGGGACAAGACCAAGATGCCGTTCTTCCAGACGGAGCTCTTTCCGGCGTGGTAGAAAACCCAAGACTTTAACATTGGTGGATCCTTCGATGGCTTCTTTTACCCACTGGTAATGGCGTGGGCCGGCCACGTTGTTCAGGATTACCCCCGCCAGGTTGAGTTCCGGATCAAAACGGGCAAAGCCCAAAACTAAGGCGGCGGCGCTCCGGGCCATCTTACCCACATCCACGACCAGAACAACGGGAGCGGAAAGGAGTTTGGCCAGGTAGGAGGTGCTGCCGATTTCCGTCCGTCCGTCCCGGCCATCAAAAAGGCCCATAACGCCCTCGATGATGGCCAGATCGGCTTCCTGGGCGGCCCGGCTGAAGAGCTCCTGCAGTGCCGGTGGAGAAAGGAGATAAGTATCCAGGTTCCGCGAGGCCCTTCCCGTTACCAGCCGGTGGTAGGTGGGATCGATGTAATCTGGCCCGCTTTTGAAGGCCTGCACGCGATAACCCTTTCTGGTGAGGGCGGCCAATAGCCCGGTGGTGATGGTCGTCTTCCCCACCCCGCTCTGGGTACCGGCCAGCACCAGGCGGGGGATCTGGGGGCTCTGCTCCAACATTAGGTGTTTCGCCTCGTTTCCTCAGGCCAAGTTCATCAGCCGAAAGAACACTACCGTTAGCGTCATTCCCGTCAAAAGAAAAAGGAAAGATGCGAGGTACATCAAACGAATGGCCCGGGGGATGTCCTCCCTTTCCAGTTCGCGCTCGGGACGGCCAAGATGAGCGCGAAAACTGGGTTGCCCGGCATAATAGTTGAGACCGCCAAGCTGAACACCCAGGGCGCCGGCCACTGCCGCCTCGGGGAAGCCACTGTTGGGGCTGGGGTGCTTTCGGGCCTCAAGCCGGGCGGTGGACCAGGCCGCCCACCCCCGCCGGTAGAGCAGTTGGGCGGCCAGGGCCAAAAAGGGCAGGCTGAGGCGGGCCGGGAGATAGTTGGCCCAATCATCCAGGCGGGCAGAAGCCCAACCAAAATGGAGGTAGCGCTGGTTTTTGTAACCGAGCATCGAATCAAGGGTACTCACGGCTTTGAAAGCCATGGCCAGCGGTGCTCCCCCCAAAAAGGCGTAAAAAAGGGGCGAAAGAACGCCGTCGACGGTGTTTTCGGCCACCGTTTCGACGGCGGCCCGGACGATTTCCTTCTCCGCCAGATTCGCCGTATCGCGCCCGACGATTTGACCAACGGCGCGGCGTGCCCCTGACAGATCTTTTGCGACCAGGGCCCGGTGAACTGCTCCAGCGGCCTGGGCGAGGCTCTTGGCGGCGATGGCGGTGGAGATTAGCCATATCTCCAGGCCGGCTGCCAGCCAGGGGTGAACCTTCCTAATGGCGACCAGCAGAAAATAGGTGGAGAGGTAGGATACACCGACGACGATACCGGCCAGAAAGAACCCGCGGAAGCGGATTGGCCAAACTCCACCCTCTTTTGTCCACAGACGCTTCTCCAAAGCGGCGATGAGCCGCCCCACATAAACCACGGGATGGGTAAAAAAGCCCGGATCGCCAACTAAAAGATCGACGCCAAAGGCGATACCGGTGAAAAAGACCTTTCCAAGCAACGGAATCGATCCCTTCCAGGAAGCCGTACGGCCGGGTATTGCCCTGCGGATCACTCCGAAATGGGTGAGGCTATAAAGGCCAGCCTTGGGAGCCTCGGCCGTCACGACAGTAATTCTTCGAGAAGGGCCACCCTCAGGAACCCTGCCCGCAACGGCAGTAGACCGGCTTTTGAGAACCTCGGCCGCCACGTCTACCAGGGAAGCGGCCACGTCAACCAGGTTATACAGCGGAGGGCCTGGGCGACCCACGCCGTCATTTCAGGCTGGCGTAGATGAGTTCCATCTTCAGAGAACGGCGGACGATGGAAGCCAGCCGGTCAAAAGCCCGCTCCCGGTTTCGGAACTCATCTTGCCCACTGGTTTCCGGGAGGGGCGGTAGCCCCTTTTTTCTGCGCACGGCATTGAGGAGCTGGCGCCGGAAAAGGTCGTTGGCAAAAAGACCGTGGAGGTAAGTGCCAAAAACCAGACCATCGGGGCTGATGGCTCCGTCCCATTCTTCCACCGCCCTTTCCCCGCGCTGCGTCAGACGAAGGAGCGGCCTGGTCCCGGGTAGCCGACGGGTGCGGCCCATGTGGATTTCGTAACCTTCCACCGGAATGCTCTCTTCCCGGTCCATCCCGGCCTCAGAACCAACCCAATGGTTTTGGCTGGCCGCTTGGGCTATGCTGTTAAAGGTGGCTTTAGGGAATAATCCGGCCACCTGGTTGACTTCCTTGTCGGGTAAAAACACGGTCTCGGTGTCCAACAGGCCCAGTCCTTCCACATCGCCGCGGTGGGATTCGATCCGGTCCGGGTCGAAAAGATGGCGCCCCAGCATCTGGAAACCGCCGCAGATCCCGATGATGAACCTTCCTTTTCGGTGTAGCGCGTGAAGGGCAGCGGCCAGACCGCTTTCTCGCAGAAAGAAAAGATCTTCCACCGTGTTTTTGGTCCCAGGGATGATGACGATGTCGGGGTCTCCCAGCTGGCTCGCCCTCTCCACGTAGCGCAAGGCGGTTTTCTCTTCCCGTTCCAGCGGATCAAAATCGGTGAAATTGGAAATACGAGGGAGCTTTAAAACGGCGATGTCCACCTCTGCCCCGTCTAGCGGCGGCGCGGGCCTTTTTTCCCAGAGGGAAACGGAATCCTCTTCCTCGATGCCGAGGTCGTTGATGTAGGGGACGACCCCCACCACCGGTTTCCCCGTTTTCCTTTCAATAAAATCCAATCCCGGCTCGAGCAGGCGGAGGTCGCCGCGGAACTTGTTGATGATGAAACCGGCCACCCGCTGGCGTTCCTGAGGTTCCAAAAGCTCCATCGTTCCGACGAGGGAAGCGAAGACGCCACCCCGGTCGATATCGGCCACCAGAAAAACGGGGGCATTGGCCAGCTCGGCGGCCTTCATGTTGACGATATCCCGGTCTTTGAGATTGATTTCCACGGGGCTACCGGCCCCTTCCAGTACGACCAGGTCGTATTGCGCCTGCAACCGTTCCAGCGATTCCCGCACGATCCCGAGAGCCTGCGGCAGGTAGTCCCGGCGGTAGCCACCGGCGGTCATATCCCCCAGGGGGCGCCCGCGCACGATGACCTGGGCCACCGCTTCCCCTTTCGGCTTGAGCAGGATGGGATTCATATCCACCGTCGGTTCCAGACCACAGGCCAAAGCCTGGATGCCTTGAGCCCGCCCGATTTCTCCCCCATCCCTGGTCACGTAGGAATTCAGGGCCATATTTTGAGACTTAAAAGGAGCCACGTGCCAGCCGTCTTGCCAGAAGATCCGGCAGAGGGCGGTGACCAGAACGCTCTTCCCGACGTTGGATGCCGTACCTTGCAGCATGATGGCCTTCCCCATGGTTTGCCTCCAATCGTGCACCGGCGTCACTTCAGCCTTTGCGGCAGGCCGGCCAGAACCAGATAGACCTCGCCGGCCGCCCGGGCCAGGATTTGGTTGGCCTCACCGAGAAGGTCGCGGAAGCTCCGGCCCAGCTCGGTGGCCGGAACGGGACCCAGTCCCACCTCATCGCTGACGATGATGACGTGGGCCGGTATTTGCCCGGCCTTTTTGGCCAGCTCTTTTACCCGGGACAGAATGGTCCGGCGGGGTAGTTCCAGCGAAAAAAGGAGGTTGGAGACATAAAAAGTCAGGCCGTCCAGGAGGACGACGTCGACCCCTTCTCCCAAAGGGTACGCCGCTTCTGGCGACGTCGAGCCGGGTTCTCGTTCTGTTGCCAGAGGCAGGCGTTCGGCAAAAACCTCGGCGATGGCTTCGGCGGCCGTGAGCGGGGCCTCCACAGTTTGCCAGTGGGCTGGACGCCGCTTCCGATGCCTGGCCACCTTGGCCGCCATCTCCGGATCGGTGATGACGCCGGTGGCCAAATAAAGGACGTTCTCCCCCAGCCGCCTGGCCAATTTTTCGGCAAAGCGGCTTTTCCCGCTGGAGGCTCCCCCCAGGACCAGGATGAAGCGCTTGGAACCGGCAGCAAAAGGATGGCCTCCGGCTGCTTCCGGCGCTTTCTTCGCTTTCAGGCGGGAATTTCTTTTTGGCTGCCGGTTTATCCTGGAAGAAGGCATGCTCGCACCTCTTTTGTTCCGTGGGTTTCTTACCTGAGGGGGCGGCCTGGCCTGTGATCCATTGCTCAATCCCTGCGCCCGCCAGGGAACCTGGTGGGCGTTGAAGTTCTTGGTCTCGATGCAGCCCGGCGTGCCGTCGCCCAGCCCCGCCCGGCCTTTTTTCGCTCCGGCCTCTCCACAAGGAGTGCTGGACCGGGATTTTCCCTGGCCATCGATCGCTCTGGGCTCTACCTTCTCCTATCCGTCAGCGTCCCCGCAGCCCGGCCACCCGCCGTGCCGGTGGCTCGGCGTATCCTCCCCCGGCCTTACCAGCGGTTTCCGCCGATGTGACGGGGCCGCGCGGGGGCAAGAGCACCAGCGGCCGCCCGGTGAGGAGATGAGGAACGACTAGAACTTCCGTCTGGTACACCGAGCGGATGTTGTCAGGGGTCAGGACCGCCCAGGGATCCCCGGCCGCCTGAATCTGGCCGTTGCCCAGCATGATCAAACGGTCGGCAAAATGGGAGGCCAGGTTGAGGTCGTGCAGCACGCTGATGACCGTGAGGCCGCGCCTGGCGCTGAGGTCGCGCAACAGTTCCAGGATTTCTTGCTGGTAATTGATATCCAGGTGCGACGTCGGTTCGTCTAACAAAAGGAGTTCTGGTTCCTGAGCCAGGGCCCGGGCGATGATGACCCGTTGCTGTTCTCCCCCGCTCAACTCGTTGAAAAAACGCTCCCGCAAGGGAAGGCAACCGGTGACCTCCAGCGCCGCCCGGACCACTTCTTCATCTCTCCGGCTTTCCCTCTGCCACCGCCTTTGATGCGGGAATCGGCCGAGGCGGACCATCTCTTCCACGGTAAAATCGGGGACGGCGGTCTGGTTTTGGGGAACGACGCCGAGATGGCGGGCCACCTCTTTTTGGGACAGGCGCGCTAAATCCTTGCCACCCAGAAAAACGGTGCCGCGCTCCGGTGGCAGTACGCGGCTGATGGTGCGGAGGAGGGTGGTCTTGCCAGAACCGTTGGGGCCAACGATGGCCAGAAAATCGCCCCGTCTTACCTCAAGGGTGAGGTTTTTCAGGACTTCTTTTCCCTGGTAGGAAACGACAACACCGTGGATTTGCAGGTGCATGGGTCGTTCTCCTTTCGGCTTCTTCCCGGCAGCTTCAGGCTGAATTAAAGACCGGAGTAACGCCGGCGTCGTAAAAGATAAAGAAAGAAAGGCGCTCCAAAAAAGGCCGTGATGGTGCCCACGGGGATCTCCGTGGGTGGGATCAAGGTCCGGGCGGCCGTGTCGGCCAAAAGGAGGAAAAGCCCTCCTCCCAAGGCAGAGGCTGGGAGGAGGAACCGGTGATCCGGGCCAACCAGGAGGCGCAAGAGGTGCGGGACGATGAGCCCGACAAAACCGATGATCCCGCTGGCGGCCACACTGGCCGCTGCCGTCAGGGAAGCCACTACCAACAGCTGGCGACGGACCTTCTCCACCTCTACCCCCAGGTTAAGAGCCGTTTCTTCGCCGAGAAGGGTTAAATTCAGTTCCCGGCTATAATAGTAGATGGCCCCCTGCCCCAATAGACCATAGGGTAACACCATCAGGAAATGGGTCCAGCCCCGGCCGGAGAATCCTCCTAAGAGCCAGAAGAAGACCTGGTGGAGGTCATCGCTGAAAAAGACCAGGAGTAAGGAGGTCAGGGCGCTGAAAAAGGAACCTACGGCGACACCGGCCAAAAGGAGGGTGCCCACTGGCAGTAAGGTGCCGGTCCGGCCCAATTGGTAGACGAGAAACACAGCTAAAAGAGAGCCCAAAAAGGCCGCCAACGGCACGGTGCTTAAACCGAAGAATTGAAAGTTCAATTTAAAGACGATGGCCGAAGAGGCCCCCAGGGCTGCCCTGGCCGAGACTCCCAAGATGTACGGGTCGGCCAGCGGGTTCCGAAAAAGGCCCTGCATGGCGGCGCCCGCCACAGCTAAGGAAGAACCGACCAAAATGGCCAGGAGGACCCGCGGCAGACGCAGATCCCAAATGATGACCTGATGATTGGTTGGCCAGGATTGAGCCCAATACCGGCCAACCAGGGGGAGGCGCTCCAGGAGGATGTGTACCGTTTCTTCCACCGGGATGGCGGCCGGTCCCAGGGTTAAAGCGTAGAGGGCAGCCCCCACCAGAGAAAGGGCGAGGAAGACGAGCAAGGGAGGACCTTTTACCAGTCGCCTCCGGCTGGAGACGGCGGAATCATCCTTCTGAAAATGGTGCCATTTTTCTTTACCATCAAGTTGCGGGCGGCTTTCGGGATTCAAAGAGGCCTTCCTTCCTTTTCTGTGGACCTGGGCTTCTATGGACCTTGGCCGAAAATTCTCGCTCCGCGCATCGCTAGACTGTCCTCAGGCTGTGGCGAGGAGACTGCCACCGGGCAGTGACGAGGCTGACTCCGTCGCTGGGCAAGTTATTCGGCGACGGGCCGCCGGCCTTACTTAAAAGCCTCGGGATGGATGGCCTTGGCAAAGAGCTCCAAACCGTCCACCAGGCGTGGCCCGGGGCGGGAAACCAGGTTACCGTCCACCATGACTACGCGCTTATTTTTAACGGCACTGATGTTTTGCCAGCCCGGACGACTCATGATCTTTTCCGGGGTGTTTTTGCCGCTGGGGAAAATGATGATTTCCGGATCGCGTTGCAGCAACAGTTCCAAGCTGTATTCTGGGTAGGCCTTCTGGGCATCGGCGGCGATGTTAGTGCCTCCGGCGCGGACGATGAGATCGTTGATGAAGGTCCCCGGTCCAGCCGTCATCAAGGGTTCATCCCAGACCTCATAGAAGACTTTGGGCTGCCCTTTGCCGCTGACCTTTTTGGCGATGTCCTCGACCCTGGCTTTCATTTGGGCGACGACCTCGGCCGCCTTTTTCTGCGTCCCCGTGGCTTTCCCCAAAAGTTCAATGGTGGCGTAAACCTCATCGAACTGTTTCGGGTTGACGGCCAGGACGGGGATTTTCAGTTCTTCTAGCTGTTTGACCACCTTTTCGTGCATACCCGTCGCCACTACCAGATCGGGTTTTAAGGCCACGATCTTTTCGACGCTGGGATCGGAAAAGCCGCCCACCTGCTCCTTGGTCTTGGCTTCGGCCGGATAATCGCAGTACTTCGTGACGCCGACGATCTTATCTCCCAGCCCTAGAGCAAAGAGGATTTCCGTGTTGCTGGGGGCCAAAGAGACAATCCGCTGTGGCGCTTTGTCAATTTTTACTTCCCGGTTGAAGGAATCTTTCAGGGTCAATGGATAGCTGTCCTGTTTCCCAGTCGGGGTGGCCTGTTCCTGGCGGCCACAACCGGCCAGTAAAAGCAGAAGCAGGATCAGTCCGAGAACCAGTCCCCGGTAAAAAACCCGTCTTTTTTGTATGGCCATGAATTTTTCTCCTCCTTGGCCGTCTGGCCAGCTTATTTTTGGCGGTTGCACGGAGCCCCACGGGGTCCCGGCGGAAGGGCAAGCCCGACGGGGGTCCTGACGGAAAGGTAAGCCCCGGAGGGTTCCGGCGAGGGCAAGCCCCACGGGGTCCCAGCGGAAGGCAAGCCCCATGGGGGTCCTGACCGAAAGGTAGGCCCCAGAGGGTCCTGGCAATAGTAAGCTCCACGGGGTCCCAGCGGAAGGGCATCCTTGACGGCAAACAGAAACCCCGGTTTCCGTCAGGACCGGGGTTCAAGGCGCTGCACCAGAAAGGCTTGTGCCGAGCACACCGTACTCCCCCTTTCCTTCGAAGGTTGGTACGGACCAGATAGGCAGGTCTCCTGGCTCCCGGTATGGCGACCCCGGCCTTCCCACCCGTCTTGGCGGGCAGTGGCTGAAGTTGGGGTCTTAAACCGGCTCACAGTGGCGGGACCGCTCGGGATTTGCACCCGATTCCCTATTCTCCCCTCTTTTTCCGCCCGTTGCTTGACCGCCAGCGTATTTACCGGGCGATCAAAGAAAAAACCGCAACGCTACCCCGACGGCAAAAAGAGAGGCACCTTATCCGGCCTCCCGTATGTAGTTGTTCGAAGGTAATTATAACCCCCCTGGGGAGACTTGGCAAGGGTCCTCGTCCGATTTCATGAAGGTTTTCGCGGCGGGAAAAGGGCGCGCCAGCGGAGGAACAGACTGTAATGGGTTAAGGCGACCAGACCGAGGCTGATGATGGCGCGGACCAGGTTACCTTCTTTAATCCAGAGGAGCAGATTAACTAGGGCTAAGGCCAAAATGACCAGGCCCAAAATAAAGGCAGGCATGAACCCTTCCCTCCCGACGGTTCATGCCTGTAGTCTAACCCCTTTACGCCCAAAATATGGGGAAGAAATAGAAAAACCCGCGTTGCCGCTGGACTCGCCGGGACTGGCCCAGACCATTACCTTGAGGCCACCCAGGAATAAGGTCGCTATTTTCGGCGCTCCAGACGGGCGCTATGCCTTCTGGCCAAGTGGTCAGCCTTGTGGACCGCCCAGCCAATCCGCACCTGGTGCCTCCAGATCCAAACCTGCACGTTTAATCTTCGCACCTGGCGTGTCTAGTGCAACAGCCCGAGGATATTGGTCACCTTTTCCAGATAGTAATCAGCGTTGGCCGCCCAAAGGGCTTCCGGCCGCCAGGTCCCCCACAAGGCGGCCGCCGTCCTGGTGCCGGCGGCCTTGCCGGCCAGGATATCGCTGTCGTTGTCCCCGATCATGAGAGCCTCTCCCGGTGGTACTCCCAGCCTGGCCAGGGCCTTCTCTACCGGCTCCGGATGGGGCTTAAAATTGGATACATCGTCGGTGGTGATCACAACCGGGAAGTATTTCGCCAGGCCGAAGAGCTCCAGTCCGTGGGTTACCGTACGCCTGGCCTTGGAGGTGACGATGGCCAGCGGTAAGGAGCGCCGCTGCAGGGCTTCCAAAACCTCCAGCACCCCGGGAAAAACCGTGACCAGGGCGGCGTGGTTTTTCAGGTTGAACTCTTGATAGGCCTCCCGCAGGAGCTCGGCTTTTTCTGGAGCCACTTGCTGAAACTGCACCATCAACGGCTGACCCCAGAAGGCCATGATTTCCTGGGTGGTCACTTCTCGCTCCAGGTGTAACCGGTAAGCGTACCGAAAGGATTCCAGAATCAAACGCCGGGTGTCCAAAAGGGTTCCGTCAAGATCGAAAAGGACGGCTTTGACCACTGCCACCAGCTCCATAAGCTCGAGCCCGCTTTTTCATTGGGCCCGGTTCAATTCGTCCAGGAGCCGGTTAATATCGACGCCGTGCGCGATGGCTGCCTGGTCCAGACGCTCGCCGCGGGCCAACTCGCAACCCATGCAGAACATCCCGTAGCGCAAGAAAATGTGGTAAGAACGGGGATTCATCTTCAAGACCTGGTTGATGGTCATGTCGCGCGTGATCCTTTTTTCCATGACCCTGCCTCTTTCTTTCCTTGGAACGTTCAGAGGACGTTCAAAAGATGGCCTTTTCGGTTTGCCGGTCAAAAACATGGGCGTGCTCCAGGTCGAGGGCCACTTTTAACCGCTCCCCACTGCGGAAGAGCAGATGGGCGTCGACCCGGGCCATAAAGTTGTGGGCACTATTACTCAGATAAAGGTAATTCTCGGCCCCGAGGGGTTCCACCACTTCCACCGTTACCGGGACCACCCACTGGGGATGGGCGTTCAAAAAATCGCCCTCGACGTGAATATCCTCTGGACGCACTCCTAAGACGACTTCCCGCCCGTTTTGCTCTTTAAGCCAGCGGGCTTTTTCCGGCGGCAAGGTTACCTTGTAGCTGCCGCCGTCGAGGTGAACATCAGAACCGGCCACTTCCACCCGGCAATGACTGAAGTTCATCGGAGGCGACCCGATAAAACCGGCCACGAACATATTCACGGGGTTTTGATAGAGTTCCTGCGGTGTGGCCACCTGCTGAATGTAGCCGTCTTTCATCACCACAATCCGGTCCCCCATGGTCATGGCTTCGGTTTGATCATGGGTCACATAAATTACGGTCGTCTGCAGTCTCTGGTGAAGTTTGCTCAGCTCTGTCCGCATTTGCACCCGGAGCTTGGCGTCCAGGTTGCTCAAAGGCTCATCCATCAAGAAAACCTTTGGTTCCCGAACGATGGCCCGGCCCAAGGCAACCCGTTGTCGCTGGCCTCCGGAAAGCTCTTTCGGCTTCCGTTTGAGGAGATCGGCGATGCCCAGGATTTCAGCGGCTTCTTTTACCCGGCGGTCGATTTCGGCCCGCGGGAAGCGGCGTAGCCGGAGGCCAAAGGACATGTTTTCGTAGACGTTCATGTGGGGGTAAAGGGCGTAATTCTGGAAGACCATGGCGATATCCCGGTCTTTGGGAGCCACGTCATTGACCAGACGGTCGCCGATATAGATATTTCCGCTGCTGATTTCCTCCAGCCCGGCCACCATGCGCAAGGTCGTCGACTTGCCGCAGCCCGAGGGACCCACCAGGACCAGGAATTCCTTGTCCTCTATTTTCAAATTGAAATCTTTTACCGCCGTTACTTCGCCAAAGGTCTTGGTGACGTGCTCGAGGGTAACACTGGCCATAAATTTCCCTTCCTTAAGGTTGATTCTTGTGTCGCGTATGACGGTATCATTTTGTAGTTATTCGCGCTCGGCGGCCAGAATCCTGCTTTTTTAGACCCCGGGCAAATTTTTTCGCTGTCCCGCTACTCTCTGACGGTAATTTAGCCGCGACCTTTTCCTCCAAGTGTAGCCCCCGGAGAAGGGCGAGGACGACTTTTACTCTTCGCCCTTTTACCCTTTAGCCCTTGAGGCGACTGGAGCCCTTGAAGCGACTGGCCGGGCGTGGTCAAAGCCCGCAACCGCTGCACCTCCTGGGGTTTCAACGGCCGGAACTGGCCGGGAGATAAACCTTCTAAACCGAGGAAAGCGAAACGGGTACGGATGAGCTCCAGGACTGGATGTCCTACCGCGTCGCCCATCCGGCGGATTTGTCGATTCCGGCCCTCGTGGATGGTGATTTCCAACCAGGCTGAATCGCCATGGGCGGAAAGGAGGGTAACCTGGGCCGGAGCCGTCGGGCCGTCAGCTAGGAGGACCCCCCGGCGCAAAAGCTCGAGAGTGTGCGGCGAGGGGACTCCCCTCACTTTGGCCCGGTAAGTTTTCTGCACACCATGCCGCGGATGTAAAAGGCGGTGGGCCAGGTCACCGTCGTTAGTCAGAAGAAGGGCGCCGGAGGTGTCATAGTCCAGACGGCCGACTGGGAAGAGCCGTTCCTTGATCCCAGAAAGAAGCTCCCGGACGGTAGGCCTTCTCTGGGGATCCCGCAGGGTAGTGATATAGCCGACGGGTTTATAAAGAAGGTAATAGACCCTTTTTTCCGGCCGGATGGGCCGGCCATCCACTTCGATGCGGTTGAGAGCGGGATCGACCTTGGTCCCCAGTTGGTTTACCACTTTTCCGTCCACTTTCACCCGTCCAGAGCGGATCATTTCTTCGGCTGCCCGGCGGGAGGCAATACCGGCTTGCGCCAGGATTTTTTGCAGTCGCTGTTGCAGTGAGGTCACCTCTTCATTTGTGAAATGCGGGGTGCCCGGCGAGAATTACGCGACGTTAAACCGCTCTCCTGGTGAAGGTACGGGTTGCCGGTGAGCCGTAGCGCCACAGGTTCACGAATTCCTCCAAAGCTAGGCAGACGTGGTAGAGGTGTTCAGGACCCGCGCCGCTGTAAGGTCGAGGCTGACCGGTTTCCTGGAGGGAGCCGGCGCGGGCCACCAGGTTGCTGTCCAGCTACGCCGGCTGGTGACGCCCGGCTTGGCCCGAGAATATGATAACCCAGGAAAGCCATGCTCAGCGATCCGCTTAGAGCCGGGGGTGAAGGCGGCAGTGAAAATTGGCGTTGAACTGGTGGCGCAAAGAGCGCAAACCTTGGCCCCCGGGGCTTATATAGAAACCTGGCTCACGTTAAATGAGAAGACCATCGAGAAATCCTCCGGACGCGACGAGTATCTGGTGAGCACTTTCCTGGTGCCCGGAAGGCGGATGGCCGCAACTGCCCGCCTGAACATCTCCCAGTTCACCTTTTCCGACCGGGGCCTTTCCCCTCTTCAGGTCCGCCCGGCCTGGCCCATTTATCTTTTGCGGCAGAAAAACGAGTCGGTTTATCTCCAGGTAAAGACCAACGTCTTCAACGATCCCGGCGAACTTCGCCAGAGAGTTACCCTGCGCATTGTTGGAGCGGACGGGCGTCCCGTCGTCGAGATACCCCTCAGCCGGCCCCGCCTGGAGATCAATTGGCTGGGTGTCGGGCGTTTCTCCATCAATATTACCCCATTTTTGGGCTCATGACAAAAAGGATTTGACCAGGGTCCAAAGGGCGGCCCCATCTTTTTTCACGTCAAAAACCGGGACGGGCACCGCCGCCCGGATGGCTTCATACAAGGTTTCGGCTGGCAAAAACTCTTCCCGGTACAGACGATTTTCCTTAACCCATTTGGGGTAGAAAGGGTTGACGGTGAAGGCCAAAAGAGGCACCCTCTGTCGAACGAAGACCTCTATCCCCTGCTGGCGCACTGCAGTCAGGTAAGCCCACACTTCCTCGACTGGACCACTCAGGATCAGTTTGATGCTGTTTTCCAGGACGATCTTTTTCATCTCCCGGTTCAAACTGACTTGCCGTTTCAAGTCGTCCAGGGTCAAAAAGCCGTTGTTAAGCGGTCTGGGGACGGGAGGATTGGCGTCGAGGTCCACGGCGGGAACGGAAAAGAGGCCGGCCAGGGCCTGGGTATGGGCCACCAGGCGTCCAAGATCCGGGTAAAGGGCGGCCCCCTGGGCCACGATCAAGCCGTCGGTGGCCTGCAGCGGTGCCATTCGGCCCAAAGCGCCGTCCACCAAAATCAAGCCCGGGCTCAACGGCCGGAGGATCAACAAAAGGCGTTCCAGATCACTGGTCTTATTGGGCCCGGCCAGAACCACCAGCCCAGATGTTTTTACCCGGGCCAGAATAACCGGACCCAGGGGCGTTTCGATGGGGGTCGATTCCAGAGGGTGTAGAGTAGCGCTGCCGGCGTCGAGGCATCTCTCGGCGGTCGCCACCAATACTCCTGGAGTCACCCGCAAACGAGGTTTGGGCAGACCGGTGATGTTATCGATGGCTTCCCCGTCGTAACCAATACTGGTAATGGCCGGCAGCAGGCCGTCGCCCAGGGCCCTTTCCAGCAAAAAAGAGAGGGTGGTAGTCTTCCCAGTATTTTTGGCCGTACCAGCGACACCGATGGTTTTAACGGGCATGGTTCTCCCTCGTTTTTGAGACCTAACCCACAAGGCGGATGGTGCCACGCCCGGCTCGGCCCGGATAGGCACCGTCTTCTTGACTGCCAAAGATCCCCTGATAGAGGGCATCGCGGAAAGTGCCGGCTTGATTGGCCTTCTCTAAAACCTCCGTAATCTCTCGCACCAGCTCATCGGCCCATTCTTGGGCCCGCGGGGTAGGTTGGATGCGGGCTTGGCCGAAGAACCGGAACCCTTCCCTCACGCCGCGGAGCGTGTCGACGCGGGCGGCAGCGGAGATGGGACCGCCGGAGTAAGCTTCATCGGAAGAGGCGATGGTTACCGCTTCTACCTCCAGAGAAGCGGCCAGCATGGCGTGAAGGGTGGTAGCCACTGCGGATTGGACGCGGTCTTCACTCTGGGTCAAAAATCCCACCGGGGCACCGGGCCAGATGGGGGCAGCGATGATCTCCCGCAGGGCCAGGACTTTGGCTGCGTTGAAGTCGACGTAGTTGTCCTCCATCTGGCCGCCGATCATCACCTCCGGGGAGTAAGCGAAGAGGGGCTGGAGGATCGGCCGGCCGCCCAGACTAATCCCCAGGGCCGCCGAGACCAGAAGACCGGCCAGGGCTTTATGGGCCGGCACGCCGGCCAGCTCTTCATTGGTGACCACATCGTAGGGGAGGCCGTAGCTGGCCGCCAGCTTCATGGCATAATACCCGTCGACCACGAGCCGGTCCGGGTCGGTACCACCACCCAAAGAACCATAGGCGATGTTAATTTTAGTCAGGTCTGCCCCGAGTTCACCGGCGAGAACGACGGTCTCGGCCGTGTTTAAGCCGCGGTGGGCCCGAACCTGCCAGAGGGTGCCCTGGTTTAAGGCCGCCCGAATTTGAGCCAGGTTCTCCGGGGTGAGGATGGAGCCGTCTTCTTCGTGGGAAAGATACCCCTCCAAAAGCCCTTCGGCCCGTGCTCCCCAGGAAGGATCGAAGTGAATGACGCCGTCGGCACCGCAGGCTTCGGCCAACTTGATATGCGCAATGTCCATGAATGGGCAACCGGTGCCGTATTGAATGAAAACCAGGGGCTTTTGGCCACGACCAAGGCCACGGCTTTCCCCCCGGTTTTTGGCGGCCAGACGGTTCAGCGCTTCCAGCTCTTCGGGGGTCAGCGGTCTGGTTTTGGCGGGCAGGAGACCCTGCTCGTAAAACGAGCGGATGGCGCCCTCCGTCAGCCCGGTGTAGCGGCGGCGCAGCTCCACGAGCTCGGCTTTAACCCACTTGTCTTCGGGGTACTCGCCCCAAACGGGAATAAAACCAAAAGGAACTTTCGTACCAGCCTGCTGGTCTGGCCAACCCCTTGCCTTCCGCAGGAGCCTGAACATTTCCTGCCGGAGTTGCGCCCTCTCCACCCCGGGGCTGGTCCGAGCCGCCGCCCACTGGGCGGTTTTTCTTACCAGTTCAGCAAGTAGTTGGGCAATGACGGGATGCTTGATCTGGTAGCTGTAGCCGCCGGTGAGGTCGCTTTTAGTCCGGTTGGTCGCAGAATCCTGCGTGGTTGGTGCGCGACCTTCAACATAGGCCACCGCTTCTTCCACGGTAGTCTTGGGACCGAATCCCCGGTCAAACCCCAACTCGGCTGCCAACTGGGGACGGATGGCCATGCCCCCTACGGCAAAACGCGTTTTTTCCCTGAGCCCGGCGGCGTCGGCCAGATCGATGATCCGGGCCAGGATTTCGGCTACACCGTAGCCCAGGGTCCGACTCAGAAAGACAAAATCCGGCTGGTGCCGGGCGATTTCGCGGATGATCTCTTCCACGGGCAGATCGGGCGCCAGCAAAATGGCCTGGTGACCGCGCTGCTCCAGGGCCCGTCGAATCATCTTCAAACCAACGTCATGTACGGGGTCGATGGGGGCTAAAAGCACCTTTTTCTTTACGTCATTGGGGACGGTTGCCGAATTCATGCTCCTCTCCTCCGCGGTCTTCCGGGTCGCCTCACTCCAGCCAACCGTATCTGTCGCCAGGCCGGTGGACGTAGGTCCGGACCCGGACTCTGGCCCCCGGACCTTCCATTTCCAGAAAAACGATGTCGGCTTTGGCAAAACCCATTTCCGCCATGAGACCGAGGGCCAACTGCCGGGCTTCCTCCTCATTTTCGCAGACGAAGAAAGTCTCCACGTCCAGGGCGTCAAGGATTTTTTTCTTGATCTCGGACCCGCTCATGGGTTTTGTTCCTCCGGTTTTTGGTCCCAAAAGCGTTGGACATCGCGGATGACGTTATCTATGTGGGCCACCATGGCCTCTTCGGCTGCCACCGGGTCGCGGGCGGTGATGGCCGAGAGGATTCGGGCGTGGTCGGAGACTACTGTCCCCTTCATTTCCCGCCGGATGTACTCCAGGGCGGGGGTAACTTCGTCATCGTGGCGGATGAGGTCAAGGGCGGCTAAAAGCACCCGGTTGCGCGAACTTTCGGCGATCCGCCGGTGAAAGTCGGCGTCATCGCTGGCGGAAAGGACACCGCTCCGGAGGTGTTCCTCGTGCCGGGCGACGATGGCCGCCAGAGCCGCCACTTCTTGCGGGGTGATCCGCAGGGCGGCCAGACGAGCCGTTTCCCGTTCGATGGCTCGTCTGGCTACCAGGATTTCAACTAACTCTTCGGGGCCATGAGCGCGCAGGAGGTGCAAGAACTCTTCCCCCGTACTCCGGCGCTGTTTTTCCCTTTCCAGGGAGCGCAGTCTTTCCCAGCCTCGCGGATTCAAAAGACGGCCTTTGAAACCGACCTTCTGCGTAAAACCCTTGCGATCGAGGTCTTTCAAGATCCGACCGGCGGTTGCCTCGCTGGTGGGAAAGCCGGCCTCGGTCAGGGCCTGGGCCAGGCGCCAGGAACCGACTGGTTCTTCCGAGGTCGAGATGAGTTTTAAGACCTGTAACTCCTGTTCCTCCCAGCGCGATGCCATAGTCTTCCTCCCGCAGTTTTTGGTCCACACCAGGGAACCAGGGCTGCCCCTAATCCCTGTGGTCCACACCTAGGAACCAACAGCGACCCTGATCCCCGTACTGACGACCGGCGAAGCGCTCGTCTAGGCCGTTTCCAGATAGCCGCTGTATTTGGCGATGATCTCCAGGAGGCGGACGAGCCCGCGCACGGCCAGGCGCATTTTCTCTTCAATGATCTGGCCCTGAGGATCGCTGGTTCCCATTCCCGGTGAGATGAAGATATTGGCGTCGTAAGCGATGGTGGGGATGATACCCATCTGCGCCAGCCCGGTTTGGATGAGGTGGGATCCAGCGTACATATCCTCGATGGGGAAAATGGGCAGACCCATTTCTCCGTTGGCCCAGGTTTTTTCGTAGTTGATTTCCACCGCTCCCGAGTTATAAGACTTGGTGACCAAAAGACCCTGGCGCAGCTTATCCGGGAGATAGGCCAGCTCTTCCATTACGATGCGATAGAGGTCATCCACCGGTTTGGTTAAAACCTCTGGCTGATCTCGCAATACCTTTAGGGCACGGATTTGGGTCAGAAGGGCTTCTTTTCCCGGGTCCTGGGTCACGTAGGCGGCCTTGCCATAGGAGGCTAGTGTTCCCCAGCGATCGCCGTGCATCCCCAAGGAACGGCGAATTGGCGTCATGACCTCTTCCCGCCCGATGATAAGGCCGCTGGTGGCCGCGCCGGTGGCTTTGTCCATACTGTAGATGATGACGTCGGCCCCCACCTTGCGCGGGTCGGTTCCAATAAAGGGCAGCCCCCAGGCGTTGTCGATGACATAGGGAACGTTGAGTTTTCTGGCCAACTCTCCCAGGTACTTCTGGAGGCGTGGCACTCCTGCAGCGTCTTTAGCTCCGTAACCATAGCCTGGGGTATCATAACCCAGCGAAGCGATCCCGCTCAGGAGCGGTCCTTGGACGCTGGCCACCTCGGCCAGGCGGTCCCGCGAAGCCTCGGGGTCGACCTCGGTCAGCAGGGGGGTGGGCCAGTACTTAATCCCGTGATTTTCGTAACGAGCCCCGACCAGGGGGACAATAACGGTGTCCAGGTTGTTCTGGCGCTTACCGTAGAAGCCCATTTCGCCGGCCGTGGTGCCTCGATCGGCATAAAGATCCTTATATTTTGGAGGATAGGGGCGACCGTAACCGCCGTGGTGGTGGAGGTGTTTTTCATACGGGATCAGATACCGGGTCCGGTAGTTGTCGCCTCGCCCGGTCAGCGGCGGGGTAAAAAGATTGTCGAAGGTCACCCAGAGACCGGCTTCACAGGTGTTGACGGGGGCGGCATCAAACTCATCACCGTAAACGTCCTTGACGATCTCCCTGATCTCTTCCACCAGGCGTGCCAGCGGCATAACCTCGGTAGCCCCGGCTTCGCTGGCTTCGAGGATATCCTGGCGCAAGGGCGCCGGCGCTCCGGAAATGGCCCCCGTTAAACCGAAGCGGCCTCGCCATTCTTTGGGGATACCGATTTCGTCAGCGGCCTTTTTGGCTTCGTTGTAAATATTGGCCATATTCTGTTGCAGGTGCCGGTACATCTGAAAGCGGTGTTTAAACTTAGGCATAGTAAAGACCTCCCTTCATTTTGGCCTGGATAAAAAGGGCCAGCACAGTGGACTAAGGACTTCAAAACACGGTAGGCTAAGGACCTTCACCGGGCTGGCCGGGATCACGTTCTGCGGCGCCCTTCTGGTCGCCTGCAGATGGGCGGTTCTAGATTTTCAATCCGTTTCCAGGACCAATTCCACCTCTACGGCCGCGCCCAAGGGGAGCTCTGAAACACCCACGGCCGAACGCACGTGCTGTCCAGCTTCGCCAAAGATCGCTTGCAGGAGCTCGGATGCGCCGTTGGCCACTTTGGGTTGCTGGTCAAAACCCGGGGCACTGTTGACGTAAACGACGACCTTCACCACCCGTTTGATCTGATCTAGATCGCCGAGGACGCCTTTGGCGGCGGCCAGGCCGTTAATTGTGCAAAGACGAGCGGCCTGGTAACCTTCCTCCAGAGAAAGGTCCTGCCCCACTTTACCCTTAAACTGGAGTACGCCGCCGGCTAGGGGGATTTGTCCGGCAGTGTAAAGGAGACCGCCACTTTTTAGGGCTGGTATGTAGGCGGCCACCGGTTTGGGGGCTTCCGGCAGTTTTATCCCCAGCTCTTCCAAACGTTTTTCGATGCGCATTCTACAAGACCTCCTTTTTGCTTTTAGCCTGAAGCTGGTGGCGGGAGGAACCTCACATCAGCGCCCACCTCCAAGCCTAGCTCCAATCCCGTCCGTCGGTCGGAACGCTTAACGACGATATTGAGATGGTTGGGGAGATGGGTGGTGTCGAACCCGGCCAGGATCCCGATGATCTCTCCGGCTATAAGCAGCTCGTCCCCAACCACAACCACGCCACCTTGAGCGACCTCAAAAAAACCAAGGTAGGCCACCCGCCCAACGACCTGCCCTGGGCCCGCCTCTTCATCGGTAGCGATGAGCTCGTGGATTTCGCCCTGTTGCAGGACGCGCGAAACGGGCGCGATTAATTGCAGTTGGCGGCCTTCCAGTTTACCCTTGAGGACGGCCACCAGATGCCCCGTAGTTGGTCGACGCGGTCCAAAAGGATTTTCTTTGAAGAGTCCGGCTGAATAAGGATCGCCCATGCTCCCACCATTCTCCCAGCGTGCTGCGCTCGAAAGTCCACAATAAGTCCTCATCAGTGATGAGGAGCTTTGATTTAATTATACCGCTCCAAAAGAGTTTTGTCCATAACGACGAGGGCTCATTGGAATATTTCTGTTCTTCCCGGATAAAATAAGACTGAAGTCCAGGCGGCCGAGCGCAGATCGCCCTTTACGCGGTCGAGCCAAGGCGGATGACGCTGGAGCCAAGATCTGTCGGGGTTTCATTGTTCAGGTCCAGGCCAGGCCCGGTCGGTTTTCCCTGGATCTCCTTGAAATCCCTCCAGGTTGGGCCAAGACCAGTCCGGGTTCTGCCAGGGGCAGCTGCTGGCCGAGAGGTCACTACCCGCCTCTTAAGGATCTGTCCTGGTCGGACAAAGGTCGTGCCGGGTGGCGCGGTGATCGCGGCTGGCGAAATGGGTCACCCGCGGTTGCGAAGTTATTCGGCCCGGCCAGAGTTAAGGTCGCCTGGGCTTCTCAAAATTGAATTAAGAAAGGGCCGCGTGGCCCTTTTTTAGGCGTCCCTTCTATAGACCCCAGAAGACCCCCTAAATGTTTCTCGCCTTGACCCCTTCGCCTTACTCCGCTCGCCGTAAAAGATCACCAGCAGCGCACTTCACCGGAGAATATCTGGCACGGCTATATTCCGCATGGCTATATCCCGGCTCAGGAAAAACGCTGACAACGAATCAAGGCTCGGGGCGTCTCGGCGGCGTGGCTTTCCCCTTACTCCTTTTTCCATCACCGCTTCGAGACCATTTGAAAGGAATCTTTCTCGCCGTCCACAGGCAAGGTCGGCAGATAGGCTTTTGTACCGCACTTGGTACAACGAAAAAGATAATCAACCTGGACCTCGCCATCGACGGGTTCTTTAAATGCCGACGGTACCCGTACCCCGCGGAATTCAAACCAAGTGTCTTCCTTGCACTGCGAACACCATAATTTGACCCTCCGGGTTTCCGCCAAGTCATCACCCTCCTGTTTTGCCTTAAGCCCTTGGAAAAAGTCCTGCTCGCATAAAGAAGTAAGAACACCAAAAGGAATAAGCCTGCGCTCCGCTGGCATTTGCCGTCAGCGTAATTTGTTCTACAAAAGTTATATAATTCCTGCCGGAGGGGGGATGTTTTTTGAAAATAAATTAAACCTTCAAGCTGTTTTCTCCTCCGTTCGGCGACGAGACCAATCGCCAGGCTCGGGCTATCGGGTGCGGAGGCCGTGAGGCTGGGTTGCTTCTGCCCCAAAGCAGGATGATGTTCTTGGCTTCATTTCTTTTCCAGCAGGCTGGCGTCGGCGTGGACTTCTATCGGAATTTCCCGAAAAACCTGGCTCAAAAAGGGAGGGCGGAAGAAGACTTTTACCTGCACGGTGACCGTGGGATCAGTCAGGAGACGCCCGGTGACGGGGTGCGGTAAGGGGTTTTTTGTATCGGCATTGATGGTTTTGACCTTAATCTCTCCCACCAGACCGAGAACCGGGTTTTGGTCCAGGTTATCAAGAGTAACTTTGGTTGCTTCTGCCGACGCCACCTCTTCTTCCAACCAAAGTTGTCCTTTAGCCAAGCGCTCTAAATTGACCTTCTGCACACCGGCCAGAGCCCCCCAGGTCGGCCGCCGCCAGCATCGTCAGGCGGGTGCTAAAAAGGAGACCAAGATCGACCACGAGCCCCAAGAGCAGCACGGTTAAAGGTAAAAACAAAACCACCAAAGGCAAAACCTGTCCTTTTTCTTCCGGAATTTCTTTTCGAACCTGTCCGTATCCCCTTTTCTTTGTCTCCATGACGGTCACCGCTTTCCAGTTTGCCTGGCCAGCAAAGGAGGAAACGTCTTCTCCCGCCAGGCTCTCGTTAGTATACTATCCCCAGGTGGTTTCTAAAAACGCGGACATGACACCAAAAACGATCTCGCCAGGGTTACCTGGGCCGCAATTTTTCACTGCGCGTTGTCATTTCCGCCCGGAGGGGAACACTGAGGCTCCCAAGGCTTTCCACCACACCGGTTAAGAAACGATAGGGATAAGTGACGCTGACGGTGATATTAGAACCGTAAGCTGCCTGTTCGGGCCTGATCTCGATTTCGGCCAGCTCAGGGTTCAAACCTCCTGCCTGCAACGACTCGCTGATGTGCTTGAACACGTTGGGAGTAGCGCCTCCTTCTATAGCCGCTCGGCGGGCACCATCTCGGGTGGTTGTGGTTACGACCAGGCGGGCGTTTAACAGGAGGCCGAAATCCAGTAAGCTCCAGAGGATCAGGAGGAGGAGCGGGAAAATGAGGACAAATTCCACAGCTGCCACCCCCCGCTCCGCGGATTTAGGCTTTTTCACAAGCATGACCGTCCCTCCTGCTCCAACCAGGGTCATTTGGCGTTGGTAATCTGGTCAATGATACCTTTGAGCTTTTGATTCAGGCTGTTCCCCAGAGCGGTTAACGTGGAGATCAAGATCACGACCACCAGGGCTAAAATCAGGGCATACTCCGCGGTGGTGGCGCCGCTTTCCTCGTGGCGGAGACGGTGGAACAGATGCCAGAAATGAGCCAGATAAAACATCAGATCACCTCCTTTCCGGTTTTCCTTATCCGTAACGGCTGCTCCTCCGGCGGAAAGATCCCGCAAAAAGGGTCGAAGGGGAGCCGAGGACGGAGCTTGAGTAGGGCAAAAGGGCATATGTGCCGGCCTCTGATTTGAGCGCAAATCTTCTGCCCTTTTTCGGCCTGTTGCTCCTCCCCTTGTACGTCAGCTGGAGTGGGGAGTCTGAGTATGGAAGCCGGTGGGACAGTTCGGGGGTTCGCGCTAAGGCATCGTAATGGAGGTCGCGCATCCAGGCCGACGGCTCAAACTGTAAGGGACATTCCCGGCGGCACGTAAGCCTTCCCTGCGCTCTCAAGCCGTTCACCATGGGCTTCGAAGAAAGCCGATGATATTGGGCAGAAGGACGACGACTAAAATGGGAGGTAGCAGAAAAAGAACGGTGATGACGGTAAGACCCAGGGGGAGAAGGTTAATCCGTCTTTCCAATTGCTGTCTTCTTGTGCGCCGTATTGACCGGGCTTGCCCGCGCAGAGTTTCCACGAGGGGCGTGCCCAGCGTTTCGGCCTGAAGAAGGGCGGTGGCAAAACTATCCAGTTGTGGCCAGTTCAGAGCGTGGGCCAGACGTTGCAGAACTGCGCCGCTCTTTTCTCCCGTTACATCGTGGCGCAAAGCCGTGGCAATGGCTTGGTTCAAGTAGCCCTTTTTCTGGCTCACTTCTTCCAGAGCTTGCCGTAGCGTAGGTCCGTGGAGGAGCAAAATGGTGAGGTAATCGATCATCCTGGTAAGTTCCCCGGTCAGCTGGCGGCGACGGGCTTGACTGACCTGCCAAACCCAAAGCTGTGGTAAAGCGGCGAGAACAAAAGGAAGAC
>Ga0334722_10000529_pt1 | contig 55498 bp, 63 predicted proteins | sample C3_bottom_MG_FD_207210 | JGI IMG/M metagenome (GOLD analysis project Ga0334722, IMG submission 207210) | Sediment microbial communities from Yellowstone Lake, YNP, Wyoming, USA - C3_bottom | ecosystem: Environmental > Aquatic > Freshwater > Lake > Sediment | place: USA: Wyoming | collected...
AGTGGAGCGCGAGGCTATTACCGTAAAGAAGATGGACCTCTCCGCGCTGATACAGAAGCACGAGTCCTCCGCGCGCGACATAAAGCGTGCCGACATGATACGCGAGGAGCTCGGCAGGAAGGCCGCGCGGCTGGAGGCGGAGGCGGTCGAGATTAACGCGAGGCGCGTCGAGCTTTCCGCCGGCAAGGCCGAATCCGAGGAGAAGATAAACACCCTGATGCGCACCGTTGTCGAGCAGAAGGGCAAGCTCCCGGAAATACAGAACGCGTACCAGGTGGTGAACGACTCGATAGTTGGGCTTGAGGAGTCGGTTAAGGCCGCGCGCAGGGAGGCAGAGGAGGCCCGGGGCGCGTTGTCCGACCTGGAGCTTCGCCGCGCCGAGATACGCATAAAGACCGAGCACCTGAAAGAGACGGTTGACCACAACTACCACATCACTGTCGAGGAGATAGAGGACGATATAAAGGCTATGGTGGTAGACCCCGAGGAAGCGGACATGAACGCCTCGGAGCTCCGCATAAAGCTGGAGCGGCTCGGCCCGGTCAACATAGGCGCTATAGAAGAGTACAACGAGCTGATGGAGCGGTTCAACTTCCTGACTACCCAGAAGGACGACCTGGAGTCCTCGGTGAAGAGCCTCAGGGAGGCCATCGGCAAGATAAACAAGACCTCCGAAGAGCTGTTCATGGATGCGTTCAACTCCATCAACGAGACGTTCAAGCAGGTATTCGTATCGCTCTTCGGCGGAGGCCGCGCGGAGCTTCGGCTGGTCACCCCCGAGGGCGGCGACGTGCTGGACTCCGGGCTCGAGATTGTAGCACAGCCGCCGGGAAAGAGGCTCCAGAGCCTGACGCTGTTCTCAGGCGGCGAGAAGGCGCTCATCGCCGGCGCGCTCGTGTTCGCATGCTTCCTTGTAAAGCCGAGCCCGTTCTGCATGCTGGACGAGGTGGACGCGCCTCTCGACGAGGCCAACGTGGAGCGGTTCGGGAACATGCTGAAGGAGTTCTCCGACAAGACCCAGTTCATCGTCATAACGCACAGCAGGCCGACGATGGAGCTTGCGGACGCACTCTACGGCGTCACGATGGACGAACCGGGTGTATCGAGGCTGGTGTCAGTCCGGCTGAAAGAGGCGGCGGATTTGGCGGGAGTCTAAATAACATATAAAAAAGGGCGGCCAACTGGCCGCCCTTTTTGTTTCAGTAAAATTGCACTCTACATAAACCCATGTTCCGCGAGAAAGCCCTTGTTCAGCTTGCTTTCGGAACCCCCTCCCCCGCCGCCGGGAAAGAGCCGCTCCACGTACTTGGCTATCAGGTCGGATTCTAAGTTTACCCTGTCGCCTTCCTTCTTTATCCCGAGCGTAGCCTGCGCCATGGTGTGCGGAATTATTGAGACGCGAAAACCCTTCTCGTCGTAGTCCACCACGGTCAGGCTTATGCCGTCCACAGAGATGGAGCCCTTATTGATGATGTAGCGCATCACCTCCGGCGGGGCCTCCACCGTGAATACCTGCGCTATGTCTTCCTTGACGACGGACTTTATGACGCCCACGCCGTCCACGTGTCCGGATACGATGTGCCCGCCGAGCCGGTCCGAAAGGGAAAGGGCGCGCTCCAGGTTCACACGGCTCCCGCTTTTAAGCTCGCCGAGGTTGGACATGCGTAGCGTCTCGGCCATCACCTCCGCGGCAAAACCGGACTTCGAGAACTCCACCACTGTCAGGCATACGCCGTTGACGCATATGCTGTCGCCGAGCTTTACGTCGGAAGTCACGATACCCGCCTTCACCGTCAGGACGGCCGACTTCGCGCCCTTCTTTATGGATGTTACGGTGCCGAGTTCTTCTATAATGCCGGTAAACACTGTTAGTATCCTTTTGTTAGCCATATCAGCACCGCGTGTCATTCTGAGCGCAGCGAAGAATCTGCTTTTAGTGTTTTCTCCTGCGCCTTTTCCTTTTATGCGCAGGCTTCTCCGCGCCCGGCTTTTCGGCGTCCGGGGCGATAACCTCGCCGGGCTTCACCACGTAGCCCTCAACTAATATATCGTCGCCTGCCTTGGATACCTGCACGTCCCGGAGCATCACCGTATCGCCCAAGGTGTCCGGCGACTTGCCGCCTATCGCGCCCCGGGAGTCGTCGCCGCCCATTATCTTGGGCGCTATGAAGAACATCACCTTGTCCACCACGCCGCTTCCCAGGGCCTCCGCGTTTATCCTCGCCCCGCCCTCGACAAGCACCTGGGTCATCCCCATCCTCGCGAGCTCTTCCATCAGGCCGGGGAAGCTCACCCTGCCGTCTACTTCGTCTATGATGAGGATGCTGCCCTTCCTGGCCTTTATCTCCTTCATCTTATGCGTTGGTGCGGAAACGGTGGTCGCCACGTATGTCTTGGCCGTCGAGTCCAGGTTCAGCACCTTAGCGTCGAGCGGTATCCGAAGGTGGCTGTCGAGTATTATCCTGTGCGGGTCACGCGTGCCATCCGCGCCCTCTATGCGTGTGGTCAGGCTCGGGTCGTCCCGAAGGACCGTGCCTATGCCCACGAGTATGGCGTCGGCCTCATTTCTCATTATATGGCTCTTCCGCCTCGCCTCAGGGCCGGTTATCCATTTGGACTCACCCGTGGATGTCGCGATCTTTCCGTCCAGCGTCTCGGCCACCTTCATCGTGACGAACGGGAGGCCCGTGGTGATACGTTTGGTGAACGCCTCGTTCAGCCTCTCGCACCGCCCACGCAAAACGCCTACCGCGACCTCGATGCCCGCGTCCTTCAGCGCCTGCACCCCGCGGCCCGAGACCTTGGGGTTCGGGTCCACCATGCCCACTACCACGCGTGCGACTTTTGCCTTGATGATGGCGTCCGTGCAGGGCGGCGTCAGCTTGTCCCTGTGGCAGCAGGGTTCGAGGTTGACGTAGAGCGTAGCCCCTTCGGCCGCGTCCCCGGCGTTGGACAGCGCGATTGCCTCTGCGTGCGGGGTGCCCGCCTTCTTGTGGAAGCCCTTGCCTACCTCGGCGCCGTCCTTGATAAGCAAAGCGCCTACCATCGGGTTCGGGTTCGTGGTGCCCCTGCCGAGCTCTGCCAGTTCCAGGGCAGTCTCCATGTACAGCTCGTCTGATTTTATGTCGGCCATTTGTCTTTTGTAAAGAAAAAGGGAGCCCCGAAGGGCTCCCATTGATTGTCAATATACTACTTCGTCGCCGAGCCGGTAGTCTTGCCTATCTCTTTTATCCTGGCATGGGCGGCGGCCATCCTCGCAATGGGCACCCTGTAAGGAGAACAGCTCACGTAGTTGAGGCCCGTCCTGTGGCAGAACTCCACCGAGCTCGGCTCGCCGCCGTGTTCGCCGCAGATGCCTACCTTGAGGTCCTTCCTGGTCTTGCGGCCCTTCTTCACGCCCATCTCGACTAACTGGCCTACACCCTCCTGGTCGAGCGCCACGAACGGGTCCTTCTCCATGATGGCCTTGTCCATGTAGAATGTGATGAACTTGCCCGCGTCGTCCCTGGAGAAGCCGAACGTGGTCTGGGTCAGGTCGTTGGTGCCGAATGAGAAGAACTCGGCCTCGACCGCTATCTTGTCCGCGACCAGGGCGGCCCTCGGAAGCTCTATCATCGTGCCGACCATGTAGTCTATCTTTACCTTGTTCTCCTTCATTACCTTGTCGGCCGTCTCTACAATTATGGCCCTCTGGTTCCTGAACTCGTTTACCATGCCCACGAGCGGCACCATGACCTCGGGCACCACCTTCACCTTTTTCTTGGCAAGCTCGGCCGCGGCCTCGAATATAGCCCTGGCCTGCATCCTCGTAATCTCCGGGTATACTATCCCGAGACGGCATCCCCTGTGACCGAGCATCGGGTTAAACTCGTGGAGCTCCTCCACGCGCGCAAGGAGCTTCTCCGCGTTCTTGTATTTGGCAGTCTTCTCCTGCTTCTTCGCCGCCATCGTGGCGACCTCCACCATCAGCTCCTCGCGCTTGGGCAGGAACTCGTGGAGCGGCGGGTCCAGAAGCCTTATGGTGACCGGGTAGCCGGCCATCTCCTTGAACAACCCGAGGAAGTCGGAGCGCTGCATGGGGAGCAGCTTCAAAAGGGCCTTCTCGCGGGCAGCCTCGGTGTCCGCGAGTATCATCTCCTGCACTATGGGAAGCCTGTCCTCTGCGAAAAACATGTGCTCGGTCCTGCAAAGGCCGATGCCCTCCGCGCCGAAGCCGCGCGCCACCTTGGCGTCACGCGGGATGTCAGCGTTTGCGCGCACCTTAAGCGTCCTGACCTTGTCCACCCAGCTCATCAGTATTCCGAAGTCGCCAGTCAGGGCAGGCTCCATAGTAGTCATCTGGCCGAGCATCACCTCGCCGGTGGAGCCGTCTATGGACAGCCACTCGCCTTCCTTTATGACAACCTTGCCTGCGGTCAGCTTCTTGCCCTTCTCGTCAACCTTTATGGACTCGCAGCCCGCGACGCATGGAGTGCCCATGCCCCTGGCTACGACCGCCGCATGGCTGGTCATGCCGCCCCTCGCGGTAAGTATCCCGACCGCTGCGTCCATGCCGTGTATGTCGTCCGGGCAGGTCTCCGTCCTGACAAGTATCACCTTGCCCTTCTTGCACATTTCCACCGCGTCGTCAGCAGTGAATACCGCCCTGCCGACCGCCGCGCCGGGCGAGGCGTTCAGGCCCTTCGCTATGACCTGCTTCTTTGCCTTGGGGTCTATGATGGGGTGCAGGAGCTGGTCGAGCTGGTTCGGCTCGACCCTCAGTATCGCCTCTTCCTTCGTGATGACCTTCTCCTTGACCATGTCTACCGCAATCTTGACCGCGGCCGCCGCGGTCCTCTTGCCGGTCCTGGTCTGGAGCATGAAGAGGGTCCCGTCCTGGACGGTGAACTCGAAGTCCTGCACGTCCCTGTAATGCTTTTCAAGACGAGTGGTAATCTGGCGGAGCTGTTTATAGACCTTCGGCATCTCCTTCGCAAGGTCTGCTATCGGGTGCGGCGTCCTGATGCCTGCGACGACGTCCTCGCCCTGCGCGTTCGTCAGGTACTCGCCGTAGAACTCCTTGCCGCCAGTTGCGGGGTTCCTGGTGAACCCGACGCCGGTGGCCGAAGTGTCGCCCATGTTGCCGAAGACCATGGCCTGCACGTTGACCGCGGTGCCCAGGTTGTCCGGTATCTCGTTGAGCCTCCTATAGGTGATGGCGCGGGGGTTGTTCCAGGAGCCGAAGACCGCCTCCTCAGACATCTTCAGCTGTACGAGCGGGTCGGACGGGAACTCCTTCTTGGTGATCGCCTTGACCCTGTTCTTGAACTGCCTGACCAGGTCCTTCAGGTCCTCCACGTTCAGGTCCACGTCCAGCTTTATCCTGCGCTCTTCCTTCTTGGTCTCTATGACGTGCTCGAACTGCTCCTTGTCTATGTTCAGAACGACGTTGCCGAACATCTGTATGAAGCGGCGGTATGCGTCCCACGCGAAGCGCTCGTTGCCGGATTTGGCTATCAGGCCCTTTATAGTCTCGTCGTTCAGGCCGAGGTTCAGCACGGTGTCCATCATGCCCGGCATCGAGAACTTCGCGCCGGAGCGGACTGATACGAGCAGCGGGTCCTTGGCGTCGCCGAGCTTCTTGCCCATCGCCTTCTCGAGCTTGACGAGGTTATCGGCTATCTGCTTCTCCACCAGGGAGGGAAGCTTGTTGCCCGCCTTGTAGTAGATGCTGCAGACCTCGGTGGTAATGGTAAAACCGGGCGGCACGGGTATGCCCGCGTTCGTCATCTCTGCAAGGCCCGCGCCTTTACCGCCAAGCAGGTCCTTCATGTCCCCGCGGCCGTCGGCCTTCCCGTTCCCGAAGAAATATACGTACTTTGTTGCTGCTGCCATATTACATCCTCCTTGATAATGTATTATCCTAAACCATACTCTAAACTTATGTTAAGGGGCATGCGTACTTCGGCCCCTTCGTTGCCTTGAAAAATATAAAGTTGTCAGAGAGCCCGGCTGCTATACTGCTATCTTTTTCAGGTCGGCGAACCTGAAGAACATCCCGGCAAGGAGGCTAAGGAGCGAGAGCCTGTTCTGCTTTACGGCCTCGTCCTTGTCCATGACCAACACGTCGTCGAAGAACTTGTCCACGGCAGGGCGGATGGTCGCTATCTTAGACAGGGCCTCGGAGTACCGGCCGTCTACCATCATGGAGTGCACATCGCCTATTATATCGCAGTACCGCGCATACAGCTCGCCCTCGGAGGCCTCCTTCAGATGCTTCTCGTCGAGGCTGCCTGAGAAACCCTCCGGTATGATGTTGGCCACCCTCTTGAATGCGGTGATGAACGGGCCGAAGTCGCCTTCCTTGCGGAACGCCGAGAGCGCGGCCACCCTGTTCCGTGCGTCTATTATATCGTCGAACTCGCGTGCGAGCACCGCCTCCACCGTGTCATACTCAAAGCCCTCGGACTCAAGCTGATTCTCCACCCTCTGCCTGAAGAAGTCGAGCACCTCGGCCTCGAGCGCGGGCCTACGAGCCTCTTCCACCTTCAGGAGTTCTACCGCTTTTGCAATAAACGCCATGAGCGAAGTCCTGAAACCGCCTTTGTATATTATTGAGATTACGCCGAGCGCCTGACGTCTGAGCGCGTATGGGTCTTCCGAACCTGTCGGGGACTTGCCTATCGAGAATATACCGGCGATGGTGTCCATTTTTTCCGCTATGGATACCGCCGAACCGGCATGGGTCTTCGGCACTTCGTCGCCGGAGAAGCGCGGCATATAATGCTCCAGTATGGCCGTAGCCACTTCTTCCGGCTCGCCGCCGCGCCTCGCGTACTCCGCGCCCATGATGCCCTGCAGGTTCGCGAACTCGTACACCATAGAGGTCACGAGGTCCGCCTTGCACAGGTGGGCGGCGCGCTTCGCGTTCTTTACCACGTGCTGGTCCTTGTATAGCGTATCGGCTACGAACTCGGCCATGTGCATCACCCTCTGCACCTTCTCGTACACCGTACCGAGCTTCTCCTGGAAGACTACCTTTTTGAGGGCCTTGACGCGGTCGTCCAGGGTGTGCTTCATGTCTTCGTCGTAGAAAAACTTCGCGTCAGATAGCCTCGCTCGGAGTACTCGCTCGTTCCCGGCGCGTACCACATCCATGTCCTCGGCCTTAGTGTTGGCTACCGTGACGAAACAGGCCCTAAGCCCGCCGCCTTCGTCCGACACTGCGAAGTAGCGCTGGTGCTCGCGCATCGCGTTGACGAGCACTGCCTTGGGCAGTGCCAGAAACTCCTTGTCGAACGTTCCCAGCACGCCGACCGGGTACTCTACGAGGAAGTTAATCTCGGCAAGAAGCCCTTCGTCCGGTAGCACGGACGCACCGATTGAGGACGCGGTCTTCTCCACCTGTTCCCTGACCATCCCCATGCGTACGTCCTGGTCTACAACCGTGAAGTTGTCTTTTGTCTGGTGCATGTAAGAGCCGAAGTCCTTGACAAGGAACGCGCCCGGGCTCATGAAGCGGTGGCCGCGTGAAAGGTTGCCGCTCTTTATCCCGTCCAGCTCGAAATGCACTACCTCGCCGCCCAGTATGGCGAGCAACCAGTGTATCGGCCTGGCGAAACGGATCTCCCTGTCCCTCCACCGCATGGACTTGGGGAACGGTATGGAGAGTATGAGCTTCGGAAGAAGCTCTGCGAGCACCACGGCCGCGTCCCGGCCTACGTCCTCTATAGTGGCGCATATGTACTCGCCCTTTTCAGTAGACTTGACGGTGAGCTCGGAGACCTCCACGCCCTGCGACTTTGCAAATCCTTCGGCCGCCTTCGTGGGGTTACCCGAGCCGTCATAGGCCGCCTTCTTCGGCGGGCCCAGCACATCCCTGATGGCGTCCGGCTGGCGCGCGGAAAGGCCTTCCACGTGCAGTACGAGACGGCGGGGGTTTCCCATAGCCCGCACAGCGCCGTGCTCAAGGCGCGCGGCTGACAACGCATCGCCCGCGAGGCCTTCAAGCGCCTTCAGGGCAGGCGTCATGAATCCGGCCGGTATTTCCTCGGTGCCTATTTCAAGCAGAAGTTCCTTGTTCATTTATTTTTCAACAAAGGGTATCCCATGTTCTCCCTGAGTTTCACGTAGTTCTCGGCGCACATGCGTGCGAGGTTCCTGACCCTTCCTATGTAGCCCGTGCGCTCGGTGACGCTTATCGCGCCCCTCGCGTCCAGCATGTTGAACGTATGCGAACATTTGAGGCAGTAGTCGTATGCAGGCAGTACGAGATCCAGCTTGTTGAGCCTTTTGCACTCGCCCTCGAACATCCCGAAGAGCTTGAAGTGCATGTCCACGTCCGCCTCCTCGAAGTTGTACTTCGAGAACTCGACCTCGTCTTCGTGGTGCACGTCCCGGTACTTGACGCCTTTGGACCACTCCAGGTCATATACGTTGTCCACCTGCTGTATGTACATGGCGATGCGCTCGAGGCCGTAAGTTACCTCGGCCGATACCGGCCTCAGGTCTATGCCGCCTACCTGCTGGAAGTATGTGAACTGGGTAATCTCCATGCCGTCCAGCCAAACCTCCCAGCCCAAGCCCCACGCGCCGAGAGTCGGAGACTCCCAGTCATCCTCCACGAAGCGTATGTCGTGCTTCATCGGGTCTATGCCCAGTTCCTTAAGGCTGTCCAGGTAGAGGTCCTGCACGTCGAGCGGCGAGGGCTTCAATATCACCTGGTATTGGTAATAATGCTGGAGCCTGTTCGGGTTTTCACCGTACCGGCCGTCGGTCGGCCTGCGGGAGGGCTCTACGTATGCGGCCATCCACGGTTCCGGGCCCAGTACCCTGAGGAACGTCGAGGGGTTGAAGGTGCCCGCCCCGGTCTCTATGTCGTAGGGCTGGACCATCGTGCAACCCCTGGAGGTCCAGTACCTGTGAAGCGTAAGTATAAGCTCTTGAAAAGTCAAAAATTACCTCCGGATGCAATCATGTACACCGAACTTTGTTTTTTAACAAAAAATCCCCTTAATGTCAAGCGTTTTCGGCACTAAAGACGCCTTCGGACAATATAAAAAAATGTTGAGCGCGCCCCCCGTTATGGTATAATCGGCAAAAAGGAGAATTAAGTCCAATGATTATAGGTGTCCCGAAGGAAATAAAAGACAAGGAGTTCAGGGTCGGGATGGTCCCCGCTGGAGTGAGCGAGCTTACCCGCCACGGCCACCAGGTGCTGGTGGAGAGGGGCGCGGGCACAGGCAGCGGGATATCCGACCGTGAGTACGAGGCCGCCGGTGCGAGGCTTTCTCCCAGCAAGAAGGCGCTGTACAAGGCGGCTGACATGGTGGTGAAGGTAAAGGAGCCGCTCCCGCCCGAGTACAGCTTTATGCGGGCCGGCCAGGTGGTATTCACCTTCCTGCACCTTGCCGCCGAGCGTGAGTTCACCCGCGTCCTGCTGGACGGTGGTGTGACATCCGTAGCATACGAGACGATACAGAGGCCGGACGGCTCACTCCCGCTGCTCATGCCGATGAGCCAGGTCGCGGGCAGGCTGTCCATACAGGTGGGCGCGTACTTCCTGCAGGAGAATAACGGCGGGCGCGGCGTACTGCTTCCCGGCGTGCCCGGCGTGGAACCCGCAAGGGTGGTAATAATAGGCGCGGGTAGCGTGGGAGCCAACGCGGCCAAGGTCGCGCACGGAATGGGGGCCGACGTGGTGCTCCTCGACCTGAACGTGGACCGGCTGGACTACATAGAGGACATATTCCACGGCACCATAAAGACTCTGGTATCGAACTCCCACGTCGTCGAGGAGGCGGTGAAGGGAGCCGACCTCGTCATTGGCGCGGTGCTCGTGCCCGGCGCAAAGGCGCCCAAGCTTATTACAAGGAAGCTCGTGTCGAAGATGAAGAAGGGCTCCGTACTGGTGGACGTGGCCATTGACCAGGGCGGCTGCTCCGAGACCTCACGGCCAACAAGCCACACCGACCCGATATTCATAGTGGACGGGGTAATACACTACTGCGTGACGAACATGCCGGGCGCGGTACCCCGCACGTCCACCTTTGCCCTTACAAACGTGACGCTTCCCTACGTTGTTAGGATGGCGGACATGGGGGTGAAAAAGGCTATGAAGTCCGACCCGGCCCTATTGAAGGGGCTTAACACATACAACGGGCTGCTCACCAACAAGGCGGTAGCGCAGGCGTTCAAGATGAAGTACAGCGATGCTGGATTTTAAGTTTTACTTAGTTATCCTTGTCCCCGCCTCGCCTACCAGGGCCTTCTCCAACAGTTCGGGCGAGGTTATTATCACCTCCCTGCCTCCGGCTTCGAGAAACTCGACCGCGGCTTCGACCTTCGGCCCCATGCTGCCCGCAGGGAACTGGCCATGTGCGAGATAGCCACTGGCATCGGACACGCTTATACTTGATAACGCCTTCTGGCCCTTCTTCCCATAATCGAGATAAACACAGTCTACCGATGTAAGTATGACAAACGTATCGGCACCTATCTGCCGCGCGAGGACGGACGAGGCGTAGTCCTTGTCTACCACCGCGTCTATGCCTCTTAGCAAGCCCGCGTCGTCTTCGACTACCGGCACCCCACCGCCTCCGGCCGCTATCACTATGTCCCCGCCGAGCGCAATGCGCTTAACCGAGTCCGCCTCAACAATCCGTAACGGTCTCGGCGATGGTACGACCCTCCTCCATCCGCGTCCTGCATCCTCAACCATCGCCCAGCCGCGTTCCCTTATAAGCGCGTGGGCGTCTTTATTCGCGTAAAACAGGCCAATCGGTTTCGTGGGGTTTGCGAATGCGAGGTCGGCCTTATCCACCACCACCTGCGTTATGACGGACACGACGCTCCTGACATTTGGCTGGCCGAGCAGGTGGTTATACAGCGACTGCTGCAGCAGTAAACCCACCCCGCCCTCTGAGTCCGCGTCCGCCATATAGAGCGGCAAGGGAGGCACCGTGTCTTTCGCGCACTCCATCTGTATGGCTATATGCCCCACCATCGGGCCGTTCCCGTGCGTGAGCACGAGCGGCCGGCCAGTACCCGCCACTCTTGCTATATGCCCCATGCATGAGTCGGCATGAGAGAACTGCTCCTCAATAGTGCCCTTCTCCCCCTGGCGTATCAGTGCGTTCCCGCCTATGGCGATTAGAATTGGAGGGTTCAATGGAGAAACTCCTTCACCACCGCCGTCAGCGTCAATGGCCCTTTTTCTCTTATACCGTATGTAACGCGGAACGTCGGTTTCCCAATATTGACAAGCCTCGACAGGTCCACCGGCGTCGCGACAACTACCGCGTCGCACGGCACGGCCTTTATTGTGGCCTCGAGGTCATTAAGCTGGGCCGCGCTGTACCCCATCGCAGGCAGCACGTCACTTAAGTGAGGAAACTTTTCGAACGTCTCCCTGATACTGCCCTTTGCGTATGGGCGTGGGCTTACGACTATGGCACCAACCTGCTGTGCCGCGACAAGGCCCGCACCGTATCCCATACCCCCATGCGTAAGCGTAGGCCCGTCCTCCACCACCAGCACCTTTTTGCCTTTAATGGAAGAACCGCTGCCGGGTCCGGCCGAAACTATCTTTACAGGCGATTCAGTTGGGATAACCTTTGCATCAGGGTTAAGATTTCTTACCATGCGCCTGACGGCCTTCAGGCCGTCGAGCGAGGCTTTGCCTACCTTGTTCACCACTATCACGTCTGCGCGGCGCAGGTTCGTCTCGCCCGGGTGGTAAAGCGTCCCGTGCCCAGGCCTGAGAGCATCCGCCACTACTATCTCAAGGTCCGGCCTTATGAAAGGAAAATCGTTGTTGCCGCCGTCCCATACTATGACGTCTGACTCCCTTTCGGCCATCCTCAGGACCTCGGCATAGTCCACTCCCGCATAGACCATGAACCCCGCCTCCACCAGCGGCTCGTACTCCTCCCTCTCCTCTATCGTGCATATCTGACGGTCGAGGTCTGCCATGACCGCGAACCGCTGAGCCCTCTGTCTTTCGAGGTCGCAGTATGCCATCGGATGCCTTATGGCGGCCGGACGGCGGCCGAGCCCCTTTAGTATCTCCAGGAGCTTGCGTGTGACGGGGCTCTTGCCTGCGCCGGTCCTCACGGCACATACTGAGATGACCGGTCGCCTTGACTTCAGCATAGTGCTGTCCGGCCCGAGCAGGCGGAAATCAGCTCCGGCGGCCATAGCCTCGGACGCCATGTGCATGACGTGCTCGTGCGTGACGTCGCTGTACGCAAACACGACCGTGTCTGCCTTGAGCTTATCAATAAGGGCCGTCAGCCCTTCCTCGGGAAGTATCGGTATGCCTTTGGGGTAAAGCCTGCCGGAGAGTGCCGATGGGTATGTGCGCCTGCCTATGAACGGTATCTGTGCCGCGGTGAATGCTACTACCCGGCAAGCGGGGTCGTCGCGGAAAACCACGTTAAAGTTGTGGAAGTCGCGCCCGCCCGCGCCCATTATGATCACACGGCATGCTTTCATCTCTCCCTACAGCTTCCTCACTGACTCCTCGAATATTCCCATGGCCTCGTCCATCTGTTCAGGGGTGGTCACAAGCGGCGGGATGAACCGTATTATGTTCTTTTCAGTGCCGCATTCAAGGATTATGAGGCCCTGTTTAAGGCACATGTCCTTAAGCTTCTTTACCGAATAGGTGTCCGGCAGACCGCCCTCCGTGACAAACTCGACGCCTATCATGTAGCCGAGCCCGCGCACATCTCCTATTATTTCGCAGTCACGCTGAAGCGCCATCAGCCTGTCCATGACGGTGCGTGAAAGGGCCTCTGACTTTTCCAGCAGGCCGTCTTTCTTTATGGCATCAATGGTGGCCGCAGCTGCCGCGCATGAGACAGGGTTTCCCCCGAAGGTCGTACCATGCGCGCCCGGCTCCCAGTGGTCCATTATCTCCGGGGTGGATACGATGGCCGACAGCGGCATGCCCGACGCTATGCCCTTTGCCAGGGTCATGATGTCCGGCAAGACGTTGTAATGCTCAAGCGCAAACCACTTACAGGTGCGGCCCATTCCGGACTGCACCTCGTCGAATATCAGGAGTATGCCGTGGTCGTCGCAAATCTTCCTGAGCCGCTCAAGAAATAGTGCGGGCGCAGCTACGTACCCACCCTCGCCGAGCACAGGCTCTATAATAATGCACGCCACCTCTTCGGGCGATATCTCCTGGTTGAACAGGTAGTCCAGATGTCCCAGGCACTCCACTTCGCATGTGCTTAGGTGTTTCCCGAGCATACAACGGTAGCAGTATGGATAGACTGCGTGGTAGACGGACGGCAGGAGCGGGTGGTAACGCTCGCGGTACCGCACGGACGAGGATGTCAGTGAGACCGCGCCGAGCGTCCGGCCGTGGAATGCTCCCGTGAACGATATTATCCCCTGCCGGCGGGTATGGTAGCGTGCGAGTTTAATCGCACCCTCGACCGCCTCGGCCCCGGAGTTTGCGAAGAAGAACCGGTCCAACCCGTCAGGCGTGATGGACGTGAGCCTATCTATAAACTCGAAAAGCGCCTCATAATAGAATATCGAACCGGCGTGTATGAGCTTGTCCGCCTGGGCCTTGACCGCCTCGACCACAGCCGGGTGGTTGTGCCCTATGTTGCATACGGCATGGCCGGACGTGAAGTCCACGTACCTTTTGCCTGCGGCGTCATAGACATAGACGCCCTCGGCCCTGGTCACGGTCATGTCGGTCAGGAAGCTCCAGGCACGCGTCAGGTGCTTCTTGTACCGGTCTCCGTTTTTCGTATCCATCGGTCGGTCACCATTTACCCGTGAGACATCAATAAGGTAGAATACGACTGCCCCGCCCTGACCTCACTTGTCTATCTGCGCCCTCTGAAGCCTGCCGCTGAAGTCCCTGTATATCACCTTCCACCTGGTGTACAGGTCGAGAGCGCCGCCTCGTCCGCCGGCCTCCTTCTTGTTTCCGTAGCCGCTGCTCTTTATGCCTCCGAACGGAAGCTGTATCTCCGCGCCTATCGTGCTTGCATTTATGTAAACGATACCCGCCTCGATGTCGCGCTCCGCGACCGCACTGTAGAATACGTTGCCGGTATATATGGACGCCGAAAGCCCGTACTCTACCCCGTTTACTATATCGATTGCTTCCGCCAGGTCTTTAGCCTTGAGGACGCTTACCACCGGCCCGAATATCTCCTCGCGCGCGATGCGCATCTCGGGCTTCACGTCAGTGAATATGGTTGGCTCCATGAAATTGCCGTAGGCAAGGTCCCCGTGTGTTACGTGGTGGCCTCCAAGGACGAGGTTTGCACCCTCGGATGCGCCCACCTGGACGTAGTGCTGGACCTTCCTGAGCTGCTCGTCGTTGACAAGCGGGCCGACGTCGGTAGTCGGCAGGAGTCCGCTGCCGAGCATGAGCCCCCTGGCCGCGGATACGAACTTTTCTACGAAATTATTATATACGTCCTTATGGATTATAAGCCTCGATGCCGCGGTGCAGCGCTGCCCTGTCGTGCCGAACCCGCCCCATATGGCGCCCTCCACCGCAAGGTCGAGGTTTGCGTCCTCCATCACTATTATGGCGTTCTTGCCGCCCATCTCGCAGGAAAACTCTTTCCCGGCCATGGCACACTGGTCGGCAAGCCTCCTGCCGACCGACGTGGAACCGGTGAACGATACACCGTCTACTCCCGGGTGCGTCGCAAGGGCGCCGCCTATCTCGCCGCCCGGCCCGTTGACGAGGTTAAGCACCCCCTTTGGCAGGCCTGCGTCCGCTATTATCCTGACAAGCTCCGCGGCACATACGGGGGTGTAGCTGCTTGGCTTGAACACGACAGTATTGCCCGAAATCAGCGCGGGGAATATCTTCCATGCAGGTATCGCCATTGGGAAATTCCAGGGCGTTATAAGCGCAAATACGCCCACGGGCACACGCACGGACTTCGCGTCCTTGTTGGGGAGCTCCGACGGCACGGTCTCGCCCGAGAGACGCCTGCCCTCGCCGGCCATATAGAACGCCATGTCTATGGCCTCCTGCACGTCGCCCAGGCCTTCCGGCAGGACCTTTCCCATCTCCCGCGTCACAAACTCGCCGAGCCTCTGCTTTTCTCTTTGCAACGCCTCGGCCGCACGGAAGAGTATCTCGCCCCTCTTGGGCGCGGGTACGAGCCGCCATGTCCGGTACGCCTCCCTCGCGGCCGCAACGGCCCTGTCCACGTCGGCAAGCGTGCTCTTTGCGACGACACCCACTATTTCCCGTCTGTCGGCCGGGTTTAAGCTCTCGAACGCATCGCCGCCCTCGGCCTCCACCCACTGGCCGTCAATGTAGTTTTTAACGGTAACCTCCAACGCCGTGCCTTTCATAGCCATTACCCCCTCAATACTTTAAATATAACAAAAATTTGGGATTTACGGCGTGAGATTTCGTCGGTTACGTGATAATGCGGACTTCCGGTAAACTACGATTTTTTACACATACTTCTTGCCGGATTTCCCCTTCTTCTGTTATAGTAATGACTTACGTCAAGGAGGGTCTGGATGAAGGTCACGATAATGGGGTGCGGGACGTCGTTCGGAGTCCCTATGATCGCCTGCAAATGCCCGGTCTGCACTTCCGGCAACCCGAAAAACAAGAGGACACGCTCGTCCATACTGGTAACGCACGGTGACAAGAACATACTCGTGGACACCACGACCGACCTCCGAGCCCAGGCCATTGCAAACGGCGTCGAACATGTTGACGCCGTGCTCTACACCCACTCCCACGCCGAGCACATACACGGCATAGACGAACTCAGGCGGTTCAACTGGCTCCAGCATTCCTCGATACCCTGTTACGGTGGGGCAGAGACGCTTGCACGGATACGCCGGGTATTCGACTACATATTCATGAACCCCGGCCTCCCCGGCTGGCAGCCCAACCTCACCACCCACGATATAGAGGAGCCGTTCGAGCTCTTCGGCCTTACCGTAATACCGGTCGAGGTCATGCACGGCAGCCTTCCGATATACGGCTACAGGTTCGGCGACTTCGCGTACGTCACCGACTTCAGCGAGATACCGGAGGATTCCGAGGAACTGCTCCGGGGCGTCAGGGTGATGGTACTCGAAGCGCTCCGATACGAGCCGCACCCGACCCACGTGAACCTGTCCCAGGCGCTCGAGGTCGTGGATAGACTGAAGCCGGAACGGGCGGTATTCACACACATGGCACATGCGTTCGAGTACGAGGCCGTTATGGCCGAACTGCCGAAGGGCGTGGAACTCGCATACGACGGCATGGTTATAGAGCTCTAAGGAGGCTATAAATGACAGAGGTCAACCCTGACAGGATTATATCGATGGCGGCCGGGTTCCAGTACTCCAAGATTCTCATGGCCGCAACAGAGCACGGCATATTTGCATACGTCGGCGAAGGCTCGAAGACCGTGGACGATATAGTAAAGGGCCTGAAACTCGACCGCGAGGCCACAGGGATGCTTATGGGAGCGCTCGTCGGGCTCGGGTTCGTGACACAGAAGGCGGGCAGGTTCAAAAACGCCCCGGACGTGAAGAAGTACCTTGCCCGCGAGGGCGAATCCGACAGCCTCGCATGCATCGTAAGACACATGAACCATAACTACCAGACATGGGAAAACCTTGATGATATAGTCAAGAAAGGGCGTCCGAAAAAGCGTCCCTCGTCAAGGCTGTTGCAAAACAAAAAATACAACCGGGACTTCATCTGCGGGATGTTCGAGATAGGCTACGGAACCGCCGTGGCGCTTGCGGAGGTAATAGACTTAAAAGGCGTGCATAAGATGGCCGACATAGGCGGCGGGCCGGCACAGTACCCCATCGTATTCTCGCGCAAGAACCCGGAGACCAGGTTCGTAGTGGCCGACTATCCCAACACCGTCAAGGTTGCCAGGGAATATATAAAGAAGTACGGGCTTACGGACAGGATAAAGGCGGTCGTGTCCGAGTTCTTCGACGTGAAGGAGCTCGGGATAGGTAACGACTACGACCTGGTGCTTCTCTCCCAGGTACTGCACGCTGAAAGCGACAGAAAATGCATCGAGCTGATTGGCAAGTGCCACAAGGTACTCAGGCCCGGCGGGCGTATTATCATCAACGAGAACGCTCTGAACAAGGACAGGATGAGCCCCCCGCCCCCGCTCATATTCGCCATAAACATGCTGGTGAACACGGACGGCCGCACGTTCACGGCGGAGGAGCTCACCGGCTGGCTAAAGGCGGCTGGCTTCAAGGGCATAAAGTCAAGGCGGCTCCATGAGCGTACGGTGGTCGTCGAAGGGGTCAAGTAAGGAGGGGTAATGAAGGTCAAGGTGGTCGCAAACATACTCGGCGCGAACGATCGTGTAGCCGAGGAGAACAGGCAGCTGTTCAAGGATAACGGCGTGTTCGTAATAAACATCATGAGCTCGCCCGGCGCGGGCAAGACCACCCTGTTAGAAAGTACGCTCGACGCGCTCAAGGACAAGTACAGGATAGGCGTCATAGAGGGCGACGTAGCGACCACGGCGGACGCCGAACGTATAGAAAAGCTGGGCGTCCCATGCGTCCAGATAAACACGGGAAACATGTGCCACTTAGACGGCAGCATGGTGAGAGACGCGCTCGATGAGTTCGACCTCAAGTCGCTCGACCTTCTGATAGTGGAGAACGTCGGGAACCTCGTGTGCCCGGCGGAGTTCAAGGTGGGCGAGGACCACAAGGTGATGCTCCTGTCGGTGACCGAAGGCGACGACAAGCCGCTCAAGTACCCGCTTATGTTCCACGAGTCAACCGTGCTCGTCATAAACAAGACCGACCTGATACCATACACGAACTTCGACCTTGCAAAGGCCGAGCGCGACTCGCTATCCATTAACCCTAAGCTCAAGGTCTACCCGGTCTCGTGCCGCACCGGAGAAGGGCTGGACGGCTGGTACGGGTGGCTTGAAAGCAACCTTAACACCCGCTGATGACCACCCGTGTCAGGATAACCGTAACCGGCATCGTGCAAGGGGTGGGCTTCAGGCCGCATGTCTACCGGCTCGCGGCCGTGCTCGGCCTCAAAGGCTACGTCCTTAACAACTCCACCGGGGTGATAATAGAGGTGGAAGGCCTGGGAGCCGATGCGTTCGCAGAGGCCATTTCACAAAATCCCCCTGCCCTTTCAAGCATCAAGACCATCCAGGCCGAGACATTGCCGCCTGCCGGCTATAAGACATTCGAAATAAGGCTGTCCGAGTCAGTAGCATCCGAGTTCGCGCTTGTATCTCCGGACATCGCCACATGTCCCGACTGCCTGCGCGAGATGCACGACCGCTCCGACAGGCGTTACCTCTACCCGTTCACAAACTGCACCAACTGCGGCCCGAGATACTCCATAGTGCAGGGCGTACCGTACGACAGGCCGCTCACAACGATGTGTGCATTCGAGATGTGTCCCGACTGCAAAGCCGAGTACGACGACCCGGCCGACAGGCGGTTCCATGCCCAGCCTGTAGCCTGTCCCGCCTGCGGGCCGAGTGTCGAGTTCAGTGAACAGGGGACAGCGGATAAGGGTCAACTGGCGATAGTTGAAACAATCAGAGCCCTGGAAGCGGGTCAGATTGTAGCGATTAAGGGGCTTGGCGGGTTCCACCTCGCGTGCGATGCGACTAATGAGGCCGCGGTCAGTACACTCAGGGAGAGGAAGCGCAAAAGTCAAAAACCGTTCGGCCTGATGGCTCGGGACATCGAGGCGATAAAGAAGTACTGCGAGGTATTGGATGCAGAGGAAGCGCTCCTGACCGGGCGGGTGCGGCCTATTGTGCTACTCAAGAAGAAGCCTGATGCGGATATTACCATAGCACCCGGCGTTGCACCGGGCAACTCCCGGCTCGGATTCATGCTGCCGTACACACCACTGCACCATCTTCTGTTCAACACGGACAGCCCTCTCGAACTACTCGTAATGACATCCGGCAACCTGTCCGAGGAGCCCATAGTCATAGACAACGCCGAGGCTATGGACATACTCGCGCCGCTTGCCGACGCATACCTTTTGCACGACCGGGACATATACATGCGCGTGGACGACTCGGTTGCAAGGGTGACGGGCGGCGTGCCGCGCATAGTTCGCCGGGCACGCGGGTACGTGCCGGAGCCGTTCGACATGGGCCGTCCCATGCCGGATATACTGGCCTGCGGCGGTGAGCTAAAGAACACGTTAACCATTACCAAGGGCCGTTACGCCATAATGAGCCAGCACATAGGCGACCTGACGAGCTACGAGGCGATGGAGTTTTTTGCGGAGACGTTGAAGAACCTGAAACGCACGTTCAAGGCGGAGCCGAAAGTCGTAGCGCACGACATGCACCCAGACTACATGAGTACACGGTTTGCCGTGGAGTACAAACCGGCGGAAGGCTCGCCCGTACTGATACCGGTACAGCACCACCATGCCCACATCGCGGCCTGCATGGCCGAGAACGGTTTTAACGGCTGTGTTATAGGCGTCGCATTAGACGGCACGGGTTACGGCACGGACGGGAATATTTGGGGCAGCGAATTCTTAATCGCCGATTTCAAAGGCTTCGAGCGTTTCGCGCATATGGACTACATACCACTTCCCGGCGGGGACAAGGCGGTACGCGAGCCGTGGCGGATAGCGCTTTCGTGCCTTGTGCAGGCGTACGGCGCGGATGCACAGGGATTGTTCGGGAAAGTCAAAGGCAATGCGGTGGACGGCAAGGAAATAGAAATCGTTCTCGCCATGCTGGACAAGGGAATCAATTCCCCGCAGTCCTGCGGGATGGGGCGGCTGTTCGACGCGGTATCCTCGCTCATCGGGCTGAAGGACATCATCACGTTCGAGGGCGAGGCGGCGATTGCGCTCGAGATGGAGGCGGAAAAAGCGGAAACCGGAAACACCGAGGGCCGACACGACGGTCGGCCCCTACAAGAGGTATATCCATACAATCTTAATGGTGATGCTCCCTTATCAATGGACACCACGCCGCTCATACGCGCGATAGTGGACGATATTTTAAGAGGCGCTTCTAAAGGTGATATAGCGTTGCGGTTCCACCATACCGTAGCGGACATGGTGTTCAGTGTCTGTTCGCTTGCGAGGGAGAAGGCCGGGCTCGATACCGTAGCGCTATCCGGCGGGGTGTTCCAGAACGCGCTTCTCTTCGGGCTGGTCGAGAGTGGGCTGATGCAGAGGGGTTTCCGTGTGCTGTCGCACAGCAAGGTGCCGACTAACGACGGGTGCGTATCGTTGGGACAGGCGGCCGTAGCGGCGGCTACCCTTCCAATAACCTCTTAAACTCCTCTTCCGTGAGGACCGTCACTCCCAACTCCTTCGCCTTCTCGTACTTTGAGCCAGGGTCTGCACCCGCGACGACGTAATCGGTCTTCTTGCTGACAGACGACGTAGGCTTGCCGCCCAAGGCCTTGACCATCGCTTCGGCCTCCGGGCGCGGTATGGACATCGCGCCGGTGAACACGAAGGTCTTGCCCGCAAGCTTTGCGGACTTCGGCGCGGCTTTGGCTTCCTGCTCCATCCTTACGCCCGCCGCCTTGAGCTTGTCAATGACGACGAGGTTCTGCTCCTCGCGGAAGAAGTCGTGTATGCTCTGCGCCACGACCGGCCCGACCTCGTTCATCTTCTGTAGTTCCTCTATATCCGCATGCTTAAGAGAGTCGAGCGACGGGTACTGCTCGGCCAGTATCTCGGCCGTGCGCGTACCTATTTGCCTTATGCCGATGGCAAAGTAGAGCCTGTCGAGCGTCATATCCTTCGATTTCTCTATAGCGGCGACCAGGTTCTGCGCGGACTTCTTCCCCATGCGCTCCAGAGACTCAAGCTGCCCGGCCTCAAGCTTGTACAGGTCGGCGAAGTCCTTGACCAGCCCGTTGCTCTGCAGGAGGACTATTACCTTCGGGCCGAGGCCCTCTATATCCATCCCCGCCCGGGAAGCAAAATGCTCTATGTTCTTCTGCAACTGTGCCGGGCACGCGGTATTTATGCAACGGGTAGCCGCCTCGCCTTCTTCACGCACAAGCTCGCCGCCGCATTCGGGGCATTCGTCCGGGAGCCTGAACACGCCCTCGCTTTTCTTCTCTACGACTTTAACTACCTTGGGTATAACCTCGCCACCCCGCTCTATGAGCACCTTGTCGCCTATGTTTATCCCCAAGTTCTTGATGTTGTCCGCATTGTAGAGCGACGCGCGGGACACCGTCACACCTCCGAGCGGCACAGGCGTGAGCACCGCGACAGGCGTCACCGCACCCGTCCTGCCGACCGATGCGATGATACCCTCGACTGTCGTGGTCGCCTGCTTTGCGGGGAACTTGTAGGATATGGCCCAACGCGGGGCTTTTCCTGTCGCGCCGAGCCGCTCCTGGAGGCCGAGGTCGTTCACCTTTATCACCATTCCGTCTATCTCGTAGTCGAGGGTGTCGCGTTTGTCCTCCCAGTAGTTGCAGTACCCCATGACCTCGTCTATGTCGGCGCAGAGCTTCACGTTCGGGTTCACCTTGAAGCCCATCCTTTTGAGCGCCTCGAAGCTCTCCGCCTGGGTGCCGAACACGGCCTTTCCGCCATGCGGCACGAGCATGTATACGAACATGTCGAGCCCGCGTTTGGCGACGTTCTTCGGGTCCAGTTGCTTCAGCGAGCCTGCCGCCGCGTTACGCGGGTTGGCGAAGGGCTCATAGCCCTCTTCAAGGCGTTCCTCGTTAATCTTGCCAAAAGCTTTCAAGGGTAAAAAGATCTCGCCGCGCACGTCGAATTTTATACCTTTAAGGACGTCCGGCAGCTCCCTGATGCGTAGCGGCACGCTCCCTATTGTCTTCGCGTTGTGGGTTATGTCGTCGCCGACCGCGCCGTCCCCCCGGGTCGCGGCAACGTCGAGCCCGCCGTCATCGCCGTATGTCAGCGACGCGGCGGTGCCGTCAATCTTTAGCTCGACCATGTAATCGTATTCAGCACCGGGGATGAGCTTCTTTATCCTGCCGTCAAACTCGGCCAGGTCGTCCCTGTTGTACGTGTTGTCGAGCGAGAGCATGGGCGTGGAATGTCTGACCTGGCGAAACTCCTTTATGGGCGCGCCGCCTACCCGCCGGGAGGGCGAGTCCGGTGTGACGAGGTCTGGGTACATTCCTTCGAGCTTTATCAGCTCCGCCATCATCATATCGAACTCGTAGTCCGATATAACGGGGTTGTCTTCCACGTAATACCTGTAGTTATGGCGCTCCAGCTCTTCCCGAAGCTCGCGTATCCTTTTCTCCGCAGCGGCCCTGTCCATCCAACCCCCGGTATTGCTTTTATTAAGTGACCTGCCGAACAAGAAAGGCTCTAAACGAAATGTACGTACGGACGATAATTATTATACATCAGTAAAACCTTAATTTCAAATACGCTCTTGCTATTTTGGTTAAAATATATTAATATCCATTATTGGTTTTACTGGAGCACCAAGGTATGACCGGCAAGGTACTTGTAATAGACGACGACGTCGAATATGCGAACCTCCTGAAGCTCGTTTTGTCCAAAAAGGGCTACGAGACAAAGGTCGCATACGGGGGGGTGCACGGCCTCGGCCTTGCCAAGAGCATGTCGCCCGCCGTCATCGTCCAGGACTTCATGCTGCCCGACTACAAGGGGCTGAAGCTCCTCGAAGACCTCAGGGAAAGCTGTCCGCAATCCTACGTCATAATCATCACGGCAAAAGGAAGCGAAGAGGTCGCCGTGGAGATCATGAAGGCGGGCGCTTCCGATTACCTCAAAAAGCCCTTCGAAACAGAAAAGTTGCTCATGACGGTCGAGAACGTCATGAAGCTGCGCTCCGCCGAGCTCGACCGCGAATCCCTGAACCGTGAGGTAATGCAGCAGAACAAGGAACTCCTGGCCTTAAACGCCATATCACTCACGCTCACCTCAAAACTGCCGCCTCAGGATAAATACAGTTCCGCCTCCGGGATAGTGCTGAAGAACATGGAAGCGGACATGGTCAACCTGTTCACCTCGGGCGACGCAGGCAGGCTGAGCCTCAAGCTCGCGGCCTCGGAGAGCGACGGCGTGGCAAACGTCACAGAATGCACGCTCGGCAGGAAGGTGGGCCTTGTGTCCTACGTGGCCGAGATAGGCAAGGCCGCGGTGGTGGCGGACTTCGGGACGGAGAAGCGTTTCAAGGTGCCGAAAGAACTCATAGAGCGGGGCCTTACCTCCGCGATCGGAGTGCCTGTTACGGTTAAGGGCAAGCTGAAAGGGGTGCTTGCCGCCTATTATCTGAAACCCACATCATTCCAGTCTCTCGAGATGAAGCTCATGGCAAGCTTCGCCAACCAGATAGCGCTTGCCATGGACAACGACGAACTTTCGGATATGGTGGGGCTGGCCGGCGGCAGGCTGCAGGCAACGCTCGACGCCGTAACGGACAGGATCATAGTGCTCGACGTCCGGCAGAAGATACTGATGGCCAACGAGGCTGCGGGCAAGACCTGCGGCTTCTCGGCGGCAGAGCTCGTCGGCCAGGACTGTTGCTGGGTGTTCCACAACAGCAAGCTCCCCATACCGGACTGCCCTACGGCAGAGGCATTCAGGACCGGGAAACCCGTATGCAGGGAACTGGACCTCGACATGCCCAAGGGGAAATTTCTGGTCTGGGCATATCCCGTCACCGACGGAGACGGCAATGTGGATTCGGTCGTGGAGTACGTCAGGGAAATCCGGCCCTAAACCCCTATAAACCCGCCTACCTCGTCCTGCATCGCAACCTTCAGGTTTATATGACCGTAAGACCTCGCCTCAAGCGCGTCCTTCGCCTTTCCCATCGCGAGTTCGGGCAGGTTGTTTATCTGGCTCAGGTGTGCGAGCACCACGTGCGAAAGCCCGTCGTGCAGCAGGAATGCAAGGAGCTTGCCCGCGTCCTCGTTGGACAGGTGCCCTTCCTTGCCCGCGACCCGCTGCTTGAGCGGCCAGGGATACGGGCCGGACTTCAGCATCTCCGGGTCGTGGTTGGACTCGATTATCAGCAGGTTGGAACCCTTCAGCCGTTCGCCCACCAGCTTAGTGGGGTAGCCCAGGTCGGTCGCCAGGCCCGCCTTGAAAGGCCCGCAGTGGAACGCGAAACCTACCGGGTCCGCGGCGTCGTGCGGGATGGAGAACGGCTCTATGTGCATGTCGTCTATGGAGAACGGCGTGCCCGCCTCGAACTCGCTCACCTTGAGCTTCCCGCCGAGCCAGCCCTTGGCCGCCTCATGAGTGCCCGAGGTTATGTACAGGGGAATTTTGTATGCCCTGCATAGAGGCCCCACGCCCTTGATGTGGTCCGTGTGCTCATGGGTGATGATTACAGCGGTGATGTCCTCCGGCCTGACCCCTATAAGCTCCAGCCTGTTCTTCGTCTCGCGCATCGTAAGGCCCACATCCACCAGTATCCTCGTGGAGCCGCCTTCCATATAAACACAGTTGCCCTTGCTGCCGGAAGCGAGGGTACAGGCCCTTAGAGCTATGACTTGCCTCCTTGATACATCGCGTCGCGCATTTTCGCCAACTGTCTCTTTGATACCATAATAAGGGGTACCAAGTCAAGCCCAAACACAATATGTTGGGGTAGTGGCGGGCCATGCGCCCTTATTTACTATCCCGTTTTTCCTTGTCAATAACATGGGGGTATGGTATTTTATGGAGAAGCCGAAAAGGGATGGATTATTACGAGGCGAGCCCCAATTGGCAGGTCTCGGACGCCACCACCACACACCGAATATTACACGAAAGGCACATGGATGCTAAAGGCCAAAGACATAATGACAAGGGACGTCGTCACGGTCAAGCCGTCCACTACGGTCGAAGAGCTTGCGAAGCTCCTGATAGAGCACAAGATAAGCGGAGCCCCCGTATTGGACGACGCCGGACACCTCGTATGCGTGGTGACGGAACACGACCTCATCAAGAAGGAGAAGCGGCTCCACATCCCTACCATCCTGCGGATATTCGACGCCATAATATACCTCGAAAGCTCCAAGCGGCTCGAGGAGGACATAAGGAGCATGGTAGCCACCAAGGTCGGCGACATATGCAAGTCGGACGTGGTGACGGTGGAAGAAGAGACCACCCTGACCGAGATAGCCACTATAATGTCCGAGCGCGAGGTGCACCTGCTCCCAGTAATGAGGGATGACAAGATAGTAGGCATACTGGGCAAGGCGGACGTCATACGGGCCATGACCCTGGGATGAACATGCCCTTTCCTGCCGAGTTTGTCTCAGCATCGCCAGATAGGACCAAAGAGATAGGGGCCTCCCTTGGCGGCCTGCTCGAAAAGGGCGACTATATCTGCCTGTACGGGGACCTGGGGGCGGGAAAGACCACCTTAGTGCAGGGTATCGCCCGAGGCCTCGGCGTGGCCGAAAAATATATAACAAGCCCGAGCTTCGCACTCGTCAACGAGTACAGAGGCAGGCTCACCCTGTACCACATCGACCTGTACAGGCTCTCCGGGCCGGAAGACCTTGATGACATAGGGTTCAAGGAATACCCCGGAGACGGTGTAGCAGCCGTCGAGTGGCCGGAAAGGGCAGAGGGTTCCCTGCCCTCCGGGCGGCTCGAGGTCACCATGGGCTATGAAGGGATTGACAGCCGCAGGCTGAGCTTCAAGGCCTCGGACAGACGGCATAAGGCGCTTCTGGAGGAGTTATGTCTACGGTTAGGGTTGTAAAGTCCATAGGCATCATCTGCAAGCACGACAAGCCCGAGGCATACGACGCGGCCCGGAAACTCATGTCCTGGCTGAAGAGACGCGGTGTGGAATCGCTGCTCGACCCGGGAGCGGCCTCACACCTGAACATACCGCCCACTCCGGTTGAAAAGATAGCGGACAAATCAGACGTCATCGTGGTGCTCGGCGGGGACGGGACGCTCCTTTCCGTGGTCAGGCTCGTAGGCGAGAAAGGCAAACCCATAGTAGGGGTCAACCTGGGCACGCTCGGGTTCATCACGTCCGTGCCGCTCGGACAGCTCTACCCTACCATGGAGACGGTACTCTCGGGGCAGTACAAGTACCAGGAGCGTATGATGCTGACCGCGTCCGTCAAGCGCGGCGGCAAAGTGGTCGAGCATCACCACGTATTAAACGACATAGTGATCAACAAGGGTGCCCTGGCGAGGATAATAGACCTCGAGACCAGCATAGACGGCAAGTGCCTTACCACCTTCAAAGCCGACGGGCTGATAATATACACGCCGACCGGCTCTACCGGGTACAGCCTCTCTGCAGGCGGGCCGGTCGTGCACCCTATACTTAGCTGCGTAGGAGTGACCCCTATCTGCCCGCACACGCTCACCAACCGGCCCCTTATACTGCCGGACAGCGCATCGCTCGAGGTGACGCTCATGTCCGAGAACGAGGACGTATTCCTCACGCTCGACGGACAGGTGGGCATAAAACTCCAGCACAAGGACGTCATTGAGGCCAGGAAATCGTCGTCGAGCATGTACTTCATCATGTGCCCGCAGGAGGACTACTACAAGATGCTTCGCACAAAGCTCAAATGGGGCGAAAGATAAAGCGTGGACGGTAAAAAGAATATGAAGAAGGCACATACGTGCCTTGGGCCGGAGGGCGCGGCCCTGGTCGAATATATCGAGTATATGAGGGACTCTGGCGTGGCCGAACACTGGGGGCCGGAAAGCTTTCTCTGGGCTCGTGGAGACACCACAAAAACGGAGGGGTGCGTAACCCGTGAAAACAAAGACGCGCCCTCACCATACCCGGCCTCGTCCGGCACGGCGAAGACGCTCGGCGAGGTACGGGAACATATCGGGGACTGTACTCTGTGCAAGCTGCACAAGGGGAGGACGAATATAGTATTCGGTGTGGGCGACCCCAATGCAAGGCTCGTGTTCGTGGGCGAGGGTCCCGGCCGGGACGAGGACCTGCAAGGCGAGCCTTTCGTAGGCCGGGCCGGCCAGCTTTTGACCGACATCATAGAGAAAGGGATGAAGCTCAAACGTAGCGACGTATACATCGCGAACATCGTGAAGTGCCGTCCACCCGACAACCGCGACCCGGAAGAGGACGAGATAGCAGCATGCGAGCCGTTTCTGCTGATGCAGCTTGAGGCCATTAGGCCGAAGCTCATATGCGCGCTCGGCAAGTTCGCCGCGCAGACGCTCCTGAAAACCAAAGAGCCCATATCCAGGCTTCGCGGCAACATATACGACTACCATGGCATCACCCTGATACCCACTTTCCACCCTGCGTACCTGCTCAGGAACCCCAAGGACAAGGCGCTATGCTGGGAAGACATAAAGAAACTGATGGCGCTGTACGACAAGTAACAGCCGGACAACCGACCATAAAGGAGCGTTTGATGAAGCGTCTGTGGGCACCCTGGCGGATGGAGTACATACTGCGCGACAAAAACCATTCCGGATGCGTCTTCTGCACCGAGCCCGGAGAGGACAAGGACGCAAAGAACTACATACTCTACAGGGGCGTTAAGTGCTACGTCATAATGAACATATACCCGTACAACAACGGACACCTCATGGTGATACCCTACAAGCACGTGGAGGATCTGGAGAGCCTGCCGGACGCCACCCTGAAAGAGATGATGATACTGACAAGGGAGTGCTGCACGGTGCTTCGGGAGGCGATGAGCCCGCACGGGTTTAATGTAGGCGTGAACGTAGGGGACGCGGCCGGGGCTGGCATAAAAGAACACCTGCACATACACATAGTGCCCCGCTGGAACGGAGACTCGAACTTCATGTCCGTGGTGGACGACGTACGCATCATGCCGCAGACCTTGAGGGGCTGCTACAAGCTCCTACTGCCGGGTTTCAAAAAAATTGACGACACAAAAAGGAAGAAATAGTGGCGTCAGGCGACACGCCGCTGATGCGGCAATACAAGGACATAAAAAAGAAATACCCCGGCTCCATCCTTTTCTTCAGGATGGGCGACTTCTACGAGATGTTCGGTGACGACGCGGTCGTTGCCTCCAAGGCCCTCGAGATAACACTCACCAGCCGCAACAAGAACCAGGACGAAAAGATACCGCTCTGCGGCGTACCCTACCATGCCGCCGATACCTACATCGCCAAACTTATAAAGAAGGGCTTCAAGGTAGCCGTCTGCGAGCAGGTCGAGGACCCGCGCTCCGCCAAGGGCATCGTAAAGCGCGAGGTAATACGGGTAATCACGCCCGGCACACTGCTCGAAGACAACCTCTTGAGCGCGTCGGAGAACAACTTCCTGATAGCCTTAAGCCTGCTCAGGAAGAATATAGGTATGGCCTTCGTGGACATTTCCACAGGCGAGTTCTACGTCACCGAGCTGCCAGATGATGGCACCGGAAGGCTTATGGACGAACTCGCGAGGATAGACCCGAAGGAGATACTGCTCCCGAAAGGGGCGTCTTCCAAGGAGCAGTTTGCCGAGGTAGTGCGCAGGTACAAGGACAAGCTGAACCTGCTGGACGACTGGGGCTTCGACCCGGAAAACGGCAGACAGAAACTGCTCGACCACTTCGGTACGGAGTCGCTCGCCGGTTTCGGGGTAGAGGGCATGGACGCAGGCATCGCCGCCGCGGGTGCGGCCTTCGGATACCTATCTGAGACGCAGGCAGGCGCAATATCGAACATCACCCGGGCCAGGCACTACAACCTGGGCTCGTACATGGTCCTGGACGAGGCCACGCGCTCCAACCTCGAACTTACCGAGAGCCCGTCCGGCAGGGATGGGACACTCTTGAACCGGCTCGACGAGACGGTGACGTCCATGGGCGCAAGGAGGCTCAAGGCATGGGTAATGCACCCGCTGCTCGACCTCCCGGAGATTACCGCGCGGCACGAGGCGGTCGGGGAGCTTGCCGAGAACTTCTCGATGCGCGACCGGCTCAGGGAGAACATGAAGGGCATACACGACCTCGAGAGGCTTATGGCAAGGATATCGTCCGGAGTTGCAGGGCCGAGGGACATATCGGCCCTGAGAAACTCCATTTCGGCAATACCGCTCGTAATGGCGACCGTGGCCGAGGCCGGCTCCACGAGGATAAACACGCTTAAGGCCGCGGTCTCCGAACACAGGGAGCTGAAAGAGCTGATAGACTGCGCACTGGTGGACGAGCCGCCGGCCGGCCTGAAGGACGGCGGGGTCATAAAGTCCGGTTTCAGCGAAGAGCTCGACGAGCTGCGCGGATACTCATCAGAAGGCAAGGGCCTCATAGCGCGTATAGAAGCCGAGGAGCGCGAGAAGACCGGCATAACATCGCTCAAGGTGAAGTTCAACAAGGTATTCGGCTACTACATCGAGATAACGAAGTCCAACCTGGGCCAGGTGCCGGACTATTTCATAAGGAAACAGACACTGGTAGGGGCCGAGCGGTACATCACGCCGGAGCTGAAGGACTACGAGGAGAAGGTCCTGGGCGCGGAAGAGAAGATACTGGAGCTCGAGGCGGTGCTGTTTGCCGAGTTACGGAGCGAATCGGCACGTCACGCATCGGAGGTGCAGAGGACCGCGGAGGCGCTTGCCGAGCTGGACTCGCTGGCATCGCTCGCGCACGTGGCTGTCGAGCGCGGCTACACGATGCCGGACATGGACGACGGCGACACCATAGACATAGTGGACGGCCGCCACCCTGTCATAGAGGAGCTTACCGGCAGGGAGCGCTACATCCCGAACGACACGCACCTGGACTCCGAGGGCGACCGCCTCCTCATAATCACAGGCCCGAACATGGCGGGCAAGTCCACCTATATGCGGCAGGTCGCCCTGATAGTACTCATGGCGCAGACGGGCTCATTCGTACCTGCGAAGTCGGCGAGGATAGGGCTGGTGGACAGGATATTCACCCGGGTCGGCGCCTCTGACAACATAGCGCGCGGGCAGAGTACGTTCATGGTCGAGATGAACGAAACCGCGAATATCCTGAACAACGCGACTTCCAGTAGCCTCATCATACTGGACGAGATAGGGCGCGGCACCTCCACCTTCGACGGCCTCTCTATTGCGTGGGCCGTGGCCGAGCACATAAACGACCGTGAGAAGGTAGGGGCAAAGACCCTTTTCGCCACGCACTACCACGAGCTTACGGAGCTTGCGGGCCTGTACCCCGGCATAAAGAACTTCAACATAGCCGTCCGTGAGTGGAAGGACGAGATAGTGTTCCTGCGGAAAATCGTTGAGGGCGGCGCAGACAAGAGCTACGGTATACAGGTCGCCAGGCTCGCTGGCCTCCCCAGGGAGCTGCTCGAGCGCGCGAAGGAGATACTTGCCAACCTCGAGCGCTCCGAATACGACGAGGCCGGTAAGCCGACCATTGCAAAACCGACGCAGGAGACCGGGCCGGGGCAGCTCGACCTGTTCTCGGTGCGGCACGACGGAGGCCTTGTGGACGAGCTCGCAGGGCTGGACGTGGTCGGCATGACCCCGATAGACGCACTGAACAAGTTGAACGAGCTGAAGGGACGCGCCGAGGGACTCCTGGGCGGGGATTTATCGGCAAAATAAAAGGCCGTCCATTTGGGACGGCCTTTTTATTATGTCAGCGGGAGTAAAGAGTCTCGCAAATTTCATCTTTTCTTCAGGGCAATTCCATCACCTTGTAGAAGATGTAGGCTGTAAGTGCAACAGCCCCGACAAATGCGAAGCTTATTCCAAAAAGGAATACCGGGAACAGTTCCATACTCACCTCCTTGCCAGGGAACCACTTCCTACAACTCTTCTTGTCCATAATATAGCAGACAATGGCCTTTTTGTCAATCGAGGCAAGCGTTACAACCTGCGGTATTATATTGTTTATGTTGGGTTTTTCAGTCAGGCTTCCGTAGTTTATTCACCAAAGACATGTTTTTCCTGTCGTCGTCCGGCCCAGCCTTGGGCGTCTCCATGATAAACGGCAGGCCCCGCAGTCCTGGGTGGTTCAGTATAAGCCTGAAGGATAAATGGAAACCTATTAACAATGTGCCCTATAGTGCCTATCCATGGATCATGCTGATTAGTTGGAGCCTCGTTTCCCTGAGGCGCGCCGAAATGACCTCCGCGAGCTTCTCCAGTATGATGTATCCCATGTGGCAGTCCTCGTCGGTGAGCTTCTTCAGGGCGTACCCGTCGACCGTGACCACCTTGGAGTCCGTCACGCACCTGGCGGATGCCGTGAACTGGTAGGGCTGTACGAGGGCCGACCAGCCAAACGCCTGGCCCGGCGCGACGGTATGGACGTTGGCGTCCTGGTGTCTGCCCACTTCGAACTGGATGGCCACTTTGCCCTCAAGGAGCACGTAGAGCTTCTTAGCCTCATCGTTCTCTTTGAATATCATCGTGCCCGCACCGCACTCCTCCACGTCCGACAGGCCGGTGATGGCATTCAGCTCGTCTGTGTCCAGTCCTTCGAAGAGGTCGAGTTTCTTCAGGGTTTCAACAGGGACCATTTGAAACCTCCTTTACCGGTTTATCGTAATCTCTATGTCGTGAGTGGAGCATGAGATGCACGGGTCGTACGCCCTCACAAGCATTTTCAACTTTTGCGCTATTTCCTCGTCCGGCATCTCCAGAAGAGACGGCAGGATGCCGCGCATGTCAAACTCAATATTGGCTATGTTCTGGCCGGTAGGTATTATGCAGTTGGCCTCCATCATGCGCCCTTCGCGGTCGTAGGTGTAGTCGTGAAACAGCGCCCCCCTAGGCGCCTCGACTATCCCGACTCCCCTGCCCTCCCTGGGCTCCACCGGCCTGCCCTCGTCTTTAATGCCCTCGCCGATGATGGTCTCTATAAGGCTTATGGAATCCTCCAGGCAGTGCACCGTCTCCACAAGCTGCGCTACGTTTATCATGTACGGGTTATGGCACGGCGCCACAAGCCCGAGCACGTTGGCGGCGTCCTTGGCCTCAGGTCGAAGGTAACGGTGGCTATTGTTGAACCGCGCAAGCGCGCCTACCATGTAGGACTCACGCTTCGCGCTAACATGTTTTGCTGTTGATGTCGGGATTACCGTCTCTTTAATCATCTCCCTGTAGTCGCGCGGTGCAAGCGTCCAGCCGTCCGACGACGAAAGCACTCCCTCGATGAACGGGTACTCGCCGTCGAGCTTCAGGGATACGTACTCGGTCTCTCTTTCAAAGTCCGGGAACGCCAGCCCCTTGAACAGCTCCACCGTGGCCGTGAGGTCGGCCCTCGCCTCGATAAGGCGTGCCCTTAAATCCATTAACGCATCGGCATCAGGCGGTTTTGTGAACCCGTTCACCGCCATGGCGACAGGGTGCACGTGCCTGCCTCCCACCACGGCGCATATGTCGTTGGCAAGTTTCTTAAGCCTGAGCGCGCGCTTCACTACCTCGCCGTGCGTACCCGCTAGCGGTATGACGCTGCCGACACCAAAGAGGTCGGGCGCTACCAGGAAGTATACGTGCAGGACGTGGCTCTGCATCATCTCCCCGTTGTATATAAGTTTCCTGAGAAGTGCAGTCTGCCTTGTAGGGGCTATGCCGAAGGCGTCCTCGGTGGCTGTCAGTGACGCGGTAGTGTGAGAGACCGCGCATATCCCGCAGATGCGCGCCCCTATCCATGCGGCGTCGTGGTACATCCTACCCTTCAGCATCACCTCGAAAAAGCGCGGGGACTCCACTATGTCGAACCGGGCCTCAAGGACACGCCCGTCCCGTATGCTCACCACGACGTTGCCGTGGCCCTCCACGCGTGTCACGTGCTCTACTTTAAGGTCAAGGTTTCTCATGCGTCTCTTCCCAGTACCCGTTGTACTCCCTGAACCGGGCGGTTATCTCGTCGGGCGTAAGCCCGTGCTCCTCGAGGATGTTTCTGTGAGACTCTATGAATGGTTTGTCCACCATGCCGCGGCAGCCGCAGCAGCCTATGGAATGGCGCGGGCATATTGCGCCGCAGCCCGCCCTCGTAACCGGCCCGAAGCAGGTCAGCCCGCGTTCGAAGACGCATATGTTCTCCGCCATCCTGCACTCGTTGCACAGCGGATAGTCCGGTATGTTCGGCTTCTTGCCGAGCAGCACCGAGCGCACCACCTCCACGAACTCGCCTTTGTCTATCGGGCAGCCGTATAGGTTGTGGTCCACCTTGACATACGCGGATAACGGCCTGACCGGCATGGTATCGAAATGCGCAGCCTCATTCCCGTATACATATTCGACCGTCGCCTTCGGGTCGTGGTAGTTCTTGAGAAAATATAGCCCGCCCTGCACCGCGCACGCGCCCATCGCCACGAGCACCTTTGCATTCTCCCTGATCTTCTTCAGCTCCGGGATTTCGTGCTCCCGCGTGATGGCCCCGTCTATTATTGCGATGTCGTAGTCGTCTTGTTTCTCATCTATCGCCTCACGGAAGTTCACTATATCGACCTGTCCAAGGAGGTCGAGCAGCATGTCCTCCATCTCGAGGATGATGAGCGAACAGCCCTCGCAGCTCGTGAACGAGAATACCGCGACCCTGGGCTTCATCAGAGCGCCTCCTGCAGCTTCCTCAGCCTCGTGTAAGGGAAGACCGGCCCTTTCTGACATACGTACACGTCGTCCACCTGGCAATGGCCGCACTTGCCGACGCCGCACTTCATGCGCCTCTCGAGCGACAGGTATATTCGGCTCTCGTATACTCCCTTGGCGAGCAGCGACTTCAGCACAAAACGGAACATTACAGGCGGCCCCACCGTTACGGCCATGGTCCTGGCAGGGTCTATCTCGGCATATCCGAACAGTTTGGTGATAGCGCCCACGTGCCCGTCCCAGCTTGCGTCCGCCAGGTCCACCGTCGTCTCAACCTTAAAGCCCGGTACCGTCTTCCAGCGCTCCACCTCATCCGTGAATAACATGTCAGCCGGGGTGCGCGAGCCGTAGAGCAGGGTGAGACTGCCAAAGGCGTCCCTGTTGTCCACAGCGTAGTTTATGAGTGAGCGGAGCGGCACGATGCCGAGTCCACCCGCCACGAAAAGCAGGTCGTGACCTTTAAGCTCGTCTACCGGGAAGCCGCGCCCGAACGGCCCCCGTATTCCGATGCTTGCGCCCTTGGGAAGGCCGTGGAGCACGCTGGTCAGGCTCCCCGCGTCCCTGACGCATAGCTCGAAGGCGTTGCCTTTTTTTGTAGGCGAGGAAGAGACCGAGATGGGCGCCTCGCCCACCCCGAATATGGAAACCTCCACGAACTGCCCTGGAGAATGCCCGAGGGCAGTGCCGTCCGCGAGCCGCACCTCGAAGAACTTCTCCCTCTGGGTGAGCTTGACCGCCTCCACTATCTCCGCCGGACGCGGCAGGTATATTGACTCGCTGCTCTCCATGTGCACCCTACCCTTTGCTTCCGACCTGGTTGAATACCTGCATCACGTCTATGTGGACAAGGCAGGCCCGTCCGCACCGCCCACAGCCTACGCAGGCGAACCGGCCGAACTTCTCCTTGAAATACTTTCCCTTCCTAAGTAACCTGTGCCTAAGCCTGTCGCTCCGTTTCCCGCGGAAGTTCCCGCCGCCCGCCACGGCCGCGAAGCCCTGGAGCTGGCAGCTGTCCCACTTCCTGTACCTGACGCCGGACTTCATGTCGAGCCTCGCCTCGTCCAGCACGTCAAAGCAGTAGCAGGTCGGGCAAACCACGGTGCATGCTCCGCAGTCGAAGCATCGCTCCTCGAGCGCGTCCCATATCAGGTCGTCGTACGCCTCGGCCAGCAGAGCCGGAAGCCTGTCGGTGTCGAAGTTTATCCTGTCCGGGAACTCCGATAGCTTCCTGCTCCAGGCTTCGAAGAAAGCGTCTTTCATAGCATAGCTTGCGGGGGCGAATGCCCCATGCTCCAGCAGGGACTCACCCGCTTTGGTCCCGACCTGCACCCCGTAGACATCACCCAGGTCGGTCAGGAACAGGTCGTAGCCGCCTGCGGGCTTGAGCGTCCCCATGCTCTTGCAGAACGAGTGCTCCCAGCAAGGCTCCTTGCAGTCGATGCCTACAATGAAGGTGTTTCCCCTCCGTGCAAGGTAGTGCGCGTCCTGGCTGCCCTCCGCGAATATGTCGTCGAGCAGCCATATACCGTGCAAGTCGCACGAGTGCACCCCGAATATGACGCGCTTCGTGCCGTCTATTATGGGCTTTGCCGTGAACCCGCCGCCCAGTTCGTAGGATATGATTTCTTCCCTCTGGGGGATCAGGTACTTCTTGGGCGGCAGGAGCGTGGTGTTGTAACCGAGGGCAAGCTCGGAGAAAGAGCCTATCTTACTGTAGGCGTTCTTGAACTCCTTAGGCGCGGGGCCCACGACCTCATAGGCCGAGATGAGGCTGTCCACGAACGCGCCGAGCCCGGATTTCTTTATCGCGTATAAGTGCATAGGTTTCCTTATATAACTTTTCGGCACGCTTCAATGGAAAGTTTAACAAAAAGGAGGCAATGCGTCAAAACGGGCATATCCGCAAAGAGATTTTTCTTTGACAAGTCCGCCCGGATGTTATATATTTTCAGCCTGATTATAAATATTGAGGTGCCTGTCTTGCTCACAAATGCTATAAAAGGCGTAAAGGACATACTTCCGGATAACTCTCCCAGATGGCTCAGGGTCGAGTCCGTGGCGAGGTCGCTTTTCGGGGTCTACGGGTTCTCCGAGATACGGGTGCCCATCATAGAGCACACGGTACTCTTCGCTAGAAGCATAGGGGCGACGTCCGACATAGTGGAAAAAGAGATGTACGCCTTCAAGGACCAGGGCGGCGACGAGATAACGCTACGGCCAGAGGGTACGGCAGGGGTAGTGCGCGCATACGTCGAGCACAAGCTCTATGCACAGAACCCGGTAACCAAGCTGTTCTACATGGGCCCGATGTTCCGCCGCGAGAGGCCCCAGGCGGGCAGGCTCAGGCAGTTCCACCAGATAGGGGTCGAGGCGCTCGGCGTCTCCGAGCCGGGTATGGACATTGATATACTTGCACTCCTTAACGGCCTTTTTGCCGGGTTGGGGATAGGCGGTGTGGAGCTCCAGATAAACTCGCTCGGCTGCAAAGACTGCCGTCCGGCTTACCGGCAGGCACTACGGGACTTCCTTACGGCCCGTTCCCACCTGCTCTGCCCGGACTGCCAGAGGCGCATCGAGTCGAACCCGCTCCGTGCGCTCGACTGCAAGTCCGAACACTGCAAGGCCGCGACCGCGGGCGCACCGGCAATGGCGGACTACCTGGACGACGGCTGCCGCACTCACTTTGCCGAAGTCAGGAAGGGGCTGGACGACCTGGGGATAGCATACAAGGTCAACCCCCGCATGGTACGCGGGCTCGACTACTACACCCGCACCGCGTTCGAGATGGTGGCTACCGACAAGCAGGGCGCGCAGAACGCCGTAGCGGCGGGCGGCCGATACGACGGCCTGGTGGAGGAGCTCGGCGGCCCGCCCACTCCGGGCATAGGCTTCGCACTCGGGATGGAGCGCCTCATACTTATGCTCCCCGAGGGCAAAGAGGAGGTAGCTGGCCCTGCCCTCTTCGTGGCCGCAATCGGCGACGAGCCCGGCCGCATAGGCAGGAAGGTGGTGCACGCACTCAGAAACGCCGGCATATGGGCTGAGATGGACCACTCAGGAACGGGGCTCAAATCCCAGATGAAAAAGGCCGACCGCTTGGGCGCAAGGTACGTGCTCATTATAGGCGGGGACGAGCTGACAAAAGGCGCCGCGGTGCTCCGTGACATGAACAGCAAGGAGCAGACCGAAATACCGCTTGAAGGCCTGGCTGAAACACTAACCAACAAACTCTGCCAATAAAGATTTCATGAAGATAGGCGTAGTATCCGACACTCACATATCCCACGGCATGGGCAAACTCCCCAAAGCGCTCTACGAAGGGCTCAAAGGGGTTGACCTGATACTCCATGCCGGTGACATCGTATCCATGGACGTGCTCGAAGAGCTGAAACTCATCGCCCCCGTCGAGGCCGTCGCGGGCAACATGGACGGGTGGGACGTCGCACGCACTTTGCCGGAAAAGAAGGTCGTGCAGGCGGGCAAATTTCGTATAGGCATCACCCACGGCTACGGCAAGGTACACGACATCGAGGAACGCGTAATAAAGGCCTTCGAAGGCGAGGGCGTGGACTGCATCGTGTTCGGCCACTCGCACAAGGCCATTGTAGAGCGGCATGGGGCGGTCCTGCTGGTCAACCCCGGCAGCCCCACTGACCGCACATGGGCCTCCTACAACTCCTACGCGTTTATCCATACAAACGGCGAGATAACCGCCGAGATCGTCAGGCTCTGACTTTTCCTGCCCCCCCCGCCCCATTTGCCCGCTAATTTATAATTGTTGACAAACACAGCTAAATTAGTATATATAATTTGACATGATAACAATAGAGGTCCCCGGCCACGGTTCGTTCGAGTTCGAGCACCTGGTTTCGGACTACACCGGCACTCTCTCGGTGGACGGGAGGCTTCTGCCCGGCGTAAAGGACCTCCTCGTGGAGTTATCGCGTCAGGTCAAGGTGCACTTCGTCACGTCCGACACGTTCGGGACAGCAAGGGAAGAGCTTGCCGGGATAGACTGCGTACTGCGCATCATAGACGGCGAGGAACACGACGCACAGAAAGAGGCATACGTGCAGGGGCTGGGGCCTGACAGGGTGGTGGCGCTCGGCAACGGAAACAACGACTCGCGTATGCTCAGGCTCGCGAAGCTCGGCATCGCAGTAGTGCAGGGCGAAGGCTGCGCCACTGCGGCAATACTCGCATCGGACATAGTGGTGAACTCGGCCAAAGACGGCCTCGGCCTGCTGATAAACCCGAAACGCACGAAGGCTACCCTGCGCATCTGACGTCTTACCTCCTTTATCGCTTGAAATCCAGCCCTAAAAGCTTTAGAATATAACTTTCTAACACAGCCAAAATAATGTCGAGCAAGGAGCAGTGATGGACCCAAAAGAAATACTCGAGAAGTACTACTACGCCGACTCAAGGACATACCAGTTCCTGATGACCCACAGCAGGATGGTCGCCGACAAGGCGCTACGCGCCGCTGAAAAGGTAAAGCACCTGAACCCTGACCTTATGTTCATAGAGGAGGCCTCCCTACTGCACGACATCGGCATCTTCAAGGTGAACGCGCACAAGATAGGCTGCATAGGCCCGATGGAGTACGTGGCGCACGGCTACCTCGGCAGGGAGATAATGGAGGCTGAGGGCTACCCGGCCCATGCGCTTGTATGCGAACGGCACGTAGGCGCAGGTATTGCAGTCGAGGACATAGACCTGTTCAAGCTACCGCTCCCGAAAAGGGACATGCTGCCCGTATCGATAGAGGAGCAGATAATATGCTACGCCGACAAGTTCTTCTCGAAGTGGCCGACCGCACTGACCGAGGAGAAGCCGGTGGACAAGGTAAGGAGCATGGTATCGAAGTACGGCGAGAAACAGCTCGCGCGTTTCGACAAGTGGCACGAGATGTTCGGCGGCTGACAGCCTCGTAATCGGTAAACAAAAAAGGCCCCGAAAAATCGGGGCCTTTTCATTTTCTATGTTATATACTCTACGCCTCGGGGGCCTTCTCCTCCGGCTTTGCCTCTTCGGCAGGTGCCTCGGGAGCGGGCTCAGCGGTCTCGGCCGGTGCCTCGGCTACGGCTACTTCCTCCTTCACGGCAGGCGCGGCCGGTGCGGATACCGGGGCAGGGGCCGCTTCCTTCTTTACCTTCTTCGGCGCGGGCGCGACGCCCTCCCTGTCTACCAGCTCAATGATCGCCATCGGCGCGGAGTCGCCCAGGCGTATCCTGGTCTTTATTATCCTCGTGTACCCGCCGTTACGCTCGGCTACACGCGGGGCTATGGTGTCGAAGAGCCTCGCCACGACGTCACGGCTTAATATGTAGGACATCGCCATCCTCTTGGCGTTGAGGTCGCCCTGCTTGCCGAGGGTTATCATCTTCTCGGCGATGCTGCGCACCTCCTTGGCCTTGGCCTCGGTGGTCTCGATCTTCCCGTGCTCCAAAAGGGAGGTTACGAGGCCCCTGAACAGTGCCTTCCTGTGGCTTGTGTTCCTGCCAAACTGTCTTCCAGTGTTCCTGTGACGCATGGGATACCTTCCTTGCCGTTAATTATGTTGAGCCCGGCCCGTCGTCAGGCGGGGCCTTTGTTCAATGCCCGTCCGTATGCTAATTGCCCGAGCCCTGCAGTGACTTCTCGTAGGCCTTCAGCTTGTCCATGTCTATCTTCATGCCGAAGTGCAGGCCCATCTCCTCGAGTATCTGCTTTATCTCGTTCAAGGACTTCCTGCCGAAGTTCTTGGTCTTGAGCATCTCCGGCTCGCTCCTTTGCACCAGGTCCGCTATGGTCTGGATGCTGGCGTTCTTGAGGCAGTTCGCGGAACGCACGGAAAGCTCGAGCTCGTTGACGCTACGGAGCAGGTTCTCGTTGAACTTCTCCTCCATCTCCTCGGACTCGGGCTCTATCATCTCGCCCTCTTCCTCGAAGTTGATGAATATGTTCAGGTGGTCCTTAAGTATCTTCGCCGCGTATGCGACTGCGTCGGGCGGCTCGACGCTGCCGTCGGTGACGACCTCCATTATAAGCTTGTCGTAGTCAGTCTCCTGGCCGACCCTGGCGTTCTCCACCCAGAAGTTCACCTTCTGCACCGGGGTGAATATGGAGTCCACCGGTATCACGCCTATAGGGGCCTCCGGGTCCTTGTTCCGCTCGGAGGATACGTATCCCCTGCCCTTGGCTATGGTCATCTCCATAGTGAAGCGCGTGTCCTTGTCGAGGGTGGCAATCAGCATGTCCGGCGAGAGTACCTCTACGTCGCCGTCCACATCGATGTGGGAGCCGTAGACAGCGCCCGGCCCTTCGACGTCTATCCTGGCGGTCTTGGGCTTGTCGGAGTGCATCTTGAACCTGAGCCTCTTGACGTTCAGGACTATGTCAGTCACGTCCTCGACTACGCCCGGTATCGAGGAGAACTCGTGGAGCACCCCATCTATCCTTATGGACGTGGCCGCGGCGCCCTCAAGCGAGGAGAGTAAAACCCTGCGGAGCGAATTGCCGATGGTGGTGCCGAAGCCCCTCTCGAACGGCTCCGCGCTGAACTTGCCGTATGTATCTGTAAGCGTGTCCGACTCGAATTCCAGTTTCTTGGGGATCTGGAACCCCTTTATCTTCATGGCCATAACCTCTCCTTGTAGGTTATCCTGTAACTGCACAGTAAGGAGAATTGACCGTCAACGGCGTAGTAACCCGCCGCCTGCCCGCTCCTTGTTACTTGGAGTACAGCTCGACGATAAGGTTCTCGTTGACAGGCAACGTGATGTCCTCCCTGGACGGCATTGCCACAACCTTGCCCTTGAAGTTGTCCTTGTCCAGCTCCAGCCAGGGTGGTACGCCCTTCCTGTCCATCGAGGCGACCATCTCCTGGAACCTCGGGAGGTTCCTGCTCTTCTCCCTAAGCTCTACCATGTCGCCCGTCCTGACCTGGAACGACGATATGTTGACCTTCTGGCCGCTGATGAGGAAGTGGCCGTGCACCACCATTATGCGGGCCTCTTTCCTGGAGGCCGCGAAGCCCATCTTGTATACGACGTTGTCCAGCCTCCTCTCGAGGAGGGACAGCAGGTTCTCGCCGGTCACGCCCTTCATGCGTGCCGCCGTAATGTAGTAGCCCCGGAACTGCTTTTCGAGGACGCCGTACAGCTTGCGCACCTTCTGCTTCTCCCTCAGCTGGACACCGTAGTCCGATATCTTGATCCTTGCCTGGCCGTGCTGGCCCGGGGCATAGGCCCTTCGTTCTGCGGCACACTTCTCCTTGAAGCAGCGGTCACCCTTCAAGAACAGTTTGATGTTTTCCCTCCTGCATATTCGGCAGACAGGGCCGGTATATCTCGCCAACTTCAGACCTCCTGTTGTGACTTGTAGTTTATATTAAACCCTGCGCCTCTTGGGAGGCCTGCACCCGTTGTGCGGTATCGGCGTCACGTCCCTTATGGCGGTGATGTTCAACCCTGCCGACTGGAGCGCCCTGATGGCCGACTCGCGGCCCGCGCCCGGCCCGTTTATGAGCACCTCGACGCTCCTCATGCCGTGCTCCATGGCCTTCTTTGCGGCGTTCTCTGAGGCCATCTGCGAGGCGAACGGGGTGCTCTTCCTGGAGCCCTTGAAACCCTGGTTGCCGGAACTCGACCAGCATATCACGTTGCCGTTCGCGTCGGTTATGGAGACTATGGTGTTGTTAAAAGACGCCTGGATGTGCGCCACCCCCACGGCTACGTTCTTCTTTTCCTTTTTGGGGGCACCCCTTCTCGGTGCGGCCATTTTTCCTCCTGACGGTAATTTAAGCCTTGATACCTTTATAACCTGCGGCATGCGCCGCAACATCTATGCAAGCAAGCCCGGAACTACTTCGTCGCCTTCTTCTTCCCGGCGACCGTCCTCTTCGGACCCTTCCTCGTGCGGGCGTTTGTCTTGGTCCGCTGTCCCCTGACCGGAAGCCCGCGCCTGTGGCGGAGGCCCCTGTAGCAGCCTATGTCCATCAGGCGCTTTATGGCCATCGTCCGCTCGCGCCTGAGGTCGCCCTCGACCTTGAACTCCCTGTCTATTATCTCCCTGATCTTGATTACCTCGCCCTCGGCCAGGTCCTTCACCCTCTTGTCGGGGCTGACGCCCGCCTCGGCCAGTATCTTAACCGCCGAAGTGTGGCCAATGCCGTAGATATATGTGAGGCCTATCTCGACCCTTTTCTCCCTTGGTAGGTCAACGCCTGCAATCCTCGCCAAAGCTAATCCTCCTGGGCTTGGGAAATTATCCCTGCCTCTGCTTGTGTCTCGGGTTAACGCAAATAACCCGGACCGTCCCTTTTCTTTTAATGACCTTGCACTTGTCGCATATTTTCTTCACCGACGAACGGACCTTCATCTTGAGAGCCCCCTTTATGCTGTTGCCAAACCCCAGTAACCGGAGCCTTTTATTTGAAACGGTAGGTTATCCTACCCCTTGTAAGGTCGTAGGGCGAAAGCTCCACTGTCACCCTGTCCCCGGGCAGTATCTTGATGAAGTGCATCCTCATCTTCCCGGATATATGCGCCAGGACAATGTGCCCGTTCTCCAGTTCCACCCTGAACATGGCATTGGGCAGCGTCTCCAGTATCTTGCCCTGTACTTCTATGGCCTCTTCTTTTGCCATCAGGCTCCTTTTGTCTCTTTGGCCATTGTCATGTAACCTTCGTGCTTACTTGCCCGGCAGTCCTGCTATTAAACGGCCGTCAGTATCACCGGGCCGTCGTCTGTTACGGCCACCGTGTGCTCGAAGTGCGCCGAGGGTCTCCTGTCGAGCGTGACCGCCGTCCAACCGTCGTCGAGCACCACCGTGTGGGCAGTCCCCATGTTTATCATGGGCTCGATAGCCAGGGTCGTCCCTGCCTTCAGCCTCGCCCCCTGTCCGGGGGGTCCGAAGTTCGGGACCTGGGGTTCCTCGTGGAGCCGCCGCCCTATACCGTGCCCGACGAAGTCCGTCACCACGGAGAAGCCGAACGACTCTGCGTATGCCTGCACCGCGTGCGAGATGTCCGAGACCCTGTTGCCGACTATTGCCTTCTCTATCCCTTTGAGCAGGCTCGCCTCGGTAACGTCGAGCAGGACCCTGAGCTCTTTGGCTATCTCCCCGACAGGCACCGTTATGGCGGCGTCGCCGAAGTATCCGTCCACCACCGCACCCAGGTCGAGCCCTACTATGTCGCCCTCTTTCAGTGCCCTGCCCCTGGACGGGATGCCGTGAACGACCTCCTCGTTTATCGAGGCGCATACCGTGGCAGGGTAGCCCATGTAGCCTTTGAAGGCCGGGACCGCGCCGCAGCCCCTAATGTAGTCTTCGGCGAAGGCGTCGAGCTCGGCCGTTGTTACGCCCGGCCTGACTACGGCCCTGAGGCCGTCGAGTGCGCCCGCCACTATCTTGCCGGCCGCCTTCATCTTCTCTATCTCGGCCGGAGACTTTAGGATAATCAACCCGGCCTAACCTTCCAGGGCGGCGACCATCCTGGCCAGTATCTCGTCCATCTTGCCGACGCCGTTTATCGCCCTTAACAGGCCCTTGGACTTGTAGTAGTCGATGAGCGGCGAAGTTGACGACTGGTAGACCTTGAGGCGGTTCTTTATGGCCTCTTCCTTGTCGTCGTCCCTCTGGTAAAGCTCACCGCCGCACTTGTCGCACTTGCCGTCCGTCTTTGGCTTCTTGAACATCACATGGTAGCCTTCCTGACAGGACCTGCAGGTCCTGCGGCCGGAGAGCCTGCCCACGAGCTCGGAATCGGCGACCTCTATCGAGAGTACCTTGTCGAGCGGGGTCTTCATGTCGGCCAGGGCCTTGTCCAACTCCTCGGCCTGCGGCACCGTCCTGGGGAAGCCGTCCAGGATGTATCCGTTCTTGCAGTCCGCCTCTTTCAGGCGCTCCTTGACTATGCCGACGACTACCGCGTCCGGCACAAGGCCGCCCGCGTCCATGAACTTCTTGGCCTCGAGACCGAGCGGGGTCTTCTCCGCGAGGTTCTTCCTGAGTATGTCGCCCGTCGAGATCTGCGGTATGCTGTATTTGTTCACCAGGTCTTTCGCCTGTGTGCCCTTGCCGGCCCCCGGAGGGCCAAGAAGAATCATCCTCATCGCTAGTCTCTCCTCCCTTTTAGTCTGACACCTTTCATGAAACCTTCATAATGACGCGTTATGAGGTGCGTCTCTATCTGGCTGACCGTGTCGAGCGCCACGCCGACTACTATCAGAAGCGACGTGCCGCCGAAATAAAAGTTGATATGGAACCACTGGTAAAAGGCGTCCGGAAGCACGCACACCAACGAAAGGTAGATTGCGCCGCCGAACGTGATCCTGTTGAGCACCTTATATATATAGTCGGAGGTGTTGACGCCCGGCCTGATGCCGGGTATGAAGCCTCCGTACTTCTTCATGTTGTCCGCCACGTCCACCGGGTTGAACACGACCGCGGTGTAGAAGAAGGCGAAGAATATTATCATGGCCACGTACAGGGCAATATGCAGTGCAGTGCCCGGCCCCAGCTGCTGCTGCGCCGTCTTGACCCAGGGCGCCTCTGAAAATCCCGCGAGGGTCGCGGGGAACATCAGTATCGAGGACGCGAATATGGGCGGTATGACGCCGGAGGTGTTGAGCTTGAGTGGTATGTGCGTGCTCTGCCCGCCGTACACCTGTTTGCCGACCATCCTTTTGGCGTACTGCACCGGAATACGCCGCTGGCCACGCTCCATGAACACTATCGCCGCGACCACCAGCACCATAATGACCACCATCGCGAAGATGGCGAACAGCGAGAGCTCGCCGGTCTTGACGAGCGTGAACGTACTGAATATGGCGTTCGGGAACCTGGCCACTATGCCCGCGAATATGATGAGCGATATGCCGTTGCCTATGCCACGCTCGGTTATCTGTTCGCCCAGCCACATGATGAAGGCCGTGCCGGTCGTCAGGGTCACCATGGTCAGCAGCCTGAAGCCCCAGCCGGGGTTGTGTATGAAGGCGCCGCCGTTCATGCTCTCGAGCCCGATGGCTATCATCATAGACTGCACGAGCGATATGCCGACCGTGCCGTAGCGCGTGTACTGGCTCATCTTCCTGCGGCCGCGCTCACCCTCTTTCTGGAGGGCGGCGAGCGTCGGGAAGACCACCGTCAATAGCTGGAGTATGATCGAGGCGCTGATGTACGGCATTATGCCGAGGGCGAATATAGTCACCCTGGAGAGCGCCCCGCCCGAGAACATGTCGAAAAATCCCATCAAAGAGCCCGCGCTCTGGTGCAGGAACTTCGACAGCTCCTCGCCGTTGATGCCGGGGGTCGGGATGTGGCCGCCTATCCTGTAGATCGCCAGCAGTGCGACCGTGAAGAAGATACGCTTTTTGAGCTCCGGAATCTTGAAGATATTCTGGATCCGCTCTATCAAAGCTGTATTACCTCCGCCTTGCCTCCTGCGGCCTCTATCTTCTGCACGGCTGCCTTGGAGAATTTGTGTGCCTGCACGGTAACCGCCCTGCCTATCTCGCCGTCTGCGAGCACCTTTATGCCGTCGCCGAGCTTCTTGACCACGCCCTCGTCAAAGAGCTTCTCCGGGCCTATCGTGTCGGCACCCTCTATCTTCGAGAGGTCGCCCAGGTTGACGAGCGTATACTCCTTGCGGAAGATATTGGTGAAGCCGCGCTTGGGTATTCTCCTGACTATCGGCATCTGGCCGCCCTCGAAGCCCGGCGCCTTCTTGCCGCCGGCACGCGAGCCCTGGCCGTTTTCGCCGCGGCACGAGGTCTTGCCGTGTCCGGAGCCGTCGCCCCTGCCTACCCTCTTCTTCGCCTTCTTTGCCCCAGGCCTGGGGCTCAGTTCCTCTATTCTCATATCGCTACTTCGCCTCCTCGACCGCCAGCAGATGCGAAACCTTGTTGACCATGCCACGGACCTCGGGGGAGTCCTTCCTCACGACCGACTTGTTGAGCTTCGTGAGACCGAGGCCCAGGAGCACCTTCCTGTGCTTATCGGGGTGTCCGATGGGGCTTTTCTTTAATGTTATTATCAGATTTTCGGCCATGTTTATCGCTCCTAACTCATTATCTCTTCGACGGTCTTGCCGCGCAGCTTCGCGACCTGCTCCGGGCTCCGGAGAAGCTTGAGCCCTTCCAGCGTGGCGCGCGCCACGTTGTGCGGGTTGGTGCTGCCGAGCGACTTGGAGAGTATGTTGTGCACGCCCATGACCTCAAGGACCGCACGGACCGCGCCTCCTGCTATCAGGCCGGTACCGGGGGCGGCGGGCTTTAGAAACACCCTCGCCGGCCCGAACTCGCCTATGACCTCGTGGGTAATCGTGGTATCCTTGAGGGGCAGCTTCCGCATGTTCTTCTTGGCCCGCTCTACAGCCTTGGATATCGCTACTGGGACCTCGACGGCCTTGCCCTTGCCTATGCCTACGCTGCCGGCCCCGTCGCCCACCACCACCAGGGCGCTGAAGGAGAACCTGCGGCCGCCCTTGACGACCTTGGCCACCCTGCTTATATGGATAACCTTGTCTTTTAGTGTTGAGCCCTCGGCTTCAAACTTTTCCAATGAGTCCTCCTCCTAAAAATTCAGTCCGGCCTCCCTGGCAGATTCCGCCAGGGCCTTGATCCTTCCATGGTATATGAAGCCGCCCCTGTCGAAGACGACTTCCTTTATTCCTTTATCCAGGGCTTTCTTGGCAACGGCCGCGCCTACGGCCTTCGCCGCCTCGATGTTGCTGGCGGACTTCAGGCCGCCCTTCAGCTCGCCGTCCAGGGTGGACGCGGAGGCGATGGTTACGCCCTTCATGTCGTCTATGACCTGGGCGTAGATGTTCGCGTTGCTCCGAAACACGTTGAGCCTCGGCCTCTCAGTGGTCCCCGTCACCTTCTTGCGGATCCTGCTGTGCCTTTTTTCCCTGCCGGTCAGGTTGACCTTGTAGCCGCCCATGTTTATCTCCTAAAGAACCATTATTTTATATTATGCCGCATGGGGCCTACAGCCGCCCCGCGCCCCCGTAGCTACGGGGTTTACTTGCCCTTCTTGCCTTCCTTGCGGAGTATGGTCTCCTCGGCGTACTTGATGCCCTTGCCCTTGTACGGCTCAGGCTTCCTCACCGCGCGTATCTCGGCGGCCACCTGGCCCAGGAGTTCCTTGTCAATGCCGGAGAGCTTTATGAGCGTCTGCTTCTCGACGGCGGCCGCGATGCCCTTCGGCAGCTTGAAGTTGACCGGGTGCGAGTAGCCCATGTTCAGCACGAGCACTTCGCCCTTGGCCTCGGCCTTGTATCCTACGCCGTTTATCTCGAGCACCCTCTCGAAGCCCTTCGTCACCCCTATGACCATGTTGTTGATCAGGGTGCGGGTCAGGCCGTGGAGCGAACGGTTGAGCACGTCGTCCGAAGGCCTCTCGACGACCACGTTGTTGTCTTCGCGGCGGATGATCATATTGGGGTGGAACTGCCTCTTGAGCTCGCCCTTGGGGCCCTTTACAGCAAGGTTGCTCCCGTCAAGCTTCACATCCACTCCGGACGGTATCTCCACCGGCCTCTTGCCAATCCTGGACATTTCACAACTCCTTGGATTATTATCCTGAAATCTTAAGCGTTCGTCGGGGACGCACTTTGCAGGCCGCGGTTTCCCCGGCCGGCCCGCCTGCTACCAGATGTAGCAGAGCACCTCGCCGCCCACGTTCATCTTGCGGGACTGCTTGTCCGTTATGACGCCCCTGGACGTGGAGATCACGGCTATGCCGAGCCCGCCCATGACCCTGGGCAACTCCTCCGCGGCAACGTACACGCGGTTGCCCGGACGGCTGACCCTCTTGAGCCCGTTAATCACCCGTATTTCTTCAGGGCTGTATTTCATGTAGACCCGTACCAAACCCTGCTTCCTGTCCTTCAGGAGCTTGAAGTTCTTTATGTAACCTTCCTCCTTAAGGACACGGGCCAACTCCAGTTTCAGGTTGGAGCAGGGTATGTCCACCTTCTCCTGCTTCGCCAAGTTGGCGTTCCTAATCCTGGTAAGCATATCAGCGATCGGGTCCGTCATTCCCATCTTACTTTGCTCCTTTTTGATATTTATAAGAGCCCCGGGTCGGCCCCGGGACATCTCTTCACGTAGCCTGCGCCGCCGTCCGCCTCAGTCTCTCAGGGCAGAAGCCCCAGGGACCCGCGGCACGTTTTGCCGCCTCTACCAGCTGGCCTTTATCACGCCGGGCACCTCACCCTTGAGCGAGAGCGACCTGAAACATATCCTGCACATCCCGAACTTGCGGAGATAGCCCCTGGGCCGGCCGCATATCTTGCACCGGTTGTAGGCCCTGACCCCGAACTTCGGCGTCCTCTTCTGCTTGGCTATCAAGGATTTCTTTGCCAAATCTTCCTCCTAATCTGTACCGTCGCGGGCGCCGCCCAGATGCTTACGCGCCCTGTATGTTGACCGAGTGCGGCAATCAGTTCCTGAAAGGCATCCCGAAGTGCTTGAGCAGGGCCTTGCCCTCCTCGTCGTTCGCCGCGGTGGTCACGATGGAGATGTCCATGCCGTGCACCATCTCTACCTTGTCGTAGTCTATCTCCGGGAAGATGAACTGCTCCTTCAGGCCGAGCGTGTAGTTGCCGCGGCCGTCGAAGGCCTTGCCCGATACGCCCTTGAAGTCCCTGATGCGGGGCAGGGCTACGTTGACGAGCCTGTCCATGAACTCCCACATCTTCTCGCTGCGGAGCGTCACCGAGCAGCCTATCGCCATCCCCTCGCGGAGCTTGAACGAGGCTATGGACTTCCTCGCCTTCTTGACGACCGGCTTCTGCCCGGTAATTTCGGCCATCTCCTTGACTGCGCCATCGAGCAGCTTGGGGTTGGCTATCGCCTCGCCCAGCCCGACGTTCACCACCACCTTGACGACTTTGGGTACCTGCATTATGCTCTTGTACCCAAACTCCTTCATCAGGGCTGGGACTATCTCCTTCTGGTACTTCTCCCTCATCCTCACTGCCATGAGACCCCTCCGAGCGTATTAAACCTTGTCCATGGGTTCGCCACACTTCTTGCAGACGCGCACCTTCTTGGCGCCGCCTTCAAGGAAGCTGTGCGATACCCTTGTGGGCTTGTCGCATTTGGAACAGACCACCATCACGTTCGAGACGTTGATGGGGGCCTCTTTCTCTATTATCCCGCCCTGGCGGTTGGTGGCCGACGGACGGGTGTGACGCTTTACTATGTTGAGCTTCTCTACGAGCAGCCGTTCTTCCTGGGGCATAACCCTGAAGACGCGGCCCTTCTTGCCCTTCTCCTTGCCGGCTATAACCATAACCGTGTCGTTCTTCTTTATGTTGGCCATTTCTGTGTCCAAGCCTCCTAAAGCACTTCCGGCGCCAGGGATATAATCTTCATGAAGTTCTTCCACCTCAGTTCCCTGGCCACGGGGCCGAATATACGTGTGCCCACCGGTTCGCCCTGGGCGTTTATGAGCACGGCGGCATTCCTGTCGAACTTTATATAGGAGCCGTCCGCCCTCCGGACCTCCCTGGCAGTACGGACGACGACCGCCCTTGCTACCTTGCCCTTCTTGGCCGTGCCTTCAGGTATGGCCTCCTTTATGGCGACTATAATCACGTCACCGAGGGTGGCGTAGCGCCTCTTGGAGCCGCCCAGTACCTTTATGCACATAACCTTCTTCGCGCCGGAGTTGTCCGCCACATCCAGCATCGTCTGTTGCTGAATCATATCTACTCTCCGCTACCCATTAAAAAATTACGAAAAATACCGCCGCATGGCGGGGGGTCAATCCCTGAGCTTGGCCTTCTCTATTATCTCGACGACCTCGAAGCGCTTGTCCTTCGAGAGAGGGCGGGTCTCCACGACCATCACCTTGTCGCCAATACCGCACTCGTTCTTCTCGTCATGCGCCTTGAACCTCGACACCTTCTTCACCATCTTCTTGTACATGGGGTGCGAGATGCGCCTCTCCACTGCGATGACGACGGTCTTGTCCATCTTGTCGCTCACCACTTCGCCTACTATTGTCTTCCTGTTATATTCGGCCATCAGCCTTCCTCCACAGGGCTATCGTGCGAGCCCTATCTCCTTCTCCTTGAGTATGGTCTCTATCTTCGCTATGGTCTTCCTGACCTCGCGTATCCTCATGGGGTTTTCTATGTCCCCCATCGAAAGCTGGAAACGCAGGTTGAAGGCCTCCTTCTGAAGGTCGACCAGCTTGACGTTCAGCTCGTCCGCCGAGAGGTCCCTTATCTCCTTGGCCTTCATATCGCACCCCCCTCCCTCGTCACGAACTTTGTTGCTAAGGGCAGCTTGTGGGCGGCGAGCCTGAATGCCTCGCGGGCCACTTCTTCGGTGACGCCCTCCATCTCGTATATCACCCTGCCGGGCTTGATCACCGCCACCCAGTACTCCGGAGCGCCTTTGCCCTTGCCCATACGCGTTTCAGCGGGCTTCTTGGTTATCGGCTTGTCCGGGAACACCCTTATCCATATCTTGCCGCCCCTCTTGACGTGGCGGGTCATGGCGATACGGGCGGCCTCTATCTGCGCGCTGCTTAACCAGCCGGGCTCGAGGGCCTTGAGGCCGAACTCGCCGAAAGATACGGCGGCTCCCCTGTACGCCTTACCGTTCATGTTGCCCTTCTGCTTCTTCCTGTACTTGACCTTCTTTGGCGCTAACATTTGGATGACTCCCTAGTATTTATTAGGCTTCTCAAAGCCGGGCCATTTTAGCGGGCTATCTATGCTGTGCTCTGCACGGCCCCGGGCTCGAGGACCTCGCCTTTGTATATCCAGACCTTTATGCCGATAATCCCGTAGGTGGTCTTGGCCTCCGCGAAGCCGTACTCTATGTCCGCCCTGAGGGTGTGAAGGGGCACCCTGCCCTCCCTGTACCACTCCGAGCGTGCTATCTCGGCGCCTGCGAGGCGGCCGGCGCACCCTATCTTGACGCCCTGCGCGCCGAAGCGGAGCGCGGAGGTGACCGCCTTCTTCATTGCGCGGCGGAAGGCGATGCGGCGCTCGAGCTGTAGTGCGACGCTCTCGGCCACAAGCTGGGCGTCCATCTCGGGCTTCCTAATCTCTATTATGTTTATGTAGATCTGCTTGCCGGTCTGGATCTCGAGGTCCTTCTTAAGCTTGTCCACCTCGGCGCCCTTCTTGCCGATGATTATACCCGGCCTTGCCGTATGTATGTTGACCTTTATCCTGTTACCGGCACGGTCAATGTCTATCCTGGCGACACCGGCGTGGTAGAGCTTGGCCTTTACGACCTTCCTGAGCTTGAGGTCCTCATGCAGGAACTCCCCGTACTCCTTCTTTGCGAACCACCTGGAGCTCCAGGTCTTTATTACGCCCAGTCTGTAACCGGTAGGATGGACTTTCTGACCCAAACCTTCACCTCCGTAAAATAATCTGCTCTGTTTCTATTCGCCGAGGACCAGCGTTATGTGGCTGCTCCTCTTCCTTATCACGTTGGCCCTGCCCATGGCCCTGGGCATCACCCTCTTCATAGTCGGGCCCTGGTCTACGAAGGCAGACGTTATCTTCAGCCTGTCCACGTCGGCTATGTTCTTCTGCTCAGCGTTCGCGATAGCCGAACGAAGCAGCTTCTCAATCACCCGCGAGGCGTGCTGCGGCATGAACTTGAGCATGCTGAGGGCCTCTCCGGCCCGTTTGCCCCTTATCACGTCTACAACGAGCCTTGCCTTCCTCGGGGTGACCCTTATAAATCTTAGACTTGCCTTGGCTTCCATTTAAGTTGCTCCCGAATGCCTTAGTTTACTTTGTGGTGGTCTTCTTCTCTGACCCGCCGTGGCTCTTGAACGTCCTGGTCTGGGAGAACTCGCCCAGCTTGTGTCCGACCATGTTCTCCGTCACGTAGACCGGGATGAACTTCTTGCCGTTGTGCACGGCAAAGGTGTGGCCGATGAAATCCGGGACGATCATGCTGCTCCGGCTCCAGGTCTTTACTATCTTCTTGTCCCCTGCTTCGTTCATCTTCTGCATATGGGTAAGAAGTTTGGGCGCTACATGCGGCCCCTTTTTAATGGATCTTGGCACGGACTCCTCCTGAAGTTAGGCTATGCTACTTCCTTTTCTTCACTATAAACTTGTCGGTGGTCTTGTTCTTCCTCGTCTTCACACCCTCCGGCTTGCCCCAGGGCGAACATGCGGGCCTGCCGCCTGAGGAGCGGCCCTCGCCGCCGCCGAGCGGATGGTCCACCGGGTTCATCACGACGCCCCTGACGGTAGGCCTTATGCCGAGCCAGCGGCTCCTGCCGGCCTTGCCGAGCGATATGTTCTCATGCTCTATGTTGCTCACCTGTCCTATGGTCGCCTTGCATTCCTGGAGCACCATCCTCACCTCGCCGGAGGCGAGCCTGAGCTGCGCGTAGCGGCCTTCCTTGGCCATGAGCTGTGCCGAGGTGCCGGCGGAGCGCGCTATCTGTCCGCCGCCGCCCTTCCTGAGCTCCACGTTGTGCACCATAGTGCCGAGCGGTATGTCCTTGAGCGGGAGCGAGTTGCCGGGCAGTATGTCCGCGGCCGATCCGGACATAACGCCGTCGCCGACCTTGAGGCCGACCGGCGCCAGTATGTAGCGCTTCTCGCCGTCCGCATAGGTGAGCAGGGCAATCCTCGCGCTCCTGTTCGGGTCGTATTCTATAGTGGCGACCTTGGCCGGTATGCCGTCTTTGTCCCTCTTGAAATCAATAAGCCTGTACGCCCTTTTTACCCCGCCGCCCTTGTGCCTCACGGTAATCCTGCCGTAGGCGTTCCTCCCGGCGGTCTTGGAGTAGACCTTGGTCAGGGCCTTCTGGGGCTTCGAGACTGTTATGTCCTCGAAGGTGTCCACAGTCTGGAAGCGCCTGCCAGGCGAGGTCGGTTTATATTTTTTGATGCCCATTATGACTGCTCCAAAGTTAGATGGTTATCTGCGAACCACTGTCTATAATATTTTAAAGGCTTAAGCCTTCGTCGGGGACGCGGCCACATCCGCAATGGCTAACTTACGCCCTCTAAGTACTCCACCTTCTCCCCTTCCTTCAGGGTGACGATGGCCTTCTTCCAGTCGGAGCGCTGTCCGAACCTCGCGCCCATGCGCTTCCACTTGCCCTTGTAGTTCATGGTCGCGACGTCTTCCACCTTCACCTTGAAGGCGGTCTCGACGGCCTTCTTTATCTCTATCTTGTTGGCATCGCAGTCCACGAGGAGGGTTATCTTGTTCTGCTCTTCCTTTACCCTCGTGCCCTTCTCGGTGATGAGCGGCCTCTTTATGACGTCGTAAAGGTTTTTCACTTCAGCACCTCCTGCAGCTTGGTCATGGTATCCTTGTCGGCCAGGAGGTTGTCGTATTTCAGGAGGTCGTAGACGTTTACGTCCTCGACCCTGCATACCTTGACGCCGTAGATGTTCCTGGCCGCCAGGAATATGTTGTTGTCGACACCGGAGTTCAGTATCATGGTGCTGCCTGTGAGCGCTAGCCCTGCAAGGAGCGCCGCAGCCTCCTTGGTCTTGGGTCCGGTAAGCCCGAAGCTGTCGAGTACGATGAGCTTCCCTTCCTTGAGCTTCGAGGAGAGGGCCGAAGCAAGCGCGAGCCTGGCGGCCTTCTTGGGCATCGAGTACGAGTAGTCCCTCGGGTGCGGGCCGAATACTATGCCGCCCTTCCTCCAGAGAGGGGAGCGTATCGTGCCGGCCCTCGCGCGGCCCGTGCCCTTCTGGCGGTACGGCTTGACGCCGCCGCCGCTGACGAAGTGGCGCGTCTTTGTGCTCGCCGTACCCTGGCGCGCGTTCGCCTGCTGCATGATCAGGGCCTCGTGGACGAGGGACTTTTTGACGACCACTCCGAACAGGTCGTCGGAGAGGTCCATCTGCCCCGTCTTTTTCTTTTTGGCGTCTATGATGTCTACCGCTGGCATCTTCAGTTCTCCTGATGTTCAAGGCAGCTCCGCACGGTCCGGGACCCCGCACGGCACACGGCCTTAAATCTTATTTATTATTACTATGCCGCCCGGACTTCCGGGCACGGCGCCTTTTACAAGGATAAGGTTGTCTTCAGGCCTTACCTCTACCACCTCGATGCCCCTCGTAGTCACCCTCTCGTCGCCCATGTGTCCGGGAAGGCCCTTGTTCTTCCAGACCCTGGACGGCCAGGCTGACGAGCCGATGCCGCCCGGCTCCCTGTGGAACATCGAGCCATGGGTGGCGCGGCCGCCCTTGTAGTGGTGGCGCTTTATGACGCCCTGGAAGCCTTTGCCCTTGGAGGTGCCCGTCACTGCGACCTTGTCGCCGCTTGCGAATATACCGACGGTGATGTTCTGGCCGACCTCCATGTCGGATATGTCGCCGCTGAACTCACGCAGCTGCCTGGCCGGGGTCACGCCCGCCTTCTTGAAGTGGCCGCCCATGGGCTTGTTCACCTTGCTCTCCTTGAGATCGCCGAATCCCAGCTGGACCGCTTCGTACCCGTCGGAACCCGCGGCCTTCTTCTGCACAACCTGGCAGGGCCCGGCCTCTATGACCGTTACAGGCACCACCCGGCCGTCCTCCATGAAGACCTGGGTCATCCCCAGTTTTTTGCCTATTATACCTTTAATCATGGCTTAAGAAACCTCTTGTATATAATTGCCCCGCTTTCGCCCGAACCCGGCTTTGCCTGCGGCTCAAGCCCTGGCCTGGGAAGCCTGCCAAGGGGCGCACACCCGTCCCAGATTACAGCTTTATCTCCACGTCCACGCCTGCGGACAGGTCGAGCTTCATCAGCGCGTCCACCGTCTGCGGGGTCGGGTCCAGGATGTCGATGAGGCGCTTGTGCGTCCTTATCTCGAACTGCTCCCTGGACTTCTTGTCGACGTGCGGGGACCTCAGGACCGTGTACCTGTTGATCTTGGTCGGGAGGGGTACCGGGCCGGAAATCCGTGCGCCCGTCCTCTTCGCCGTATCCACTATCTCAGTCACTGACTGGTCAAGCAGCCTGTGGTCGTATGCGTTCAGCCTTATCCTTATCTTCTGTGCCAACTTTAGACCCCTTGTTTTATGACGTCTATTCGATTATGTCTGCAACGACGCCCGCGCCGACCGTGCGGCCACCCTCGCGGATGGCGAAACGGAGCTCCTTCTCACACGCTATCGGCGTGATGAGAGAAACCTCCATCGACACATTGTCGCCGGGCATCACCATCTCAACTCCCTCAGGCAACTTCACCACACCGGTCACGTCCGTCGTCCTGAAATAAAACTGCGGACGGTAACCGTTGAAGAACGGCGTGTGACGGCCGCCCTCCTCCTTCGTCAGTATGTAAGCCTCGGCCTTGAACTTCGTGTGAGGCGTTATGGACTTCGGCTGGGCCAAAACCATGCCGCGCTCCACATCCTCTTTCTTGGTGCCCCTCAAAAGTACGCCTATGTTGTCGCCGGCCTGGCCCTGGTCCAGAAGCTTCCTGAACATCTCAACGCCCGTCACGATCGTCTTCTGAGTGTCACGGATGCCTACTATCTCTACCTCGTCGCCGACCTTCACTATACCGCGCTCGACACGGCCGGTTACGACAGTGCCGCGGCCGGATATCGTGAACACGTCCTCGACGGGCATAAGGAACGGCTTGTCTATGGCGCGCTCGGGCGTCGGGACATAGCTGTCGACCGCGTCCATCAGGTCCCAGATGCACTTGTACTCAGGCGATGCTGCGTCGGTGGCAGCGGACTCGAGGGCCTTCAAGGCACTACCCTTGACGATTGGTATATCGTCGCCGGGGAACTCGTACTTCGAAAGAAGCTCCCGAAGCTCAAGCTCGACAAGCTCGAGAAGCTCAGGGTCGTCAACCATATCGACCTTGTTCATGAAAACAACTATGTAAGGCACGCCGACCTGGCGGGCAAGAAGTATGTGCTCGCGCGTCTGGGGCATCGGGCCGTCAGCGGCCGAAACGACCAGGATGGCACCGTCCATCTGGGCGGCGCCCGTTATCATGTTCTTGACGTAGTCGGCGTGGCCGGGGCAGTCGACGTGCGCATAATGACGGTTCGCAGTCTGGTACTCGACGTGCGCCGTTGCTA
>Ga0334722_10000530_pt1 | contig 55426 bp, 64 predicted proteins | sample C3_bottom_MG_FD_207210 | JGI IMG/M metagenome (GOLD analysis project Ga0334722, IMG submission 207210) | Sediment microbial communities from Yellowstone Lake, YNP, Wyoming, USA - C3_bottom | ecosystem: Environmental > Aquatic > Freshwater > Lake > Sediment | place: USA: Wyoming | collected...
CAGATGCTTGAACAGCTCCGGATGGCGCAGAGGAAGCTCCACAAGCTCCCTAATCTTCTGCTTAGCCTCCTCCAAATCCCCAATATCCTCCCAAGTGACTGGGGGTATCTTGATGCCTGAGACGGGCTTCTCGTAGATCTGTATCTGGGTATCGTCGGTGACCAGGAGGACGGCGTTTGCCGGGCGGGCCTGCACCACCTGGAAGGTCAGGGGTTGGCTCAGCACGTATATCTGGAGTATATCGCCCTCGACGAGGACGTAGTCGCGGAGCCTCTGTTTTATGTACTGGAGGAAGTTGGAGTCGACGGCTATGGTCATGGAGACCGGCGCCAGCTTGATGGACTGCGCCGGCCTCGGCTCCACCTTCCTCACCCTGACGGTCTCGTTCAGGGAGACATCGGCGTTCTTCCGCAGAATGGAGTTCATGCGGATTATGCCCTTGCCGCGGTCCTCGGGGAGGCCGTTCCACACCTTCGCCGCGGTCCTCCTCCTCCCCATCACCTCCAGCACGTCGCCCACCATTATGCCGTTGCGCTCCATCACGTCGGGATCTATACGGACTATGGGCCTATTGGCGTCGCGGGCCTTGCTCTCGGCCACTCTGAGCTCAACCCAACTCACGCGCCCTAGGCCATAGGTCTATAAAAAGCTATACCCTAGAAGCTCAGCCTCGAGAAATATTCGAGCTCTATATTGCCCACGCCCTGGATCGACCTCAAGAGCTCCTCAACCTCATCGGACGTATATTCGTCGGACTCCGGATGCCTGACGTAAACCTTCAGGGCAGTTATGCCGAACCCTATCGGCTCCTCCTCTATCCTATCCACCTTGTACTTAGGCGCCAGCCTCTTCGTGATCTCCTGCTTCAGCCGCGCCAGATCCACCTCGGCGCTGTCGGGCAACACTCTGTATATCAACGCGACCTCCGCCGACATGGATGCCGAGACCTCAAGCCTATAAAAATTTTCGCCCCACCTCGACGGCGCGCCCCCGGCCATCAGGCGAAGCCAACGGGCGCAGACCTGCACGTAGCTGGGGCCGTCCCCGGCGCGGCCACGGGCTAAAATTAGTTTAAGCCGAGGCTCCGCGATCTACACGGCAATCGGGGCAAAGAGGCCTCTTCCCAAGCCTACCGACGAGGTTCGTATCGAGACCCCTACAGAGACGCTTGTGGAGGCCCGTCCGGCCCTCCACTTTCTGGATTAGGGCACTACGAGGTACGCGGCCGGCAGGGCCTCTCAGGCCTGGAGGGCCTTCTAGCAACCCCTCAGGCTGGAGAGACTCAAGGCGTTGGTCGAGACAGAGGAGAAGCGCCGACGGCTCGAATCTACCGCCGTGCCGAGGGTCCCAATATATGGCAGGACCTGGACCGTCTGGGCGCCGCTCATGGCTGTCTTGGCCGTCGCAGCGCCCATCAACGCGATTACCCGCCGGGGGATTGGGGCGACGCCGGAGGCCGCCATATCTAGCTAGCAAGCCCTTGCCTGGTGGTGACTTCACCGGTGCGTACAACCTGTCGGAGATCTCCAGGGCGAGTCGACGGCGGAGGCGACAGGCAGCGTCTCGACCACTTCGAGATCTCAGTCGATAGGCGCCGCATAGATGAGGATAGCCCTCGCTCTACCTCGGGCCATCCGGCCGCGGCGCTCGGCCGCCCTGTCGAAGAGAGGCAGGTCGACCGGCTCCGCGGTGCTGTATATTTTATATGTGGATTTCGGCATGGGGCCATGGACGCCAGGGATGTGGACCTCTTGATGGAGGTGCAGTACGACTTCCCGCTCGCCGAGCGGCCGTATAAGGTCGTCGGGGAGCGGGTGGGCGTAGACGAGGGGTGGGTTATCGAGAGGCTTAGGGAGCTCGTGAAGGCCGGGACCTTGAAGAGGATAGGCGCCATTCTGAACTACCGCTCCAGGGGGCTCGAGGCGGCTCTTGTGGGCATGGCGGTGCCCGAGGGCATAATCGAGGAGGTGGCCGCCGCGGTGAACGGAGACCCGCAGGTGAGCCACAATTTCCAGCGGGACTACAAGCCCTACAACCTCTGGTTCGTGACCAAGGCGAACAGCAGGGAGGAGCTTGAGGCCAAGGTGGCCGCCGTCGCGAAGAGATACGGCTTGGACTACATAATCTTGTACTCGCTACGTAGCTACAAGGTGGACGTCCGTTTCGACCTCAGGCGGGGCATCTCCTGGACGAAGGGCGAGCTTCTGCCGGAGAACCCGCCCTCCCTGTCCTCTCTGGGCATCCCCATGGCCTTCTTCTCCAAGGTCAGATCGCTCCCCCTGGTGCCGGAGCCCTTCAAGGAGGCCGCCGAGGCGTTGGGGCTCGCCGTTCCGGAGACCCTCGAGAAGATGAGGGAGCTAATAAGGCTGGGTGTCCTACGCGATCTGCACGGCACAATCGACGGCGAGGCGGTAGGCTTCAGGGAGAACGCCATGGTGGTGCTCAGGGAGCCCGTCTGCGAGGAGGCGGCTAGGCTGAACATCACGACGCACGTGGTCCTTAGAAACACGGTGCCGGGGAAGTGGCCGTATCCCTGCTACTTCATGGTGCATGGAGTCTCTCGGCAGGTGCTCGAGGACTACATAGAGGACGCCGTCAGGAAGCTCGGCGTATCCGAATACCGCCTCCTCTACAGCGTGAGGGACTTCCTCGGCGGAAGCGAAATGGGGAGGCGCGTGGAGAAGGTGGCCGAATAGCCGCCAGGAGGCGCCGGACTTCCGCCGCGTACAGCCGAAGGGCCGGCCGCGCCGCCAGCTACGTGGCGCGTCTACATTTGCGCGCTCCCGGTGCGATGGCTCCCTCGGTCTTTCCGCCGCAGGTTGCGGGGAAAGCGCATTCGGCCGAAGCCGCGCATCGCAAGACCGGCAGGTAGCAGATCCGTAGATCTTACCGCAGAGGCGCTATAAAATATTACAAAATATAAATATAATTATAATAAAAAATAAAAACATGTGTAGAGGGGTGAGATACCGCTGTACATGGTGGGGGCCGGCCCTGGCGACCCTAAGTTCCTCACAGTCAGGGCAGTGAAGCTCTTGAGGGTGGCCGACGTGGTGGCGTACGGCGACTTGATCCCCGAGGAGATTGCCTCGCTGGCGCCCGGTGCAGTGAAGGCAAAGATAGGCCACAGGAGAGGGGAGCACCGACCTTAGACACATTCCCGCGATGCGCTCAATATTCGCGCTCCACGCCTAATGGCTCTTCTCAAGGCGTTTCTATGCGCCTCTGAGGATGCGGCTGGGTTGCCGTTGTAGGACTCGGCGCATAGCGGCCGTATGCAGGCCGGACGGGCCTCGGGCTGGAGGAGATCAGGGGCCCTCGAAGCCGCAGGCAGGGCACTTGTAGGATATGCCCAGCTTCCTCGCCTTGTAGTTCCTGATTATGGACGTGCGGCCGCAGTTGGGGCAGACGAACTCGACGCCGCGCTCCAGGGGGGCCAATGTCCAGTTGGTCATGGTGTCGCTCGGCGGAGAGGGCCCGTACAGCTTGGCGCCTCTGATGGACATGTCACCCCTCGACAGGCCCCCTTTAAATGTTTTACCGCCGCGGCGGGCCACTCAAACTTTATTATCCGTCTGCACCAGCCCCCATGGATCTGCTGGCAGCTAGGCTCCTGTCGGTGAAAAGCGCCGTGGCCCCGTCGGCGGGGCCCGACGGATCTATCCTCTACCTCTCGGACTCGACGGGGCAGTACCAGATATGGCGCTTCGACGGGAGGCGGCACGACGTCTACCTACCCTGGGACGGGAGGGTGGGGAGCTACGTCGTCTCCCCGAGGGGCGCTGTCGCCTTCACCGCCGATGTGGGGGGCGACGAGCGGTGGAGGATCTACGTGGCGGAGGGCGACGAGGTGAGGGAGGTGGCCGTCGAGGGCTTCAACAGCTTGGGCGTCTGGAGCCCCGACGGCGCGAGGCTGGCCTACACGTCTACGGCCGAGAGGCCGGAGGACTTCTCCCTCTATATATCCGAGGGCGGCGGGGTCCGGAAGGTCGCCGACCTCCAGGGGGTAAACGTGGCGGCGGATTGGTGCGACGAGGGGGTCTTGGTGGAGCACGACGAGTCCAGCAGAGACGGCGATATCTATCTGGTCTCGGGCGGGGAGGTCAAGAACTTGACTAAACACTCGGGGGAGGAGGTCAACGCGTCGCCGAGATGTCTCGGCGGCGGTAGAATCGCCTATCTGACCGACAGGTGGTCTGAGTACAGAGGGATTGCGGTGATGGATCTGAGGACGGGCGAGGCGAAGCCGTGGGTGCAGCTGGACAGAGAGATAGATCTGTTCGACGTGTGGGGGAGCTACATGGCCTACGCGGCCAACGAGGACGGCTACTCGGGCCTATACGTCATGCATATCCCCACCGGGCTGACCCACAAGGTGTTGATCCCGCCCGGCGTGATCACCTATCTGAGCTGGCGCTTCGGGAAGCTGGTCTTCTCCCTCTCGGGGCCGCGGGTCGGCCACGAGGTATTCGTCTACGCGGGCGAGGTCAGGGCGCTCACAGACTCGCCGAAATACGGCGTCGATATGTCGAGAAACGCGGCGCCCGACGTGGTTAGGTTCAAGGCCAGCGACGGCCTCGACGTGCCGCTTCTGCTGTATAGGCCGCAGGCCGCGCCTCCATATAGGGCGGTCTTCTTGCTCCACGGAGGGCCTGAGAGCCAGGCGAGGCCGTACTTCGAGCCGTTGACCCAGCTCCTGGCCAGGCTCGGCTACATGGTCGTGGCGCCCAACTTCAGAGGGTCCACGGGCTACGGCAAGACCTATGTGAGGCTGGACGACGGCGGGAGGAGGCTGGACGCGGTTAGAGACGTGGCGGAGGCCGTCGGCTGGCTGGCCGGCCAGGGGCTTATCGCCGGGAGGCCCTGCGTGTTGGGCGGAAGCTACGGCGGATATCTCACGCTCATGTCGCTTGCGCTCTACCCGGAGCTCTGGGCCTGCGGCGTCGAGATGGCGGGCATAGTGAACCTGGCCACCTTCCTCGAGCGGACCGCGCCCTGGAGGAGGCGGCACAGGGAGGCGGAGTACGGCAGGCTTGAGGACAGAGAGCTCTTGGCCAAGCTCAGCCCGATAACCTACGCCGACAGGATAGCGGCGCCTCTGCTGGTCATACACGGCGCGAACGACATAAGGGTGCCCGTCTCCGAGGCCGACCAGCTGGTGGCCAAGCTGAGGGAGCTCGGCCGCCGCGTCGACTACATAAGGCTCGACGGCGAGGGCCACGTCTTCTCGCCGGCCGCCAGGCCCAAGATATACGGCGAGGCGGCGAAGTTCATAAAGGCCCATCTGGGCTGAGGGAATCCTTATATAGCCTCGCCGTGGCGGGTCCATGATCCCCCAGAGAGGGAAGGAGCTGCTGTCGGTGGCGAGGCCCGTCTGGGTGGAGACCGTGTCTTGGCACAGCTCCCTGGTCATGCAGATAGAGGGCATTAGGTACATGAGGCGGACCAAGTACCAGGAGCTCGCCATAATAGACACGGTGGATTTCGGCAGGGCTTTGGTGCTCGACGGCTTTATCCAGTCCACCTACGCCGACGAGCCCTACTACCATGAGTCCTTGGTGCATCCAGCTATGGTGGCCCACCCGTCGCCTAGGCGAGTCCTCATACTGGGCGGCGGCGAGGGGGCCGCGTTGAGGGAGGTTCTGAAGCACAAGACGGTGGCGGAGGCGATCATGGTGGATATAGACGGGGAGGTCGTCGACGCGGCCAAGGAGTATCTGCCGGCCATGCATCGAGGCGCCTTCAGGGACCCGAGGGCCAAGGTGCTGATAATGGACGGGGCGAAATACGTCGAGGAGGCCACGGCGCGCGGGGAGAAGTTCGACGTGGTTGTGATGGACCTCACGGACCCCTACGGGCCCGAGATAGCGCAGGGGCTCTACTCTGCGCACTTCCTCGGGAAGGTCAAGGGCCTCCTGGCCCAAGGCGGCGTCTTGGTGACCCAGGCGGGCAGCAGCTTCTTCTTCGAGGAGGAGTATAACGCCGTGTTGAAGAACGTGTCTGCGAATTTCCGCATAGTCGTCGAGTACACTGTGTGGATCCCCTCCTTCGGATACGCCGTCAACTTCATCGCGGCGAGCGACTCGGCGGACCCGAGGAGCCTGGGCGCGGAGGAGGTCGACAGAATCCTCGCCGAGAGGGGCGTCTCGACGGAGTTCTACTCCGGCAGGACCCACGTGGCGCTCATGAACATGCCGATATACAGGAGGTTCAAGAGGACCTAGGCCTTTTCAGCTTCACGGCTATCAACGCCTTCACCAGCTCGTAGTGCTTCAGCTCGTCGAACTCTATCGACTTTATGAGGGCCATCACGAGGGGGTCCTCCACTCCGGAGAGCGCCGCTAGGCTCTCCCGCATCTCCCTCTCCTCCTCCGAGAGGGCCTTCAGCTCCTCCTCGGTCAGCGCTATCTCGTCGGCCTTAATCCTGCCGGCGAGGTAGTCCAGAATGGTGGTGAGTATCTCGGCGTGGCGCATGCTGTCCATGGCTATCTGCATGAAGAGCGATCTGGCGAGCGGGTTCGCCGATCTATAGGCAAGCGCCATGCTCTTGACGGCGGTCTCTTGCTCCAGCTTTATGCGCTCCATGATGAGCAGAGTCACGTCGGCCTTCGCGCGGCTCGGCGCCTCGAAGGCGTTCTTCACAGCCTGGGCCAGATCGGTGAGGTCGAGAACCCCCGACCTTCCGCCCTCGGCGATAGCGTCGACGTACGACCTTATTATGGACATAATCCGCTCGTCGGACTCCACCTTGGCGGCCAGCTCGCCGCCCCTCTTGCCGCTCACGTAGAGCGAGACGGCCGCCGCGGTGACGCCCAGAAGCCTCGCCGCCTCGTTGACCGAGAAGCCCCTTCTAATCATCTCCTTAGCGACGACCGCCCTCACTGCAGATATGTACTTATCTAGGGTCACTACCTAAGGGGGCGCCGCGCTTATAAGGTTTTTCCATTCTGCGCCACGGCGAGACAACGGTTATATACCGATGGCTCTGCCGGGGCCATGTATAGAGTCTACGAGAGGTCGGTCGAGGTGCCCATAAGGATATCTAAGACCGCCGACGAGCAGGCGAGGCTGAGGAGGCTTGAGCGGTGGCCGAGGGAGAGCGGGCTCAGCCTAGTCCTCGACGAGTCGGGCAGTAACTTCAACAAGCTAATGCAGATATACGCCTCGGACTACGGCCTCGAGCTCGGCGAGAAGAAATGGAGCACTGACTCCTCCGGCGACGAGGTTAAGGCGAGCCTGGAGGTCCCGCTCCTCAAGGCGGGGCAGATAAAGGGCAGAGCCGTCATGCAGGCGAGGATACCCAAGAGGCCCGCGGGGGAGGAGGGCAACAACTACGTCTACACGGCGTCCGTCAGCTACTTCATAGAGCTGGAGGACGACGTGCTGGCTGAAGGCGCCACGAGCGGCATGGTGGAGTTCACGTTGTAGCCAATACATATAAAGAGCTCTTTCTATAGGCCCATGCAGATATCCCCCGTAGTCAGCTATTCGACGGTAAGGGAGGTCAAGGGCCCGCTGCTCGTCATAGAGCGGACTAGGGGCGTGGCCTACGGCGAGCTGGGCGAGGTGGTGGGGCCGGACGGAGAGCCCCGGAGGGTCCAAGTCATAGAGGTGGCGACCGACTACGCCGTGGCGCAGGTCCTCGGCCCGACCCTCGGCCTTCCGGCCAAGGGGTCGACCGTGAGGTTTTACGGCAAGACCTACAGGCTGGGCGTCAGCGAGGACCTCATCGGCCGCATCCTGGACGGCAAGGGCCAGCCGCGCGACCACATGCCCCTGCCCCCGCCGCGGGACTTCAGGGACATAAACGGGGAGCCCCTCAACCCCTACGCCCGCGAGTACCCCGAGGAGCCCATAGAGACCGGCATCTCGGCCATAGACGGGCTCTACACCCTGGTCAGAGGCCAGAAGCTGCCCATCTTCTCCGGCACCGGCCTCCCCCACAACGTCATGGCGGCGCAGGTGGTGAGGCAGTCGACCGTGAGAGGGAGCGAGGAGGGCTTCGCCGTGGTTTTCGTGGGCATAGGGATCAGGAGCGAGGAGGCCATGTACTTCATGGAGGAGTTCAGGAGGACCGGCGCGCTCAGGAGAGCGGTCGCCGTCATAAACCTGGCGTCGGACCCTGTGGCGGAGCGCATACTGGCGCCGCGCGTCGGCCTCACCATAGCCGAGCATCTGGCCTGGGACCTCGGCTACCACGTCCTCGTCGTGATTACAGACATGACGAACTACGCCGAGGGCCTCCGCGAGCTTTCGTCGGGCAAGGGCGAGCTCCCCGGCAGACGCGGCTACCCGGGCTATATGTATACGGACCTGGCGACTATATACGAGAGGGCGGGGAGGGCCAGGGGGCGCAAGGGCTCGGTCACCCAATTCCCCATACTCACGATGCCCCACGACGACATAACCCACCCCATACCGGACCTCTCGGGGTACATAACCGAGGGCCAGCTGGTGCTCAGCCGCTCCATGTGGGGCAAGGGCATCTATCCGCCGTTCGACATAATAATGTCGCTCTCGCGCCTCGCCAAGGACGCCATCGGCGAGGGGAAGACCAGAGAGGATCACAAGGACGTGGCCAACACGCTCATAGCGGCCTACAGCCGCGCGCTGGAGCTGAGGAGCTTGGCGACCCTCGTGGGAGAGCGCAATCTGGGCTGGCGCGAGAGGCGCTACCTCCGCTTCGCCGACGCCTTCGAGCAGAAGTTCGTCAAGCAGGGAGTCTACGAGAGACGCACCTTCGAGGAGACTCTCGACATAGGGTGGGACGTCATGTCGATACTGCCGGAGGACGAGCTGACGAACGCCAGGCCCGAGATATCGGCGAAGTACTACCGCAAGCATATCTTCGAGTCCGTCGCCCTCTAGCCGCCGAAATCGAAGTGGGACCTCGTCCTTATCTTTTTGCGATTTCCAGCCACTTCGCTATGGCGTCTGCGAGCTCCTCATATAGGGCGAAGCCGTCTAGGTGCTCCCTGCCGCGCTCCACCACCATATTGCTGCCCACGCGGTACACCCTCGGCTCCTCGCCCGTCAGGGCCTTTATAAGGGCGGCAAGTCTCTCGGCGTCTGCCTCCCTGCCGCCGGGGGCGTCCGCTCTGGCGTAGGCGCGGCCCAAGGTCGCGTTGTCTTTGCCGTATCTGCCGAAGGTCATCGTGTAGTCGCGCCGTACGCCGTCAACCTCGGCGGTTATGGCGATCCTCAGGAGGGTCCTGCCGTTCCCCCTTCTCTGGCTCGGCCCAGAGACTCGGCGTGTTGCAGAGGTGGAGCACGCGCCGCCTGAGTGGCGTCCCTCATGTCCCACGAGGGGAGTTCTGACGGCCGAGGGGGTACAAGAAGGGCGTATGTATCAGGTATAGAGCGCAAGTATTTTCCAACAACGGGAGGAGGTGGGGCTGGCTGAGACGGGAGGATGGGAGCCGGGCGGCTGCCTCAAGCAACAGGCGGCCGACGCCCTTTGGGAGCCGGCGGAGAGGGCCTGACGTGGAGGTGCGGCACGGCTATCGAGTCCGTCGTCCTCTAGCCGCCGGAATACACGCGTAATATCTGAGAGACCAATTTAAGCGGGTCTCTTCTAAAGGTCATGCCTAGAAATAAGGGGCAGGAGAAGATGTCGCTGATCTCTGTTCACGTCCCGAAGCGAATGCTGGAGGAGCTGGACGAACTGGTCAGGAAGGGTATATACCCAAACAGAAGCGAGGCCATAAGGGCCGCCATCAGGGAGCTCCTCTACAAGGAGTCCTTGAAGCCCGCGGCCAGACAGGCCGAGGAGGTTGTGGAAAGCGAAGAGGAGATAGAGGTTTTGCCCGGCCGCTAGCCCCAATTCTTATTAACGGAGCGGATTTTAGCCGTGGCCTTGGTCTCGCCTCTGGAGTACGAGATACTCAAGTCGGCGAGTAGGCGGAGGAGCCTCAGGGAGGTCGCCGCCGGGCTGGGGACAAGGCCCGAGGACCTCATGAGGTACGTCGAGTCCCTAAGGGCCCGGGGGCTCCTCCAGGTGGAGCGGCGTGAGGTCGAGGTCTACGAGCTCACCGAGGAGGGCGCCAAATACGCGAGGGAGGGGCTGCCGGAGCTGGCCGCCCTTAGGTCCGCCAAATGCGGGGATGTATGCGTCGTGGAGGTGCCCGACACGCCGGAGGGGAGGATAGTTCTGGCGAATCTGGCGAGATACGGCCTCCGCCCGCGCGGCGGGAGGATCGAGGCCTCTAGGGAGGACCTCGAGAGGGCGCTCAAGGCAGTCGAGGAGAGGCAGAAGCTCCTCGAGGCCCTCGCCGCGGGCGGGGAGGTGCCGCGCGAGGCGCTCCAGGAGTTCCAGAGAAGGAGGCTGGTGAGGAGGGCGTCTAGGGTCGAGATATACGTGGAGACGTCCGCCGATCTGTCGTCGCTGCTGGTGGCCCGGATGAAGACGGCGCTGACGTCGGACGACCTGAGGACCGGCGCCTGGAGGGAGGTGGTCCTCAAGCCCATAGACGCCACGATAGAGGTGCCTCCGGCCCCGGCCCCCGTCCCCCATTTCTTCCAGGAGTTTCTGGAGTACGTCCGGGAGGTCATGGTCGGGCTGGGCTTCGAGGAGGTTAGGGGGCCTATCCTGGAGTACGAGTTCTGGAATTTCGACGCGCTTTTCCAAGCGCAGGACCACCCCGCCAGGGAGGTCCACGACACGTTCTTCGTGGAGTGGAGCGGGGAGCCGCCGGAGCCGCCTCCCCCCGAGCTCATGGAGAGGGTGGGGAGGGAGCACGAGGCAGGCTGGGGCTACCGGTGGAGCCGCGAGAAGGCCCTCGGCCTGGTGCTGAGGAGCCAGACCACGGCGACGACCATAAGGGCACTGGCCGAGAGGGGCGAGGGGACCTACAAGGTCTTCGCCATAGGCAGGGTGTTCAGGCCGGAGCACATAGACGCCAAGCACAACGTGGAGTTCCACCAGCTCGACGGAATAGTCGTCGGGCCGGGCCTCTCCTTCAAGCACCTCCTCGGCCAGCTGGAGCAGATAGCGAGGGCTCTCGGCATGGAGGAGGTGAAGTTCAAGCCGGCCTACTTCCCCTTCACCAGCCCCTCGGTGGAGGTCTACGCGAGGCACCAGAGGCTGGGCTGGATAGAGTTCGGCGGGGCCGGCATCTTCAGGCCCGAGGTGACGAGGCCCCTCGGCGTTGAGAGGAGCAGAGTCCTGGCCTGGGGCTGGGGCCTCGACAGGGTCGCCATGATACTGCTGGACATAGAGGACATAAGGGATCTCTTCGCCGTGGATCCCGACAAGCTGGCCGAATACCACCGCAGATGGCGCGCGTTCAAGAGAACCGTGGGCTCGAGCGGCCGCAGGTACACGCTCTAGCCGCGCCTCCGGCGATCGCCGTCAGCCAGCGGGCCCCGGACGGAGGGAGAAGGGGCATACGCCCGGCCTAGCGCCGCGCCGCCTCCAGGACGGCCTCCGCTATGGCGCCCGCGACGTCTACCCCCGTCACCCTCTGCACGTTTTTGAATTCAGGCACGCCGTTGATTTCGAGCACCTTGTAGCCGTCTCTCGACTCCACCACGTCGACTCCGGCGTACATGGTGCCGACGGCCTCGGCGGCCTTCGCCGAGATCTCCTCGAGCTCTCCATCTATCTTGACGGGCTCCGCCTTGCCGCCCCTCGCCGTGTTGGTGCGCCAGTCGGACGACGAGTATCTGTATATGGCCGCCACGGCCCTCCCGGCCACGACAGTGACCCTTATGTCCCTCCCCGGCTTCTCCACGTATTCCTGCACCAGGAACTCCTGCATGGAGGGCTCCAGATGCCTCTTGTGGGCAACTATCGAGGCCAGATCGTCCGGCGACTTGGCCAGGCTGACCAGCCTCCCCCAGGATCCGTCGAGCGGCTTGACTATCACGGGGTAGCTGAGGGCCTCCGCCGCCTTGAGCGCAGGCTCCAGGCCGAAGGCCAGCGCGGCCCTCGGCGTGGGGACCCCTGCGCGTCTAAGCGCCAGGTAGGTCAAATACTTGTCGTGGGATATATATAGCGACCGGGCGGAGTTTATAGATAGGCCGCCCGCCGCCTCGTAGGTATGGGCCAGCGGGAGGACCTTGGATCTGCCGGCAACCCTTATCAAGCCCACGAGGCCGAGCCCGTCCGGCGCGGCCAAATTCTCGGCGTCCACGAGCCTCACGGAGGCGCCGCGCCTCTTCAGCGCATCCATCAACAGCCTCTCGTCAAGCCTCAACAAGTCGTAGACGAAGTCGATTTCCCCGACATCGCCCTCCGGGGGAGCCGGCCTTTATAAGCTTATTGTTGACAGATGGAGAGCTTCTCCATCGCCGATTTCCTAACCCTCTCGGGGTCGGGGGAGCCCAGGACCGGCCTCTTGACCGCGTCGCGGGGGTCGGGCAGATCCGAGGAGCCCGCCTTCACCGCCTCGGCGATCTTGAAGTAGGCCTCCCTGAAGGGAACTCCGCCGAGCGCCAGCCTCTCGGCGGCGTCGGAAGATGTGGTGGGGTACCTCCTGGCGTCTTGATAGGCCTTGCCGCAGTTGAACTTCATGCCCTCCAGGAAGCTCCTCAGCACCGCCGCGCCCTCCTCGGCGGTCTTGAAGACGCGCCAGAGGTGTCTAGTCGCCTCCTGTAGGTCGAGGCTGTAGCCGTAGCCTATCTTCTCCTGGACGGCCAGGAGGGCCTCCGCGTCCGCAAGCGCCTCGGATATGCGGGCCCTCAAGACCTCCAGCGTCACCGGGTTCCTCTTGTGCGGCATTATGCTGCTGGTCGACACGTGCTCGGCCGGCGGCTCCACGTAGCCCAGCAGAGGGCTGGACCAAGCCACGAGGTCGTCGACAAACCTCGAGAGCTCGGCGAGGGCCGACGCCACGACGGACGCCGCAAGCCCTGCGAAGAAGCGGCTGGAGGAGGCGTAGAGCGTGTTCTCCGCCACGCCGCCGAAGCCGGCGAGCCGCGCCAGCCTCACGCGGTCTAGAGGGGCCGACGTGCCGCCGGAGGGGCCGGAGCCGAGCGGCGACTTGTCCACGACCGGCCTAACCGCGGCGAGGGCCGAGAGGAAGTCTGACAGAAGCTCGTGGAGGGCGAGGAGGTAGTGGCCGAACGTTATGGGCTGGGCGGGCTGGAAGTGGGTGAAGGACGGCATGACGCAGTCGGCGTACTCGGCGGCGCGGCGCGCGGCGACGCACATGAGCCTCTCGACCTCCGCCGAGAGGGCGTCCATGTGGCGCAGAAGCCTGAGCCTTATGGCCGCCGCCACGTGGTCGTTTCTGCTCCTGCCGAGGCCCACCCAGCCTCCGGCCGGCCCCACCCTCTTGATGAGGTAGTCCTCCAGCGCCTCGTGGACGTCCTCGTAGCCGGGCCTCAGAAGGTCCTCGACGCGGACTTCCCCCAGCGCCTTGAGCAGAGCCTCGCCGTCGCCCCTCGGGATGAGGCCGGCCTCGGCCAGATGGGCAACGTGCGCCCGCATGACCTCCACGACCTCCTCGGCTATCTCGGCGTCGTCCTGGATGCTTGAGGTGTAGCGGGAGACTACGTCGCTGGATCCCCCGATCCACCTCCTGTAGAGGGCCATGGGGGTCCGGGAGCCCGGCTATAAATATGCGCCGTCCGCCCATATATTATTGAAAATAACGCGAAAAACTTATATATGTCAAATGCCTTGGGGGCGATGTCGCAGGGGCGAACCACAGGGCCTACCTCGTCCTGGAGGACGGGACGGTCCTAAAGGGCAGAGCCTTCGGCGCGGATAAGACGGCCGTCGGCGAGGTCGTCTTCACGACCTCCGTCGTCGGGTACCCCCAGTCCATCACCGACCCGAGCTACAAGGGTCAGATATTGGTCTTCACGCATCCCCTTATCGGCAACTACGGAGTCTCGGAGGACCAGTACGAATCCGACGGGCCCAAGGCCGAGGCCGTGGTGGTGTACGAGGCGACGAGGCCGAGCCACTACAAGGCCGTCATGTCCCTCGACGAGTGGCTCAAGTCGTCCGGGGTGCCGGGCATAGAGGGCGTCGACACGAGGGCGCTGGTCCTGAAGCTCAGAGAGCACGGGGTCATGATGGGGGCAGTGGGGCAGGAGCCCCCCGACGAGCTGCTGGACAGGTTGAGGAAGTCGCCGAGGTACGACGAGGTGAACTACGCCTTGATGGTATCGCCGAGGGAGCCGGAGGAGCTGGGCGGCGGGGATATGTGCGTGGGGGTCGTGGACTGCGGCGTCAAGAGGAGCATATTGAGGGAGCTCGTCGGGAGGGGCGTCAAGGTCCTGAGGGTCCCCTGCCTGCAGTGGGAGCTGGCGCTCGACTGCGACGCCGTGCTCTTCGGCCCGGGCCCGGGGAACCCCAATCTGCTCGACAGGGTGGCCGAGGGCGCCGAGGCCGCGGTGGAGATGAGGCTCCCCGTCATGGGCATATGCCTGGGCCACCAGGTGGTGTCCAAGGCGCTGGGGGCCCGGCTGTACAAGCTCAGATTCGGCCACCGCGCCTCCAACAAGCCGGTCAAGGACCTGTACTTCACGGGCAAGACGTATATAACTACCCACAACCACGGATACGCCGTCGATCCGGCCGGAAGCGGGCTCAAGCCGTGGGCCGTCCAGCCCGACGACGGCACCGTGGAGGGGCTGTACCACCCCGATCTGCCCATCCTCACGACGCAGTTCCACCCCGAGGCGGGGCCGGGCCCGAGAGATACGACGTGGGTTTTCGACAAGTTCCTAAAAATGGCGGGAGGCCCCCGCTAGCCCCACATCTCCCTCGTGGTTAGGTATTTCCTCAGGGTTTCCAGATCCGTGGAGCATCCGTTTTCGTTCAACCATCTGTGCAACATCCCCAGCAACACCTCGGCGTTGTGTCTGCCCACCAGCCTCACGAGGGCCTCGTAGGTCCTCCAAGGCTCCTCCACAAGTACCTTGTCGAAGGGATAGCCCAAGGCCGACTGGGACCTGAAGTGGAGTAAAAACCTAAGCGAAAAATCCAACGATCCGTAGAAACGCACGAGCAAACCCCGGGTGATGCACATATAGGATCGTAGCAAGGATATCATAAATTCCTTACGTTATATTCGGGGCCCGCCGCGCTCCGGCCGGGCCGCGCCGACGCCGCGTACCCTCGGCATTGATTAAATTTTTTATATCGATGCTCCACAGCCTCGCATGTCCAGCGTCGTCAGGATAGTCGAGAAGCAGCTGGACGAGATCTTGGCCATAGCCAAGAATCCCGCCCAGATACGAAACGCGGGCACTCTGGCGCATGTGGACCACGGCAAGACCACAACGTCGGATTCGCTCCTGATGGGCGCCGGCCTCCTCTCGCCGAAGGTGGCCGGGAAGGCGTTGGCCATGGACTACGTCGAGATAGAGCAGTTGAGGCAGATGACGGTCAAGGCGGCCAACATATCGCTGTACTTCGAGCACGGCGGCAAGCCCTACCTCATAAACTTCGTCGACACGCCGGGCCACGTGGACTTCACGGGCCACGTCACGCGGTCCCTCAGGGTCATGGACGGAGGCCTCGTGGTGGTGGACGCGGTGGAGGGCGTCATGACGCAGACCGAGACCGTGGTGAGGCAGGCCCTGGAGGAGTACGTGAGGCCCGTCCTCTTCATAAACAAGATAGACCGCTTGATCAAGGAGCTGAGGCTCTCGCCGCAGGAGATAATGCAGAGGATATTGGCCATAGTGAAGGAGTTCAACTCACTTATAGATATGTTCGCCCCGCCCGAGTTCAAAGACGCGTGGAAGGTCGATCCGGGCAAGGGCCAAGTCGCCCTCGGCTCCGCCCTCCACAAGTGGGGCGTCACGATACCGATGGCGCAGAAGACTGGCCTCAAGTTCAGCAACATAGTGGACGCCTACGAGAAGGGCTACGTGGACAAGCTCGCCGCAGACTACCCGCTCTACAAGACGCTCCTGTCGATGATAATCGAGCACGTCCCTCCGCCGAACGTCGCCCAGAAGTACAGAATACCCAGGCTCTGGAGGGGCGACCTCAACAGCGACATCGGCAAGGCCCTCCTCGAGGCCGACCCCAACGGGCCCACCGTCATGGCGGTCAGCAAGGTCAACGTGGACCCCCACGCAGGCCTCATAACGACCGGGCGCATATTCTCGGGCACCATAAGGGAGGGCGACGAGGTCTACATAATCGGGGCCAAGTCCAAGAGGAAGGTCCTACAGACGTACATATACATGGGCCCGTCCCGCATAGTGGTGCCGTATATGCCCGCAGGCAACATAGTGGCGCTCCTCGGCACGGACGACGCCAGGGCCGGCGACACCATAGTGGCGGCCAATCGCAGCGACATACCGCCCTTCGAGCGGATGAAGTACATATCGGAGCCCGTGGTGACGGTAGCCGTAGAGCCCAAGAACCCCGCCGATCTCGCAAGGCTCGTCGAAGCCCTAAAGGAGCAGGTGATCGAGGACCCGACGCTAGACGTGAAGATAGACCAGGAGACAGGCCAGATACTGCTGTCGGGCGTCGGCACGCTCCACCTGGAGATAGCCACGTGGCTCCTCAAGGAGAGGACAAAGATAGACTTCACGGTGTCCCAGCCCTTGATAAGATTCCGCGAGGCCGTCAGGGCCAGGTCGGACGTGTTCGAGGGCAAGTCCCCCAACAAGCACAACCGCCTCTACTTCTACGTGGAGCCTCTCGACGACACCACGGTGGAGCTGATAGCCACGAAGGAGATCACCGAGGACATGGACCCGAGGGACAGGGCCAAGATACTGAGGGAGAAGGCGGGCTGGGATACGGACGAGGCGAGGGGCATATGGGCCATAGACGACCGCTACTTCAACGTCCTGGTCGACAAGACCTCCGGCATACAGTACCTCCGCGAGATAAGGGACTACATAGTGCAGGGCTTCCGCTGGACTACCGAGTCGGGCCCCCTGGCGCAGGAGCCCATAAGAGGGCTGAAGGTGGTGCTGACGGACGCCGTCGTGCACGAGGACCCCGCCCACCGCGGCCCCGCCCAGATAATGCCGGCCACGAAAAACGCCATATTCGCCGCGATACTCTCAGCCAGGCCCACCCTCCTGGAGCCTCTGCTCAAGCTCGACATAAAGGTGCATCCAGACTACATAGGCGCCATAACGTCCGTCCTCAACAAGCATAGAGGCAAGATACTGGACATGACCCAGGAGGAGTACATGGCCATGATAAGAGCAGAGCTGCCGGTCCTCGAGTCCTTCACCATAAGCGACGAGCTGCGCGCCGCCGCCGCGGGCAAGGTGTTCTGGTCCATGCAGTTCTCCAAATGGTCGCCGGTGCCCGAGGCCATGCTGGTCGACCTAGTGAAGCAGATAAGGAAGAGGAAGGGCTTGAAGGAAGAGATACCGAAGCCCACAGACTTCATAGAGGCCCTCTGACCGCTACATACGCAGATTTTCCTCCAGTCCCACCCTCGGCTTTAACGCGCGCCACTAATTCACGTCCGACCGCTCACCCCTCTCCCCGCTCTCCCTCCTTCCGGGCCTCCGCCCGCCTCCTGGCGGCCTCGTTGTGGCGCGCCACGGCCCTCCTGACCTCCTCGGCCGAGCCCGAGGCTATGGCGGAGGCCCTCTCGAGGTCTATCCTCGCCCCGCAGAAGGGACATATGTGCGACTTGGCGCCCGACCTTGCGGCGCTGGCCATGCCGCAGCGGGGGCAGACGACCGCTACGTACCTCACCGCCTAAGCGCCCTCACGGCTCTGTCTAGGACGGCCCGCGCGAGCTCCCGCTTGTGCGCAGGGCCCAGCCTCTCTACCTTCCCGTCGCTATATATCGCTATATATCTGTCCTTGAGGGTGCCGAAGCCCATCTCCGACACGTCGTGGGCCAGCACGAGGTCCCAGCCGCCCTCCTCCATCCGCGCCCTGGCCCTCCGTATGAGCTCCTCCTCTGGCGCCCCGACCTCCGCTTTGAAGCCCACGATGTACGCCTTGGGGTTGAGCCTCCTGGCCTCGGCGGCTATCTTGGGCGCCCTCAGGAGCCTCACCGAGTATTCGGCCAGGTCGCTGCTTATCTTGCCCGAGGCCTTCTCCGCCACGTAGAAGTCGAGGGGTGCCGCCGAGAAGACCATGAGGTCCTGGGAGGGCGCCAGCTCCGCCACAGCCCTATACATGTCGAGGACCGACACCACTGGGACGGCCTTGACGTTGGGAGGCGCCTTGACGCCGGGACCGGCCACGAGCGCCACCTCGGCGCCTCTCGCCGCCGCCTCCCGGGCAAAGTACATACCTGTGAGGCCGGAGCTCGGCGTAGATATATACTTTACGTCGTCGATATGCTCGCGGGTGGGGCCCGCCGTGACGAGCACCCTAAGCCCCGACATGTCGCGCGGAGCCGCCGCGTCTATGACCGACTCAGCCACCTCCTCCACCTCGGGGTACTTCGCCTTCCCCTCCTCCACCTTAGGCTCCACGATAGACGCGCCCCAGGACCTCAGCCTGGACAGCGCCTCCTGGAGGGCTGGGTTGCGCCACATGGATAGATTCATCGTGGGCACAAACACGGGCCTGGCCCCCGCGCCCAAAGCCGCGTGGATGCAAGTGGCGGCCACGTCGTCGGCAACCCCGAGCGCAGCCTTGGCTATGGTGTTGGCTGTGGCGGGCGCCACGACCAGCAGATCCGCCTCGGCGCAGATCGAGACGTGCTCGGCCCTCCCCGTCAGCCTAGACACAGGCCTTCTGCCGGTAGCCCATCTGAACAGCTCGGGGCTCACCAGCCGCGCCGCCTTATCCGACAGAACCGCCGTCACGTCCGCCCCATGTCGAATCAGGAGACGGGCCAGATCTATGGACCTATAGAGGGAGATCCCCGAGGTGACGACAAGCGCCACGGAAAGCCCGCCGAGAAGCGAAGAGAGGGAATGCTTAATAGGCTCCACCTCGGCCATGGAGACACGGCCCCCCGTCCCTTAAAAATCTAGCAGGACCCCACGCCATTAGATATCATAGTCATAACTAAGTATTACCTTAGTATTATTAGGGCTATTTATTCTGTTTTTATTAATGAATGCTTACAGAGATATGCAGGCCAAACAAATAAACAACAAGGTAACTGTGTTGAGATTCGTCGAGGGCGGCGTGCTGGCGCTCGCGCTCGCCCTGGCGCTGACGGGCGTAGTGAAGCCGACAGGCACTACCGCGGGAGGCGGCATCCTCTAGGTTTCCCCTTTTTCGCCAAGAACGACGTTTTCGTTCATGGCTTGGTATATATAGTTGCTTTTGATCTTCTTTAGATCTACGACGTCCGCCACTATGGTGAGCTCCGTATAGCCCGATATGACTCCCAACGCGGTTAGATACTCCAGCGAATCCCCCTCCCTGAGGTTCTCCAGAGGGACCAGGCCCGTGGCCACCACGTACCTCGGCTTCACCTTGCCGAGAATGACGTCCGCGTAGAACTTCATCAGGTCGTTGAAGGTCGATACGGTCACTACTCTCTCGGGGGGCACCTTGAGCCGCTTGGATGCGTTGAAGGTTGAGAAAACGAGCAGGTAGGCGTTCTCGTCGTCGAGAAACGGCTGTATCTTCTCAGCTATCTTGCCCTCGTTGTCGGAGAAGACGCCCACCTCGGCTCCTCTGAACGTCTCCACGCCCAGCCTCTCGTCCCTAATCCTTTCCGCGCTCTCGGCGACAACTTTCTCGACCGGCTTGATGTATACTATCCCGACTCCCTGGACTATGTCGAATATGTAGCGGGGGCTCGGCGGCCTTTTCCTGGATTTAACCAGCTGGACATACCTTATGACGTGGCCCATGGAGTTTACCCTGTGCCATACCTTGACGACGTGGTCCACCACGTACTGGAGCCTCCTGCTGGGAGTCTCGGCGATGACCATCACGGGCACCTCCTGCGCCACTTGGTAGAATGTGCTGTGGAAGAAGTCGGCTATGTCCGCGTTGGGGCTCGCGATGCCGTTTATGGAGTCTATGACGAGAATTCCGTGCTCCTCTAGGTGGTCCAAGACGTATCTAGCTATCTCCTCGTGGAAGGCGCGGGGGAAGTGGAGGAATTTAAACTTGTCGTAGGCGACGTTGAGCCTGTCCAGCAGCTTCTTGAAGAACTCCTCGTTCTCGCTGGTGGAGATCCAGAGGGCAGTCCCCTTGGCCCTCGCGGCTATCCTCACCGCTAGCGAAGTCTTCCCGCTCCCCGGCGGCCCGTATATCATGGTGGTGCCCCTCATCAGATCGTCGACGAAATCCACGTGGCGACATATGTCCAGCTCTAAATTCTTTGCGGTGCGGCCCTCCCCGGAGGGGAAACGCCGGAGCCCCATATTCCGAGGGTCCTCTTGGGGCTCCTCGGGTCGGCCGGGCCCCAGGGCGGATCGGGCGCGGGCCTCTAGGCCTCCGGCGCCTCGCCCGGCGCCACTATCTGTATCCCCAGCTCCTTCGCGAGGGCCAGGACGTACTGGGGGTTTCTGTCGTGTATATATGGGGTGACCACGAGCACTCTGTCGAGAGATGCGCCGGTCGCCTTCGCGTACAGCTCGGCCTTCCTCCTTATGGCCGAAAGGTCACCGCGCTTGACGGCGGAGGTTATCTCCACGGCGATCCTCCTCCCGTCCTTGACGACGATGTCCAGTTCCACCTCGCTGGCGCGGCCGAAGACGTAGCCGGCCGAGTCGAAATATACCCACCGCTTCACGGAGTAGCCCGCCTCCTTGAGGAGCTCCCTCACCCCCTCCCTGAAGGCCTCCTCGCTCACGACGCCCCACCGCGCCCCGAGGGCGTCAAGCCTTAGGGCTAGGGCCTTGACGTCGTCTTTAGTGGCTACGTTGCGCCTAATTTCGCCTACGTCTTTCTCCAGCGCGTCCAGCCGGAGGGCTAACGCCTTCACTTCGTCCTTGGTCGCCGCCTCGCGCCTTATCTCGCCCACCTCCTTCTCCAAGGCGTCCAGCCTGGAAGCTAAGGACCTGACGTCTTCCCTCGTGGCGAGCTTCTCCCAGGGGGTTAGCTTGGCCAACGCCTCGTAGAGCACTTGGGGCCTCGCCGTGAGGGCCTCCATCAGTATCTCGGGATGCTCCAACAAGATGCGCCTAACCTCATCGGCCTACGACATGTTGATGCCGCCGCATGGACAATATATGCCCTCCGCTCTGCGCGGCTGGCCGGGGCCGCTACTGAGGTCCGCCCCGCCGTTCGGCCAGCTTGCGCTCGAGGTACTCCTTGAGCGCCTCGGCGTTGTTGTGGGGGCTTCTGGCTACATATAGCAGCGTCACGTCGCCCCGCATCGCCAGCTCCAACAGCTCCTCCACCTTGGGGTTTCCGTCCAGCTCGCGCCAGTACCTGGCCTCGAACTCCTCCCACCTGGCGGGGTCGTGGGAGAACCACCGCCTCAGCTCGTCGCTCGGCGCCACCTCCCTCATCCAGATGTCGACCGCCTCCCTCCTCACGCCCCTGGGCCACAGCCTGTCGACCAGAACCCGCACGCCGTCTCCCGGCTCCGGAGGGTCGTAGACCCTCTTGGCCTTGATCATGAAGGCTTCACATTACCTAGATAAATCGGTTCCGGCGGCCGGAGGCGGATCCGCCAACTATATATATCCTCTATTCCTTCCCTCCAATGTATATAGGGAGGGCCCCCTCCACCAGCGCCAATCTGGGCTCGGGCTTCGACGTGGTGGCGGTAGCCCACGACGCCTACTTCGCGGAGGCCTACGTCTCGGTGGGGTCCGGATGCGGCGTTACCGCGAAGTTCAAGGGCTTCGACCCCGGCCCTGACAACACGGTGGTGAGGGCCTTCGGCAGGCTCTTCGCCGCCCTCGGGATCTGCAGGGGCGTCGAGGTCGAGGTGGTCAACAAAATACCCATAGCCAGGGGGCTCGGCAGCAGCGGGGCCTCGGCCGTGGCGGCCCTCTCGGCGTTCGTTAGGGAGGCCGGCCTGGAGGTCGACCCGAGGATCTTGATCGAGGCGGCCGGCTACGGGGAGGCGGCGGCCGCCGGAAGCCCCCACTTCGACAATGCGGCGGGGGCCGCGCTGGGAGGGGCCGTGGTGATAACTTCCCTCTCCCCCCTCGACGTGGTGAGGTTCTCCCCGCGGCTGACCCTGGTGGTGGGCGTCCCCGAGGTGCCGCCGATGCCCAACAAGACCAAGGCCATGCGCGAGGTCCTCCCCAAGGTGGTAGAGTTCCCGACGTACGTCAGGCAGATGTCGAGAGTCGCCGCCCTTGTGGCTGGGCTCGCCAGGTCGGACCCGAGACTCGTGGCCAGGGGCATGGAGGACGAGGTGGTCGAGGCGGCGAGGGCCCCGCTGGTGCCCGGCTACCGCAGGGCGAGGAGGTACGCCCTGGAGGCTGGCGCTCTCGCCGTCGCCCTCTCCGGGGCAGGCCCCTCCATCGTGGCCCTGGTCGACGAGGGGAGCTCCGACGCGGTCAGAGACGCGGTGCTGAGGGCATACGCCGAGGAAGGGATGAAGGCCGAGGCCAAGGTGGCCTCGATAGCTGAGGGCGCCTTGGGCCCGGCCTGAGCGGCGGCCGAAAATTTATTTAGGGGGGCTAAAACCGGTATGAGTTTGACGGCAAACATAGTGGAGAGGATAGCCTCCTATATACCGGGCTACGCCGGCTATAAGCAGAAGGAGCTGAGGAGGGAGTCGGACGCCTTGGTGAGGCGCCACGTCTCGTCCGTGCTGTCCTCGGCTAAGGCCAAGATGGCGCTGACGCCGACCGCGGCGCGGGCCGTCGCGGCGAATCCCGACGCGAGGTATCTCTGGGACTCCACGAAGGCCCTGTTCGACAGGGTGGTCCAGAGGATTGACAAGGCGCCGGAGGGCTACTCCGGCTTCTACGACCTAGTCAAGGTGGACGAGGCGGCCCTCGACGAGATCTACAGGATGGATCTCGCGCTGGTCGAGAAGGCGGGGGAGGTGGCCAAGCTGGTGGACGAGATCTCTGCGGCGCAGCCGGGCTCGGACGCCTGGACCCAGAAGCTCCAGGCCCTCTCCGCCGCCCTCTCCCAGCTGGACTCGGCCATCGACGAGAGGTCCAACTTCATAGCGGGCTACGCCAGGCAGCAGGCGGAGGCCGCGGGCCGGCAGATGGGCATAATACAGGCGGAGCAGCAGGAGGGGCTTGGGCAGGGCCAGGAGCAGAGGCGGGGCCTCCTGAGGAGGCTGTTCGGCGGTAGGTAGCCATGCCGCAGGTCATACAGTGGGTCAACCCCAAGGAGGACGAGATAATCTGGCGGTACCCCGTCGACAGGATCGAGTGGGGCGCCCAGCTGGTGGTGGAGGAGTGGCAGGCGGCGGTCTTCTTCAGGGACGGGAAGGCCTACGACGTGTTCCGTGCGGGCCGCCACACCCTCACCACGATGAATCTGCCCCTCCTCACGGCCGCGCTGAGCCGCGTGGCCGGCTTCGGGAAGTCGCCGTTCGTCGCCGCGGTCATATACGTCTCACTTAAGCAGTACAAGCTGCCTTTCGGCGGCAGGGGGCAGACGGCCGAGCTGGCCCCGATACAGTTCTACGGCTCCGCCTGGTTCCGCGTCGCCGACCCCGCGCTCTTCGTGACGCAGGTGGTGGGCGGACAGGGCGTCTACACAACCGAGGACCTCCAGCAGTTCCTCAGGGGCTATTTCAACGAGTCCCTCATGGCGGAGCTCTCGAAGCAGTCCATCTTCACCATATACCAGTCCCTGGAGCAGGCCTCGTTCGTGCTGAAGAACGCGCTCGACCCCCACTTCAAGAGGCTGGGCCTGGAGATAATAGACCTCAGGTTCGAGGGCCTCGACGTGACGGACCCCATATGGCGCGACAGGCTGTTCTACATAAGGGCCGCCGGCGTCAGCGCGGCGGACTATCTCCGCATGGAGGCGGCCGAGAAGGCCGCGGCCGAGCTCGGGAAGAGCCCGGGCGCCGCCGTGGGGGCCGGCCTGGCCATAATACCGCCCCTCTTCTTGCCCCAGCAGGGAGGCGCGGCGGCCGGAGGCGGCGCGGGCGTCGGCGGAGGGGGAGGACAGCCGCCGGGCCCCTCCGGACAGCCGCCCTCCACCGTCGTCTCGGGCCAGCTGGCGCAACAACAACAGGGCGTGGTCTGCCCGAGGTGCGGCTTCGTGAACCCGCCGACGGCCAAGTTCTGCATGAACTGCGGATCCCCTCTGCCATGAGGGCGCAGGAATACGCCGTCGCCGCCGCCGTGACGGCCGAGGGGGCGTACCTGGTGGCGGCGTCGCTCGGGCTTGCGCCCCTGACGGCGTATCTGGCGGCGGGGATCCCCCTGATGGCCTTCGGCCTGCTCTACATGGCGCTTGGAGACAGACGGGCGTCGCTCTGGGGAGGGATAACGGCGCTGGCGGGCATGGCGCTGGCGATGGGGGGCGCGGCGTCGCCGCTGCTGGTCCTCGGCGTCGCGTTGCTGCTGGTGGGTCTGTTCGCCCTGGCGGCGGGCCGTGGCCGGCGCTGACGTGGCGGCGGGCCCCCAGGCCTCGCAGTTCAGATGTTCCTACTGCGGGGCGCCTCTGGACGTGACGCCCGACTCGGTCGTGGTCGTCTGTAGCTACTGCGGCAAGGCGAACTTCGTGGCAGGCGACATCCCGAAGGAGGATCTCGGCGACCCCGTCGCCGTCCCCGCCATCAAGAGCGACGAGGCGGCCAAGGCCGCCGTCGAGGCGGCGCGGAGGAGCCTGGAGCTGAGGCTTAGGTTCAAGAGGCTGACCTTCGGCGACCCCGATCTCTACTACATCCCCTACTACTTCGTCTCGGCGAGGCTGCGGGCTAGCTACAGAGCGCGCGTCGAGGTGACCTACACGAGGACGACCTACGTGGGCGGTAGGGCCCGGACCGAGGTGATCTCCAGGACCGTCAACGTGTCCGGGCGGGTGGAGCACGGCGGCACGATCCCCGTGCTGGCCAGGAGGAACGTCGGGGGCGTCGCCGCCGGGAGGCTGGCCCGGCACTATATGGAGACCGCGCCCAAGGCGGCCCCCCTGGAGGAGATACCTCTCAACCAGAGGACGTCCAAGGCGTTTCTGGCGGCCGAGTTCGGCAAGTCGAGAGCCATCGCGGTGGCGCTGAGGGAGGCCGTCGACGAGCTCCTCAAGGAGGTGGACAGGGACGCCAAGCGCAGGGCGGCCTACGCGGTGGGCCATCCGGCCGCCAGCGCGACCATCCTAGACAGGACCGTGGACTACGAGGTGGAGAGGGTGGACTCAACCCCAGTGACGTACCTCCCGGTCTGGGTTGCGCCGTACATCTACGAGGGGTCGTTCTACTCTTTCGCCCTGGCCGGCTGGGACGGGGCCTTGCTGGCGGCGGCGAGGCCCGTCTTCGTGGAGCAGAGGATCGGCTACGCCGCGGCTGCCGTCCTCGCGGCCGGGCTCATGGGGGGCCTCGGCGGCGCGATGTTCCTCAGCAACTGGGCCGTGGGGGCCGGCTTGGTGGGTCTGGGGAGCGCCCTCGGGTACCTCGCCGCCAGGAACATAGCCAAGGTCAGGTCGGTCAGATGAAGGTCCGCTGTCCCTACTGCGGGGCCGAGTACGACGCGCCCGAGGGGCTTCAGTACTCGGTCTGCCCCTACTGCGGCACGGTCCTCAAGCAAGGCCAGACCTACGAGAAGGTGTATATGTTCAAGCCCTCGCTCGACAAGACGGCGGCGTTCAGGAGGGCCCTCTCGCTGAGGCCCTGGGCCTCGCCCTCGGATCTGGACTCGTCGGCGTCTTTGACGTCGGCGGAGCTCCACTACATCCCGCTGTATCTCTACTACGTCTACTTCGAGCCGCTTAAGGAGCTGGCGACCTACGCGACGGCGCCCGCGATGGAGAAGCCGCCGTTCTATATACCCAAGGACTACAGATTTCCCGCCAGATGGAGGACTCCCTTCAAGCCGGGCCTGGAGAGAACCGCCGTCTTCCACGGCCCCCAGCTGGACCCCGAGGCCGCGTGGGCCGCCGTCTCGGGGAGGTACGAGAGGGAGGCCAGGAACTACGCCGCCGTCTTCAAGAAGCCCATAAGCGACATGTCGTCGTTCGAGGGGCTTGTGTACTACCCCTTCTGGCGGCTCCGCTACGCCTACGGCGGGAGGGAATACGAGGCCGTGGTCGACGCCGCCGAGGGCGACGTGACGTATATGGAGTATCCCGTCTCGCGGGCAGGCCGGCGTATCTCAGCCGCGGCCGCCGCCTCCATCGTCCTGGGCGCGGCGTTCCTGGGCTTGATCGGGGCGGCCTTCAGCCCGGCCGCCTCCGCGGGGATCCACGGCAACCCGCGCCTTCTCGATCTGGCCGCCGCCGCGGGGGTGGCCGGAGGCGGGGTCGCGGGCCTCGTGGGCGCCGCCAGGCTGCTGGCGTTTGCGGTGGAGCGGAAGGCGATATATAGGGCCGATAGGGACGTGGAGCTCGTCTAGGCCGGCGATAAGGCTAAAAACCCGCGCCGGCCCTTCCCCGTGAAGTGCCTCGTCTATTTCGACGGCGCCTGCGAGCCGGTGAACCCAGGGGGGCTGGGGACCTACGGCTACGTGATATACGGCGAGGGCGGGAGGAGGCTTGCGAGGGGCTACGGCGTCGCCTGCCACGGCGAGGGCTGCACGAACAACGTGGCTGAGTACACGGCCCTCCGCGAGGCCCTCAAGAAGGCGAAGGAGCTGGGATGCGACGAGGTGGAGATAAGGGGCGACAGCCAGCTCGTGGTGAGGCAGATGAGGGGCGAGTGGGCGGTCAACTCCCTGAGGCTCATGGCGCTGAAGGACGAGGTCGAGGCCCTCCTCGCCTCCTTCGCCAGGTGGAGCATAGAGTGGGTGCCGCGGGAGGAGAACAAGGAGGCCGACGGGCTTTCGCAGATAGCCTACGAGGCCCACGCGGCGCAGTACGGGTACGGAGGCGGCGACGGGTGGATCCAGACGCTCATCGGCGAGGTGAGGAGGGCGGCCGAGGCGGAGGGGCTGAGGCCCGAGGAGGCCGCCAAGATCCTGGCCGAGCTGCTCAGAAAATACAGGCTGGAGGAGCTCAGGGAGCTGGCGGAGGGCTAGGCGCCTCCCTTCGGCTCAGGACGCGGGGGGCGCCAGACGTAGGGCCTCGTCCCGCGCCAGAACTCCTCCTCAGCCTCGGGCGGCAGGTCGTACTCCACGGGGTCCCTCACGCCGTTTATCTTGAAGGCGAGGCGGCGCATGTAGCACGGGCCGCAGCGGCCGCAGTGCTTCGGGCCCTTGTCGTAGCAGCTCCACGTGAGGTGCAACGGGGCGCCGGCCTCGAGGCCCAGCCTCACTATCTCGTGCTTCACCAGATGGCCCACCGGCATGAGCAGCTGGACCCTCCTCTGGGGGCCCGTGGCGTAGGGCAACGCCTTGTTGAGCAGGCGCACGAGCTCCATCTCGTTGTCGGGATAGGCGCCGGCCTCCTCCATGTTCACGCCGAGGGCGACGTAGTCGTAGCCCCAGGCCTCTGCAAGCGCCACCGCCAGCGCTATGAAGACGAAGTTCCTGGCGGGGACCCACTCGTGGGCGAACTCGGCCCCCTCCCTCCCCATGTCCACCCTGTTTATCTCGCCCTCCCCCAGAAGGGGCGACCGGCCGGCCAGCTTGAAGAAGTCCATGTCTACCTCTATCAGGGGGATCCCCAGCGCCTTGGATATCTCCCTCACCGCCTTCCTCTCCGGGTCCTCGGCGACGTGGCGGTAGTTGAAGTGGAGGAGGGCCACCTCGTACCCCTGCCTCAACAGAGCGGCCGCCGCGGTCGTGGAGTCGAGGCCGCCGCTCGCCACCACGAGGGCCCTCCTGCGTCTGCCCGGCTCCGAGTCGGCCCTCCACAGGCTGGCCGACCTCCAGGTCCTATCCACGCCTATCTCGACGACCGTGTAGGGCTCGAGCCGCCCGACGTAGTTGCCGTCCCAAGGCGCGACGTCGCCCTGGAGATACGCGTCGGAGCTGGCGAAAAACAGGGCGTTGAGCTCCCTGTCCCACATGTAGTACAGTGGGCGGAAGTTCGCCGCCAGCCACAGCCTGCCCGGCCTCGCCGAGTCGAGGACGGCCAGCGCGAAGCTCCCCACCACCTCGTCCCTCAAGATGCGCCTAAGCCCCTCCAGAGACCCGTCCCAGATCTTCTCCAGCAGCGGCGGAAGCACGGCCGTGTCTATCCTAGACCTCCGCCTCAGGCCGTACCTCCTCTCCAGCTCGAGGTCGTTGGCTATGGTGCCGTTGTGGGTCACCGCGATCCTCTCCCCCAACATGGGCTGTATGTCGTCGGGCGTCTTCTCGGACACGTGCTCCGTCGTGGGCTCAGCCCTGTTGTTGAAAATGGCGGCTACGGACCCCTCGTCGATCAGCCTGGGCATATCCCTCAAGGCCTCGGGGGCAGGCCTTCTGTCCTTATACCACCTATATAGTCCCGACCTGCTCAGGACGACGACGCCGAAGCTGTCCCTGCCCCTCTCTGCGGCGGCCTCGGCTATGGACCTAAGCCTGGCCTCCACCGCGGCCGTCCTCTCCTCGTCCAGCTCCCCGAATATCAGGACTCCGCCTATGGAGCACACGCCGCCTCTAGGAAGCCATAATAAATTTGATCGCCTCAGGGGCGCGGGCGGCCCGGGCCTGGAGCCGACTGCGGGCGGAGCCGCCGGCCCCGCGGCGGCGTCACCTCCGCTTGAGGAAGAGCTCTATTCTGGACTTCACCTCGCGGCTCAGCGCGGCCTCCGCGACGGACCTCTCGAAGTCCTCCCACTCCTTCTCCACAAGTCTCAAGAACTCCTTGGAGTGCCGCTTTATGGTCTTAAAGTTGGGCACCTCGCCGATCTTCCTGGCGGCGCCCAGCGCCAGCTCCATGCCCTCCTTCTCGCCGTCGGCGAGCCTCTGGACGAGGCCCCACTCCAGCGCCTCATCCGCCGAGAGCTTGAACTCCCAGTCGAGGAAGTACCTGGATCTGAGCCCCAGCACCAGCGGCGCCACGACGGGCGTTGCCGTCATGAGGCCGTACCTTATGCCGGGGAGGGTGAAGTAGGCCGACTTCACGGCCACCGCGTAGTCCACGAAGTAGAGCATCTCGACGCCGTAGCCTATCGCCGGGCCGTTCACGAACGCCACCACGGGCCTCGGGCATTCGGCGATCCTCCTGGAGACTTGGTTCACCGTCCTGAAGAACTCGAGGGAGCCCTCGGGGGTCCGCAGCCCGTATATCTCGACGAGGTCGAGCCCCGACGAGAAGAAGCCGCCGGACCCCGTGACGACGAGGCCGCCGGCCGAGCACCCCTCGTCCAGAGCCTCCAGGACCCGCCGCGCCATGTCTAGATTGAAGGCGTTCCGCCGCTCCGGCCTGTTGAGCCTGACCACCAGGACGTCGCCTACCCTCTCCTTCACCGCCGCCATACCCCCACCGCGCCCTCGCCTATTAACTTTTCCATCTCCTCGTCGGAATACCCGAGCTCCTTGAGCACCTCGACCGTATGCTGGCCGAGGAGCGGGGGCGGATCCAAGGCGTCGACGGGCTCCCCGTCCACCTTGATGGGGCTCCCGACGACTCTGACCGGGCCCAGGGCCGTCGACAGCTCCAGCAACATGCCCCTCTCCCTCGTGTTCCCGTCGCCGAGGGCCTCGGCCATGTTGTATATGGGGGCGGCGGGTATGCCCGCGCCGAGGAGGACGTCCACCCAGTGTTGCGCCGGCCTCTGGGAGAAGGTCCTCTCCAGCTCAGCCGCCAGCGCCTCTCTGTTCACGGCCCTCCTGTCGTTGGTGGAGAAGCGGGGATCGTCGGCGAGGTCCTCCCTGCCTATAGCCCTGCAGAAGTCCCTCCACAGCTTCTCCGTGCCGACGGCCACTATGAAGTACCTCCCGTCGCCCGCCCTGAAGGCCTGGTAGGGCGCTATGCTGGGATGGGCGCTGCCGAGCCTCCGCGGCACCCTCCCGCTGGCCAGATAGGCGGCCGACTGGTGCGTCGATATGGCCAGGGCGCTGTCGAGGAGGGCCATGTCTATATAGGCCCCTCCGCCGCCTCTATCCCTGGATCTGAGCGCCGCCAGGACGGCCACGGCGCAGAACATGCCCGTCACTATATCGGCGATGGGGACCGCGAACTTGACGGGCGGCCCCTCGGGCTCCCCCGTGAGGTCCATCAAGCCGCTCATGGCCAGCGCTATGAGGTCGTAGCCCGGCCTGTCCCTATATCGGCCGTACTGGCCGAACCCCGATATGGAGCAGTAGATAAGCCGCGGGTTGACCCCGCGGAGGGTTGCGTAATCAACGCCGAGCTTCGCCGCGGTGCCCGGCCTGAAGCTCTCCAGAAAGACGTCCGCCCTCTCCACCAGTCTATACAGGACCCGCCTACCCTCCTCGCTCTTGAGGTTAACCACCACCGACTTCTTCCCCCTGTTGATGCTGGCGAAATAGCTGCTGTACTTCTCGCCGTAGAACGGCGGCCCCCAGTCCCTCGACTGGTCCCCCTCGGGCGGCTCCACCTTGACCACCTCGGCCCCCAGATCGGCCAGGAGCATCGTAGCGAAGGGCCCCGCCATGGCCGACGTCGTGTCGACAACCCTGATCCCCGCAAGGGGCTTGAAGCCAGCCATGGCATATCCACCCAATTTATTTTTATTTTTGAGGAGATCCGGGAGGCCTAGCCCTTTCGACGTTCAGAACCTCTTCTCGTTTTTCGCGAGCTTCTCGAAGTAGGCCTTCTCCAGATCCATGCCGAGGAGGCCCGCCGCCGTCAGGAGGTAGATGAAGACGTCCGTCAGCTCCTCCTCTATCTCCTTCCTCAGATCATCTAGCTTGACGTCGCCGTGGCCGTAGACGGAGCTCCTCACGACCTTCTTGACCAGATTCGCCGCCTCGCCGACCTCCCCCGCCAGCGCGTTGGTGAGGTACTCCAGCCTCAACGCCAGATCGCGGCCGTCCCTCACCTCCCAAAACAGCGGGAACTTCCTCCGCGAGAACTCCACCTGTATCTCCACGAGCCTTGCGAGATCCACGGCAGGGACGGGCCCGGCATCTATAAGCCCCGCGGATAAATATGGCTACTCACTGCCTGTTTACAATGACGTCAAGGAAAATATAATAACCTCACTATTCCATGTTCTAATGGTAGAACCTACGGAGGTGCTTTCCAAGAAATGGAAATATATTATGCCGATTATATGGACAGCATATCTCCTCGCCTTCATCGACAGAGTTAATTTGGGCATAGCGAGCCTCGGGATGAAGCAGTCCTTGGGTCTCACCGACGCCGATCTGGGCCTCGCGGCCGGGATCTTCTTCATCGGCTACTTCATACTCGAAATACCCGGCACATACATAGTCGAGAGGTTCAGCGCTAGGAAGTGGATCGCCAGAATACTCATAAGCTGGGGGCTGGTGGCGTCGCTCACCGGCTTGGTCCAAGACAAGTGGCAGCTCTACGCCGCCAGGTTCGCGCTGGGTCTGGCCGAGGCCAGCTTCTTCCCGGGCATAATAGTCTATCTGACCCACTGGTTTCTGGAGGACGAGAGGAGCCGGGCGGTGAGCCTCTTCATGAGCGCCATAGCGGTGGCCAACATAATACTCTCGCCCATATCGGGGTTGCTCCTGACCGTCAACTGGCTGGGCCTCGAGGGCTGGCGGTGGGTCTTGATACTGGAGGGCGTGCCGGCCGTGTTGTGGGGAATCGCCGTGCTGTTCCTGCTCCCCGACTGGCCTAGGGAGGCCCGGTGGCTCTCCGAGGACGAGAAAAGGTGGCTGGAGGACGAGCTGAGGAAGGAGCGGGAGTCCCATCCGCCGGAGAGGGTCTCCTCCTGGCTCACGGGGCTGAAGATACCCGAGGCGTGGTTGTTGGCGGCCATATACTTCCTGGCGACCACGGGCCTCTACGGCATCACCTTCTGGACGCCCCAGATCCTCAAGGCGCTGACGGGCGGCAGCTCGGTCGTCGTGGGGATCCTCAACGCTGTGATATACTCGGTGGCGCTGGCCGCGATGTTACTCGTCGGGAGGTCGTCCGACAGAAGCGGCGAGAGGTTTCTGCACTCGGCGGTTCCGCTGCTCCTCGGGGCCGTCGGCCTCCTTCTGGCCGCGTCGCTGGCCTCCCAAGCTCTCGCGGCCTTCCTGGCGCTTCTGCTGGCCGCCGCCGGCATCTACGGCTTCTACCCGCCCTTCTGGCCCATACCGCAGCGCAGACTCGCCGGCGTGGCCAGGGCGGTCGCCATCGGTCTTATAAACTCTGTGGGCAATCTCGGCGGCTTCGCAGGCCCCTACATGGTCGGCTACATCAACACGGCGGCTAGGTCCAGCCTCGCGGGCCTCGCCTTCCTGGCCGGCTCGGCCATGGCCGCAAGCGTCCTGCTGATAGTGGCCCGTAGCCTGTTGGGCGGCCGAGGCGCTGGGGCGGCTAAGCCGTAGAACTATTTACTGTGTAAAAATTTCTTTCGATAGCAAATCCGATAGTTAAGATTTTTATAGTAACAATGTTAATACGGCGTGGCCAAGAGGATAGCGCTCTTGGGTCCCCCAAACGTGGGCAAATCCACCTTGTTCTACGCCCTCACAGGCCGTTACGTCAAGACGGCGAACTACCCAGGCAAGACTCTGGAGGTCAACTCGGGCGTGTTGCGGGGGAAGGTGGAGATAGTGGATCTGCCCGGCGTCTTCAATCCGTACAGCCCCAAGGACGAAGACGAGGTGCTGGCCTTGAGGGAGGCCCTTGAGGGCGACTACGACGGGGTGGTGGTCGTCGGCGCGCCGCACGCGCTCAAGGAGGCGATGGCGCTCGTCGAATACATAGGGCGCAGGCGGCCCGTGGCCTTCGTCTTGAACATGGTGGACCTGGGGGCGCCCCAGCTCTCCGCCGAGGAGCTCTCGGCCAAGATGGGCGTGCCCGTCTTCTACACGTCCGCCGCTAGGCGTGCTGGCCTGTCCGAGCTGGCCCAGTTCCTGGAGGGCTGGTCCCCCGACGGGCCCACGCCGGTCAAGGCCGTGGACATACCCGTGAGGCCCGCCGCGAGGCTGGCCGGCGCCGTCTTCTCGCGGCCTCCGCTGGCCCTTGCCGCCCTCCTCGCCCTCTCCGTCGCGTCCGTCCTCGCAATGTTCGCCGCGCTCGAGGGGGCGGGCCCGTGGCCGGGCCTCCTGGCCTATCTGGAACCTGCGCTCGACGCCGTGGCGGACGCCATAGCCTCCGCTGGCCTTCCGCCGGTCCTCTCGTCCTTCCTCGCGGACGGGCTGTGGCTGGGCGTATCGGCGCTGGTCGAGTTCCTGCCCTACATCTTGATCGCGGTGTCGATAGTCGTTCTGTACGAGGAGTCGGGCGTCATAGGGGCGCTGGGCCGGTCCCTGGAGTCGCGCCTGGTCTCGCTCGGCGTGCCCGGGAGAGGCCTTCTGTGCCTCATGATTGCCTCGGCGTGCAACGTGCCGGCGCTCTCGACCGTGCGCGTGATGTGGGGCAGGGGGAACAGGCTCATGACGGCTCTGCTGGTGCCCTACGTGCCGTGCTCCGCCAGGCTGTCCCTATTCGTCGCCATCGCGGCCGTCGCGTTCTCGTCGAGGCCCTACCTGATTCCGCTGGCCGTGTTCATCCCCTATGCGGTCTCAGCCGCCGTCGTGTTCGCCGCGGCCTTTGCCTACAGGAGGCTCCTCAAGGCGGTCCCCACGGTGGAGGGCCTCCCGCCGACGCCGCTCATGTTGCCCAACGCGAGGATATACGCGCTGAAGGTCTGGTTCGAGTTCAAGAGCTTTCTGGCCAAGGCGGGTCTCCTCATAGCGCTCTTCCCGGCGGCGCTGTGGCCGCTCACGCACTTCGGCCCGTCGGGCTTCGTCGCAGATGCGTCGGGGAGCTGGCTCGCCGAGGCGGGGAGGGCCTTCGGCGCCTTGCTCGCGCCTCTGGGCGTGCCCTGGCAGGTCTCGACGTCGCTTATAGCCGGCTATATATTCAAGGAGGTGGTCTGGGGCTTCATGGAGGCCCTGGGCGCCGTCCCGCTCCTCTCGGGCCTGTCGGTCCCGGCGGCTTTGGCCCTCCTCGTATTCACGGCCGTGTACTCGGCCTGCATCGCCACGGTCGCCTCCATGGCCAGACAGGTCGGCTGGAGGCTGACGGCGCTCTCCCTGGCGGTACAGCTGGCGATAGCCACGGCGGCCGCCTACGCCGTATACTTCGCCGCAAGCGCCTTACTTATTTAGGAGATTCGGAAGGTGCGTGAGGTACAGGAGATACGGCGACGTGGAGCTTTCGGAGATAGGCTTCGGGGCTTGGACCATAGGGAGCGATATGTACGGCGGGGCCCACGGGGAGGACGCCAGGAGACTCGTGGAGAGGGCGATAGACCTCGGCATAAACTTCTTCGACACGGCCGACGTGTACGGGAGAGGGAAGTCCGAGGAGCTCCTGGGGCGGCTTCTGGCCGGGAGAGAGGGCGTGTATCTAGCCACCAAGGTGGGGTACGACTTCTACTCCAATCCCGAGAAGCCGCCGCGCCGCTACGACGCGGAGTACATCGAGTTCGCCTTGAGGAAGTCGGCCGAGAGGCTCGGCAGGAGGCCCGACCTAATCCAGCTCCACAACCCGCCTAGGGAGGATCTAGAGAGGGCCGCGGCCTACTTCTTGAGGCTGAGGGGGGCCTGGGCTAGATACGTCGGCGCCGCCCTCGGCCCCGAGGTGCAGATCCTGGAGGAGGGGCGGGCCGCCTTGAGGGCCGGCTACGACTCCATAATGTTCGTCTTCAACATATTGGAGCAGGAGCCCGGCAGGACCTTGGCGGAGGAGGGGCGGGGGAGGATGCTCCTGGCGCGGGTCCCCCACGCCAGCGAGGTGCTGACCGATAGGCTCAAGCCCTCGTTCCCGCCGACCGACCACAGATCCCTCAGGGACGTCGGGTGGCTGAGGAGGGCCAGAGAGATCGTCGAGAGGGAGGTGGCGCCTCTCGCCAGAGAGCTGGGGCTGACCTTGGGGCAGTACGCGCTGAAGTTCGTTCTCTCGTTCCCGGTGACCTCCGTCCTCGTGACGGCCACCACGGTCCAGGAGCTGGAGGAATACGCCGAGGCCAGCGACGGGAAGCCGCTGCCGGAGCAACACATGAAGGCCCTGGAGGAGCTCTGGGCGAGGCACGGAGCGGAGCTGTCGGGCGCCTCCCGGCGGGCCGAGGAAGGCCGGCGCTAGCTGACCGCGCGGCGTCCGCCGATCCGGCGCGGCGCGCCTGCCCCCTCGCGTAGGCCAGGCACCACGTGGTGCTTTCTGCACCTGGCCTCGTAGGTCTCGCCGCCTCCGACGAGTATCCTGGGGCCGTCCGCGGGGGCGGGCCTGCCGTCGATCAGCCGCTGGGTCCTCGTCGCCGGCCTTCCGCAGATCTTGCAGACGGCCGTCAGCGACACCACCTTGTCTGCGTACGCGGCTACGCGCATGGTCGTCTCGAAGGGCTCCCCTCTGTAGTCCAGGTTGAGCCCGGCCGCTATGACCAGCCTGTCGTCCGCAAGCCCGTCGAGGACCTCGGCGAGGGAGGGCGGGAAGAACTGGACCTCGTCGACAGCCACCACGTCGTATTTCGCCCCCTCCTCCGCTATCTCCCTCACGCCGGACTCGTCGGGAGGCACGGCGATTGCCTTGAGCCTCAGCCCGTTGTGCGCCGCCACCGACAGGGCGTCGTAGCGGGAGTCTATGGAGGGCTTGAAGATGGAGGCCGACCTCCCCGCTATTATCTGCCTCTCGACCCTCCTGATGAGCTCCGTGGTCTTCCCCGCGAACATGGGGCCGACGATGGCGACCAACACTAGGCGTTGGGCCGGGCCTTTATAGGGGCTTCAATGATTTATGTCCGGGAATATCGAAATAATATGGACCCGTTGGGGAGGGCCCTGAGGGCTCTGGACCAGCTGGTCCTCAAGCCCCTGGAGGATATAGCCAACAGCGCCGAGGGGATTCTGGAGGCCATCTCGGAGCAGCTCGGGGTGCCGAAGCCCAAGGTGGCCGCGGTCGCGGTGCCTCTGGACGAATGCGGGGGGCAGGCGGACGGGCCCTGTAGGGGGATCGCGGGGGTCTACGAGCCCGGCGTGGTGAGGATAAACTACAGATCCACCCTGCCCTCCCTCCTCCACCTCTTCGCCCACCACCTCCAGGCGGTCGAGATGGGGGAGAGGTTCGTCCACGCCAGACGCCTCGAGGCGGAGAGGCTTCCGTGGGAGCTGAGGCCTCTGGAGATAGCGGCGGCCGTCAGGTCGGCGCAGCTCGCCAGGAGGGCCCCGCCGAGGGCCTTGAGGGTCTGGGAGGAGGAGATAAAGCCCAAGATAAGGGAGCTGGACGACAACCTGGCTAGGCTCAAGGCCGACGTGGAGCAGATCTACAGATACGCCGAGGTTTACGCCAGGCGCTGAGGAGGATAGGGCGCCGGCCGCCCATGCTTGCGCTCGACGTCTCGGCGGGGTACAGGGGGAGGACCGTGGTGGAGGTGTCGGCCTCGGTTCCGCCCGGCGCCACTGCCCTCGTGGGGCCCAACGGGTCGGGCAAGACCACCCTGCTGAGGGCCATCGCAGGCGCCATCCCGGCCAGGAGGCGCGTGGAGGTGGACGGGAGGCCGCTCGGCCCCCGCGACGTGGCCTATCTGCCTCACGGCGGCCTCGACCCGAACGCCAAGGTCGGCGACGAGCTGGAGTTCTACTGGGAGGTCCTCGGGGCAGAGCGGCGGGACTACGCCGTGGATTTGCTGGGCCTCAAGGAGCTGATGGGCAGAAAGGTCGGCGAGCTCAGCAGAGGCCAGGCTAGGAGGGCCGAGCTGGCCGTCGTGCTGGCCCTGCGGCGGCGGGTCTACCTCCTCGACGAGCCCCTGGAGGGCCTGGACGTGCAGTACCGCGGCGCGGTGCTGGGCGAGCTGAGGAGGCTGGGCGAATACGTTATCTTCACGACGCACGACCCCTCAGCGGTCGAGGCGGCGGCCGGCTGGCTGCTGGCGCTCAGAGGCGGGCGCCTCGCCTACAGCGGGCCGCCCTCGGGGCTCAAGGGGCGCGTCGCCATAAGGGCCAGGAGGGGCGGCGAGGTCGTCACCGTCGAGACGGACAGGCCGGAGGAGAAGGTCGAGGAGCTGAGGTCCCTGGGCTACTCCGTCGAGGAGGTGAGGAGCACAGCCGTCGAGGAGCTGATGCGATGATGCGGCCCTTCCTGCGCAGGGTCTGGAGGTCAGGGCGCTCCTACTACGGAGCCAACCTGGCCGTCAACGGAGCGCTCGTGGCGATCATAGCTCTGTCGGCGGCTTTCTTGATACCGTTGATCCGGCCCGAGAACATACGCGGGATCCCGCCGGGCATGTCGCCCCAGCTCGCCTACGAGAGGGCAGTGGCCGTCGTGGTCTTCGCGCTCTCGCTGGCCTCCAGCATAGGCGCGTCCGCCACCGCCGCCATGGTGGCCGGCGGCTCCATACAGGCCGACATAAGGAACGGAGTATATGAGGTGCTGCTCGGCAACGGCGTCGAGCTGGCCCAGATAGCCCGAGGCTTGCTGGCCGCCTCCCTGAGCGCCGCGGCGGCGCTCTACCTCGCGGCCCTGGCGGCCATAGGCGCAGTAGTCGCCCTCGAGGCGCCCGCCGCAATGCCCGTGATGCCCGCCGCGGCCCTCGCCATGCTGGCCTCCGTGGTCTCCGGGGCCGTGTTGATAGTCTTCATCGGCCTGACCAAGCCCGAGCTGTTCAAGATGGCGACCGGCGTAGGGGCCACCAAAAACTTAGCCTACACCATATCGCTCGCGCCCGGCGTGGCGTTGCTGTTCTCCATGTTGCCGTTCTTCGGCGGTCTGGACCTCGGCGGCGCCGTTGCGGTCGCCGTCGCGTTGTCCTCCGCGGCCCTTGCCCTCAGCGCAGTTCTGGCCGTCGCCACGCCGCGGGTCGCCAACAGGGAGAAGCTGGTGTCGCAGGCCGAGTAGCCGCTCGGGCCGGCCGCGTCCAGCCCGCCGCGGGCCTCCAGCAAGGCGATACGCGCTGTCTGCGACCCCGCCGGCCGGTTGCGGGCCGCCTCCCTCAGCCTGAAGATATTTATTGAGATCTCCGGCCACAGCCCATGAAGGTCGGGTTCATAGGCCTGGGCATAATGGGAGGACCCATGGCGCGGCATCTGCACAAGGCCGGGCTCCTGGCCGCCGTGTACAACAGGACCAGGTCCAGGGCGGAGCCCTTCGGGAAGATGGGCGTCCACGTGGCCGAGTCCCCCGCCGACCTGGCGAGGAGGGTCGACGTGGTCATCGAGATGGTGTCCGACGCGCCCGACGTGGAGCAGGTCCTCTTCGGGGCCGGGGGCGTCGTCGAGGGCGCGAGGCCGGGGCTTGTGGTCGTCGACATGTCCACCAACTCGCCCGACTGGGCGCGGAAATTCGCCGAGAGGCTGGCGGAGCGCGGCATCGACTTCCTCGACGCGCCGGTGACGGGCGGCCAGAGGGGCGCCGAGGAGGGGACCCTCACGGTCATGGTGGGAGGCAGGGAGGACCTCTTCCAGAGGCTTCTGCCGGTCTTCAAGGCCTTCGCCAAGGAGGTGATATACGCAGGCCCCGTGGGCTACGGGCAGGCCATGAAGCTCGTGAACCAGGTGGTGATCTCCCTCAACACGATCGCCATGGTCGAGGGGCTTAGGCTCGCCGAGGCTCTGGGGCTGGACGTGGAGAAGGTGGCGAGGCTCCTCACGGTCGGGGCGGCTAGGTCGGGCTCCATAGAGCTGTATCTCCCCAAGCTCCTGAAGGGCGACCTGTCCCCGGGCTTCAAGGCGGCCCATTTGAAGAAGGACCTGGCCTACGCCATGGAGATAGCCAACAGGAAGGGGCTGTCCCTCCCCGCGTCGGCGCTGGCGCTGGAGCTCTACAAGAGGATGGTGGAGAAGGGGCTCGGCGAGCTCGGCATACATGCCCTTGGCAAGTCCTACTGAGGCGCGCGCCCAACCCCTGGGGGTCCGCTCGGCGCGCTACTCCACGTCGAGAAGCGCTTGATATACTGCGGCGGAGGCGACGGACAGAGCCCCCGCGAATATCCAGAGAGTCTTGAAGCCGAGAGCCGCGACGTCGCCGTAGCGCTTCCTGAGACCCTCAGCCGCTATACACATGCGCAACAATATATATTATATATCACATTTGCCCCATAGTGCCCATATATCCCATCGAGACGCCGCCAGGTCTGCCTCCTCGAGGTCTGCCGCCGCTAGGCGGGCCCGCCGCCCGCCACGTACTCCTCGGCCAGCGCCTTCGCCTCGCCGTAGGTCGCTTCCATGCCCTCGGCCTCCAGCGCCACCGCGCCGCCGCACCTCACGGCCACCCTCGGCGTCTTGGCCACCACGGCCACCCTCCACCGGGGCCTCGCGTAGTCGGCTACGCTACGCCCGGCTACCATCCTCGCGTAGACTTCGCCGTCCGCCTCGGGCCTCTTGGGGCACTCCACGACGGCCGTGGCGACGTAGTACCGGCCCTCCCTCCGCTCGGCGGATCCGTGCGCCCTGTAGAGCAGGACAGCAGCCACGTGCGTGCAGATGCCCCGGGCCCTCCTGGGCCCCCACTCGGTGAGGTAGCAGGTGCAGACCCAACGCCCCTCGGCCTCAGACCACCAGACGTGGTACTGCGGATATCTGTCGCCGAGGTCCGGCCGGCCCTTGACTATATAGTAGCCCCCGGCCTCCTCCACGTCGCCCAGCCTGGCAAGCGCCCTTTTGAGCCACGCCTTGGACTTGCCGGGGAATCTGCGCCGCAGAGCGTCGAGCGGATCCTCCACAATCTCTAGGGAGTTTAAAATCAAACGGCCCAGCCCTAGAGGGCCCAGTCGACATCCTCGGCGTACAGCCCGCTGCGCAGGGCCTCGGCGGTTTCGCCCGGCACTGGCGCCTCCAGCGAAGCCGCTGGGTGTATTACGGCTATCGCCAGGCCTCCCCCCTCTGGCATCGGCGCCTTCAGGTAGTGGATCGATCTAGGCAGGGCGCCCTCACCGTAGTCCTCCGGGAAGACCGGGCGCGCCGCCACCTCGACGCCGCCGGCCCTCAGCCGCACAGACCTCTCTATGCCGGCGTACCTCGGCAGGAGCGTCCTCAGCTCGCCCTCGCTGTAGAGGTTCACCATGAGGGTCATGGAGACCTCCCCCCGTCTGGGCGCCATGGGGGCGTACGCCCTGACCGCCTCGCCCACCAGCCGCCCGTCGATGGGGCGTCCGTCGCTCTCGGCGTATAGGGCCTCCTCTATCTGGAACCAGACCGTCACGGCGTCTTCGAACAGGACCGTGATCCTGTCGGAGAGGTCGAGGTACCGCGGCCTCTTGTAGGCGGCGACGGCCTCCACCACCTCGTCTCTGATCTTGCGGTACTCCTCGGGCCCCAGTATCCTCCTGGCCGCCGCCCGCAGATCCATCACTTGACCAAAACCTCGTCGTCCACCTTGGTCTCGATCCCTTTGCCCCTTAGGTATTTCTCCAGAGCCTCGTTGAACCTCCCCGCATGGAACCTCTCTATCTTGGCGAGGGCCTCGAACCACTGGGCCACCTCGTGGAAGCCCTCCTCCCTGGCGGTTCTGGCGAAGCCCGGATACATCTGCGTCCACTCGTAGGTCTCGCCGTATATTGCCGCCCTTAAGGCGTCCTCCAAGTCGTTTATCTCAATCTCGGCGACCGGGTCGACCCCCAGGTGCATCAATATGCCGAAGGCGTGTCCGGTCTCGGCCTGGGCCGTCTTCTCGAACACCTCGGCGAGCTCCTCGAGGCCTCTCTCCCTGGCGAGCCTGGCGTAGTAGAGATACCTCCGGTTGGCCATTGACTCGCCCTGGAACCCGGCCTTGAGGTTCTCGTAGGTCTTGGTCCCCTTGGGGATTTTCCTCCGATTCATGCCGGCAAGAGAAATAGAATTAAAAACGATTTTCATTTATGCCAAATCTGCACGGTAGACCTGGCCGAAAGTTTCAACGTACTCAGGGGAGGTATGTCTTGTTTCACCTGAGGGTCTTAAATACCCGTATACTTCCCGTATACATGTTCCGGGTGCTCGTCGACTGGAGGACTTGGAGGGTCTTGATAACCGGGAGGGAGGAGGACCTAGACCTCCTAGACGAGGGCTGGGAGCTCGCAGGCGCCTACAGAAGCTGGCGGAAGGCGTACAGAGTCGCCGCCAGGATCGCCGACGCGCACGACATGGTCCTCGAGTGGTACGTGGAGGAGGCGGCCCCCTAACGCCCGCCCGGCGCCCCCATCCCAATTTTCGACTGCCCGATAGATTGCCCGCGTCGGCCCGGCAATAGATCGCAGTCCTAACGCCGGGACGGCGCATACGGCCATTTCCGGCGCCCGGCAGTACTGCGGTAGGTGGGGTAGGTACGGCGTCTTGAGCAACTCCGCCTGCGAGAGGGCCCTCGCGAGGAAGTACACGGCCTCGAGGATGTTCGTCTTGCCGGCCATGTTAGGCCCCACGAGCACGTTGACGCCCGGCCTAGGCCTCAAGGTCAGGCGCCTTATGCTCTTGAAGTTCTCTATGGTGATCTCCTCGGGAAATACCTTCATTGCCGCCCTCTCCTCTGCCATAGGCTACGCATTAGTGGACGCCGCACTTTAAAAAGTTGGCCTCAGTCGGCTGATGCGGTTGTCGCGGGGCTTACGGACCGCAAACCGTCGGCCGCTCACGGCTGGGGCAGGAGGCAGCTACACGGCGTATCGGTGGCCTTCAGCGGGGGCTCCCGCGCCGGCGTCCTAGGGGCAGCAGGGAGCCGCTGACGCCGATAAAGTTTAAATGTATCCCTCTTCAATAGTCCGGCGGCCGTAGCTCAGCGGGAGAGCGCCCGTCACGTAAAGTGGGCGACGCTGAAGACAGCCCCCGGACGCCATCCCGGGGCCTTTAACGGGCGGTCCCGGGTTCAAGTCCCGGCGGCCGCACCACCGAATTCTATAAGTTTCTATCCAGCCTCAGAGCCCGGGACGCGGTCCTGGGCCGGCGTGTGGAGCCGTAACAGGTGTAATAGCTCCGGAACAGATATAAATCGTGTGTCCAGCTAAGTCATGGATTTGTCGGTTTTTTCCGGGTTTTCGCTGATCTACGGGGAGCCCGGCGTCGGCAAGACCTCCCTGGCTTTACGCATAGCCGAGGGGCTTGGCAGGAAGATACTATATATAAGTATGTATGAATATAAATCTAAGATTGAGGATAAAATAAAGTATTTACAATTAGATATCGATAGGTTTTCCATATATGACTTTATAAATATCTCGGAGCGCGAGGCTGTTCTGGAGGCCATCGGCGATATATATGTAAGGGAGGCTCCGGACGTCGTGGTCATCGACGGCGTCAACTACTTCCCGGACAATAGGGAGACGGCCTCGGCCATATACCGCATGTTCGACATCCCCGTCATAGCCATAGGGGAGGAGCCGGCGGGCAGGTCGCCGCTTGCGTATATGGCGGACCTCTTGATAGAGATGCGGCAGGAGTTCTCGCGCGGCGCTCGCTATAGGTACGCGAGGTTCCTCAAGTCCCGCCTAGGCCAGCCGCCGGCCTCGGAGCTGCGCCTCGCCGTGGTCCGCGGAGGTCCCGTGCTGATAGAGCCTTGGAACGAGGGCAAGCTGGGTCCCGCCGCCATTCCCCTATCCATGAGGCGCGTCGTCTTCGCCGCAGAGACCGTGGAGGCCCTCTCGGCGGCCAGGCAGGACCACGCCCGGCCGGGCCTTCTGGAGGGGTCCAGGGTTGCCGACTTCGTGGGGCAGGGACCTGAGGACATGGCGCTGGCGGCGGCGGTCCTCTGCGACTACGCCGAGTCCGCCAGGACCGCGCTGATCTATACCCACAGGACGATAGAGCGGTTTGTTAAATGCGACGTGAAGCGGCGCCTGGTCTCCGTCGACGCGCTCGCGGACGACAGGGGGCTCGAGGCCTTGATGGACGCCGTGGGGGACGCCAAGGTGGCCTTCCTCCACGGCCTGGAGCAGGTGGTCTTCAGGCTGGGCGTGAGGAGGCTCCGCCTTGTGCTCGACTTCCTCAGCTCCTGGCGCCCCGACTTGGCCGTGGCGGCTTTCTTCTCGGGGGTGGAGCCGTCGCCGCGTCTCTTCGACATGTTCAACACCGTGTGGAGGATAGAGGCGGGGAAGGCCGAGGTGGTTAAGTCCATGCTGGGCTGGCCCGTCAGGCGGTTTAAGGTCGAGAGGAGGGAGGGGGCGTTCCACTTCATCCCGTCTAGTATTTAAAGCGGAGGCGGGGATCTGCCGTGAGGCTCGTCCTCGCGGTGCTGCTGGCCGAATATCTGGGCCTGGCGCTGTTCGCCGCCTTGGGCTATATATACCACGACGCGGTGCCGCCGTGGTTTATAAACATGTTGAGGCAGCAGATAAACCGGACGGCCATAGGGCCTCTGGAGATCTTCGGCCACAACGCGATAATAATGACGGGCGACTCCATACCCTTCGTGGGCCCTGCGGCTCTGGCCATCTCCCTCGGGGCAACCGGCTTCGTGCTGGGGGTCGCGGTGGGCTACGCCGCGGGCCAGCTGGGCCTCACGGCCCTCCTCTTCGGCTACCTGGCGACGGCCTTCATGCCGCACGGAATACTGGAGCTTTCGTCCTACGCCTTCGCGACCGCGGGCTCGATAGACGCCACGAGGAGGATCCTCTCCAGGCGCGGCGGCGCCCTGAGGACCTGGGCGATCCACTACGCCATCGCCCTGGCTCTGCTCCTCGCCGCCGCCTACGTGGAGTGGTGGGAGCTGAAGGCCTTGGGCCACCTCCTCTCGCGGCTTTAAAGATATTAAGGAGGGAGCACTTGCCCCTATGGAGATATCCAGCCCCGCCTTCAGGCACGGCGAGGCCATACCCCGCAAGTATACCTGCGACGGCGACGACGTCTCGCCTCCCCTCGCCATATCGGGCGTCCCCCCTGAGGCCAAGGCGCTGGCCCTATTGATGGAAGACCCCGACGCGCCCATAGGGGTGTTCACCCACTGGATACTCTACGACATGCAGCCGTCGCTCAAGGAGTTGCCGGAGGCGGTCCCCAAGAGGCCCGAGGTGGCCGGGCTCGGCCTGCAGGGCGTCAACGACTTCGGGAGGGTGGGGTACGGCGGTCCCTGTCCGCCGAGAGGCCACGGCCCCCATCGCTACTTCTTCAGGCTATACGCGCTGTCGACCCCCCTGGGGCTTGGGCCCAAGGCCTCACGCGGCGACTTCCTGAAGGCGCTTCAAGGCAAGGTGCTGGCGCAAGCCGAATATATGGGGACCTATAGAAGATAGGAATTTCCTCAAATAATATTGTTGTTGTCTGCGGGGTACATAAATACTTGTGTTTTAGTCTCTATGGCGAAACAGAAGCTGAAGTTCTACGACATCAAGGCCAAGCAGGGGTTCGAGACGGACAAGTACGAGACCGTGGAGAAGAACACCGCCCGCGGCCCCATGATATTCGCGGTGGCCACCTCACCCTACACGGGCATCAAGGTCTGGAGGCTGATAGGCAAGAAGAAATAAGGAAAAACCCCCGATTTTTCCTGTTTCCGGCTTCTGAGGGCCGCCTCCCCTTAACCGAAGGCGGATATCTTTATAGAGGGGTGGAGGGCTCGCCATGGCTGAGCCCAACTACCGCCTGATAGTCCTGTTGGGCCTCACGTCGCTCTTCGCCGATTGGCTCTACGAGGGGGCCAGGGCGGCTCTGCCGCAATACCTCAAGGGCCTCGGCGCATCTGCGCTGGCCGTGGGCCTCGTCTTCGGCGTGGGGGACTCGCTGGGCTACCTCCTGAGGTTCGCAACGGGCCCTCTGGCCGACAGGAGGGGCGGCTACTGGGGCGAGACCTTCGCGGGGTACGCCCTACAGGTGCTGGCCGTCGTCGGGCTCGCGCTGGCCCCCTGGCTCGCGGCCGCCGTAGCCCTGGTGATGCTCGAGAGAGCCGGCAAGGCCTTGAGAACCCCCGCGAGAGACGCCATAATATCTGCGGCGGGGGCCGGGAGGCAGAGCTTTGCGTTCGGCCTGCACGCCTCGTTGGACCAGATCGGGGCTGTGGCCGGCTCGGCCACGGCGCTTCTGGCGCTGGCGGCCGGCGTGGAATACGGCGACTTGTTCCTACTGCTGGCGGCCCCCGGAGTTGCGGCCCTGGCGGCCCTCTCGGCGGCGTATAGGCTCGGCGTCAGGCCGGCCAGGAGGGGGGGAGGGGCGCGCAGCCCCTTGGGCGTCCAGCTGCTGCTGTTCGCCCTGTCGCAGCTGCTCTTTGGGGCCTCGCTTATGCACATAAGCCTCGAGATGTACGAGGCGCAGGGGGCGCCGTGGATGGGCTCTGCCATATACCTGGCCGCGATGGTCTTCGAGATACCTCTCTCGCTGGCGTGGGGCCGTCTCTACGAGATGGGGCGGTGGGCGCTCTACTTGGGCCCCGTCGCCGCGGTTCTCGCCACGTCTGCGTTCTCGACGGGGAGTCTCGTGCTGGGTTTCGCCGGGGCGTTCGCCTACTCGGCCGCGACGTCGTACGCCGATATAGCGGCCAAGGCGCGGGCGGTGGAGCTCGGCGGGGTCGCCAAGGCCACGGCCCTGGGCGCCGTCAACGCTGCGTTCGGCCTGGGCTATCTGGCGGGAGGGGCTATATACGGCTATCTCCTAGACGTGGGGGCGGCCGGCTTGGCTCCGCCGATTTCTCTGGCCCTCGCGGCGGTCTCCCTGGCCCTTATGCGCGCCGCTAGGTGAGCCTCTCGACCCTATATACTCCCTCCTCGACTTTCCTCAGGACGTATCTAGCCGTGTCCGTCTCCACGGAGATCTCGCGGGGCCACAGCGACGCGTCGACCGTCACCCTCGCCGCGCCGGTCCTCCTGAAGAGGTCCTCGACCTCGGTCAGATCTAGATCCTCGGGGATCGATAGGGCGAATCCGTCGACCCCCTTCGCCAGAAAGCCGGCGGCCTCCTCGCGGTCCCCCTCGTCGGTCACGTCGTATATGGGCCTCGGCTCCATGGCATATACCCATATTTTAATAATATTACGCGCGTCGGTAAAAAATCGGGAGGGCCGGAAGTCCATGGCCAGGAGGTACTGCCCCGTCTGCAAGAGGGCCGTCGACGAGGTGATCCACAGGGAGGGCAACGTGGTCGTCAAGAAGTGCCCCAACTGCGGCTACGTCTTCGCGAGGTACGAGGTGAGGGAGAGGGACAAAAAGGAGGTAAAATCGGCCGAAAGCCCCTTTTAGCCCCGGCCATCAAGTAGTCCGGAGGCCGGCCTAAGGTCCGCGGTGCCGGCCTGCTCCATGGCTCCCGCCAGACGGGCCGATGACGGTTGCGGGCTGAGGGCGCCTATGAACCGCCAGGGGGAACCCCTTAGGGCGGGGAGGGAGCCAGGCCTACAGGCATCAGGCGGCAGCCCATTTTTTTTTTCTCCTCTTAGGCGGTTCACGTATGGGCGCCTTGCCTTGGTTGCTTCTGACGGGATGCGCGCCGCCTAAAGGGCCCGGGGGCAGGCGCGGCCCCTTACCTGTGCCGTTAATCAGCTAAAAATCCATAGGATCGATGCCCTTGAACAGCATCGATTAGATGCTGATATTTTTGTTGTTCGAGTGATACGTCATCTTAAACCCGTCCTTTAGCCATCTTTATCACAATATATTATTTCTTACTTAACTATAGTTTTGAAAAACTTTTAAAGATACGTTTTCCTGAGGGCATGGAGCTCCGGAAGCAGTACGACGAGTGGACGACGAAGAGGACCCCCGTCGCGCTGGCCAGCGAGATGGGTCTGCCCCGGTTGATCGGGACGGTCCACCTGCCCCCTCTCCCCGGGTCTCCGAGATACGGCGGTGGCTTCGAGGCGCTCGTGGACTTCGCCGTGAGGAGCGCGAGATCTCTCGACGAGGCCGGCTTCGACGGGGTTATACTCGAGAACTTCAACGACGCCCCGTTTAAGGCCCGGACAAGGGACCCCGAGACGATAGCCGCAGTGGCCGTGATCGTGAGGGAGGTCAGGCGGGCCGTCTCGGCCCAGATAGGCGTGAACATACTGCGCAACTCGGCCCCCGAGGCCGCCGCGGTCGCCGCAGTGGCGGGAGGCTCCTTCGTCAGAGCCAACGCGCTCTGCGAGGTGGTGTCGGCGCCGGAGGGCCTCCTGGAGCCCGTGGCGAGGGAGGTGGCCGAGGTCTTGGCCAGGCTGAAGGCGGACGTCAAGGTGCTCGCCGACGTCCACGTGAAGCACGGCTGGCCTCTGCACCAGCGGCCTCTCGCCGAGGTGGCCCTGGACTGCGCCGAAAGGGGAGGGGCGTCCGCCCTGATAGTGTCCGGCGCGAGGACGGGCTCCCCGCCCGACCCCGCGTCGCTCGCAGAGACCTCGCGGGCGGGCCTCCCCGTGTACGTCGGAAGCGGCACTACGCCGGACAATCTGGACAAGTTTAGAGGCGCATACGGCTTCATAGTGGGGACCTACCTCAAGAGGCCGGATGGAGGCATCGACGCAGAGAAGGCGAGGAGATACGTCGAAGCCGCCAGGAGGGCTCTCGGCATCTAGGGCCGTCCATGAGCGCGGCGGGGAGGCCTACGGCTAGGGCGCCGCGAGCCGCCTCCCGCCGTCGACCGGTATCAACGCGCCGTTGACCCACCTGGTCTCGTCGGTCAGCAGCCAGACCACCACGTCGGCTACGTACTCGGGCGGCGCCGAGGGGGCGCCTAGCGCCGGGGCTCCGGCCTCCCTCGACATGGAGCCGGGCGCGACGCCGTTGACCCTGATGCCCCTCTGGATCAGCTCGGCGGCGAGGACCTCGACGAGCGCGGCTGCGGCCGCCTTGCTCGCCGTATAGGCCAGGGCGCCCGGCGACCTGCTGAATGGCCCCCAGATGGAGCTGGTCAAGACTATCGAGGAGCCCGGCCTCATGAGCTTGAGGAATGCCTTGACGGTCCACAGATGGGCCCTCAAGTTCGCCGAGAGCATGTCCTCCAGATCGCCCTCTGACGTCTCCTCCAGACGGCCGGGCGTCCAGCCGCCGGCGATGACCGCCAACCCGTCCACAACGCCGAGCTCCCTCGCCGCATCCTCCGACCATATAAGAGTAACTAAGACGGGACCTGCCAGCGCCACTGTGAGCAGTAGGGAAACGCTGGAATTAGTCGTCCGAGGAGCTTGATGGTTGGTTTTCGTGGACGTTGCCGTAGTGGATGTACTCGTCGTGGTGACTTGCACGTACATCGACCACGTCAACATGATAGGGCCATATCACAGAGCCGCCCGAGTCCTTTTACAGACTGAACCTGAAGACCTCCTCCCCGTTCTGATACACCGCAACGTCCCTCCCGTCGGTCAGGGCGTAGCACCTGAACCTAGCCGAGCTATCCACCCTTAGGTACTTCCCCCACTTGAGCTCGTAATAGGAGTAGCATCCGCCAGTCATGTGGCCGCCGAGGTGGAGCCTAGGCCTTATCTTCTCAAGGGCCCATCTCATGAGCTCAGCCGCCTCGTCGCCGTCCAGCTCCGGGTAGGCCGGAATGGAGGGCGGCTGATGCGTCACGAAGATATCCACGGAGCCGATCCTGGACACGGCTCTTCTGAACCTCCCCGGCGGCGTGCAGTGCTCTGCGCCGTCGCAGATCAGGCCGTTTACGCCGGCGATCCTGAGGCCGCCGGCCTCCACCACCTCGCCGTCTCTCAAGGCGAAGCTTCTTACGGCTGGAAAGTTCTCGTGGTTACCATACACGGTGACGAGCCTCGTGCGGGATGCTATCTGGGAGAAATCATCTACTGTCATGGCCTCGCCCCAGTCCCCCGCCGACACCAAGACGTCAGGCCCCAGCTCATCCAGAATGTCGAGGAGCCACCTCACGGACTCCATCTCCTCCGCGCTTTCGAGAGTTTTATGCAAATCGCTTATCAGCAGAATCACCGTGTCCAGCGCGCGCTGATTTAAAAGCTTCACCGCAATATGCCAACACCGGAGAGACCGCTTGTTGCTCCTCAGCGCCCCCTCCGTCGACGGCAGAAGAGCTAAAAAACGGTGCCCCAAGCGCCATGTGGACTCGACAGAGCTCTACGACGCCGCCTACGAGGGCGATGCGGAGCGCGTGGAGGAGTTTCCCCCGCGGGCTTGAATCTCCAGGATCCCGTAGGGCGGTCGGACGGCCAAACCTTATTATAGCCGTCCTTTGCTTCAGTCCGTGATTTGGGTTATCCTCCTATTCGCAAACGGGACCGCCGTGTTGCTATTCAACCAGACTCTGACAGGCTCGGTGTACGATCTGGCGCTCCCCGCGCCTCCCCTCTCCGCGCCGCTCGTGCTCAACAACGGGACGCCGGTGCCGGCCGTCCTCAACGGCTCGGTGCTGGAGGTGCCCGTCCTCGGCACCGCGCTAATCACGGTCGAGTACGTGCCTAAGGTGGAAGACGCCGGCGGAATTCTGAGCTTCAACGTGAGCGACGGGCTCTACCTCATATGGGCCCAAGGCGGAGTTCTCCTGCTGCCGGCGCTGAAGGTGCTGAACTATACGAGGGCCGGCGGGGCGTTGCTCCTCGTGGCGCAGGGGCCGGGGACAGTAGCCTACACGCTGCAGGGCACGGCCGTCGCGACGTCCGCGACGCAGACCTACACGTCGCAGACGCCCGGCCAGCCGTCGACCTACACCCAGCCCGCCCCGCCGTCCGGCCTCCAGACGTCGGCCTCCCAACGGACGTCCGCGTCCGGCTCCCCCTCGGCGGCGTGGCCCCTGTGGCTCGCCGTGGCGGCGGCCGTCGCGGTAGTCGCCGCCGTCGCGGCGCTTCTGCTCAGGCCCGGAAGGAGGGGGCCGCCCGGCCTGAACGACACCGATAGGCTGGTCCTGTCCTTTGTCAAGAAGAGCGGCGGCGCGTACGAGTCGGACATAGCGAGGAGCTTGGGCCTGCCCAGGACCACCGTCTTCAAGTCCGTCAGGAGGCTGGAGCAGGCAGGGCTTGTCTCCGTCGAGAAGAGGGACGGCAGGAACTTCGTGACGCCGAGATAGAAAGATTTTTATAGCCATCTTCCCTCGGGCTAATGGAAAGTGAAGGAAGGAGGCCGCGGCACGGCGGCCGCGGCGGCCCTAGAGGGCCGAAGCCGGTAAAGGAAGGCGACGTGATCGAGGTCGACATCGTCGAGAAGTCGAGGAAGGGCGACGGAGTCGCCAAGGTCGAAGGCTTCATCGTCTTCGTGCCAGGCGCCGAGCCCGGACAGCACGTCAAGGTCCAGATAGAGAAGGTCGGGGGTACCTACGCGATAGCTAAAATAGTCCAGTAAGCCCTATTTTTTGTCCAGCTTAGCGCTGAGCCTGTATTCGTCCACCTTATCCCGCGCCTTCTCTCTGGCCTCCCTATGTTGCTTGAGGAAGCGCGATATCTTTTCGTGTAGCTTCAGCTTGCACTCCCCGCAGAGCAACGCGCCCGACCTGCAGTCCTGTCTTATCTTCTCCACCGAGGCGTCGTCGGGGTCGAACAGCATGTGGTAGTGGAAGACGGGGCATATGTCGGGGTTGCCGCCGTATTTCCTCTGCTCCTCAGCCGTGGGCCTCCCGCCGGTGAAGGCGTTCATTATCTTGCGCCTCACAGACTTATCATCGTCTATCGTGTATATAGCCGAGTCCGGGTTCGACGCCGACATTTTGCTCTCGCCCGTAAGGGCCATTATGAACTTGGAGTAGAGAGTCGCCGGCTTTGGATAGCCCAGGGAGTCGGCGATGTCCCTCGCGAGGCGGAAGTAGGGGTCTTGATCTATGGCGCAGGGTATGAGGACGGGCGTCGCCTCGCCTTTCAGCTCCGTGGGGAGGAACGCCACGGCTATCTGCAGGGAGGGGTAGAATATCAGCCCTATGTTGGTCGAGTCGGTGAAGCCGAAAGTCGCCTTGACCGTATTCCACGTGAGCTTCTTGGCGGCCTTCACCGCTATGGGGAAGAGCGGCCTTATGTCGAGGGTGTCCACGATCAGATGCAGCCTCTCGGGCGTGAAGCCGAGCGCTATCACGTCGAGGGCGTTCTCGTAGGCCCACCTCTTGGTGTCCGAGAGGGAGAGCTCCGGGTCGTCGTAGAACTTCTCGTCGTCCGTCATCTGGAAGTAGACCTCCAGCCCGAACTTGTCGGAGAACCATTTGAGGAGGATCCAGGGGACCATGTGGCCTATGTGGACAGGCCCGCTGGGCCCCCTCCCCGTGTAGAGAGCCCAAGGCCTCCCCGCCGCGTGCCACTTCAAGATCTCGTCGAAATCCCTATGGGCGTAGAAGAAGCCCCTCCTGATCAGCGGATGCACCTCCCCAGCGTATTTCGCCAGGAGCTCCACCTCGGAGCTGGTCAGAGGCTTGGCGCCGAAATGCGCGAGGAGCTTGTCGTAGTCGACGCGCCCCCTTACCTCCCAGGGAGTTACCACGAACCCCTCGTCCACCCCATGTCAAGCCGCGAACGGAGCTCTTTTTAAGGATGTCGCCGGCCCGCGCTGGCGCGCCTAGCGGGTCTGCAGCTCCTCCAGAGTCCTCCTGGCCGACTCGCGTCCCCTCAGATGCCAGGCGAGGGCGGCGGCGACTCCGGCCGCCCAGACGGCGGCGTTCATGGCCATGAAGGTCGGCGCGTCGACGAGACCCTCCACGGCCACCAGCGCCGTGTTGACGCCCCAAGCGACCGCGGTGACCAGGCCCACCACGGTGGCCCTAACCCCTGTGGGGAAGAGCTCGCTTTCCAATACGCCGAGGGAGCCCCAGGACCATTCGGCGAATATGGCGTTGGCGAACAGAGCCGCCAGGAACGGGGCGAGCGGCGCCGCGAAGGCCAGACGCCAGAACAGAAGCGCCGTGAGGAGGCCTCCCAGATAGGCCGAGGTCAGCGAGGCCTTCCTCGACCTGTCTATCAACGGCAGAAGCAGGAAGGCGCCTATGGAGGCTCCGGCGTTGGCCACCGTCACTATCACGGGCGCGGAGTCCGCCCCGTAGGGGAAGCCGGGAGCGTACGGCACGTAGTAAGCCGCTATGTTGTAGGTGGCCACGTTGGCGGCGCTGACCGTGGCCAAGACGGCGAAGCCCAGCGCCTTGGTCCTCAAGACCTCCCTGAGGCCCATTCCCTCGGGCTGGGGAGGCGGGTCGGCCTCGACGCCGGCGAACGCGGCCACGACCCTCCTCGCCTCGGCGACTCTGCCCCTAGCGGCCAACCACCTGGGCGACTCGGGCAGATGTAGCCTGGCCAGAAGGACCACCAACGCCAGGGCCACGGCAGTGCCGAATATGGATAGGACGACCGTGTGGGGATCGTTGGAGAGGGCTGTGTAGACGAGCGAAAGGCCTGCTATGACGGCGGCCCCCACGTTCCAGAAGTTGGCCGCCAGCATCAACGCCTTGCCTCTATGCCTCGCCGGCGAGAACTCGGCTAGGGCTGAGAAGGCTGGCCCTATCTCTCCCCCCACGCCGAAGTTCATGACGCTCGTGAGGACGAACGCCGCGGCTAGGCCCAGGGCGTTGAGCCAAAAGGCGACCGCGAAGGCGGCAGCCGCCGCGGTGTAGAGGGCCAGCGACACGACGAGGCCCATCCTCCTGCCGACGGAGTCCGACACCTTGCCGAATGCCAAAGCCCCCGCGAGATAGGCCAGGGAATTCGCGGCGAATATGTAGGTGGCGTAGGGGGCTAGTTCGGGCAGGAGATAGGCCACGAGAGGGACCAAGCTGAAGAGGACGCCGTCCAGCAGAAAACTGAGGGAGACTATGGCGAAGAGAACCCAGTGGGCTCTGCCCCAACGGCTCTTGTCGAGGGGATGCGCCATAATGACATTATCTTATCACTATAAAAAATTTTTCACTGGCCCATTATGAGCTTTCCGAGCCTCTCCTCGTCGAGATCCTTGGCCGGGCCCGAATACCTCAGCCTCCCGGTCACCATCACGAACGCCCTATCGCCTATCTCCAGAGCCTTCCTGGCGTTTTGCTCCACCAGAAGTATCGTGATGCCCATATCCCTGATGGACTTAATCGCCGAGAATACGTCGGAGGCCACCTTGGGGGCCAGCCCCGCCGTCGGCTCGTCCAGCATCAAGAGCTTCGGCTTCTTCATGAGGCCCATCGATATGGCTAACATCTGCCTCTCGCCGCCCGAGAGGAACTTCGCCTTGCGGCTCTGCAGCTCCTTCAGCTTGGGGAACAGCTCGAGGACCTCCTTGAGGGTCCTCTCGGCCTCCTCGGGCCTCACGCCTGCGGCCGCCGCTATCAGGTTCTCTCTGACCGTGAGCTCGGGGAATATGTTGGGAGTCCCGAAGTTGTTGGGGGACTGCATGACGTAGCCCACGCCGGCCCTCTGGATCTCCCGGGGGCTCTTCCCCGTCACGTCCCTCCCGTCGACGACCACGGAGCCGCTCATTATGGTGGCGAGCCCCGCTATGGCGTTGAGCAACGTGGACTTACCCGCCCCGTTGGGCCCCAGGAGAACCGCCACCTCGCCTCTCTCGACCTCCAGCGAGACTCCGTTCAGCACGTGGAACTTGCCGTAGCCGGCGTTTAGGTCGGAGACCTTGAGGAGCGGCATATCACCCGCCTATGTAGCTCTCTATCACCTTGGGGTCCTTCGCCACTACGTCCGGCGTGCCCTGAGATATCACCTTGCCGCTGGCCATGGCGTAGACGTAGTCCACGTATTTGAAGGCTATGTCTATGCGGTGCTCGACGACCCAGAACGTAATGCCCTTCGAGTTTATGTCGCGTATCGTCTGGAATATGGAGTGAGCTTGGGATATAGGTATCCCGGCTATGGGCTCATCCAGAACTATCAGCTTCGCGCCTGCCATCAAGGCCCTGGCGAGCTCCAACAGCTTCATCTGGCCGGCCGAGAGAGAATAGGCATATTGGTTCCAGACATCGCCGAGCCCCACCATGTCCAGTATCCTGAAGGCCCTCTCGGCGAGCTCGCGCTCCTGCCCGATCCAAAGCCCCTCCCTCACGGCCTTCGTCACGTCCTCGCCGATCTGCCCCCTGGCCACAGCCAAAAGATTCTCGATGACGGTCAGTCTCTGGAAGACCTGCGGGATCTGGAAAGTCCTCACTATGCCCGCGGCGAAGACCCTATGCGGCGGCCAGCCCGTTATGTCCAGCTCCCGCCCGTCGTCACGGAACACCACGCGCCCTGCCTCCGGTCTGTAGACGCCAGTCACCACGTTGATAAGCGTCGTCTTGCCTGAGCCGTTCGGCCCGATCAGCAAAGTCACCTTGCCCCTCTCAACAGTCATGTCCACGCCGTCCAGCGCCCTAAAAGAGCCGAACTGTTTTACTATACCCTTTATCTCAAGCACGCAACAAAAAAGAAAAAGATTTTTAAGTTATTTGAAGACCTAAGAACCGAATAGCGACTGTCCCTGTGGGAACGCTGTTATCTGGCCAGTGGTGCCGTTGTAGAAGCCGGCGTTGATCCACGTGGGAGTTCCGTTGACGATCGCCACGCCCATTATCAGATAGCTCGCGTATATTCTGTCGTGGTATTGGTTGAAGTAGACGGGCCCGGTCACGCCTACGTAGGTTCCGTTCTTGCCCCACTGCTCGAGGACGGAGTTTATGACGGTAGGATCGGTGGAGCCAGTCTTGGCAATAGCCTCCATAACCATCATAGCGGCGTCGTACGCATACGGATCGTACGCGACGGGGGACTGCCCGCAGAACTGCTTATACTCCTGCACGAAGTTTACATAGTGCGGGTCGTTGGGGTTAGGCGCCGCTATCGTGGCGAGGAACTTAGCGTTGGCGAGGGCCTGGCCGGCCTGTTGCACTAAGACCGTCGAGCCGGCCACGCCGTCGGTGCCGAACCACCTGACCTTGGAGAGGACAGGGTCGTTGGCAGCCGCCTGGGCCGCGGCCACACCGTCGGATTCAAAGGTGACCAGCACCAGAGCCGCGTCGGGGCTCGGCGAGCCCAAATCCGCTGACGCTTGTTGCACGGCTGCCCGCTCCGCGTCCGGCATAGCCGACGGCGACGGGTCGTAGCCGTGGACTCCCAATACCTGTATGCCGTATTTAGCCGAGTCGTTGGCTATGGCGGCAGACAGGCCCTGGCCCCACGTATCGGATCTATAGACTATTACTATCCTCTTAATGCCAAGATATTTGAGCAACGTAGCTATGGCGTTACCTTGGTAGAAGTCGGTGGGGACCAGCCTGAATATATACGGCTTGGGCACCGCCAGAGCCGGCGAGGTGGAAGACTGGCTGATCTCAATTATGTGGTTCTGCTTGGCGAAGTTCATTGTGGCAGACACCTCAGAGCTGGCCATAGGCCCAGCCACGAACCTCACGCCCTGGGAGTAGAGGGTCTGCAGCATCTGGAGGGCAGTGTTGGGATCCGTCTTGGTGTCCTCCACGACCAGCTGGAATTGTATGCCCTTGCTCGCAAACATCTTGTTGGCGTCCTGCACCGCCAGCTTAATGGCGCACTGAGATCCAAGTCCATAGCTCTGTAGATCTCCCGAAAGCGGGAGCAACGCGCCTATTGTCACGGTCTGTGTGGTTTGGGTTGTGGTTGTTTGGGTGGCTGTTTGTGTGGCTTGGGTTGTTTGCGTAGTTGTCTGCGTAGTTTGTGTGGTTGTTTGTGTGGTTTTGGTTGTGGTGGTGGGCGTGGCTGTTTGGGATGGCCCTTGCGACGCCATATAGGCAACCACAGCCGCTATCACTATCACCAAAACCACCACCCCCACAATCCAAGCAGTTCTGGAAGCCA
>Ga0334722_10000531_pt1 | contig 55346 bp, 43 predicted proteins | sample C3_bottom_MG_FD_207210 | JGI IMG/M metagenome (GOLD analysis project Ga0334722, IMG submission 207210) | Sediment microbial communities from Yellowstone Lake, YNP, Wyoming, USA - C3_bottom | ecosystem: Environmental > Aquatic > Freshwater > Lake > Sediment | place: USA: Wyoming | collected...
TGGGGGCAACGCCGATCGCCCCCAGGCCCGACTCCATGGCGTCCGCCACGCGGTCCGACGCTCCCTCGCCCAACGACACGCCCACGAGGCGCAGCATGGGAATGAGCAGCAGCAGCCCGATGCCCTCGGTGGGCACCAGCGCCAGCGAGGCGGCGGCCACCATGAGCATCGCCCGGCGATGCTCGCGCCAGAGCGACGCGACGAACGGGCGCAGGGATGCGGTCATCGACGCCCGCCCAGCGCCTGCCGCGCCAGGCGCCACGCGCGCAGCGGATACGCCAGCGCGAGCAGCGCATCGGGCAGCGGTGCGCCGCGCCGATCCTGCGGCGTGGGAAGCGCCGCCGCCAGCGCGAGGTAGCGCACCCGCGCCCACGCGCCGTCGAGCCATTGCAGGTCGTAGCGCGGGGTAGACTCGCGACCGATGTCCGGCGCACCGCGCTCGCCCGTCAGCTGGGCCGCCACCGCGGCGGCCAGCGTCGCCGCGCGCGCGTCGCGCCCGGCGCGCGCCAGCAGCTCCGGCGGCGCATCGAGCTCGCACAGTCGGTGCGCCACGAGCAGCGCATAGTGCAGCGCGCGCCGCACGCCCCACGCGTCGGCGCGGCGCGCGACCAGCGGCCAGTCGAGCCCCGCCCGTCCCGCGGCGGCCGCAAAGTCCACCACCCAGAGCAGCGACGTCCAGGCATGCTTGACGCCGTGCAGGGCGAGCAGCACGGCGAGATCCTCGGGGGACGGCACCAGCACCGCTCCCCCGGCGAGCGCCAGCGGGCGGGCACGCGCCACCACGTCCGCGGGGTCCTGTGGCCCGCCGTAGCGCGGCGCCTGGCAGCGCCAGTGCAGTTCCACCGGCCAGTCACCGTCCCGCGCCAGATGGGCCACGCCCTCCCATCGCGAGTACAGGCGCTCCTCTCGCGCGGTCAGCCCGTCCGGCGATGCGTACCCGATGGCGCGCATGGCGGCGACGGCCCGCGCGCGGTCGCATTCGGCGACGAGTAGGTCCAGATCGGTCAACGACCGTGCCCCGAGGTCGCCATGCACGTCGGCCGCCAGCGCCGGCCCCTTGTACGCCACCACCCGCACGCCCGCGGCCTCGATGGCGCGGTGCAGTTCCCCCAGCTGCCGCGCCGCCGACAGCGCCGACATGGCGACGCCACGCACCGACTCGCGCAACCGCTCGCGCACCGCGTCCGGCACCCCGTCGGCCGGCAGCGCGCGCGCCACCCACCAGCCGAGGTCGTTGGCCAGCGCGAATTCCGCCACCGCCGTCCAGTCCCCGACGGCCGGCCGCGCCGCCGCCTGCGCGCGCGCGGCCTCGGCGCCGCCGCGGATGCTGGCGAGCACGAAGGCCACCTCGGGCGCAGGCATCTCCGTCACCCGCCCAAGATGACGCCCGATCGCGCGGCGCGGTACGGCTCACTCATCGATGGGCTCCGCCACGGCGGCGCGCACGCAGGCGACCAGCGCCGGCAGGCGGGCCGCGTCGCGGTGCGGCACGAGCCGGCGCACGCGCCGCCCGCGCCGAACCATCGCTAGCAATTGCATCTCCTCGCGCCGCATCCGATCGTCCAGCAGGTAGTTGGCGTACGTGTTCTCCACGAGTTCCATGAACGCCTGGCCGGCGCCCAGCGGCTCGACGTACGGCGCGCGCGGGTCGTCCGACCGCGCCGCCAGCACGAACAGGTCGCCCAGCGGGGCCGGCGCCTCGTGAAACGGGTGCGACGGCCCGAGCGGGAGCGCGCGCTTGTCCCACGTCGGCGTGAGCAGGGGTAGCTGTCCCACCGTGCCGAACAGGATGCGCTCGCTCTCGTCCCAGAGCCGCAGCAGTCGATACGACGGATAGGCCATCGCCACGCCGTCAACGAGGCGCACAGCCACTACGTCGTCGCTCAGCACCGCGACCCCGGCCGCGGCGAATGCCGCCGCCGTCGTGGACTTGCCGGCGCCGCTCGGGCCAAGGAGTGCCACCGCCCGGCCGTCGATGAGCACGGCGCTGGCGTGAAAGGCCAGCACGCCGCGCAGGCGCAGGGCGAAACCGAGGATCGGGCCAAGCAGGTACGTCACTGCGTCCTCGAGCGTCGATGGCGCCGTCCACCACCCCTGAATGAACGTCGCCGCCGGGTCGAGCACGAACGCCGTGCCATCGGCGTACTTGAAGTGCACGCCACGTTCGGCGTCGCGGTGCACGATCACCGACGGCGGCCCGCCGTCCTCGGGCGGTCCCTCGTAGTACGGCGGCGCCGACGGCCACTCGCCGATGCCGGGGCGTGAACCGCCGAGCGAGATGTGCACGTCAACGGCCGCGCCCGCGGCAGCCGCCTCGAGGCCGTCGAGCGCGCGGTCGCAGTGGATCACCAGGCCGTACACCGAGTAATCAGGCACGCGCACCCTCCTCGCGGGCCAGCCATCGATCGACCTGCAGCACGCGCCACGCCTCGACGACATCGTAGGGATGGCCCGAGCGGAAGATGGTCTGCACCGCCTCCACGTCCACCCAGGGCGCCACCCGATCCGACACGCGCACCGCGGCGCCGCCCTCGGCGCGCCACTGCGCCACGCGCGCCTCGATGAAGCCGCCGAGCGGCGTCTTGGCGCGCTCGAGCACCGCGGCGGGGAGCGCCGCCCGCATCGCCTGCCGGAACAGGTACTTGTCCTGGCACCACGGCACCGGGGGGAGCGCGAACACGAACGCAAAGATCCGCGGATCGGTGAGCGGCAGCGCGTGCAGGATCGGCACGCGCGTCGTGGCCGGCGACAGCGACTCGTACAACTGGTCCCACAGCGGCGACGTCAGGGCCCTCACGTTGCGCGGGCGGAGCGGATGCTCCGGCGTCGGCGCCTGCGGGGCAGGCGCTCCCGCGTCGGCACGCATCCACGGAGCCCTCTGCGGACGTCCGCCTTCGCGCCAGCGATGCAGGCGGTCACGCCACTCCAGGCCCACCCACGGGCGCCGGCTCGTGCGCCACCAGTACCGGCTCCACGATGCGATCACTTCGACCACCGGCTGCGTACGCAGCTGCCCGAGCAGCGTCGGCGCCTGCAGCAGCCAGTCGCCGTCCTCGCCGAAGATCGCCACCGGCGCAAACTCGGCCAGCGGCCGCAGGCTCGCGCGCACCAGCGCGGTCTCGGGCTCGTCCAGCGGCTGCGCGGTCATCTCGTCGGGCTGCGCGAGGTGGCTCAGCACGCGCGTGTGGTCGAGATCGAGCGTCGCGTGCGGCAGGGCCAGGGAGCGCGCGACCTCTCCGGCCAGCGCCTCATCGGCGCTGGGCGCGAGCGTCGGGTACGACATGCTGAATGCGCGGAGCGACACGCCCGGCGCGCAGCGCATCGCCGCCACGGCGAGCGTCGTCGAGTCCATGCCGCCGCTCAGGTACAGCGCGGCCGACGGCGTGCGCAGGCGGTCGCCGACGGCGGCATCGAGCACCTCGGCGAAGTGCTCCAGGTAGTCGCGCTCCCGCCGGTACCGGATGGGTGCCGGCACCGGAAAGTCCCAGTGACGCCGCACGCTCAGGGCCGACGCCCCTTCGCCGGCCAGGGTGTGCGCGGCGGGAAGCCGTCGCACATCCCGGTACACCGTGCCCTCGGCTTCGTCCACCCATCCATCGCGCAGCAAGCTCACGAGCGCCGGCTCATCCAGTGCCGACGACAGCCCGGGCAGGGCGCGCGCCAGTTCGATGCTGCTGCCGACGGCCACGAGCGTCCCGCGGCGCGCCCAGAAGAGCTGGCGATTGCCGTGCGGGTCGCGCGCACCGACCAGGCGCCGCGCCGCGCGATCCCACACGAGGAAGGCATAGTCCCCGATGAGGTGCTCGGCGAGCCGGTCGCCCCACCGCCGGTAGGCGTGAGCCACGAGGCGCGCATCGGAGGCGCCGTCGAGCGCCGGCCGGGTGTCGGGGCCGAGCGCCGCGCACAGCGCCGCGCGGGCATCGATGCGCAGCGTACCGGCAATGAAGAGCGACCCGTCGCGGAACGGGAGCTCCGTGTCGAACGGCAGCGCGCGCGTGTCGGCGAGGTGCACCGAGGCCACTTCACCGTCCGCCACTACGGAAACGCGCCCGGCCATTGCGGGGAGCGAATGGCGAAGGCGCGCCGTCGAGTCAGCCGCCAGCGGCGCCAGCGACAGGTCGATCAGCGCGCCGAAGGCCAGCACTCACGAACCTCAGTGTGCGAGTCAGGCATGGGCCGGGGCGACACGCGAGTCGCCCCGCCGGACCATCACGTGCGTTTCATGCTGCCGCTGCCACCATCGTTGCGCCCGACCAAGTCGACCTTGCTCGTCAGCGTGGCCACGGTTCCCATGCGGACGAGCTGTGGCGCAGTCCATGGCTTGCGTCCGGGGCTCGCCGAGCCTTGGACCTCGGCGGACAAACCACCATTCGGAGCGGACATAGGGACCTCACGCGGGGGACCGACAGTGCATCGTGAGCGGGCAGACCGGCACCCCCGGCGTCGGGAGGCGGGAAAGCGCACCCCGGCAGGCACGGACACCCACCAGGCCACGTCGAACCCAATCTTCACAACTGCAATATAGCGAATCAGTGGCCCAAAACCATACGCCGCGGACACCAAAGGACGGCGTTTCGCGTGGATTTGCGCCCGGATTCCCCGTGCGCCGGCTCCGCGACTGCTCGCGGACTCGACGCTACGTTCGCCGCATCTTGCCGCTACCCCCGTCGTTGCGGCCGACGAGGTCCACCTTGTTCGTGAGCGCTGCCACCGTGCCAAGGCGCTCCAGGCGGGGTGGCGTCCATTCCTTCTTCGGGTGAGGATCGGTGCTGGTGACCTTGTCGGGTGTCCCGGCGTCGGGCGCTGACATGGATGCCTCAGGTGGCAGGTGGCGACAACCCGAACGCTCGCGACCGCACCGCCGGCGGCCGCAACCGTCCGGACAAACGCAAAAAACCGCGCGCGTCCGGCGGCGGACACGCGCGAGGGCCCAGTAAAGCCTGGGGGGGCCTCTGCCCTCACCTCAATCCTAGTGCATTCATGGAGCCGAGACAATCGCCGGCCCCCCCCTGGAGGACGGCCGGAGGGGGCTGGCCACGCTCGGAGACCCGCGCGGCCCTCCGGCGCGCGCCTTCAACGCTGCGCCCGCCACAAGGACACTGCGCCCGCTACAGCTGCCGGACCTCGCCCGACTCGATCAGGTCGAGAACCTTTCGCAACCACTCGCCGACGTCCTCCCCGTCAGATGGGGCGTCGGCGCGGCGGAGCAGCTGGGCGATCTCGCCCGCCGACCGCTGGCCGTCGATCAGCGAGATCGCGTCACGCCAGCGCCTTCCCTCGGGTCCCAACGCTGGCCGGTGCTGGTCCGACCGGGCGGACAGCCGGTCGCGGGTCACGCCGAGCGCGCCGAGGGTTGACTGCCGCGGCGTGCGCGCAAGCACGCTACCCGATCCGGTGCCGATCTCGCATTCCCAGCTCCACAGGTAATCCTCGCCCACCTCGATGCCGCGGAAGCGGAGCGCGAGTTGCGCCCCCGGCGGCACGGCGAGCGGCTCGCGCAGCGGCAGGTACAGGCTGCCGTGCACCGACTGCCCCGACCCGGGGTGCGCGCTGAACGCCTCGCCTTCCGCCAGGTCGGCGTCGAACCAGACCACGAAACCGTCGGCGGTGAGCGGTGCGTCGGGCGACCAGTGCGCCGTGCCGTCGAAGTTCGGCTCGTGAATGTCCGTCAGGTCGAGCGTGCCGAGCAGCGCCCCGGGCAGCAGGAGGTCATCCGCGTTCGCCCTGAGGCGGCGCGCGCCGTCCACGACGTGGGGCCGCAGGGGGCGCAGGTCCACGCCGAACGTGTCGTCGCCCACCGTGGCCAGGTCGCGCTGCACCGGCGCCGGGTGGCGGGCTGGCGCGGCCCACAGCCGTTCGCGCGTGGCGACCAGCCGTGCATCGGGCGTGAGCAGGCGTTCGCGCGCGTGCCGGAGGAGTCGGATGCGCCCGGCCTGCAGCGGCAGCGCGCCGCGGATGTCCTCGACGAGAATGTTAGCGCGTTCCGGCAGCACGACCCGCCGGGCGTCGCCCTGGAAGCAGGTCACGCGATCTTCGACGCCGTTGGCGCGGGCCAGGGCGGGACAGAGCCCGATGGCATCATTGCGCTCGACGGCGTAGGCCCGCCGCGCGCCGAGCCTGGCGGCGAGCACGGCGAAGAAGCCGAACCCCGCGCCGAGATCGAGCACCACCGACTCGGGCGTGACCATCTTCCGCAGGGCGCGCACGTACGCCCCCGTGCGCCCCGGATCGCCGATCATCGACAGGTAGTCGAGCACGGAGTAGTTCATTGCCCGCCCCCCGACCGTCCATCGCCGTCGAAGACCACCAGCGTCCGATACGCGCCCAGCGTGTCGCTTTCGCCGGTCACGATGATGCCGGCGCTCTCCGACCAGGCATGCGCATCGAGCGGATGCCCGTCGGGTGCGACGCCGATCGAGACGCGCACCGGGCGTCCGGCGCGCCGCAGCATCAGCTCGGCGGTGAGCGCCTGCGCCAGGCAGGCGCTTCCCGGAATCGTGCGGGCGCCCCGGTCAACGGCGCGTCGCACGGCCCGGGCGTCATCGACATCCGGCGCCGCGCTCGGGCGGCGGCCCATCCGGTTCACGAGCGCGCGCACGCGGCCGAACGGCAGCAGCCACAGGGCGAGCCGGACGGCGGCCAGGGTGCCGGTGGCGCGCAGCGCGAACCGGCGTTCGCCGGCTGGCAGCGCGGCCAGGCTACGGAGTCTCTGCCACATGGCGCACCACGAGCCCGCGGGCGCGGAGTTCCTCGGCGAACGCCAGCACCTCGCGCGCGCACTCGTCGCGGGCCACGTCGTATTCCTCCACCAGGATCCCGACGACCTCGGCGAGGACCCGCGGCGTCTGCAGCAGGGCCCAGATGCGTTCCGCCACGGCGCTCACGCTGAAGTACGCGCCTTCGGTCATGCCGAGAATGACCACTTCCCCGCCGAGGTCGGCGGCGACCTGGTCGTCGGAGACCACGAGGACGTCCTGGAGCGTGAGTGGGGCTGCCGTCATGCCCAACAATAACGGCCGCACGGCGGGGTGGTCAGACCGCGCGGCCGGTTCCTGCGCGCGGCCGGTTCCCTTGATCCACGCCCTCCGCCAGGGTATGCTTCAAGGTTCGACATAACGCGGCCATTCCGGTCGCCTTACCTCCGCCCGCGTCGGCAACCCGCGGGGGGCGCGCACGACCAAAGGAGGATTGCCATCCGTGACTCGTGACTACGAGGCGGTCTACGTCTTCGACTCGACGCTCGAAGACGCCGCCATCAACGACAAGATCGCCAAGCACCACGCGCTGCTCAGCGCCGAGGGCGAGATTGCGCTCAACCACTGGGGCCGTCGCCAGCTTGCCTACAAGATCGGCAAGCGGGAGACCGGCTACTACGTGGTCGCGCGCTTCAAGTGCGACGGCAAGGTGCTCCCCGAGTTCGAGCGCTCGCTCAAGCTCGATGACGCCGTGGTCCGCTACCTCATCTCGATCCATGAGCATGAGCTCGGCGCGCCGCCGATGACCGAGGAACAGCTCGCCGCCAAGCGGGCCCGTGACGACGACGACGAGGACGACGAATAATGCGCCGCCAGAAGAAGACCTGCCCCATGGACGAGGCGCGCATCCGCTTCGTCGACTTCAAGGATGAGCGCTTCCTGTCGCGCTTCGTCACCGACAACGGCAAGATCCTTCCGAGCCGCCTCAGCGGCACGTGCGCGCGTCACCAGCGCCAGCTGGCGAGCGCCATCAAGAAGGCGCGCTACCTCGCGCTCCTGCCGTACACCCGCGGGCAGACCCCGTAGGTAGTGCGCGGGTGAGCGACTCCGTCGTCGAGTCCACGCCGCCCGCGGTCCCCCGCGAGCGCGGGTGGCGGGGCGTCATCGGCGGTCTCGCGCTGCTGTTGCTGCTGCCGGCCATGCCGCCGTTCGCGGTGGTGCTGCCGGTGTCGGAGACGGCGCTGCTGCTGGTCCCCGCGCTCGCGGCCTGTGCGCTGGCCGGGTGGAAGGCGGGTGGGCGGCTGTTCCTTGCGGCCTTGTGGGTGGCGTTTGCCGCCTGGGTGGTCGCGGCCGGCCCCGCGGGGAGCGATTACGCGCTGCTCGCGCGCGGGTGGGGCGTGCTGGTGGCGGTGGCGTTCGGCGCGTGGGCGCTCCTCTGGCCGACGAGCGCCTTTCTCCCCCGCGCGCTGGCCACGCTGGGGCTGGCGTTCGTGGTCGGCGGGCTGTCGTCGTTTGCGGTGCCGGGCGGTCCGGCCCGCGTGCGGCAGGTGGTGGCCAGCGAGGCCCTGCGGCGCGCCGACGCATTTGACGCGGACTGGCAGGCCCGGCTGGTGACAAAGGACTGGCAGCAGTTCCGGGCGACCAATGCCGAATCGGCCGCCTGGTTCGAGAAGACGCTGGAGGAGCAGCGCGGGATGGTGCGGCGCACCGCCGAACAGTCCCCCGCGTTCTTCCCGGCCCTCCTCGCGCTGGAGACGCTGGCCGCGCTCGGGCTTGCCTGGGCGCTGTATCACCGCGTGGGACGCGCCCGCATTGGCGCGCCGCTCGCACGCCTTCGGGAGTTCCGGTTCGACGACCAGTTCATTTGGGGACTGGTGCTCGGCCTGATCCTCCTGGTGGTGCCGGGACTCGGGCCGCTGTCGGGGCTCGGGGCCAACCTGCTGCTGTTCTTCGGCGCGCTCTACGCGCTCCGCGGGGCCGGCGTGGCGCTGTTCTTCGTGGCGCCGGGGCGGGTGATGACGATTGTCCTGGTCAGCGTGACGGTGTTGTTTGCCGGCGCGGCTGGCGTGATCTTTGTGGGGCTCGGTCTGGGCGACACGTGGCTGGATTGGCGTCGCCGGGCGCGCCCGTCAACCTGAACGTTCGGGGTTTCCGATGGAAGTCATTCTGCGTCAAGCGGTAGAAAAGCTCGGGCATCCGGGCGACATCGTGAAGGTGTCGGCGGGCTACGCGCGCAACTTCCTGCTCCCGCGTGGCGTCGCCTACGAGGCGACCCCCGGCAACAAGAAGCGCATCGCCCAGGAAAAGGCGAGCCTCGAGGCGGCGGAGAACTCGCGCCGCAGCGCGGCCGAGGAATTTGCGGCCAAGATCGAACCCATCTCGCTCACCTTCGCCGCCCGCGTGGGCGAGGAAGGCAAGCTGTTCGGGTCGGTGACGACGGCCGACATCGCCGCGCAGCTCGAGGCCCAGGGCATCCACATCGAGAAGCGGCAGATCGACCTCGGCGAGCCGATCAAGGCGCTCGGCGTGTACAAGGTCGGCATTCGGCTGCACGCCGACGTGAAGCCGGAGATCAAGGTGTGGGTGATTAAGGGCTGAGAGACAACAGAGAGACAACAGAGAGACAACAGAGAGACAACAGACGGGGGGCGAGGTCATCTCGCCCCCCGCTTGCATGGGCTGGACGGTCGGCAGCATCGGGTGGCGGCGCGTTGGGGTGTCATTGACACGGGCGGCGACGGGCGCGGCCGGCCAGTCACACACCGCCCGCCGCCGTGGTATTGTTTATGTCCAGCCCCCTGTTGTTTTTCTGTTGTCTCTCTGTTGTCTGTCTGTAGTCTCTCGGGAACCTCTCTCTCGCTCCGGTGTCTCTCTCCTAGCATGCCCCCCGCTGCAACTCCCGCCCAGGTGGCGGCTCACGCGCGCCGTGCGGCCTCGCTGTGCGTCGACAACAAGGCCCGCGACGTCGTGCTGCTCGATCTGCATGGCGTCACGGACATGACCGACTACTTCATCGTCGCCACCGGCAGCTCCGACACCCACGTGCGGAGCGTGGCCCAGCACGTCGTGGAGGGGATGGAGAAGGCGGGACTGAAGGCGCACCACGTCGAAGGGGCCGAAGGCGGGCGCTGGGTGCTCGTCGACTTCTTCGACTTCGTGGTGCACGTGTTCCACCCGTCCCAGCGCGAGTACTACCAGATCGAGCGGTTGTGGGGCGATGCCCCCGTGGTTGCCATCACGTCCTAAGCCGGGAGCCTCGATGTCGAAGGTCCGCCTGATCGCCCTGATGCTGGCGCTCTGCACCGCCCTCCCGCTGGGTGCGCAGGGGTACTTCGGCCAGAACCAGGTCCAGTTCAAGAAATTCAACTGGCGGGTGCTGAAGACCGAGCACTTCGACATCCATTTCTACCCGGAAGAGGCGCGGATGGCGCACATCGCCGGGAGCCTCGCCGAGCGGTCCTACGCGCGGCTGTCGCGGCTGATGAACTACCAGTTCAAGGAACGCAAGCCGATCATCGTGTACGCCTCGCGCGGCGCCTTCGCGCAGAACAACGTCACCGGCGATCCGGGCGAGGGAACGGGCGGCGTGACCGACGCCCTGCGCCAGCGCAACATGTTCTTCTTCACCGGGGATCTCGGCGAGGCGGAGCACGTGATGACGCACGAGATGGTGCACCAGTTCCAGTACGACATGTTCTCACGCGGACGCGCCGGCCAGGGGCTGGAGACGCTGCAGCAGCGCCAGCCGCCGCTCTGGTTCGCGGAGGGAATGGCCGAGTACCTCTCCATCGGCCCCGACCATCCGGCGACCGACGGCGTCATCCGCGATGCGGCGCTGGGCGGCAAGTTCCCGACCATCCGCGACCTCGAGGAGCGTCCCGACGAGTACTTCCCGTATCGCTACGGCGAGGCGCTCTGGCGCTACGTCGGCGCGCGCTGGGGTGACGAGATCGTCGGCGAGATCATGCAGTCCACGCCGACCCTCGGCTACGACCGGTCATTCAAGCGCCATCTCGGCCTGACGCTCGAGGAGCTCGGCAGCGACTGGAAGGACGCGATGGAAAGCCAGTACCTGCCGCAGGTGGGGCAGCTCGACCGGCCGCGCAAGATCGCGACGTCGCTGCTGACGGAGCGCAAGACGGGCGGCGTGATCCCGGTCTACGTGGCCCCGGCGCTGTCGAGCGACGGCAAGTACATCGCCTACATCTCGACGGGCAGCCTGCTGCGCGCCGAGGTCTTCCTGGACCTCTACCTCGCCGACGCGAAGACCGGCAAGCGGTTGAAGCGGCTCACCAACAGCACGCTCAACCCCGAGTTCGAGGAGTTGCGCTTCCTGTACTCGCAAAGCGCGTTCTCCAGCGACGGCAAGCGCCTGGCGTTCACCGCCCAGCGCAGCGGCAAGGACGTGCTCTACGTGCTCGACGTGGACAACCGCCGCGTCCTGCGCCGGCTGGACACCGGGCTCGATGCGATGATCGGGGCGTCGTGGTCGCCCGATGGCCGCCGCCTGGTCTTCAGCGGGATCCAGGGCGGCGTGTCGGACCTCTACGTCATAGACGCCGACGGCAAGAACCTGCAGCGCCTGACCAACGACCTGTACGGCGACCAGATGCCGGTCTGGTCGCCCGACGGCAAGCGCGTGGCGTTCACCAGCGAGCGCGGGCCGCAGACGCAGCTGGACGTGATGCGGTACGGCAAGTGGCGCATCAGCGTGCTCGACCTGGCGACCGGCGCCATCGAGGTGCTGCCCGGACAGGCCGGCAAGAACCTCAACCCGCAGTGGGCGCCCGACGGCAAGTCGCTGGCGTACATCAGCGACCGGGCGGGGATTCCGCAGGTCTTCCTGTACGACTTCACGGACCAGCAGCACTACGAGCTCACGCACCTGGTGGGCGGCGTGCAGTCGGTCACGGAGAACAGCCCGGCGCTCACGTGGGCGGCGGCGGCGGACCGGATGGCGTTCGTCTACTTCGAGAACAACGGCTACACGGTCTGGCAGGTGGCCAACCCGCGGTCGCTGAAGCGCGAGCCGTACCGCGAGGGCGCGGTCGTGGCGGCGGGCGCCAGGACGCCGTTGCGCGCCGAGACGGACTCGGCCACCATCCGCCGGGTGCGCGACCGCGCGGCGGCCGAGGCGAACGTGAAGGCCATCGTGGCGCGGGCGGCCACGGCGCGCGATTCCGTGCTGCCGCCGGCGCCGTCCACGCGCGACCCGCGGCGCCAGTCGGTGTACCGCAGCGACGCCGGCCTCCGCGCGGCGGACAAGCTGCCCGACAACCTCGGCGCGCCGGGCACCGGGGTGAGCGTCGCGGCGCTGCTCGACAGCGCGGCGTTCGCGCTGCCCGACACGACCAAGTTCGTCGAGACCCGCTACCCCGGGTCGCTCCGTCCCGAGTACATCGCGCGCCCGCAGGTGGGCTACGCGCAGGACAACTACGGCAAGGGCGTGTACGGCGGCACGGCCATCATCCTCTCCGACCTCGTGGGCAACAAGCGCCTGGCACTGGCCGGCGGCATCAACGGGCGCATCGAGGAGGCGCAGCTGTTTGCGGCGTACACCTCGCTCGGCAGCCGCTTCCAGTACACGGCCGGCGTGCAGCAGCAGCCGACGTTCTTCCTCCTGTCGGCGGGGCTGACGCCGGTCAGCGGGACACAGGCCATCCAGGAGCAGGCGATCGCGCGCTACATCCAGCGCTCGGCCTTCCTCGCCGGGCTCTATCCGCTGAACCGGTTCAAGCGCTTCGAGTACGGGCTGACGGCCAACAACATCGACCGCTCGCTGATGTTCCTGAGCTTCGGCGTGGACTACGCCTACGGCTACCAGACGCAGACCTACATCGACAGCATCGTCAACCTGTCGTCGCTCAACTACGTGGCGCCGTACGTCGCCTTCGTGCACGACAACACGCTGAACGGCTACACCGGTCCGATCTACGGGCAGCGGTACCGGTTCGAGCTCGATCACGCGATGGGCAACCTGAGCTGGACCGACTACAACGCCGACTACCGGCGCTACGACGCGCTGCTCTTCAGCTACCTCACGCTGGCCACGCGGGTGCAGACGGCCATCTCGGTGGGTCCCGGCGAGAACGAATTCCCCAAGTACATCGGGCGGGCCGACCTGTTGCGCGGCTACGACCGCGAGAATTACTACTCGAACGCCTGCCAGTCGGCGACCGGCGCCAGCAGCGAATGCTCGGCGACGCAGCTGCTCGGAAGCCGCGTGGCGTTCGGCAATGCCGAGCTGCGCTTCCCCGTCTTCCGTCCGTTCCACTACAAGAAGCGGAAGATCTCGTTCATTCCGGTGGACGGCCTGGTCTTCTTCGACGCCGGCATGGCGTGGAGCAAGGGACAGACCGTGTCGATGACGCGTCCGGCAAACTACGACTGGACGACGCAGCGCTACCCGCTGCGGAGCTACGGCTACGGATTCCGCGTGAACCTGTTCAACTTCGCGATCCTGCGCATCGACAAGTCGTACCCGCTCGACGGGGTGTCGCGAAAGGGGTACTGGTTCTGGACGCTGGGGCCGAGCTTCTAGGGCGATTGAGGATCTGGAATTCGGAACTGGATTCGGGAACCTGATTTGAGAATGGCGATGTGCGATGGGCCCGGCGGGCGTCCCGCCGGGCCATCGTGCATCGGGATCACAAATCGAAATCCGCCCTCCAGTTCCGGATTCTTGATCCTCAGTCTCTTTCGCCGCGCCCTGCTCCCCGGCAAATTGAGATGATGCGCCGCGCCGCCCTCCTCCTCTGCCTCGTCGCCGCCGCCGCGTGCTCGAGGACGCCGGACGCGGGTGCGACGGCGGGCGACGCCACGGCCGGCTTTGCCGGGCCCGACGCCATCCTCCTGCGCTTTCCGCGGCTCGGCGGCACGGCCCGCGCGTATCGCTGGTGGAGCGACAGCAGCATCTGGACGTCAACGCAGCGCGCGCCGGCCATCGCCGACGCCATCGCGTTCGACGCGCAGCAGGGGATTCTCGTGGTCGTCGATGCGGCGCGCGTTCCGGTGCGCGTGGACCTGCGCGTGGGGCGCGTGACGCCGGCGACGTCGGAGCGCCTGCGGGCCATCGCGTCGGCCGACGGCTACGCCGTGTTCGGCGTCGCCCCCACGGGCGAAATCGTGCGGCTCACCAACAGCGGGGCGTGGCGGTTCCGCCCGCCGGCGCCGGTGCGCACGCTCCTCCCCCTCCCCGACGGCGCGCTGCTGCTGTTCAGCGACGCGGCCGACGGACGCGTGACGATCCGCAAGCTCCACCCGCCCGAGACGAAGATCACCGACAGCACCACCATCGGCGGCGCCGACCTCATCATCCCCACTGCCGTGGGCGACCGCGTCTACATCGCCAGCGGCGACCGCCTGGAGGGGCTGCGCACGCGCGACCTCGGGCGGTCGCTCGCGGTGACGTTCAGCGATGCCGTCCGCGGCGTCGAAGCGACGCCGAGCGGCGATCGGTTGTTCGTCGCGGTGAGGAACAGCCCGACGCTGTACGTCGTGGACCGGTACGAGGCGGCCGTGCGCGACAAGATCACGCTCTCGAGCCCGCCGCTGGCGCTGCGCATGGACCCGGACGGCCGGTACCTGCTCGCGCGCACGGCGGGCGGCGACTCGGCGCAGGTGATCGCCATTGGCACGCAGCGAGCGATCGGGACGGTGGAGACGGCGTGGCGCCCCGACCTGCCCTTCATCGCCCCTGACGGCGGGCTCGCCCTCGCGGTCGGCAATGCGCTGGTGGTCGTTGACGCCGAGACGAAGCGCGAGCGTTCGCAGGTGCCGAACGGGGCGGCCGACGTCTGGGCGCTCGTGCGCTGGAACGGATTCCGTCCGCGCGCGTCCACGCTCGACGAACCGGTGCGCTTCCAGGACGCCAGTACCGATTCGCTCGCCGTCGATTCGCTGCCGCCGCCGGACGAACCGCCCGCGCCCGGCGCGGCGCCGCCGCCCAATCCGGTGCCTCCCCCCGCGGCGCGCGCCGAACTGAAGAGCAAGGGCTGGATGCTCAGCTTCGCCGCGGTGCTGTCGGAGAGCCGCGCGCGCGCCATGGCGGCCGCGGTGCGCCTGGACGGGACGAGTACGCGCGTGCAGGCCAATGAACGCGATGGCACCATGGTCTACCGCGTCGTGGCCGGCCCGTTCCCCACGCGCGAGGCTGCCGACGACGCCGGCCGGCGCAGCGGCCTCCCCTACTGGGTATTCGAGGCCGCCCCGTGATTGGCCGCCGGCGACCAGCCGCGCCCGCCCCCGACCCCTGGGAGGAGGAGGGACGCCGGCTGGCGCCGCTGTTCGCCAGCGTCTCGTCGGCCGTGGTCATCGCCACCGACGCCGAATGCGCGGCGCGCGTCGCCCTGGGCATCGGCCGGGTGGCTGCGCTCGAGCGGCGCGTGGCGGTGGCCGACCTCACGGGCGGGGCGCCGTCGCTCGTCGCGCTCGCCGGTGACGGCGACGCGCACGGCATCACCGACAGCTTTCTCTACGGCGTCTCGCTGAATGCCGTGGCGCGGCCCGCCGCCGACGGCACGCCGTCGCTGTTCATCCTGCCCAGCGGCAGCGAGCCCACCGTCCCCGAGGACGTGCTGCGCAGCGATCGCTGGCGCCGGCTGGCGGCGGGCTTCGGCGACGCGGGAGCCCTGCTGCTGCTGGTGGCGCGCGCCGGCACGCCGGCCCTCGCCGCACTCGTTGTGCAGACCGACGGCGCCGTGTCGGTGGGCGATGCCAGCATCCCGCTCGAGTGGCGCGTGATCGCGCAGGCCGGCGACCGTACGCCGGCGGCGGCCGTGGCGGCGGTGGAAGGGCCGCGACGTCCGTGGTCGGCGTTCAGCCTAATGTCGGCCGCCCTGCTCGTGGTCACCATCCTCATCGCGGTGGCCTCGCTCTGGCCGCGCGGTCCGTCGCCGACCGCGCGCGACCGGCTGAGCGCGCCGCCCGGCGCGGTGACCACCGTGCCCGCGCCGCGCCCGGCCGCGCTACCCGCGGCCGCGTCGGTGGACACGGTGCGCGTCCCCGATCCTGTCAATCCCCCCGACAGCGCCATCGCCGCGCAATTCGCCGTCGAACTTGTGGCGACAAACACCGCCACCGGCGCTAATTTGTGGCTTCGCGAGCGCGGGGCGTCGCTCCCGGGCGTCACCGTGTCGCCCGTGCTGCTGGGCGCCGCTCGCACGCGATGGCACAAGGTGCTGGCGGGGGCGTGGCAGGATCGTGTCGGCGCCGACTCGATGCTGACCGCGCTGCGGACCGAAGGCGTGCTGCGCGCGGATGCGGGCGTGGTGGTGCGGGTGCCGTTGGCGTTGTTGCTCGAAGCGGGCGTCCCGCGCGGCGCGGCGCCCGCGCGGGTGGCGGCGCTGGTGGCGCGCGGCGTGCCGGCGTATGCGTTGGTGCAGGAAGATGGAACCGTGCGCCTGTTCGCAGGCGCCTTTGAAACGGCCGCTGCGGCGGTGCCCCTCGACGCGGACCTCCGCGCGGCCGGGCTCGCACCGCAGCTGGCGTACCGAACCGGGAGAACGTTCTAAGTGCGATTGACCAGACTCGAGCTGCACGGCTTCAAGTCGTTCGCGGACCCCACGGACCTGACGTTCAACCCGGGGGTCACGGCGATCGTCGGCCCCAACGGGTGCGGCAAGTCCAACGTCTCCGACGCCGTGCGCTGGGTGCTCGGCGAGCAGCGCGCGCGGCTGCTGCGCGGCGCCAAGATGGAAGAAGTCATCTTCCAGGGGTCGTCGGCCCGCAAGCCGGTCAACATCGCCGAGGTCTCGCTGCACTTCTCCAACGAGGAGGGCGTGCTCCCGATCGCGTACCGCGAGGTGGTGATCACGCGACGCCTGTCGCGCTCGGGCGAGAGCGAGTACCTGCTGAACCGCACGCCGTGCCGCCTGCGCGACATCCACGACCTGCTGCGCGGCACGGGGCTGGCCGCCGACGTGGGCGTGGTGATCGAGAGCAAGATGATCGACGCGCTGCTCAGCGACCGGCCCGACGACCGGCGCGAGCTGTTCGAGGAGGCGGCCGGTGTCGGGCTGTACCGCGACCGCCGCCGCTCCACCGAGCGCCGGCTCGAGGAGACGACGGGCGACCTCGCGCGCCTCGACGACCTCATCAACGAGGTCGGCAGCCAGGTGCGCTCGCTGGCGCGCCAGCGCCGCAAGGCCGAGCGCCACACCGAGGTGATGGCGCGCCGCAAGTCGGTGGAGCTCACGCTCGCCGAGCGCGAGATGGCGTCGTGGATGGACGAACTGGCCCGGCTGGACGAGGAGCTCGCCGGGCTGCGCGCGCGCGCGCCGGAGGGCGAGGGGCGGGTGCGCACCGCGGAGCAGGCGCGCGACGCGGCCCATGCCGCGCGCGCCGCGGCCGACACGGCGCGCCAGGAGCGCACGCGCGGGGCCGTGCAGCTGCGCGAGTCGCAGCAGCAGCTGCAGCGCGAGGTGGCGGTGGCCGAAGAACGCCACCAGAACGCGGCGCAGCGGCGCGTGCGCGCCGAGCAGGAGCGCAGCGAGGGGGCCGCGTTCGGCGACCGCCTGCGCAGCGAGTGGGACAACGCGCGCGCCGAGGAGGCGAAGTGCGAGGCCGACGTGCGCGAGGCCGCCGAGGCGCTGCAGCGCGCGGTGGCCGCCGAGGAGGAGACGCGCGGCCAGGTGGCGGCGGCGCGCGACGCGCTGGCCCAGGTGGAGGCGTCGGTGCGCGAGGTGCGCGACCGCATTCGCCGCATGGAACTGGAGCGCGAGGGGGCCGAGCGCGAGTCGGGCGAGGTGGCGCAGCGCATTGCCGTGCTCGGCACCGAGCGCGAACGCCTGGCCGAGCAGCTGTCGCTGGCCCAGCGCGACCACGCCGCCGCCGCCGAGGCGATGTCCATTGCGCAGGGTGCGGCCGGCCAGGCCACCGACGCGCTCGAGGCCGCCCGCGCGCAGGCCCGCGCCTTCGGCGACCGCGAGGCCGCCGCGCGCGCCGAGCTCCGCCGCGTCGAGGAGGAACACACCGGCCTGCAGGGCAAGCTGAGCGCGCTCGAGGGGCTCGAGCGCGAGCGCGTCGGCCTGGCCCCCGCCGCCGCACGGCTGCTGCGCGAGCGCGAGCAGTTCGGCGAGGGCGCCGTGCTGGGCCCGCTCTCCGACTTCATCGGCGCCGACTCCGCCGCCGCTGCGCTGGTCGAGCGCTTCCTTGGCGCCACGGTGCACGCCGTCGTGGTGCGCGACCGCGCCGTGGCCGATGCCGTGCGCCAGTGGCACGCCCGCTCCACGCCCGGCGCGCTGCTGCTCCTGCCGCTCGACGCGCTCACGGGGGCCGACGAGTCCCTCGACGCCGACGAACTGGCCGGCCGCGTGCAGGCCGAGGGGCCCGTGCGCTCATGGGTGCGCGCGCTGCTGGGCAAGGTGCACAGTGTCGATGACGGTACGGCCTTCGTCGATGCGCGCGGCGCGGTCTGGCTGCCGGGTACGGGCGGCGGCGCTGGCCCGCTGCGCCGCCGGGCCGAGCTGTTCCAGCTGCGCGCCGACCTGCAGACCATCGGCGCGCGGCGCGAGGCCGCGGTCGCCGCGCTGCAGCGCGTCCACGCCGACGTCGTGGCGGCCGAAAGCGCCGCGGCCGCCGCTGCGCAGGCGGACGGCCAGGCGCAGCAGGAGGCGCAGCGCGCCACCTCGCTGTGCGCCGACCGCGAGCGCGTGGTGCAGCGCCTGCAGCGCGATTGCACCGACGCCGAGGCGCTGGCCGAGCGGCTCGTGGCGCGGCAGGCCGAACTGGCCGCCCGCGCCGCCGACGGCGCGGCGCGCATCCAGCAGGAAGGCGACACCCTTGCCGCCGCCGAGCAGCGCGCGCTCGACGCGCGCCAGGCGCTGGCGATCGCCGAGGCGCGGCAGGATGCCGCGCGCGAGACGCGCGCCGCGGCGCAGGTGACGCACGCCCAGGCCGAGGCGCGGCGTCAGGTGGCCACCGAGCGCGAGGAACGGCTGGCGTTCGAGCAGGCCGGCGCCGCCGCACGGCTCGAGGCGCTCAACCAGGAACTCGCCGCCATCGACGCCGCCGACGACGAGCTGGCGCGCCAGATGACGGCCTGGCGCGACGACCTCGCGGGCCGCACGCAGAACCTCGCCGCGGCCGAGCAGGCGCTGGAGGCGGCGGAGCACGGCGTGCGCGCCGCCGACGCGGCGCTGGGCGCCGCCGAGCACGACCTCGACGCCACGCGCCGCGACGTCACGGCGCTGGCCGAGGCGCTGCACCATGCCGAGCTGCGCCACACCGAACTGGGCGGCAAGCGCGCCGCCGTCCGCGAGCGGCTCGAGGCCGAGTGGCGCAAGCCGCTCGAGGAGCTGCTGGCCGACTACGCCGCGCTGGAGATCGACGACGAGGCGCTGCGCGCCGAGGCCGAGCAGCTGCGCGCCCAGCTCGAGGCGCTCGGCCCCGTCAATGAGCTCGCCATCGAGGAGCACGACGAGACGGTCAAGCGCCTCGACTTCCTCACGACCCAGCGGGCCGACCTCGCCGACGCGCAGAAGGCGCTGCAGCAGGCCATCCGCGAAATCGACACGACGGCGCGCGAGATGTTCCTCAAGACGTTCGCCGAGGTGCGCGAGCACTTCCGCCGCATCTTCATGACGCTGTTCGGCGGCGGCGAGTGCGACCTGCGCCTCGAGAACCCCGAGCTGCCGCTCGACTGCGACATCGAGATCCACGCGTCGCCGCGCGGCAAGCGCACGCAGCGCATCCACCTGCTGTCCAGCGGTGAGCGCGCGCTCGTGGCCCTGTCGCTGCTCTTCGGCATCTTCCTCACCAAGCCGAGCCCGTTCTGCCTGCTCGACGAGGTGGACGCCCCGCTCGACGACCAGAACGTGGGGCGGTTCGTGAAGATGCTGAACGAGTTCAAGGTGAACACCCAGTTCATCGTCATCACGCACAACCCGCGCACCACCACCGAGGCGGCGGACGCCGTGTACGGCGTGACGATGCAGGAGCCGGGTGTGTCGTCGCTCGTCAGCGTGCGCATGACCGGCCAGCCGGTGGACGAGGACGTCGCGGAGGGCACGCCGGTCTCGTGACGCGGGTCGGCCTCGCTCTCGCCCTGGCGGCGGCGCTCGCGGCCCCGGCCGCCGCGCAACGCACGGTGACGGTCGTCGCCCCGGGCGACAATCCGCTGCGGGACGGCATCCCGTCGTTCACCATCGTCGCCACCGGCTTTGCGCCGGCCGATCTGCCGCTGCGATTCACGCTGCAGGTGGCGACGAATGCCGCCTTCGCCACCGGGCTGCTCACCGACACGACGGTGGCCGGCAGCGGCACCAGCCAGGCCATTGCCCCGCGCCACCTCTTCCCCGAGAAGAGCACCGTCTACTGGCGCGGCGTGGTGACCACCGTCGCCGGGCTTCAGGTGAACTCGGCCGTCACCGGACCGCGCCTCACCGCGCCGTGGCTGACGCTCGTCTCCCCGAACAACCCGAACGGATCGACGGTCACGTCCAAGCGGCCGACGTTCGCGTGGTCGTCGGCGCACATCGACGCTTCGGCCGGCCGCTGGGCGTACGAGATACGGATCACCGGCCCGCACGGCGAGACCATCATGGTCGGGCGGCTCGACGACACCGTGTTCGTGCCGATCCGCGACCTCGAGGGCAACACGTCGTACCGATGGTCGCTCATGGCCTGGACGCCGGCCGGCGACACGGCCCGCGCGCAGAGCGCCGCCTCGTTCGTCGTGCTCGACCCCGCCATGCCGCCGGCCACGATCCTGTTCCAGAACTTCCCGAACCCGTTTCCCAACGCGCGCGTCAGCGCCACCTGCATCTGGTTCGACCTGCGCGATGCGTCCCGCGTCCAGCTCGAGGTGCTCGACCTGCGCGGCAACCACGTCCGGTCGATCATTCCCGGGGCGGCCTTTCCGCAGGGAGCGTCGTTTGCCGCCGGGCGCTACGGGCGCGCCAGCGAAGGGAGCAATTCGGGCTGCGACCCGAGCTACTCGTGGGACGGCTCCGACGACGCCGGCCACCCGGTCCCCACGGGCGTGTATCTCATCCGCCTCCGGGCCGGCGGAGTGGAGATGTTCCGGAAGGCGTTGTATCGGGGCCGGCACTAGGCCGGACGGGAGGGCGTCCTCCTCCGGACGCGCCCCAGCGGCCGGCTCTCGCGATGCCCCACGGCCATCCGACGCCGCCACCGCGTCCGGCGCGCCTCCCCGGCACCCGCACCGGGGCCCAGCGTCCGACTATATTCCGTTTCCGCCGTGAGGGCGGGACGTACTCGAATTGGAGCCAGTGAATGCTCGTGGTCATGCAGGCAACCGCCACGTCCGCCGACATCGAGCGGGTGTGCGCGGCAATCCTCGCGATGGGCTTCCAGCCCCTGCCGATGCCGGGCGCGCAGCGCACGACGGTGGGGCTGGTGGGCAACGACCGGCGCGTCGATGGATCGCACATCGAGGCGCTGCCGGGCGTCGCCGAGATCATCTACGTCTCCAGCCCGTTCAAGCAGGTGTCGCGCGAGTGGCGGGCCGAGAACACGCTCGTGACCATCGCCCCCGGGGTGACGTTCGGCGGGACCGACGTGCCCGTGATCGCCGGACCGTGCTCCGTGGAGAGCGAGGCGCAGATCATCGGCGCCGCCCACGCCGTGCGCGCCGCGGGCGCCGTGGCCCTGCGCGGCGGCGCGTTCAAGCCGCGTTCGTCGCCCTACTCGTTCCAGGGCATGGGCATCGAGGGACTGCAGCTGCTGCGGCGTGCCAAGGAAGAGACCGGCCTCGCCATCGTCACCGAGGCCATGGACGACGACGGCGCCCAGGCGGTGGCCGAGTACGCCGACTGCATCCAGATTGGCGCGCGCAACATGCAGAACTACTCCCTGCTCAAGACGGTGGGCAAGCTGCGCAAGCCGGTGATGCTGAAGCGCGGCATGGCCGCCACCGTGCAGGAGCTGCTGCTGAGCGCCGAGTACATCCTGGCCGAGGGCAACGACCAGGTGATCCTGTGCGAGCGCGGCGTGCGCACCTGGGACCCGTCGTCGCGCAACATGTTCGACCTGAACGCCATCCCGACGGTCAAGAAGCTGTCGCACCTCCCGATGATCGCCGACCCGAGCCACGGCACGGGCGTGCGCGATCGCGTGACGCCGATGGCCCGCGCGGCGGTGGCGGCCGGCGCCGACGGCCTGCTCATCGAGGTGCATCCCGACCCGAACAAGGCGCTCAGCGACGGCGCGCAGTCGCTGTTCCTGAACCAGTTCGACGACCTCATGCGCGAACTGCGGGCCATCGCTGACGCCATCGGACGTCGCATCACCACTCTTTAGCCGCCGGCCGATGCGTCGCCGAGCCGTCGCTGCCCTCGCCCTGCTGGGCGTGCTCGCGCTGCCGGCGCGCGCCACCGCGCAGGCGCCGCGCGACACCGCCGCCGCGATGTCGCTGTATCGCCGCGCCGCGGCGCGATTCGCGGAGGCGAAGACCATTCGCGCGGGCTTCGAGCAGACGCTCATCAGCCCCGTGGTGAAGACGCCGCGCACGTCGCGCGGCGAGATGATGCAGCGGCCGCCGGACCGGTTCGCGTTCCGTTTCACCGATCCGGCGGGCGATGCCGTCGTGTCCGACGGCGCGGCGCTGTGGGTCTACCTGCCGAGCACCGCCAAGGGCCAGGTGCTCAAGCTCCCGCGCGAGGTGGGCGGCGCCTTCGACGTCGTCGCCCGGCTACTCGCGAATCCCGGCGACCGCAACCAGGTGCAGGTCGTCCCCGAGTCCGAACGGGTTGGCGGCGAGCGGGTGTCGGCCTACGCGCTCACGCCGCGCGCCGCCGGCGCACCGTTCCAGACGGCGAAGGTCTGGATCGGCGCCGACGCCATCGTGCGGCAGATCGAGGTGGAGGAGCCGGGCGGGCTGCGCCGCCGGCTGCGCTTCCTCGACATGCGGCTCGGCGTCACGCTCCCCCGGCGCGCCTTCGTCTTCGACGTGCCGCGCGGCGTGCGCATCGTCGACCAGGCGGCACTCATGGGACCGGGCGCGCCGCGGCGCCCCTGAGTCCAGCGGGCGCGGACGGCGAGCCGTAGTATGGGCACGTCGGTGTCCCACGACGGACGCCGCACCGCCGCCCCCCGCGCGATCCCACCGCTAGAGGCCCGCATGCGTCATCGCACGCTCCGTCCCGCGTTCGCGCTCGCCGCGATCGCCGCCTTCACCGCGCCCCTCGCCGCCCCCGCACAATCCCCCGCGCCGGAGCTCTGGCGCCAGGTCGAGATCATCCGCACCGCCTACGGCGTGCCGCACATCCGCGCCGAGAACCTGCGCGCCGCCGGCTATGCGCTGGCCTGGCTGCAGCTCGAGGACTACGGTCCGCGCACGGCGATGCAGATCCTGCGCGCCGCGGCGCGCATGGGCCTCGTCTTCGGTCGCGACAGCCTGGAGCAGGATTTCCAGGCGCAGCGCACGCACGTCCGCGCCGCCGCCAGCTGGCCGAAGCTTGAACCCAACACGCGCGACCTCTATGACGGCTTTGCCGCCGGACTGAACCGGTACGTCACGCTCCACCCCGCCGAGTACCCGGCGGCAATGCCGACGGACTTCACCGGCATCGACGTGCTCGCCGGCGACATGGGCGAACCGGCCTATGCGATGGTGCGGCGCTTCCTCTCCAAGCTCGATCCCAGGCAGTTCCCACCCGAGCCGTCCCGCCGTGGCGGCGGCGCCCCGCCGCCCAGCGAGGGTGACGACGCCGAACTCACCCGCGACAACGTCGGCTCCAACGCCTGGGCCTTTGCGCCCTCGCGGACCAGGAGCGGCAAGGCGATCCTGCTGCGGAACCCGCACCTCGTGTGGACTTCGGGCTACTACGAGGCGCAGATGACGGTGCCCGGCCACTTCGACTTCTACGGCGACTTCCGCATCGGTGGGCCGTTCGCCGTCATCGGCGGGTTCAACGCCAACCTCGGCTGGTCCACCACCAACAACGCCCAGCGCCTCGAGGAGTTCTACGCGCTCGACGTTGACCCGGCACAGCCCGACCACTACCTGCTCGACGGCGCCTCCGTGCCGCTCACACGCGACCTCGTCACGGTGACGTACCGCAACGGGCGCGGCTACTCGTCGGAGACGCGCGAGTTCTGGGACACGCCGGCCGGCCCGGTGATCCACCGCGCGGGCGGCAAGATCTACATCATCAAGACGGCGAACGACGGCAACTACCTGGGCGGCGAGCAGTTCCTGCGGATGATGCACGCCACGTCGCTCGCCGAGTGGAAGGCGTCCATGCGCCTGCATGGCCGCCCCACCTCGAACTTCACGTACGCCGACAAGGCCGGGAACATCCTCCTGGTGTGGAATGCGGCGCTCCCGCTGCTCCCGCATCCGAGCGGCGGCGACACCGTGGCCGTCCCGGTGAAGAACACCAATGACATGTGGACGCAGTACGTGCCGTGGGACTCGCTGCCGCAGTTCCTGAATCCCAAGGGCGGGTACGTGCACAACGAGAACAGCTCGCCGCACTTCACCAACATCCGCGAGCCCGTGGACACCACCAACCGGTACCCGAACTTCGAGAAGCCGTCGCTCTCGCTGCGCAGCCAGCTGGCGCTCCAGCTGGTGGGCGGCACCAACAAGCTCTCGCTCGAGGAGGTCGTGAAGCTGAAGCACAGCTACCGCATGCTCCTGGCCGACCGCGTGAAGCCCGACCTGATTGCGGCGGTGAAGGCCACGAACCCCACGGGCGACGTGGCCGCCGCGCTGGCGCTCCTCGAGCAGTGGGACAACACCGCCGCCGCCGACAGCAAGGGGGCGATGCTCTTCGAGACCTGGTGGGCACGCTACGGCCAGGGGCTCGCCGACTCGCTCCGGTACACGAAGGCGTGGACGTCGGCCGATCCGACGAAGACCCCGTACGGCCTCTCGCAGCCGGCACGGGCCGCCGAGGCGTTTGCCTGGGCGGTCCCGGAGACGGCGCGGCGCTACGGGGCGTATGATGTCGCGTGGGGCACGGTGCATCGGGTGCGCCGCGGCCCGGTGGACGTCCCGGTGGGTGGCTGCGGCGGCGCGCTGGGCTGTTTCCGCGTGCTCAACTTCGCGCGCGAGCCCGACGGCAAGCTGGCGGCGAATGGCGGCGACGGCTGGATCCTGGCCGTCGAATTCGGCGACACGCCGCGCGCCTACTCGGCCCTGGCCTACGGCGAGAGCCCACGTCCCGAGTCGCCGTGGTTCTCCAACCAGGCGGAGCTGTTCGCCAAGGGGGAGCTCAAGACGGTGGCGTACAATGCCAAGGATGTGGAGGCGCAGGCCGTCGTCAGGTACCGGCCGGGGGAACCGAAATAGGGGTTCTGTTCGCCGGGGCGCGCGGCGCGCCCCGGGTCACTTCGGGGTCGTGTCCGGCGGGGGCACCCGCGCCAGCAGCTGCTTTGGGTCCGACGCCCGGCGCAGCAGCTCGGCCGCCCGCTGCACGACCTTGTCGTTCCGGGCAATCCGCCGGCTGGCGTACGGAAGCCCGAACGCCTGGCGGGCGATCTCGTTGCCGAGCTGGCGATCGATCAGGGACGCGCCCTCGTCGAAGACGGAGCGCGGCACGTCGATGCGGCGGCGCACGAGATCGGCGTAGAACGCGTTCCGCATCGCCGGCGTGACCGTGAAGAGCGAGTCGCGCACCGCGCCGCGGCGCAGCTCGGCCGCCGCGTAGCTCTTGAGTGCATCGCGGTATCCCGGCACCGACGCGCCGAGCGCCAGGACGAAGTTCCGTTCGCCAGGCACCGGCACCGAGTCACCCGCCAGCAGGTCGGGGGAAATGCCGCCACCGCCGAACACCTTGCGCCCGGCATCGGTGGTGAACACCGGGCGCGCCGCGCGGTCGTTGATCACGCGCGGCGCCGAATCGGCACGCGTCGACTTGCTGATGCTGCGTCCCGAGGGCGTGAACCAGCGCGCGGTGGTGAGCTTGATGCCGCCGCCCCCCTCGAGCGTGAAGACGTTCTGCGCGCTCCCCTTGCCGTACGACGTGCGACCCAGCACGAGCGCGCGGTCGTGGTCCTGCAGGGCCCCGGCCACGATTTCCGCTGCGCTCGCCGTTCCCTGGTTCACCACCACTGCCAGCGGGAGGTTCGGCCACCGCTGGCCCGCGCTGTCCACGTACACCATCTCGCGGCGCTGCCCGCGTGCGCGCACCTCGACGATCTCCTGCCCCTTGTCGAGAAAGAGGTCGGCAATCGCGACGCCCTGGTTCAGCAGGCCGCCCGGATTGTTGCGCAGGTCGAGGATCAGCGACCGCGCGCCGCGCGCCACGAGCGAGTCGACCGTGCGCGTCAGCTCCGGCCGCGCCGAGTCGCTGAAGGTTGACAGCAGCACGTAGCCGACGCCGCCGTCGAGCAGCATGGCGCGCGAGATCGACGGCACATGGATCTCGCCGCGCTCGATGGTGAATCGGATGCGTGCCGTCCCCCGCTCCACCGTGAGGCGGAGCCGCGTCCCCGGCTGGCCCCGCATCGCATTGCGCGCCTCCTCGATGGTCCACCCCTTCATGCTCTGGTCGTCGGCCTCCACCAGGCGGTCGCCGGCCTGGACGCCGGCATGCTCGGCCGGCGAATTCGGGCGCACCGCCATCACGACGACCAAACCGTCGCGGCGGTCCGCCTGGATGCCGACGCCGCTGTAGAGGCCCGACGTCGCCTCGGTGAGCTTCTTCAGGCGATCCGGCGGCAGATAGGCGCTGTTGGGATCGCCGAGCTCGTCCACCAGGCCGATGGCCGCGCGCCGCCACAGCTCGTCCACGGTCAGCGAGTCCACGTAGCTGTCGCGCACCCGCTCCATCACGGCGGCCAGCAGCTGCGCGCCGTGCGCCTCGCTGTTGCGCCCCATGCTGCGGCGCAGGGCGCGCTGCACCAGCCACCCTCCGGCGATGGCGCCGGCGGCGAGGATGAGCAGGGTGACGATCAGGCGATTGCGGCGCACAGGGCCTCTACGCGGGACCGGGGGGGCGGGTTCCAGCCGGCATCAAGCCTGCACCTCGGGACAGGCGGCGGCAACCACCTGCCAGACGCGCTCGGCCACGGCGGCGGGGGTGCCGGCGGCGTCGATCGACACGATCCGCCCGGCCTCGGGGTGCGCGGCCTGCCAGGCCGGATCGTCGAACTCGGCGAACGCCCCTTCCACGCGCGCATGAAACGAGGCCGACTCGCTCTCCATCCGGTCGTGCGCCCCGCGGCGGCCCACGCGGTCCATGCCATCGACGGCGCTGAGGCGCAGCAGCACGGTGAGGTCGGGCACCAGCCCGGCGCAGGCCAGCGCATTTGCCCGGCGCACGGCCTCCTCCGGCAGGCGCCGCGCGCGCACCTGGTAGGCGTACGTCGAGAGGAAGAACCGGTCGAGCAGCACGATGTGCCCCCGCGCCAGGGCCGGCTTGACGCGCTCGCTGATCAGCTGCGCCCGGCTGGCCATGAACAGCAGCGCCTCGGCTTCCGGGCCGATCTGGGAGGCCGGGTCGAGCAGCAAGGCACGGATCTGGTCCCCGATGAGCGTGCCGCCCGGCTCACGGAACGGATCGTAGGCCACGCCGCGCGCATCGAGCGCGCGGCCCAGCAGCTGGAGCTGCGTCGTCTTGCCCGCGCCCTCGACCCCCTCGAACACGACCAGCCGGCCGGGCAAGGTGATCACCCGAGCGTGATGATGCCGCTGGTGGCGCCCTTCTTGATCCCCTCGAGGATCCACTGGTTCACCTGCATCATGATCTTGTCGAAGTTCTCCTGCGCCACGATCATGCGCTGGTACAGGGGATTCACCTGCACCTTGCCCAGCAGCTGCTCGAGCTCCTGCTCCATCTCGGCGGTCGGCTGCTCACCGCGGTCCATCATGTCGGACGCCTCGTGGCGCAGCTGCTCCATGCGCCGCAGCAGCGCCACCGCCTCGGCGTCGCCGCCCAGGGCATCGTTCGCGCGGCGCACTGCCTTGTACTCGTCGCTCTGCCCGATCAGGCGGCCCAGCTCCACGGCGCGTTCGTTCAGCATCACGTCTCCTTGCGTCGGGCCACGACGAACCGCTCGCGACCGGTGAGGTCCCTGTGAATGGTCACCTGCGCGTACGCCCCCGCCGCGTCCACCAGGGCCGCGGCCTCGGCCGCGCGCCGTGCGTCGACCTCGAGGGCCAGCAGGCCGTGCGGGGCCAGCACCGCCGCGGCGCCCGTCACGATGGCGCGGATGGCCGCCATGCCGTCGCGCTCCGAGAACAGCGCGAACGACGGCTCCCAATTGCGCACGAGGTCGGGCAGCTCGCCGGCTTCCGCGGGAGCAATATACGGGGGGTTCGCCACCAGCGCCGCCAGCTGCTCGCCCGCCAGCGGCGCGCACCAGCTGCCGGCGCGGAACTCGACCGCCGCGCGGCGCCCGGGCGCCAGGACGCGCAGGTTGTGCCGCGCCACGGTGAGCGCGTCGCTCGAGATGTCGGTGGCAATCACGCGCTCGTACCGCCCCTCGGCCGCCAGCGACAGCGCGATGGCCCCCGAGCCGGTGCCCACGTCCGCCAGGACGCCCACGCCGCCGGTCTGCGCCAGCACCAGCTCGACGAGCAGCTCGGTCTCCGGGCGCGGAATGAGCACCCGCTCGTCCACGTAGAGCGTCAGCGCACGGAAATCGGCGCGCCGCACGGCGTACTGGAACGGCATGCCGCGCTTCAGCCGCTCCGCGGCCTCGCTCACGGCCACCAGCGCGGCCGGGGCCAGCGGCTCGTCGCGATGCGCGCTCGGCCAGAACCGCGGCTGGCCCATCACCGCCGCGATCAGGTCGCGGGCTTCCTGCCGCGCCGGCATGCCGCTCGCCCCGCCCAGCTCCTGCGCCAACGCATCGAGTATTTCGCCGATGGAGCCGCCCGCCGCCGCGGCAAAGACGATGTCGGCCGGCAGCTCCACATCGCGCAGCGAGTGCACATACGGGCCCGAGTCCCGTGGTCCGTTCTCAGCCGGTTCCGTCACGTCAGCCCCATCCCTCGTTCGCCGTCCACCGTCCACCGTCCACCGTCAACCGTCCATCGTCCATGGCCGTCAACGGTCGCCTATTCCCCACTCCCCGCCAGCCGCTCCTCCAGATCCGCCGCCTTCAGCGCCTCCACCAGTGCCCCCATTTTGCCGTCGAGCACACCCTGCAGGTCGTGCGTCGTGAAGTTGATGCGGTGGTCGGTGATGCGGCTCTGCGGAAAGTTATACGTGCGGATCTTCGCCGAGCGGTCGCCCGTGCTCACCGCGCTGCGGCGCAGCCGCGCACGCTCGGCTTCCTGCTCGGCGACGCGCTGGTCGAGCAGGCGCGACCGCAGCACTTCCATGGCCTTCGCCTTGTTCTGGATCTGCGACCGCTGGTCCTGCTGCGTCACCACCAGGCCGGTCGGCAGGTGCGTGATGCGCACGGCCGAGTCGGTGGTGTTGACGCCCTGCCCGCCGGGGCCCGAGGCGCGGTAGACGTCGATGCGCAGGTCCTTGTCCTCGATCGACACGTCCACTTCCTCGGCTTCCGGCAGCACGGCCACCGTGGCCGCCGAGGTGTGGATGCGTCCCGACGCCTCGGTGGCCGGCACGCGTTGCACGCGGTGCACGCCCGCCTCGCGGCGCAGTTCGCCGAAGGCGCCCGGCCCGGCCACCTTGAAGACCGCTTCCTTGTAGCCGCCGAGCCCGCCGTCGGAGAGCGACAGCGTCTCCAGCTTCCAGCCGCCGTGGCGCTCGATGTAGCGGGTGTACATGCGGTAGAGGTCGGCGGCGAACAGCGCCGCCTCGTCGCCGCCGGTGCCGGCGCGGATTTCCACGATGGCATTGCGGTCATCGAGCGGGTCCGGCGGCACGAGGAGCGGCTTGATCTCCTCCTCCAGCCGGGGGATCTCCGCCTCCAGGCGGAGCTGCTCGGCGGCGGCCTCGTCGCGCATGTCGGCTTCATCCAACGCCACGAGCTCGCGCACCTGCGCGAGCTCGTCTTCCAGCTTGTTGAGGCGGTTGGCGCGCGCAACGAGGCCGCTCAACCGCTGATGTTCGCGGCCCAGCTCGGCCAGCCGCTTGGCATCCCGCAGAGTGGCGGGATCGAGCAGGTCGCGTTCGACGTCGGCCGCGCGCCGGAGCGCGTCGGCGAGGCGGTCGCGCAGGCTCAGACGGCGGCCTTCCGCTTGAACTTCTGGTTGAAGCGCTCGACACGGCCGGCGGTGTCGATGAGCTTCTGCTTGCCCGTGTAGAACGGGTGGCAGTTCGAGCAGATGTCGAGATGGATCTCGTCGCGGACGGAGCGCGTCTGGAACGTGTTGCCACACGCACAGTGCACGGTGGTCGTCGCGTAGACGGGATGGATGTCGGCCTTCACGGGAAGCTCCAGGCGGTATGTTCTCGGGTAGCTGGCAAATATACCCAATCGGACCACCCGGTTTCAAGCGGGCAACTATAAAGTGTTTGACGGGGCCGGCTTGGGGGGCTAACTTCGCCCACAGACGCAACCGAATGCCCTCGTACAGCTTACGGTGAAAACGTATGGCGACGGGCGTCGGTCCCCTTTGATCTCCCCCCACCGCAGGCCCCGTGCCCACCATCGCCGCCTTCCTCGCCACCGTCCCCCTCTTCAAGTCGCTCGACGACGCGGAGCGCGAGCGCTTTGCCGACCTGGTCCGCGAGAAGAACTACCCCAAGGGCAGCGTGATCCTCTTCGAGGACGATCCCGGGGACGCGCTCTTCGTCGTGCGCTCGGGGCGCGTCAAGGTGGTGCTGCTCGCCGAGGATGGCCGCGAGGTGATCCTCGGCCTGCTCGGCGTCGGCGAGCACTTTGGCGAGTTGTCGCTGATCGATGACCAGCCGCGGTCGGCCCACGTCATCGCCATGGAGGAGTCGTCGATCCTCGTGCTGCGGCGCGACGACTTCCGCCGGCGCGTCGAGCAGAGTCCGGTGGTGGCCTGGGCGCTGCTGCAGGAGCTGTCGCGCCGCCTGCGCCGGGCCGACGAGAAGATCGGCACCCTGGTGCTGCTCGACGTCCCGGGGCGCATCGCCCGCATGCTCCTCGACGCATCGGAGGAGTGCGGCAACGCGCTCATCGAGAAGCCGCTGACGCACCAGACCATCGCGCAGGTGATCGGCGCGAGCCGCGAGACCGTGTCGCGCGCCATGCGCGAGTTCCAGGACCTCGGCTGGGTGGCGAGCGAACGGCGCCGTATCCGGCTGCTCGACAAGGGGGCGCTGCGCGAGCGCGCCCAGCAACGGGTGTGACGGGAGTCACCGGGGGGGCGTGACCATCAGCCCGGTTCCCGCCCTTCCCCTTCCCTAGTATTCAGTCGATGACCCTTCGTGTGCAGTTCTGGGGGACCCGCGGGTCCATTCCGAGTCCGGGGCGCAAGACGGTGCGCTACGGCGGCAACACGCCGTGCGTCGAGATCCGGACCGACGATGGCTGGCTGGTCATCCTCGATGCCGGGACGGGCATCCGCGAGCTGGGGTTGTCGCTGCAGGACCGGTCCGACGGCGCGCCGCTCGAGGGCGACATCTTTCTTACGCACGCGCACTGGGACCACATTCAGGGCATTCCCTTCTTCGCGCCGATCTTTCAGCGGGGGAACCACTTCACCATCTGGGGCTCCAAGGCCCTGGCGGGAAGCGTCGACCGCATCGTGCGCGACCAGATGTCGCCGGTGGTCTTTCCCGTGTCGTTCGAGGAGCTCGACGCGCGCATCGATTTCTCGACGATCGCGGCCGGGGAACGGCGCATCGGGACGGGGTATGAAGTGCAGGCGTTCGACGTGCAGCACCCGGGTGGCGCGCTGGGCTACCGCTTCAACTCCCCGGGAAGCGGTCATGCGTTCGTGTACGTGTCGGACAACGAGGTGGGGGCGCCGGAGAAGTACCCGAGCGCGCCGGGCTGGCGGCTGGCCTTCGTGGAGTTCGTACGCGGGGCGTCGGTGCTGGTGCACGACACGATGTACACGACGGAGGAGTATGACCATCATCGCGGATGGGGGCACTCGACCTATCGTGACGCGGTGGAGCTGGCGCTCGAGGCCGGGGTGGGCACGCTCGTGCTCTTCCACCACGAGCCCCGGCGCACGGATGATGAGCTGGACCAGCGGATCGACGAATGTCGGGCGCTGGTGCGCACCCGCGGCGGGGCGCTGCAGGTGCTCGGAGCCGCAGAAGGACTGACGCTGACCGTTTAGCCCCTCGCCACGAGGAGGACCCCATGAAGTTCATGAAGATGTTCGCCACGCTCGCCGCACTCGCCGTCGTCGCCCCGTCACCGGCCGCCGCCCAGGGCGGGAGCAAGCCGACGGTCGCGGTGCTCCCGTTCAACAACAACGCCATCGGCGCGGCGCAGGCCGAGCTGGCGCCGCTCTCCAAGGGCGTGCAGGACCTCCTGATCGGCGAACTCGCCGCCAACGACGGCATCCGGGTCGTCGAGCGCGACCAGATCCAGAAGATCGTCGACGAACTCAAGCTCTCGCAGTCGGACCTGGCCGACAAGGCGACGGCCGTGAAGATCGGCAAGCTGATCGGCGCGCATCACATGGTCACGGGCGGCTTCGTCACCGACCGCAAGGGCACGATGACGCTCGTGACGCGCGTCTTCTCGGTCGAGACGAGCGAATTGGAGTTCCCCAACGCGAAGTTCAAGGACGCCAAGGTCGCGGGCAAGACCGATGACTTCATGGAGCTCGTGAATCAGCTGGCCGGCAAGCTGAACGCCGGCCTGAAGCTGCCGGACATCCCGGCGCGCGTCGGCGAGGCCCGCAAGGCGGAGGCGAAGAAGGTGCCCTACGAGGCGATCGCGCTGTACAGCAAGGGGCTGGCCGCGAAGGACGCGGGCAACAAGGCCGAGGCGGTGACGCTGTTCAGCAAGTCGCTGGAGAAGTTCCCGGACTTCGAGAATGCCCGCTCGGAGCTGAAGAAGCTCCAGTAGGCTGGCCGGCGCCGCGGCGCCTCCACACATTAGAACGCCGGCGCCCACCGCATCCGGGCGCCGGCGTTCTCGTTCCCTTCGCCCCGTGACCACGACGCCGCTGATCCTCGTTGCCGCCGGCCGCACCCTGTCGGCGCTGCCCACGCTCGGCACCGACGCCGGGTTCACCGTGCGCCGCGTGAGCGCCCTGCCGCTTCCCGGCGAACTCGGCGACGACCAGCCGGTGGTCGTGCTGCTCGACGCGGCGCTCGCCGCCGACGCCGCCGCGGTGGCGGCGCTGGCCGAGCGCGCGGCGTTCATCGGCGTCGGCGCGGCCGGCACCGACGAGCCGGGCGAGGCGCTGCCCGCCGCGGCGCTCTGTGCCTACCTCGCCGAGGACGCCACCCCGGCGCGCGGGCGCACGGCGCTGCAGGGCGCCGTGCGCCACGCCGCGGCGCTCGTCGCGGCGCGGCGCGCGGCGGCGGCCGCCGCCGCGCGCGCCGGGGAGATCGCCGAGTTGACCCGCATCGGCGTCGCCCTGTCCACCGAGCGCGACCTTCCCACCCTGCTGGCCATGATCCTCGAGCAGGCGCGCCGACTGTCGTCGGCCGACGCCGGCTCGCTCTACCTGGTGGAGCGGCCCGACGGCGGCGAGCCGGCACTGCGCTTCAAGCTCTCGCAGAACCAGACGCTCCCCGAGCTGCCATTCAGCGAGTTCACCGTGCCGCTGAACGCGTCGTCCATTGCCGGGGCGGCGGCGGTGACCGGCGAGGCCATCACCTTCGACGACGCGTATGCGCTGGGCCCCGGAGACCGCTTTGCGTTCAACCGGTCGTTCGACGAGAAGTTCGGCTACCGCACCAAGAGCATGGTGACCATCCCCATGCGCACGCACCGGGACGAGATCGTGGGCGTGCTGCAGCTGATCAACCGCAAGCGGCATGCGGCGGCGCGGCTGGCGTCGGCGGCCGACGTGGAGCGCGAGGTGGTGGCGTTCGACCCGCATGCCGTGGCGCTGGTGAGCGCGCTGGCGTCGCAGGCAGCGGTGGCCATCGAGAACGGGCGGCTGTACGAGGACATCGAGCGGCTGTTCGAGGGGTTCGTGATGGCGTCGGTGACGGCCATCGAGAGCCGCGACCCGACGACGTCGGGCCACTCGTCGCGCGTGGCGACGTTCACCACCGGGCTGGCCACGGCCATCGACCGGGTGGACAGCGGGCCGTACGGGCACCTGCGCTTCTCGCGCGAGGAGATGCGCGAGCTGCGCTACGCCTCGCTGCTGCACGACTTCGGCAAGGTGGGGGTGCGCGAGCAGGTGCTGGTGAAGCAGAAGAAGCTCTACCCGGCCGACATCGCCATCATCCGGCACCGGTTCCAGTTCCTGCTGCAGCGCGCCGACCTGCAGTACGAGCGCGAGCGCGCCCAGTACCTGTGGGAGCACGGGCGGACGAACTACGAGGAGGCGGTGCAGCGGCTCGACCGCTCGCGCGCCGACGCCCGCGACCAGCTGCAGCGCTTTCTCGACGCCATCGTGCGCGCCAACGAGCCGACGATCCTCCCCGAGGGGACGTTCGAGGAGCTCGCCGAGATCAACGAGCGGCTGTACGTGGACTTCGACGGCACCGAGAAGCCGCTGCTCAGCGACGACGAGCTGCGCTACCTGATGATCAACCGCGGCAACCTCGACCAGCGCGAGCGGCGCGAGATCGAGAGCCACGTCACGCACACCTACCGGTTCCTCGACCAGATCCCCTGGACGCGCGAGCTCAAGGGGATTCCCGGCATCGCGTGGGGGCACCACGAGAAGCTCGACGGTTCGGGCTACCCGCGCGGCGTGCAGGCGGGCGACATCCCGGTGCAGACGCGCATGATGACCATCAGCGACATCTACGACGCGCTGACCGCGACCGACCGTCCGTACAAGCGGGCGGTGTCCACCGAGCGCGCGCTCGACATCCTGCGCGACGAGGCGAAGCACGGGCACCTGGACCCGGCGCTGCTCGGGGCGTTTGTGGAGGCCAGGGTGTTCGAGGCGGTGTCGCCTGGTGAGGGGCGGAGGTCCGGCTCCAACCGGCGGCTGACTCCAAGCGGGTAGACGCGCGCCGGCTTCGGGCATCGCGGTGTCGGTGCGCCGCGACCGTTGTGCGGGTGGAGATAGTGCGCCTGCTTACCACGGCATCGAGCGTTCTTCCAGGCCCGCGCGTAGAAACTCCGTATCCCACCCCTTCCCTACCCGAGGGCCCGCATGTCGCTCACGCAGCGTCTTCTCCTCGCTCCCGCCGCGGTGCTGTTGGCCGCCCAGCTCGCGGGGGCCCAGCAGGCGATCGACCAGGAATACACGAAGAAGATCAAGGAGTACCTGCAGGACTCCCGCATCTCCACGGAACTGGTGGACCACCTGCCGGCGAGCTCCAAGGTTCCGACGCCGCTCAAGTTCCTTGGACGCATCGTTGGGACGCCCGGCGAACTGACCTACGCCAAGGACATCCATCGCTACCTCGAGGCGGTGGCCAAGGCCTCGGGCGGGCGGGCGAAGTTCTGGACGATCGGCAAGACCGAGGAAGGGCGTGACATGGTGCTGATGGCGATCGCCGACGAGGCGACCATCCGCTCGCTCGACAGCTACAAGGGGATGCTCAAGCAGCTCACCGACCCGCGGAAGACGAGCGACGCCGAGGCGCAGCGGCTCCTCAAGACCGCCAAGCCCATCTACTGGGTGACGTCGGGCATGCACTCGCCGGAGAACGGCGGCCCCGAGATGCTCATGGAGCTCGCCTACCGCCTCGTCGTGGACGACGGCGAGTTCTACCAGAACATCCGCAAGAACGTCATCACGTTCATCACGCCGGTCATCGAGGTGGACGGCCGCGAGGCGAATGTCGATACGTACTATTTCAACAAGAAGCGCCCCGCCGGCGAATCGCGCCTGCCGCTGATGTACTGGGGCAAGTACGTGCAGCACGACAACAACCGCGACGGCATGGGGCAGTTCCTCGCGCTGACCCGCAACACCACCAAGACGTTCCTCGAGTGGACGCCGACCATCATGCACGACCTGCACGAGTCGGTGACGTACCTCTACGCCTCCACCGGCAGCGGCCCGTACAACGAGCAGCTCGACCCGATCACCGTCAACGAATGGTGGATGCTGGCCGAGAACGACGTGATGGAAATGGCCAAGCGCAGCGTGCCGGGCGTGTGGACCTACGGGTTCTACGACGGCTGGACGCCGAACTACATGTTCTTCATCGCCCACTCGCACAACAGCACGGGCCGGTTCTACGAGGTGCAGAGCTACGGCCCGGACAACTATGTCGTCCGGCCGCCGGCCACGACCACCAGCCGCGAGTGGTTCCGTCCCAACCCGCCGCTGCAGACCATCAACTGGGGCCCGCGCAACAACACCAACATCCAGGAATCGGCCCTGCTCTTCTCGCTGTCGCACGTCGCGAAGAACCGGACGCTGTACCTGGAGAATTACTGGCTCAAGAACAAGCGCTCGGTGGAGAAGGGGAAGAACGGCCCGACGTACGCCTGGGTGATCCCCGCCAACCAGGTCAAGAAGGCCGACGCCGCCGACGCGGTGAACGACCTCCTGGTGCAGGGACTCGAGTTCCACCGCGCCACCTCGGCGTTCAAGGCCGGCAGCGTTGACGTGAAGCCGGGCGACTACATCATCCGCGCCGACCAGCCGTACCGCACGCTGGCCGACATGTACTTCTCGCTCCAGAACTTCTCGCCGGCCAACCCGTCGCCCTACGACGACACGGGCTGGACGTTCCCGCTGATGCGCGACCTCACCATCACGCCCGTCACCGACAAGTCGATCCTCGGCCAGCCGATGGCGCCGATCACCGGCGAGGTGGTGGCTGCCGGCGGCGTCGAGGGGACGGGGAGCACGATCATCGTCGCCGCGACGAGCGACAACAACCTGGTGACGTTCCGGTTCAGGAACGCCGACGTGAAGATGCAGGCGGCCGAGGATGAGTTCGAGGCAGGTGGCAAGAAGTTCGCCGCCGGCTCGTTCATCATCGCCAACGCCGACCGCGCCAAGCTCGAGCCGCAGCTGAAGGCGCTCGGCCTGAGCGGCACCGCCGTGGCCAGCGCGCCGACGGTGAAGGCGCATGACCTCGACGTGCCGCGCATCGGCTACATGCACAGCTGGACGCGCACGCAGGACGAGGGGTGGGTGCGCGCCGCGCTCGACCACTACGGCGTGCCGTACACCTACTTCGCCGACCAGCTGCTGCGCTCGACGCCGAACCTGCGCGCCAAGTACGACGTGATCATTTATCCGCACGTCAGCGGGACGCCGCAGTCGATGGTCGCCGGCATGCCGAGCACGGGCACCCTGCCCCTGCCGTACAAGAAGTCGGCCGAGACGCCGAACCTCGGCGCAGTGGACTCGAGCGACGACATCCGCGGCGGCATGGGCTTTGACGGGCTGATGAACCTGTACAAGTTCGTGCAGGAGGGCGGCACGCTGATCACCGAGGGCGCCACCAGCACGCTCTTCCCGGAGTACAACCTCACGCCGGGCGTGACGGTGGAGACGCCGGCCGACCTGTTCGTGCGCGGCTCGATCATCCGCGGCATCATCGCCGACCGCAAGAGCCCGCTGGCCTACGGCTACCCCGGGAACCAGGTGCCCGTCTACTTCAACTCGGCGCCGGTGCTCAATGCCGGCGGCATCCCGGGCGGCGGGTTCGGCGGCGGCTTCGGCCGCGGCTCGGCGCAGAGCCAGAACGTGAACCCCATGGCCACGCCGCTCAAGCTGTCGCCGTGGGATGCCTCGGCGGCAGCCGCGACGGCTGCGCCAGAGGAAGCGGCAGGCCGCGGCGGACGCGGCGGCGGTGGATTCGGCGGGTTCGGCGCCCCGGCGGGCGAGCGCCCGCGCGTCGTGCTCTCGTTCCCGGCCAATCCCAATGACATGCTGCTGTCGGGCACGCTGCTCAACGGCCAGTCGCTCAGCGGGCGTGCGCAGCTGGTGGACGCGCCGCTCGGCAAGGGCCACGTGGTGATGTTCGCCATCCGGCCGTTCTGGCGCTGGCAGACGCAGGGCACGTATTCGTTCGGCTTCAACGCCATCATGAACTGGAACGACCTGGACGCGGGGAAGCGGTAGTCCGGGTCGGGCTCGGCATTCAGGTTCCGCTTCTTTCGACACGGTTCCGCTTCCTGCAACACGGTTCCGTTTCTTGCAACACGGTTCCGTTTCTTGCAACACGGTTCCGTTTCTTTCAACACGGAGCCACGGAGTAGGCACGGAGGACACGGAGGAAGCGAAGGCACTTGGGGGGGCTCGGCGGAGAGATCCATCCGCCGAGCCCCCGCTTTTCGTTTGGCAGTCTCCGCGTCCTCCGTGCCCCTCCGCGTCTCCGTGTTGAAAGGAACGGAAGCCCGCGTGGTGCAGACCGGGGCGGCGCACTACATTCTGCGCGGCCGCGAAATACGTGGTCCGCCAGGCTCCCCGCATCCCTCATCGAATGCGCCGGACTATCGTCGCCCTCTTCCTCTGCGCCTGGCCCGTGCCGGGCAGCGCCCAGCAGCCGCGACCCATCCGGTCGATCGCCGCGGCCATCCGGACCGCCGACAGCGGCGACACCGTCACGGTGGCGGGCCGCATCACGGCGGGCACCGGCCAGCTCCAATCGACCGTGTTCGACGTCGCCCTGGAGGACGCCAGCGGCGGCATCCGGATCTTCTCGCGCACGCTCGAGGCCAATGTCCACGTCGGCGACAGCGTCGTGGCGACCGGCGTGGTGAAGACGTATCGCGGCAACCTGGAGATCGTGGGCACGCGGCTCGACGTGGTCGCCGCGCCGCGCGCGCCGAAGGAGCCGGAGACGATCGCCGTGGACCAGCAGCTGCTGCCCACCTACGCCGGCCGGCTGGTGCAGGTGCGCGGCCGCGTGGCGGGGTTCGGCAAGAGCGAGGGCGGCCAGTACCTGCGACTGCGCGACTTGAACCCCGAACAGACGGGGACGCTCACCATCTGGGTGCCGTCCAACCACGGCGAGCCGATCGACCTGTCGCGGGTGCAGTACGAGGACAGCGTGACCGTGTCGGGCATCATTTCCTCGTACCGCGACAATTCCGACGATCCGCTGGTCTGGCAGATCGTGCCGCGCACGCGCGACGACATCAGCGTGCCCCAGGGCCGCGCCGGGCTGCCCGTGGCCTGGCTGTACGGCGCGCTCGCGCTCTCGCTGCTGGCCGCCGGCTGGCTCTACAGCGGCCGGTATCGCGCCTACGCGCAGGTGCGCGCGCTGCGCGAGACCGAGGCGCGCTACCACCAGCTGCTGGCGCTCTCGCCCGATGCCGTGATCGTCCATGCCGAGGGCGAGATCCGGTTTGCCAACATCGCCGCCGCGCGGCTGCTCGGCATCGAGAGCGAGCAGGCGATGCGTGGCCGACTGATGCACGACTTCGTGCCGGCCGACCTGCGCGAGCTGCTGGATGCCTCGCCGGCCGCCACCGGCGCCGCGCGCGCGCCGCGGCTGCGCGGCCAGCTGCGCAGCAGCACCGGGCGCATGGTGGACGTCGAGCTGACCGCCAGCCCGTGCCTGTACCTCGACCGCCCCGCGGTGGTGGTGCTCGCGCGCGACATCACCCAGCAGCTGCGCTACGAACGCGACCTGCACGCGCTGGCGCTCGTGGACGAGCTCACCGGGCTGGCCAACCGGCGCGGCTTCGCGTTCTTCGCCGAGGCCGAGGTGGCGCGCGCCCGGCGCGAGCAGCACAACCCGGTGGTGGTGTTTGCCGACATCGACGGACTGAAGCAGATCAACGACGCGCACGGCCATGGCGCCGGCGACCAGGCCATTCGCGTGGTGGCGCAGGCGTTCAAGAGCATCCTGCGGGAGTCGGACATCGTGGCGCGCTGGGGCGGCGACGAGTTCGTGGCGCTCATCGGCGACGGCGGCGAGGAGGCGGCCACACAGCTCGGCGCCCGCCTCGCCGGCGCCATCTCCGCGCTGCGCGCGCCGGGCCTGGCGTTCACCGTGAAGGCCAGTCTTGGCGTCAGCTCGCTGGACCCCACGCTGCCGCTCGAGATCGCGATGGAGCGCGCCGACGAGGCGCTGTACCGCAAGAAGGGGACGCGGCCGGGCGCGGCGGACGACCGACGGTAGGCACCGGACGACAAAGGGCCGGGCGCCGCATGGCGCCCGGCCCTTTGTGCATTGCGGTCCGCTAGTTGCCGAGCACGTTGATGCCGACGCTCTTGCGGTAGAACGTGCCGGTGGGATACGGCAGCGGGCTGCTGACCTCCGTCGCCTTGCATCCCGGCGGCGGGTTGCAGCTCTTGCCCGGCGAGCACGGCCCGGTGTTGAAGCTGAGCTTGGCGCCGTCTGGGTTCGTCATGGCATCCAGCCGCATCATCACGGCCTTCGCCGACGAGCCGTTGGCGCCGACGATGGGCGACGCGAGCACGAACGTCACCACCTTGCTTTCGCTGTTGCTGCCGCGCAGGAAGACGTTGGCCGTCGTGTACACCGGCGCCGACACCGTACCGTCGTACGTGGCGCGCTGGATGCTGAGCCGCAGCTGATAGGGCGACGGCGCGTTGGCCTTGCCGGCCGACGAGACATACAGCTGGATCTGCTTGATGGTCTTGCCGTTGCCCGGATCGGGAATCCAGAAGGCATACGGATTGGCGGGGTCGGTGAACGGATCGCCCGATCCGCCCGGCGCGCAGGCATTCAGCGAGACAAGCGATGCGGTGGTCCCCGTGGCGGTGAAGAGCACGACGGTGTCACCCGCCACGCCGCGCGCGAGCGTGGCGCGCAGTTCGTTGGCGCCGGCGCCCACCGTCCAGGCGGTCGCCGCCTGTCCGCTGGCGTCGGTCACCGAGGACGTCGGTGTCACGTAGCCGGCGCTGCTGCCGCCGGCAATCCAGCCGATGGCCGCACCCGGCACGGCGTTGCCGTAGACGTCGGTGACGCCAACCGTCGGGTTGATCGGCAGCGTCGTGCCCGCCAGCGCCGAGTGTCCGTTGCCGGCCACGATCTGCAGGCCGTTGGCCGCGGCGGCCCCGACGCTGAAGCTGCTGCCCTGCGTGATCACCGGCGTGCCGAAGAAGTCGCCACTGGCCTGCACGCGGTAGTCCGTCCCCGCCGTGGTGATGGAAACGCCGGCGAACGACGCCACCCCGTTCACCGCCGCGACGCTCAGCGACGTGACGCCGCCGGCGAAGGTGCCGTGGTTCAGTGTAAGTGTGACGGTGCCGTTCCACCCCAGCGCCGTGACGCCATTGTGGTCCACGGCCGCCGCGGTGACGGTGAAGGTGCTGCCGGCGATGATCGTGCTCCCCGCCACGGGCTGCGCGAGGAAGCTGAACGACGTGGGCGCATTGGCCGTCGCCGTGTACAGCAGCGAGGACGGCGTGAAGACCACGCCCGACGGAATGTCGCCGCCGATACCGGGCGTTGCGCGCACGGAGTTGGCGCCGGGCATGGCCCCCATGGTCCAGCAAGCGGCGGCCCGGCCGGTCAAACTGGTATTTGAGATCACAGTTCCGCCGAACGGTGCCAGGCACTCGCCCAGCGTCCCCTGCGCCGCCACCACGCCGCCACCCGATTCCACCGAGAAGGTGACCGGCGCGCCGGCCAGCCGGGTGCCGAGCGGCGTCCGGACGACGACCATCGGACGGCAATCCGGATCGAGCGGCGTGCCCACGGGCGCCTCCGCCGTCGTGCAGGTGGAGACGTAGCTCCTGATGGACGAGCGCATCAGCTCGGTGACCGTGCCGCCCACGCCACCGGAGAGGGAGACGGACTCGTCCACCGGGGCGAAGGGGCTCAGCTCCGTGACCGTCCCGCCGACGCCACCGGCGGAAAACGTGGCCGCCCAGGCGTTGCGCGGCGCGAACAGCGCCAGCACGCGCCCGAAGCCACTCGGCTGCTCGGCGCGCGCGAGCGCGGCCGGACAATTCAGGAAGCCCGCGTCGGCCGGCGGTGTCAGCTCGAAACCGTAGCTCGCGTCATGCCCAAGGCGCAGCGTGGCGCGCACCGCGGTCGGCACCGACGCCGCCGGGCAGATGCCCACGACTGCCGGCTTGGACAGCGGCGCGTCCGTCGCCGAGAACTTCTCGAACTGGTAGAAGCCCGGATACTGGTCGAGCTTCGTGCTCAACGGGCCCGACCCCGGCTGGAGCACCGTGTACGCAATGGGCGCCACGGTGATCAGCGTCGGCTCGGAGACCGGGAACGAATCGAGCTGGATGCCGGCCAGGCTGTCGCTGGCGACCAGCGTCTGCGGCAGGTCGGACGGATAGATGAGGAAGCTGTTGAGCGGGTCCGTGATGGACATGGCGAGACCCGCGTAGCAGAACACGGTGTTGACGAAGGCCACCACGGCGGCGCTGCCGCCGGGGAGTGGGCTCTGGCTGTTCTTCTTCAGCGTGAAGGTGACGATGTTGAACGCCTGGTCCCGGGCCGCGGCCAGGTCGCCGATGTCGATCTGGTGCTGGAGGTTGTTGATCTTGCCATGCACCGAGTTCGCATCGGGCGAGCCGGCGCCAAAGGCGGCGTCGGCCAGCGCCTGAAGGTCCGCGAGGGTGGAACAGGTGCCCGGCACCGGGGCCGTCGCCGCGCCGCGCCGCTGCACGTTCGCCGTGGATTCGGTCGCGCCTGGCGTGGTGGGCAGCCGGCCACCGCGGGATGAATCGCCGCACGCGGCGAGCAGCGCCACGGCAAGGGACGCGACGCTGAGGAGCGACGATCGGCGCATGGTGCCTCTTCAACCCAGGGAGACAGCGGGATGCCATCGCCCGTCGTCGGGCTGTCGGCAGTGCCTGTTCGGTCAAGATGACCGAATGCCCAAAAGTACGGGGGCACGCTGGCATAAGAGTACGTCCTACAAGTGAGTAGGGCAATACCTCGCCAGAAGCAAGCGATTCCCTGAGTTTTTCCGATCGCCTAGGTCAGGCCAAGCAACTGGCGGAAGCCGGCATTCCGATCCAGGTCCTTGAACCACCAGCCGGGATCGTTGCGCATCCCCTGCATGCGGCTGGGGCTGGCGGCCAAGTAGACCTTCAGCAGGCGCACGGCCTCGTCGGCGTCGCCGAGGATGGTGTGCACGAACGCCCCGTAGAACGCGAGCTCGCGCGGACTGTCGATCTGGGCATCGCCGATCGACGCGCGCACCAGGTGCCGGGCCGAATCGGCCAAGGCGGGCTGGCCGGCCTTCGCCGCCCGGGCGATGACCGCCGCGACCAGCATGTTGGACGTCAGGCGATTGAGCGAGTCGTTGGGCGGGGCGAGCGCGCGCGCGGAGTCGGCAATGGCCCAGGCGGCGGCGACGTTCGGCGGCTCGGCGCGGGTCGTCAACAGGTACAGCCGGCAGCGCGTGAACCGCATCTCCTTGGGGAAGCGCTGCCGTGCGGTGGCGCACCACTGCGCCGCCTTATCGAACTGCCCGAGATCGTAGTTGGCCGTGAAGAGCCGGTTGAGCACGACGTTGGCGTTCGACAGAAACTCGTCGCCTTCGTACGCCCGCGTGGCGGCGATCAGTACGTCCGAGAGCGTGGCGTCAGGCACCTGGTAATAGAGCGACGCCAGCATGGCGTAGGCCCCGGCCTGGTGGGAGTTCAGCGTGGTCGCGCGCTCGAGGTCGGCGCGCGCCGCGGCCAGCGTCGCCGCCTTCTTGACGGCGTCGGTCTCGATGCCGGAGATCCAGCCGAAGTAGAGGTTGAAGCCGCGCGCCTCGAGCGCGTCGGCGTCGTCCTTGTCGAGGGCAAGCGCACTGTCGGCATGCGCGACGCCGCGCGCCACCCACGGCGCGATGGCCGCCGGATCGCGACCGGCCAGCCGGCCGCGTCGGTACGCCAGTGCTGCTCGGCGCGTCTCGGGCTCGGGCCACGTGCGGTCGGCCGTCCACGCGAGTGCAAACAGCGAGTCGGCGGCGCCAAAGCCGGCCTCGACCGCCGCCGAATCGCCTCGCGTGACGGCGGCCTCGGCGTTCTTCCACGCCTGCTCGCCGCGCTGCAGCAGCAGCCAGGCGTCCTTGCTCGCGGTGCGGGTTCCCTGCTCCCTGAGCTGGAGTTCCTGCCCGAGCTGCTGCCGAATGAGATCCGACGCGACGGTGGCGATGGTGTCGCGCAGGGCCAGCTGGTTGGAGGCCGATCCGGTGAACGACGCGCGCTTGAGGTTGACGCCGCTGCCGTCGTCGAGACGCAGGTTCACCCGCACCTTGTCGCCGTCGTGCTCGACGTCGCCGCGTACCAGGTAGCCGACGCGCAACAGTCGCGAGATGCTGTCGGGGGCAACGGTCGATCCGCGAAACCGCTCCACGCCGGTGCGCGAGATGACCGTGAGGCTCGACGCCGTCGAGAGCGTGCGGATGAGTTCCTCGGTGAGACCGTCGGCCAGCGGACCGAGCGACGAATCACGGCTCACGTCCTTGAAGTAGAGCACGGCGAGCCGGCGTGCGTCGGGTCCGTCGGCGGTGACGCGGCGGCCGCTGAGCGTGCTCCAGACGCCGAATGACCCGCCGGCCAGCACGAAGAGGAGCGCGGCGAGGCCGACGGGATTCCGCCACGACGGGCGGGCCGGCGCTACAGGCATGCCGACCGACGGCGTGGGTCGCCGGAACTGGCTGGTGGCGCGGGCGCGCATGGTGGACGTCGAGCCGAGCGGCGTCCCCAGCAGGTCGGTGAACGCCGCAGCTGTCTGGGGCCGGTCGGCCGGCACTTTGCCCATCACCTGGAAGATGGCCTCTTCCACTTCCTCCGGGACCGTCGCGCGCACGATGCGGATGCTCGGCACCTGCTCCATCGCATGGCGTGCCATGATCGCCACGGCATTCTTGCCCGTGAACGGCGGCTCGCCGGCCAGCATCTCGTACAGCATGCAGCCCAGGCTGTACAGGTCGGCGGTGGGGCCGACGACCTCGCCCACCGACTGTTCGGGCGCCATGTACACCGGCGTCCCCATGGCCATGCCGGTCTGCGTCAGCTTGTTGCCGCCGGCCTCGCTCACGGCGCGGGCGATGCCGAAGTCGGCCACCAGCGCGTGTTCACCCTGCAGGAGGATGTTCTCCGGCTTGATATCGCGGTGCACGATGCCCTGCGCGTGCGCGAAGCCGAGCGCGTCGGCCACCTCGAAGGTGATGCGCAGCGCGTCCTCCACCGGGAGCTGTCCCGCGCGATCGATGCGATCGCGCAGCGACTCTCCCTTCACGAACGGCATCACGTAGAACATCAGCCCTTCGGCGACCCCGGAGTCGAAGAGGCCGAGGATGTGCGGATGCTGCAGCTTGGCGGCCAGTCGGATCTCGCGCTCAAAGCGATCTGCGCCGATGGAGGCGGAGAGTTCCGGCAGCAGCACCTTGATGGCGACGTCCCGATCGTGCCGGAGATCCTTGGCCAGGTAGACGGTCGCCATTCCGCCGCGGCCCAGTTCGCGCTCAATGACGTAGCGGCCGGCCAGCGACGCGTTGAGCCGGCGCGTCGTGTCGTCGCCTCCCGTGCTCCCCTCGGCCCGCGCGACGGCGTCGGCCGCCAGGGCCGGCACGGCCGATTGCTCGAGCGTGAAATTCAGGCCACACCGACTGCAGAAGATCGCGTCGGGCGCGGTGGGCGCACCGCATTTCGAGCAGGTCGTGGGCAGGGGGGCTCCCTCACGCGGGGATGTTCTGATCGGACCTAAGATTGTCCGGCGTAGCCGAAAGGTGTCAAGCGACGCCGTGCGCGGCGCGCGACGTCCCGCCGCAACGGCGAAGGGCCGGACACCATCGGTGTCCGGCCCTTCCAATCCGAACGCCGGTCGGAGTCGCCGCCGACATCGGGCGCGATGCTCGATGTTGGGGCCCGGGACGACTTTCCGTCCGTCGGCGTGCAGTGAACGTCTCGACAGGAACATATGTCCAACTGGACAGTAAGGCAATACCCACAGTATACCCAAGGCTATACCTGACAGTACTGTAGGGTTGTCGCCGCCGAACGCGAGCATTCTCTTCTGCGATCAGGGAGGCGCCATGCAATCTGGATCAGGAGCGGACACGTGACCATGAAAGGTGTGTTCATCCGCTTGGCCGCTATCGTCGTCGGCGTACCCGTCGTGAGTCTGGGCCTCGTGCTCAGCTGGATGCGGTTCCAGGATCGGACCAACGGCACCCTCATCGCGGCCGATGGGAAACGCGAGTTCCTGTTGCACGTGCCTGCCTCCTATGACCGCACCCGGCCGACGCCGCTCGTCATCAGCCTCCACGGCGCGGCGGGGTGGCCGGCCCAGCAGGCGAACACGAGTGGATGGAATCGGCTGGCCGACGAACAGGGATTCCTCGTGGTCTATCCCTCGGGCAACGGCTTCCCGCACATCTGGCATCCGGCGGACTCCAGCTTCATCGGTGCGCTGATCGACTCGCTGACCGCCACCTATCACGTGGACCCGCGTCGGATCTTCGTCAACGGCCTGTCGCAGGGCGGCGGCATGACCTTCGTCCTGTCGTGCACGCTGTCCAGCCGAATTGCCGCCGTCGGATTGGTCGCCGCCGCCGAGGAGCTGCCGTGGAACTGGTGCGCCGACCATCGCCCGATGCCGATGATCTCGTTCCACGGCACCGCGGATCCGATCGTACGGTATGCTGGCGGGCGCAATCCGATCGGGCCCGGCAGCTTTCCCAGTGTCCTGGACTGGACGGCGCATTGGGCGCAGCGGAACCGCTGCGCGGCCGTGCCCACCGATTCCGCGATCGGGCCGACGACGGATCGCCGCGAATACACGCAGTGCGCGGGTGCCGCGTCGGTCGTGCTGTACACCGTGCGGGGTGGCGGGCATCAATGGCCGGGCGGCCGGCCGCTCCCCGAATGGCTGGCAGGTCCCCCCGCCGGCGGCGTCGACGCCACCCGGCTGATGTGGGCCTTCTTTCAGCAGCACCCCCGCGCGCCGTGATGACGCCGCGTTCCGGCGTCGCCGCCGCCGGAATCGTCGTCACGGAGCGCAGGACCGACCCGCCCTCACCGGACCGACCAACGTGGACGTATCGTGTATGTGTATGTAATAATGCCCACGCGTCCTTCACCGGCGCTGCCGCTTGCCGCGCGCATCCTCCAACCCGCGAGTCCCCCATGCTTCGTCGCGTCGTCATGCCTGTCGTGCTCGTCACCGCCGGCCTCGTCACCCTGTCGGCGTGCCGACCGGGCGGCGTGCGTCGTCCCGCGCTGGTTACGCCGGTGAACGTTGCGCTGGGCGATTCGCTGTTCAACCACGGCGCCTGCCAGCGCTGCCATGGCAAGGGCGGCATCGGCGGCCAGGGGGCGCCGGCCCTCGACGGCAAGAAGTGGCTGCAGTTGAAGAGCGGGAGCTACGACGAAATCGTGAAGCTGGTCACCGATGGCGTGCCGCTGGCCGCCATCAAGGACAAGTCGCATCGCAACGCCATGCGGGCCCGCGGCGGCCCGATGAACCTCACCGATGCGCAGGTGCAGGCCGTCGCCGCGTACGTCTGGACGCTGTCGCACAAGTAGGCCCGGCAGCGGGGCGCGCTGGCCACTCGAGCCGCCCCGCCCCCGCCGAGACCTCAAGGATGGGTTGGTCGTCGGTAAGGGAGATGCTCGAACCTCTTCGTCGCTTCATCCGCCAACGGCGGTCGGTGGAAATCTCCGCCGCGCCCGCCGAGTCGCCGCATGACGAGATCCAGCTGGCCGCCACGGCCCTGCTGCTGGACCTCGCGTATGCGGACGGGGAGTTCTCGCCTCCCGAGCGGGCGCACATCGAGTCGGCACTGAGCCGGCACTTCAACCTCGACCTGCCGAGCGTCCAGGAACTCCTCCTGCTCGCCGACTCGGAGCGCCGCAAGGCGGTGGACCACTTCCAGTTCACGCGCATGATCGCCGAGCACCTGGACGTGGGGCAGCGCGTGGTGCTGGCCGAGGTGATGTACGGCGTCATCCTGGCCGACGGACGGGTGGACGACTCGGAGTCGGTGCTCCTGCGCAAGCTGGCCAACCTGCTCGACGTCGCGCCCGGCTACCTCTCCGAGGCCCGCCGTCGGGCGGGCCAGGCCGGCAGCGTCCGCTAGGGCGAGCCCGCGGCCGCCGGGCAGGTCGGCGACCGCGCTGCGTCAGGCGCCGTACGCGCCGCCGCCGGGCGTCTCGATGGTGAGCACGTCGCCCGGCTGCAATTCCATGCGGCACTTGGCTGCGAGCGGCGTGCCGTTGAGCAGGTTGCGCCCGCACGCCCCGTCACCTCCGCCATGCGACCCGCGCGGCGCCCGGGTGCGGCGCTCGGTGAGCAGCGTGACGGTGCAGCGCTCGAGCACGCGATACCGCCGGATGACACCGTCGCCGCCCGCTTCGCGGCCGCGCCCGCCCGACCCGCGGCGAATTGCGTACTCGTCGATGCGGATCGGATAGGTCTGCTCCAGCGCCTCGATGGGCGTGTTGCGCGTGTTGCTCATCCCCACGTGCACGGCGCTCGGTCCGGGGCCGCGATTGCTGGCGCCCTGACCACCACCCAGCGTCTCGTAGAACGTCCACCCGGCGCCGCCGAAGGTGACGTTGTTCATCGTCCCCTGCCCCTGCGCCGGCGCGGCCACGCCGGCGTTGGCGAGCGCCGCGAACAGCAGGTCGGTGATGCGCTGCGACGTCTCGACGTTGCCGGCCGCCACCGCACTCGGCCAGCGCGCGGCGACGAGGCAATCGTCGGGCGTGACGATCTCGATGGCGCGGGCGATGCCGTCGTTGGTCGGCACATCGTCGTCGAGCAACGAGCGGAGCACGAACAGCGCCGCGGCGCGCGTCACCGCCACCGGGCAGTTGATGTTGCCGCGCACGCGGGGGCTGGTGCCATGAAAGTCGAGCGTCAGCCGGCCGTCGTGCGTGTGCAGGCGCACCCGCACCGGCACCAGCGCGTCGGTGACGCCGTCGCCCTCGAGGAAGTCCTCGGCCGCGGCGTCGAGGTCGCCCAGCTCGCGCAGGCGCGCCACGGCGCGCCGTTCGGAGTAGTCGAGCAGCGCCGACGCGCCGGCCTCGACGTGCGCCACGCCATCGCGCGCACGCAGCGCGCGCCAGCCGGCGGCGCCGGCGTGGCAGGCCGACTGCTGCGCCGACAGGTCCCCGCGGCGTTCGTCCGGCGTGCGGACGTTGGCCAGCACGAGCGCCAGCATCGACTCGTCGGGCACGCCGCGGTGGAGCAGGCGCACCGGCGGCAGCACGATGCCCTCCTGCACCAGTTCGGTGGCGCCGTACGGCATCGAACCCGGGCTCATCCCGCCGACGTCGGCGTGGTGCGCCCGCACCGCCGCGAAGCCGGCAATCCGCCCGCCCTCGTCGATGGCCTCGACCATCGTCAGGTCGGGCAGATGCGAGCCACCGTGGTACGGGTCGTTGAGCAGCCAGACATCGCCCGCCTCGGGGCGGCGCTCGCGCACGGCGCGCACCGCCTCGGGCATGGCGCCCAGGTGCACGGGAATGTGCGCGGCCTGCGCCACCATGCGCCCGTCGGCGTCGAACAGCGCGCACGACGCGTCGCGCCGCTCGCGGATGTTGGGCGACAGCGAGCCGCGCGTGAGCACGGCGCCCATTTCCTCGGCGATCATCGCCACGCTCGACGCGAAGACGCGGATGGCCAGCGGATCGAAGCCGCTCATCGCTTGCCCTCTCCCCCGCCGTTGCGCGCCCTCATGCGGCCCGCTCCACCAGCCAGCCGCCGACGGCAAGCGCGCGCGCCGTCCAGCCCGGCGCCACGTACAGCGTGGCGTCGGGAAGCGTGATGACCGCCTCGCCGTTCACCACGGCGTCGCAGGGCGACCCGTCGTCCCGCAGCATGCCGGCGTCCCATGGTGTCGCGCCGAGCCGGGCGAAGCGCACCGCCTCGGCATGTGAGCTGGCCGTGTGGCGCATGGCGACCACCTCGACCTCGCGGGCGAGCTCGAAGCCGTAGCGGGCGCGATGCCGTTCGGCGAAGCGCGACGCGATCACCGCACCGTCGTCGCCCGGGTGCACGGCAATGTCGAGTTCGTAACCCTGGCCGACGTAGCGTGCGCGCGCCGTCCACGCGCGCACGGCGCCCTCCACCCGCGCCGCCAGCGCGTCGGTCAGCGCCGTCACGCGCGCCGCGTCGAGATGGCCGGTGCGTGCCATGACACTCGTCGCGGCCTCGCGGCGCTCGGGCGCCATGGCCAGCCCCAGCGCACTCAGCACGCCGGCATGCGGCGGCACGAGCACCTGCGCGGCGCCGATGAGGTCGGCGAGCGCGCAGGCATGCAGCGGCCCGCCACCCCCGAACGCCATCAGCACGCAGCTGCGCGGGTCAACGCCCCGATCCACGCTCACGCGACGCAGCGCGCGCGCCATTTCCGCGTCGGCTATGCGGATCATCGCCTGGGCCGTTCTCTCGACATCGGCGCCGAGGCGGTCGCCGAGCGCCGCCACCGCGCGGCGCGATGCGTCGACGTCCAGCTGCACGCCGCCGCTCATGCCGTGCGCCACGATGCGCCCGAGCGCGAGGTTGGCATCCGTGACCGTCGGCTGTGTGCCACCGCGGCCGAACGCGGCCGGCCCCGGCACCGCTCCGGCGCTGCGAGGCCCCACGCGCAGTGCGCCGCCGTCGTCGATCCAGCCAATGGAGCCGCCGCCCGCCGAGACGGTGTCCACCAGCACGCGCGGCAGGGCGATGGGGACGCCCGCGACATCGCCGCCCGACTCCACCAGCGGCTCGCCGTCGAGGATCAACCCCGCGTCGGCGCTCGTTCCGCCAATGTCGATGGTCAGGGCGCGATCGAAGCCGGCGGCGCGCAGCACCGCCGCCGCGCCGACCACGCCGCCCGCCGGCCCGGAGAGCGCCAGCGAGGCTGCGGCGCGCGCCGCCTCGTCGGCCGTGCGCATGCCGCCGCCCGACGTCATCACGCTCGGCGCCGGATGCCCGCGCTCGCCGACCGTCCGTCCGAGCCGCGCCAGATACGTCGCCACGGCCGGCCGGGCGTAGCCCTCGGCGACGGCGGTCGCGGTGCGCTCGTACTCGCGAATCTCGGGCAGCACCTCATGGGCGCAGACCACTTCGGCGCCGGGCAGCGCCGCGTGCAGCGCCGCGTGCAGCGCCGACGCGAGGCGCCGCTCGTGCGCGCCGTCGGCATACGCATGCAGGAGCGACACCACCACCACCTGCGGCGCGCGCGCACGCACGGCCTCGACGACGCGCGCGATCTCCGCGTCCGTGAGCGCGATGCGCACCGCGCCGGGCTCCAGCCGTTCGCGCACGGCGACGACGTCTGAGGGCGCCACGAGCGGGGCGGGATGCGCGGCGCTCAGGTCGTAGAGTGAGGCCCGCTCCTGGCGGCGCAGCTCCAGCAGGTCGGTGGCGCCCTCGGTGGCGCACAGCACCACGCGTGCGCCGCGGCGCTCGAGCAGCAGGTTGGTGACCACCGTGGTGCCGTGCGCAATGCGGGCGATCCCGCCCGGCGGCGCGCCGAACGCCTCGAGCGCGGCGGCCACCCCGACGCTCTGGTCGGCGGGCGTGCTCAGCACCTTCCGCGCCTCGACCACGCCGTCGGCGCCGATCGCGGCAAGATCGGTGAACGTCCCGCCGACGTCGATGCCGACCGCCTGCGTCACGCGGCGTCCCGTCGAATGAGGGTCAGCGCCGGCACGAGCAGGGCGAGGTACATCATCGTCGGCGCGAAGGCGACGGCGACCGCCCCCGTTGACTGTCCCGTGGCGCCCGCCATCGAGAGGGTCAACGCCACCAGCGCGCAGGCGCCGATGAAGCCGGCCAACCAGCGCGCGGCCGCCGCCCCGCGCCCAGTGGCGACGGCGCGCGGCACGAACCACGCGGCCAGCAACCCAACCGGCGAGAGCAGCAGCACGTTCCAGTTGCCGTACCAGAACACGTGCGCCGAGAAGAGCTCCATGATCGCCACCAGCGTGCCGATGAGTCCCGTGCCCGCGTACCAGAGCGCCGCCAGCACGGCAATGACCACACGCGACCATCGTTGCGCGGCCACCCACCGGCCACGCAGCGCGCTCATGAAGGCCAGGCCGCCGAGCAGCGCCAGCGGGACGAGCGATCCAAGCGCGATGGCGATGTACAGTCCGGGCAGCGACGTCGGTGCCGGCGCCTCGGGAGCGCGCGACGCGGCGAAAACGACCCGCTCGCTCGACACCAGCTTCTCCGGAACACCGCCCGGCCCGGGCACCATGACGCCGCGCAGGCGGTCGCGCAGGCGCATGGGGACGTACGCTTCGTCCCATGCCGTCATGCGCGTGTCGGCCAGCGGCCCCAGCGCGATGTCGATGCCGAGGCGGCTCCACGGCGCGCCCTCGGTGAGGCGCAGCGCCTCGCTGCGGTAGGAGTGATCGCTCAGCGAATCGGCCCAGGCGCGCCTGAGCGTGCCACCGAGGACCGTGTCGAGCGCATCGCGCACCCGCGTGGAGCAGTTGTCGCGGAAGTAGTCGTAGCGATAATACTTGTTCTCATCCAGCTCGTTGTGCCGCACGAACCGGAGCAGCGCCAGCTTCTGCGCCCCGCTGAGGTTGAGCACCTGCTCCACGGTCTGCCGGTCGTTCTCCTGGTAGTACGCGAGCAGGGGCACGGTCTCGAAGCCGGCCATCCAGTACTGCGACGTGCCCTTCAGGAACCGCCCGAGGAAGTTGGGCTCGTCGAACGAAAACATGCCCCAGTTCCAGCTCACGTCGAGCGCGATCATCGGGTCGGCGATGCGGATGGCGTTGTGCCCGAACCGCTCGAACACCGGCGTGCCCTGGCCGAACGTCAGCAGCGTCACCTGCAGACGGCGCGCGACCAGCGTGTCGTTCTGCGCGGCGGGCGGCGCCTGCGCCGGCAGTGTGCCGGCCGTGGATGCCGCCACGACCAGCGCGAGCAGGGTGACACGGAATGTCGTCATGGGGCGATGCGGCGTCATGGACGAGGTTTCAGCTGGCCGGCCCAAGCTCGGTGCCCGGGTAGTAGGTGCGAAGGATGGTGCGGACGTCCTGTCCGGCGCGCGCGCGGCCGATCGCTCCCCATTGGCACATGCCGATGCCGTGGCCCCATCCATTGCCGCGGATGATCAGCCGCCGCAGGGCGCCGCCGGCGCCGGTCTCCGGTTCGACGGAAAAATAGGTGCTGTTCAGGATCTCGCCACCGGGTGGGCGCAGCACGTAACGGACGTCGTTGCCGCGCAGCATGAACCGCCCGGCGTCGGTCTCGATGCGCAGCTGGGCCACGCGGCCGCTGGGCGTGCGTCCGTCCACGACGACGGCGGTGGCGTGCCCGGGGCCCGCCGCCGGCACATGCACGTAGTTGCGCAGGTACTGCCGGAGGGCGGCGTCGAGGTCGGCGGACTCGATGGTGCGCGTCCAGGCGAAGCGCGGGGCGGGATCACAGTAGTACCGCTGCGTCCCCGGGATCCGGTCGCTCACGCGGCGCAGGTAGGCCGCGCCGCCCGTGCGCCAGACTTCGTCGGGACTCGCCGTCTCGCCACCGCACGACGCCGAGTACGGCGCATCCACCGTGCGGCCGCCGTACTTGAGCACCAGCCCGGCCGTGCTCGCCACCGCGGCATCGCCAAAGGCGCGCTCCGCCTCGGCCCCGCCGTACACCTGATCGGATGTTCCGGCGGCGACGTCGTAATCGGCATGCCGCGCGGCGGTGCCGCCGGCCGCCGCCAGCCGCACCCAGGTGTAGCTGCGCGCGGCCACCGCCTGCGCCTCCACCGCCGCCTGCTCCGACGCCACGCGCCCACCGCCGATCTCGAGCGGCACCACGCCGCGCAGGTACTGCTCGACGGCGAGGACGTTGACCACCATCACGCCCACGCCGTCCTGGGCCGGGAAGAACCGCAGCACGCCGCGGTACCGCTTGCCGTTGAAGAGCACCATGTCGTCGGCGCGATCGGCCCGCAGCACGAGTGGCGCGAGCCGCCACGCGCTGGCGTAGCCGTCGCTGCGCACGGCGCGCAGCTGCCCCGCCCGCTGTTCGAGCGTCCATGCTTCACCCGGGCGGCCGCGCAGCAGCACGCCCTCGCGGTCGTCGAACAGTCGCCACGCCCCGGTGGCGGCCACCCCGGGCGACGTCGCCGAGGTGGACAGCGCCACCCGCACGTCGCGATCGCCCTCACGCCGAAAATCAGGCGCTTCGTCGCGCGGCACGTCTTCGGGCGCCGCGGCCGCCGCCTTCGGCGCGCTGTCCGCGGCCGGTGCGGGTGCGCCGATGACGCGAATCGGCTCTTCTACCGGAACGCCGAGGCGCGTGGTGACGCAGGCGCCGATGAGCAGCAGCGCCACCGCGGCCGCTGGCCGGCGCCACGTCACCGGCCGTAGCTCCCCACGCTCGAGCCCATGACCGGCAGGGCGCGCCCGCGCGCCGCCGGCGGTGACGGCGCTGGCGCGTCATCCACGGCCAGGACGCGCGCCGTGAAGTCGTAGTCGTCCACGACGTCCAGCACCTCGACGTCGGCAAACCGTCCGGCCGGCACGTCGCGATCGAGCCAGGTCACGCCGTCGATGTCATCGGCCTGCCACGGCAGCCGCCCCGAGGCGGGATGTCCGCCGCCCGCCGCCTCCTGCACGAGCACGCGGGCCCGGGCGCCGACGCGCGACTCGTAGCGTCCGGCCGTGATGTGCCGCTGCAGTTCCGACACGCGCTCCAGCCGCTCGCGCTTCAGGTCCTCGGGCACGTCGTCCTCCATCTCGGCGGCGCGCGTCCCCTCCTGCGGCGAGTACGCGAAGACGCCGACGCGCTCGAACTCCGTCTCGGCCAGGAAATCGAGCAGCTGCTGCACGTCCGACTCGGTCTCGCCGGGAAAGCCGACGATGCAGGTGGTGCGGATCGCCACGCCCGGCACCGCGGCGCGGAAGTGCGCGACCTTCTCGCGGATGGTCTTCTGTCGCTCGGGCCGCCGCATGCGCGCCAGCACCGCGTCCGACGCGTGCTGCATGGGCATGTCGAGGTACGGCACGATGCGTGGCTCGGCGGCGATGACCTCCAGCAGGGCCGGCGTGATACCGGCCGAGTAGAGGTACATGTTGCGGATCCACGGGAGCGAGGTCTCGCGCACCAGCGCCCGCAGCACCTCGGGCAGCCGGATGCCGTCGGACCGGTCGCGCCCGTAGTGCGCCAGGTCCTGTGCCACGAGGTTCACCTCGCGCGCGCCCTGCACTTCCAGCAGCTGCGCCTCGCGGATGATGTCCTCAAGCGCGAACGAGCGATGCCGGCCGCGCATGAGCGGGATGGCGCAGAACGCGCAGCCGTGGTCGCAGCCCTCGCTGAGCTTCAGGTAGCGCACCCACGGCGTGCTGCCGGTGTAGAGGCGCGCGCCGGGATGCAGCGTCTCGGGGTCGCCGATCAGCCCGCGCGCGTGCAGCTCCTGGGCCAGGCGATCCGTCTCCGACGCGCCGAGGAAGAGGTCCACCTCGGGGAGCGCCTCCTGCATTTCGGCCTTGTGCCGCTCCACCATGCAGCCCACGGCCACCACGCTGCGGCAGGTGCCGCCGCCCTTGAGCCCGGCCGCCTCGATGATCGCGTCCAGCGACTCCTTCTTGGCGGCGTCGATGAAGCCGCAGGTATTGACGACGATGAGCTCCGCTTCGTCGAGCGCCTCCACGGATTCTCCGCCGTGCGCACGCAGCTCGGCGACGTAGCGCTCGCTGTCCACGGTGTTCTTGTCGCAGCCCAGGGTGACGACGGCAAATTTCACGGGCGGGCGGGGGCTCGGGTTGTGGCGCGGGGGAACCTTGAAGAATAGCGGCTCGGGCGACGCGCGGGCACCTCCGCGCGCCTAGCAGGCTGCGGAAAAAGACATGATTTCACATGGGTAACACGGATCAAGCGCACGGGAGATCGCGGAAGGCACACCAGTGCACTCCGCCGCCGGCCGTTCGGCGGCCCCTCGCGTCGCGTGCGA